>OBAF01000607.1_pt1 | contig 29391 bp, 26 predicted proteins | sample 1517851 | NCBI WGS metagenome assembly OBAF01 (sample SAMN04571706, study PRJEB22368) | human gut metagenome | biome: human gut; material: stool | host: Homo sapiens | place: Luxembourg | collected 2012-10-19 | reverse complement strand
ATCCATGCCTCTATGCGTTCCGCTTTCTCTATGACATTTCCGGCGATGAAACGGATGCGGTTGTTCCGGTCGATGGCTTCCGCCATGAACGGCTTTAACGGGCGTGTCTGTCCGTCAAAGTGGATGACGCCTTTCTTGATATAGGCACGCTGCTTCCTCAGCTTCTGGAAAATCTCGCCCTGCGTGATTTTCGGGTTGAGGGTGAGCAGCCGGTCTATGTAGTCCTCTATGCGTGCGAAGCGTTGTTCCGGGGTGGCGAAGTCCAGAAGCTGTTCCGTGGCCAGCACCCTTGCCCCGTTGATGACGGTACGGTGGGCGTGGTCGACAATCATGTAGCCGTAGGGCGCATCCTTCCTGCCGAAGAACACGAGGTCGATGCCGAACTTCTCCTTCAGCTCTTTCTGCAGCTCTTCCTTGCCGCCGCTCACGTCCCGGTATTTTTTGAGGATGCTCCGTAGCTGGCGGCAACGGGCGCGTTCCCTATAGCCGCTTTTGAAAAGCTGTTCGACTTCGGCCAACGGAATTTGCCGCTGCACCTTGCCGCCATGCTTGATAAATACGTTTTCATCTTTCTTATATACCTCATATCCCATAGAAACCATGATTGCCTTGAACTGGGCGAAAGAGGAAAAGGTATATTGCCTGGCCGCGTCCATGTCGTCGGCAATCTTCTTTTGCCTGTCCGTGCCGAGAATCCTGTCTATGACTTCCTGGGAACGCCTGCGCTCGTGACTATAGGCTATCTTCCTGCCGTCGGGGGCGACACGCGAGGTGATGATGTGCAGGTGGGTGTTGTCGGTGTCATGGTGGGCGTAGATGAGCCAAGGTTGTCCGGGTTCGGCATATCCCATTTCCTTGAGGTATCGGTGCGCGAAATCCAGCAGTTCGGATTCCGTCATCTCACGGCCTTTGCAGCTGACGGCCACATGGAACTGCGGTTTCCGGATGCGGCTGTTGGTGGAACTGTATTTTTTGAGGTAGCCGGTAAGCTCCTCCGTGGTGGGTCTGCCTGCCAGACCGATTGTCCCGAAGTTCCGCATCTCGATGAGCCGGGCAAGCCCTTTCGATACCTTGTGTTCGTTGTAACCTACGGCATGGAAGTCCGCGCTTCCGGGTAATATGGTCGCTATCATCTTGGGGTGGTGTTATCTTGGTTGGTGATATGTCCGTTTCTAAGGCTTGTTTATTCTTGATGTGAGGATGTCAAGTTGTCTTTTTATCCCGTTGACGGATTCTTGTGTGTCCCGGATAACCGGAAACAGAACTTCCCGGATATAGCTTGGGGGCAGCAACCCTGCAACCGCCAGCTCGTTGGCACGCTTTACCGTCTGGTTGAGATTTCCGCCTATATGGGACAATTCGCCCTGGTATCTCCGGTAGAACGAGCCGAGTTCCTGCATGAGTTCAAGCTGCCGCCTGACGCTTACGTTTGAATACTCTTCGAGTGCCTTGCGCACGTAGTGGCTTACGGTCTTGTATTCAGCCGCTTTCTCCTTGAACGCCCGGACTTCTACCGGGCTCATCCTTACCTTGATGTACTTGTTCCTTTGTTCCTTCATGTTCCGGTTTGTTTGCAACCGGGATTGTCTTACCTTATTTCGCAGGGCGAAACAGCGGCGGTGCCGCTCCGGTGCGGGGCATCCGGCAAGTCACTTTTGGGGGAACAAACGGTGTTTTGTGGCCACAAAAGTACAACTTGCTTGGAAAATCCTGTAACGCAGGGCAATATCATCCCGGGTTCTTTTTTGCGCCAAAATTACCGTGGAAAGTGGCTTCCGTACAAAATGCACAACACTATTCTTCAAGGAGCGTACCATTTTGACCGTGGTATCAAGAACATCCGATTGCCGGGTATGCCAGTGAAATTTGCTTTGTATTTATGTGTATGATGTTTTTCGATTGCGTGGAATTTTGATATATGGGATGAAGATTAGGCTGGTTTCAGCTGGGTGCTTATGTCGGTTCATCCATCCGTGAATTATCGGGAACATTATCCGCTTGTCCGACAACAGGAGGGAAAAGGAAACTGCGGTTTTCATTTAACAAATTAGTAATGAGCTTGGATTTTTCAGTAGAATACAATAAGGTTATGGGTGGTTAAGTAGTCCATTACATTCCTTTGCATCCATTCATCAGACTTGAATAACCAGAAATATATGCACTTGACAGCCTTGAATTCTGGGAAATACGACACTTGTCACCCGTATCTTCCAAGCTATGGATATGAAGCAATCTTGATATGCAAGCGTAATGGATATTCATCTGACAATTAGTGATTTTACCGGGAAATAGCTGCTGTAAAATTTCCATATCTCGTTGATTTTTAGTATATTTAAAGTGAAAAATGGCCTCGTATGGCTTATGGCTTTACTTAAATTTGAGTATATGTTTGAACTGTTACTGATAATATACCTGGTACCGGTCATCATCGTGCTTTCGCTGTTGTGGCGGTTGGTATTATGGCTGGCAAGGAACGTGCTGCGGCTTGCCGGATGGCTGGTGAAGAAGGGATGTGTCCTTTTATGGAAGGGGTTATTGCTATTAGTCGGCATCCTCTTGGGGCGATGTAGCGCAAACCGTCCGCCGGATTCAAAATAAGGGCGAAGCAGCAAAGCCGCACCTCTCTCGAAAGGGCAGGTACGGCTTCGTGCTGTATTCGGATGGAATGGTGTTTTTCCCTCATGTCAGGTGTTTGGCCTTACTGACAAACGGGCTAAAATCCTTTTCCTTTGCTTCTCTCATAGACAGCTTCTCTTTGAGAATCACAATTTTTAAGTCTGAACTGGACTGTACAACCGATAGGAATACTTTTGGGTAGTTGCTTGACAAGTTCGGAAATAACTTCATCAACATTACTAAAACCGATATCTGTTAGTTCACCAACAACATCCCCTTTGAAATAAGCGCGTCCGTATATCATCATCTTTCTTGAAATACGGAAAAGTTTTTCCTCTGGAGCTTCAAGGTCACGGGCTTTGCCTTGTTTACTCTTCTTATTACTGAAGAAAATGAAATCAATAATCTTGGCGTTAAGTTCCCATGCAGGGGTAAAATCCAGTTTTAAGTAGCCTCTTGTCACATTGAACCCATGACTGTGATTCATGCCAAATGCAACTTCATAAAGATTGGCATCACAGTCGTTTTGAGCAATGGTCGCCCACGTATGCCTGAACGTGTAATAGCAATAGTAGTCCTCCTTTTTCATCCCCATGTCGGCGCATATCTTGCGTATTCCGATATTCACGTTGGCATTGAAACTGTCGGAATTACTGTAACGGCTGTGGAATACAAACAGGTACTCATCATCCTCATCTTTGGAGAGATACTTATTAAAGGTCTCTTGGATAAATGGCTCTATTCTCATTTCCATATATGCCTCGTCTCTGCGACTGTGGCGTGTTTTTGCCCTTTTATAACCAATAATACCATTATTGTAGTCTTTCTTTTTGAGTTCGTAAAGGTCAACGGTGTTGATACCGCCAATGCACAGTGATAGAAGTGCTACATCCCTGCCAAGCTCCGGGAGGGGAGACAGCATCTTCGTTTTAGGAAGCGGACGGTTGAAGAACTCACGGCAGGCTTCCGCGCTGATGGCACGTTTCATGGTATTGTCAGATTTGGGAATTGTAACTTTAAGCCAAGGATTGAACTTTATACGTATAACACCGCGCTCTTCATCGTTTAGTTCTACAATAGCTTTTTTGAAAATTTGTCGCACACAAGTAGGGTACATTTCTTTGGCTCGGTTTGTTTTTGACAGACTCTCTATCCAAAGATTTATTGCAGAAGATGACAAGTTGCTAAATAGAAGTCGGGTTGTCCCCATGAAGCGTTCTAAATGGTTTACCGCAAGTCTGTAATTTTTTGCATTGCGTTCGTGTCCATCCGCTTCCATCCTGTCTATGAACTTTCGCGCATAATCGCTGAAGCACGCTTCTTCATCGACTTTCAACAAGAACTCTATTACTTCCTTTATTTCCCAGCAAGTCGTATTCACACGGTTCAGACGATCCGTATATTGCCTGATGAGCATAGCGCAATACTCATTTACAACAGGGTCGGTGAGATCACCACCTTTCGTAATATGAGCAGCGTCTATAATTTTATTTGTTTTAATGTAGCTGGATTTGCGCTGATGCGTAATCCTGATGTAAACTGTGTAGAAGCCATCGCTTCTTGGCTTTTTTACCGTTGCTTTAAATGTTGTCATACCTATTTCCTTTTTAGATAAATACAAGAAATTCTTTGGGGTAAACAGGGGTAAACATGATGATTTTTGGGGTAAACATAGAGTAAAACAAATACGCTCATTTGGCTCATTTTTTGATGTCAACTGCACGAACTGTCTTAACGCAACTCAGGCTGTAATTACCGCGTAAATCGGTAGATTACAGCCTGATACAAATCTTAATTGCTATTCTGCCTGAGGGCTTCCAGTCTTAGAGAGTATCCTCTATCGCAGCCTGCGCCGCAGCCACACGGGCGATGGGTACACGGTAGGGACTGCAACTTACATAATTCATGCCGAGTGAAGCGCAGAATTTTACTGACGAAGGTTCGCCTCCGTGTTCGCCACAGATACCCACTTTCAAGCCGGGCTTGGTGGAGCGACCTTTTTCAACGCCCATACGTACGAGTTGGCCTACACCTTTCTGGTCGAGCACTTCGAACGGGTCGGTTTTGAGAATGCCTTTTTCCTTGTAGATTTTAAGGAACTTACCGGCATCGTCGCGAGAGTAACCGAAAGTCATCTGCGTGAGGTCGTTGGTACCGAACGAGAAGAAGTCGGCCACTTCGGCTATTTGGTCGGCTGTAAGTGCAGCTCGTGGTACTTCAATCATCGTGCCTACCTTATAGGCTATGCTGTCACCGCGTTCGGCAAAGACCTGTGCGGCAGTGCGGTGTATCACTTCGGCTTGGAGTTTCAACTCTTCGACCACGCCTACGAGAGGAACCATGATTTCGGGGAATACCTTGATGCCGTGAGATTTTACGTTGAGGGCAGCCTCGATGATGGCGCGAGCCTGCATTTCGGTAATTTCGGGGTAGGTGCAGCCCAGACGGCAGCCGCGGTGTCCCAGCATGGGGTTGAATTCTGCCAGCGAGTCGCAGGCCAGTTTTACCTCTTCGATGGTGAGGCCCATCTCTTCGGCCAACTCTTTCTGGGTGGCCAGCTGGTGCGGAACAAATTCGTGCAAGGGGGGATCGAGCAGACGAATGGTTACGCCAAAGCCGTCCATAGCTTCAAAGATGCCTTCGAAGTCGCTGCGTTGCATGGGAAGGAGCTTGTCGAGGGCATGGCGACGTCCATCTTCGTCTTTGGAGAGAATCATCTCGCGCATGGCTTTGATACGGTTGCCTTCAAAGAACATGTGTTCGGTACGGCACAGACCGATACCTTTGGCTCCGAATTTGCGGGCCACAGCTGCATCTTTAGGGGTATCGGCATTGGTGCGTACATCGACTTTGGTGTATTTTTCGGCCAGGTTCATGATGGCGGCGAAATCTCCGCTCATGTCAGCCTCTACGGTGGGTACTTGTCCGTCGTATACCTCTCCGGTCGAACCGTTCAGCGAAATCCAGTCGCCCTCCTTGTAGGTCTTCCCGGCCATTTCGAGGGTGCGGGCCTTGTAGTCGACTTTTATCTCTCCGGCACCCGACACACAGCATTTGCCCATACCGCGGGCCACTACGGCTGCGTGTGAGGTCATACCGCCGCGGGCGGTGAGAATACCTTGTGCTACGCTCATGCCTCGCAGGTCTTCGGGCGAGGTCTCGATGCGTACCATGACCACTTTTTTACGTTTCTCGGCCCAGGTTTCGGCGTCGTCGGCAAAGAACACGATTTGACCGGCGGCTGCGCCCGGTGAGGCGGGAAGGCCTTTGGCCATGACGCGGGCACGTTTTACGGCGTCTTTGTCGAAAACCGGGTGGAGCAGTTCGTCGAGTTTCTGAGGCTCCATGCGTTTCAGTGCGGTTTTTTCGTCGATGATTCCGGCACGCAGCATATCCATGGCGATTTTCACCATGGCGGCACCGGTGCGTTTACCGTTGCGGGTCTGCAAGAGCCACAATTTCCCGTCCTGAATGGTAAATTCGAGGTCTTGCATATCTTTGAAGTAGTCTTCGAGTCTCTGTTGCGTCTCGATGAGGTCTTTGGCACACTCGGGCATCGACTCTTCGAGCGATGGATATTGAGCAGCACGGGTGGCCTCGTTTATGCCTTGGAGTTTTGCCCAGCGACGAGAACCTTCGAGGGTGATTTGCTGCGGGGTGCGTACACCTGCCACAACATCTTCGCCCTGTGCGTTGATGAGGTATTCGCCGTTGAAAATGTCTTCGCCCGTGGCGGCATCGCGTGTGAATGCCACACCGGTAGCCGAAGTGTTGCCCATGTTACCGAATACCATGGCCTGTACGTTTACGGCTGTTCCCCACTCTTCGGGAATCTGGTTCATGCGGCGGTAGAGTATGGCGCGTTCGTTCATCCAACTGTCGAATACGGCGCAAATAGCACCCCACAGTTGTTCCCAAGGTGAGGTGGGGAAGTCTTTCCCGGTGCGGTTCTTCACTGCTGCTTTAAAACGGACAACCAGTTCTTTGAGGTCGTCGACCGTAAGTTCCGTGTCGTTTTTGATGTTTTTGGCGTTTTTTACCTCTTCCATCACCTCTTCAAACGGGTCGATGTCGTCTTTGTTTTGCGGTTTCATGCCCAGTACTACATCGCCGTACATCTGTACGAAGCGGCGGTACGAGTCCCATGCAAAGCGGGGATTCCCCGATTTCTTGGCAATACCTTCTACGGCTTCGTCGTTCATACCCAGATTGAGTACGGTGTCCATCATGCCGGGCATCGATACACGTGCACCCGAACGTACCGAAACGAGTAAGGGATTTTCGGCGTCACCAAATTTCTTTCCCATGAGTTTCTCAACGTGTGAAATGGCTTTTTCTACATCGTCTTTCAACATTTTTACAACGGCATCTTTTCCGTTCTGGTTGTATGCGGTGCAGATTTCGGTCGTGATGGTAAATCCGGGAGGAACAGGTACGCCGATGAGGTTCATTTCGGCGAGATTGGCTCCTTTCCCACCCAAGAGGTTTTTCATGTCGGCGCGGCCTTCTGCTTGTCCGTTACCGAAAGTATAAACTTGTTTCATATAAAAATAAGATTGTTATAAGGTTTTGTCTTTACAAAATACAAATAGACTGATAAAAATGTTTTTCTTGGTGTTTACAAAAATAAAATGAATGATAGATATATACAAAAGTTTCCCTGCCATATTTCCCGGCATATTGTTTTTTTGTTGAATAGGTGGGGTAATTAAAAGAATAATCGCTACCTTTGACCGAATTTGTATTTATTCAAAAACTGTTTGTTTTGGCTCGTAAAAAGAAAGAACTTCCTGTCTTGGAGCAGGTGGAGATAACCGATATTGCCGCAGAAGGAAAGTCGGTGGCGCGGGTAAACGACCTGGTCGTTTTTGTTCCCTACGGAGCGCCGGGCGACATTGTCGATATACAGATATACCGCAAGAAACATAAATATGCCGAAGGTCGCATCGTGCGTATGCACAAGGCTTCGCCCATGCGTGTGACGCCGTTTTGCGAACATTTCGGCGTGTGTGGCGGCTGCAAGTTTCAGCATATTCCCTATGACCGTCAGTTGCAGTTCAAGCAGAAACAGGTATTCGACAATCTGACCCGCATCGGGAAAATACCCTTGCCCGAGTTCGATCCCATCAAAGGGTCGGCTCGCACCGAGTTCTATCGTAACAAGCTCGAATTTACCTTCTCCAACAAATCTTGGCTTACACCTGAGCAGTTGGCTTCGGCCGAGGAATATACCGACCGCAATGCCTTGGGATTCCACATTCCCGGTATGTTCGATAAGGTGCTTGACATCAAGAAGTGCTGGCTGCAAGACGATATCTCCAATTGCATACGGTTGGCTATCAAACAGTTTGCTATTGATAACGACTATCCGTTCTTCGATTTGCGCGAGCAGACCGGTCTCATGCGCAATATCATTGTGCGCACGGCTTCGACGGGCGAAATCATGCTCATTGTGGTCTTTTACGAAGACGATGCTCCCCGCATCGAAGCCCTGATGAGTTTTATTGCCCGGGAATTTCCTCAGATAACCTCGCTTCTTTATATCATCAACTCCAAGGCCAACGATACGATTACCGACCGCGAAGTGCATACCTTCCGTGGACGTGACTACATTCTCGAAGAGATGGACGGTCTGCGCTTCAAGATAGGGCCCAAGTCGTTTTATCAGACCAATTCGGCCCAGGCCTATGAATTGTACAAGGTGGCTGCCGATTTTGCTGCCCTCACCGGCAACGAGCTGGTCTATGACCTCTACACCGGTACCGGTACGATAGCCAACTTCATAGCACGCAAGGTGCGTAAGGTTATAGGTATAGAGTATGTACCCGAGGCTATCGAAGATGCCAAGGCCAATGCGGCTTTTAATGGTCTCGATAATACCCTTTTTTATGCCGGCGACATGAAAGACATACTCACGACCGACTTCATCGAGGAGCATGGACGTCCCGATGTCATCATTACCGACCCGCCCCGTGCCGGTATGCACGACGATGTGGTGAAGACCATTCTTTTTGCTTCGCCGCGTCGCATTGTATATGTGAGTTGCAATCCGGCGACACAGGCGCGCGACCTCGTCCTGCTCGATGTTGACTACCGGGTGGCACGGGTACAGCCCGTAGATATGTTCCCGCACACGCAACACGTTGAGAACGTAGTGCTGTTGGAGAAAAAAGAGAAATAACAAGGAGAGAGGCTTTCTCAAAACAGCCTCTCTCTTTCATGTTTGGAAAAATCAAAAACAAGATAGAAATGACAGAATTAATCAGAAAAAAACTCAACGACAGTCCCGTGGCACGCTGGACGGCCATGTTTATCGTGTCGTTCACGATGATGTGTGGCTATTTTATTACCGATGTTATGGCATCGCTCGAAGTGATGTGTACCACACCCGTCGCCGAAGGCGGCCTTGGGTGGAGCAGTTCCGAGTATGGATTTTTCTCGGGGGCCTATGGCTACATCAATGTGTTCCTGCTGATGCTCTTCTTTGGCGGTATCATACTCGACCGTTGCGGTATCCGTTTTACCGGTGTGATGAGTTCGTCGCTCATGCTGGGAGGAGCTCTGCTCAAATGGTATGCCCTCTCTACCGATTTTGGTGACGCTACGTTTATGGGTTACCACATGCAGGTCGTGTTGGCCAGCCTTGGATTTGCCATCTTCGGTATGGGTGCCGAGATTACGGGAATCACGGTTTCAAAAGTAATTATCAAATGGTTTACCGGTCATGAGGTTGCCTTGGCCATGGGCTTGCAAGTGGCCATGGCCCGTATCGGTACGGCGGTAGCGCTGGCTTGCAGTCTGCCTATGGCAAGAGCGATGGGCGATATCTCCTATCCGGTGCTTTTCGGTGCTCTGTGTCTCTGCGTAGGCTTGGTGGCCTATCTGGTCTATTGTGTGATGGACAAGAAACTCGACCGCTCGATTGCCGCGGTACAGGAGAAGCCCGAAGAACGTTTCCAGCTTAAAGACCTGAAACTGATATTTACCAACAAAGGTTTCTGGCTCATTACTCTTCTGTGCCTGATGTTCTATGCCGGCGTGTTCCCCTTCTTGAAGTTTGCCACCAAACTCATGATTGCCAAGTATCATGTAGAGCCCCAGATGGCCGGTCTCATACCGGCGATGTTGCCATTTGGTACCATTCTGCTCACACCGGTCTTTGGATCTCTTTACGACCGTATAGGAAAAGGGGCAACACTTATGATTATTGGTTCGGTCATGCTCATGGTGGTGCATCTGCTTTTTGCCTTGCCTATTCTGCCTACCTGGTGGTTTGCTATTGTGATAATGGTAGTGTTGGGTATTGCCTTCTCTTTGGTACCTTCGGCCTTGTGGCCCAGTGTACCCAAGATTATTCCCATGAAGCAGCTTGGCTCGGCCTATGCCACGATTTTTTATATTCAGAATATAGGACTTTCTTTGGTGCCGGTGCTTATCGGGTGGATTATTGACAGATTTTCGACCCATAGCGACAGTATGGGAAATGTTTCTTACGATTATACTATTCCCATGCTCATTTTTGCATTTTTCGGTTTCATCGCCATTTTTATTTCTTTGGTGCTGAAAAAAGAAGATGCGCGTTCGCATTACGGCCTTGAAGAACCGAACATGAAAAAATAAACGCATCTTGTAAAAAATCGATTTTATTGCCGCCTGTATATGTCGATATTTTGTTTATCAGTGGAACAAGATTCTTAAAGTTTGAGGTATGAAATTCTATCTTATGCCTATGATTATCGGGTTACTGGTTATTATCGGTCCCGACATATGGATATACCGAAAGATACGCAAACGCATAGGAAACACCTATTTGCGCTATATCTATTGGTTGCCGGCACTGTTTTTTGTGCTGTTCTTCTGTGGCATGCGACTGTTTTCCAACGATGTCCCCGATTATAAACTCATGTCTCACATAACGTGGATATTGTGGCTGTTTGCATTGATTTATCTGCCCAAATTTTTCTATACTCTGTTCGATTTCATAGGTTGGCTGTTGAAAAGTTTCAGCCGTAAAATATCGCTTTGGCTTTCACGGGTCGGTGCAGGAGTAGCAGTCGTTTTGGCGATTTTGTTGCTGTACGGGGCTCTTGTCGGGCGCACGAGGGTACATGTCAAGCAGGTGGAAATTGCTTATGACGGGCTGCCCCGGCAACTCGACGGCTTCAAAATCGTACAACTCTCCGATATGCATGTTGGGAACTGGGGCGATTATACCCGTGTCATGCGTAAAGCTGCCCGACTTGTCGCAGAATGTAAACCCGACATGGTGGTTTTTACAGGCGATTTTGTCAATAATTTTTCCGATGAGATTACCCCCGAGGTGGTCAATATATTCGCCTCGATAGAGACTCCCCGCTGCGGGAAATATGCCATATTGGGAAATCACGATTACGGCGACTATTTTCGATGGCAAACTCCACAAGAAAAGGCTGAAAATCTGGTACGCACCAAAGAAGGAATACGTCGTTGCGGGTTTGACCTGCTGCTCAACGAGTCGCGCAGGGTGGCGATAGGAGATACCTCGTTGTTGCTGGTAGGGGTCGAGAATGTGGGCAAACCGCCTTTCCGCCAGTATGGAGACCTGTCGCGTGCACTGGTCGGAGCCGATACGACACAGTTTACCGTGTTGCTTTCGCACGATGCCTCGCATTGGCGTCAGGAGGTGCTCGATCACCCGTTCATCGCGCTTACCCTGTCGGGACATACTCATGCCGCTCAATGCGGAATCTCCTGCGGCAGGCTGCATTGGTCGCCATCATCGTGGTTGTATGATGAATGGGATGGCCTTTACCGTGAAGGAAGGCAAGCCTTGTATGTCAATCGAGGACTTGGATATGTCGGAGTACCCATGCGTTTGGGCATGGAGCCTGAGGTTACGTGCATCACGTTGCGTTCCCGTTGAAGGGATACGACAATTACACAGCGGGCCGGCTCCTCATCGAGAAGCCGACCCGTTTCTTTGATAGCTATACGCCGGTCAGTCGGCTGCTGTATCGTTGTGTTTTGTATCTCTCTCTGCTGCCTTCCGGTCCAGCTCATTGTCGCGTTTACGCATCTCTTCGCGGAACTTTTCCCGACGTTTCAAGACATAACGCAACAATACGATGACGATGATGTTGGCTGCCAGAATACCGAAGAACTCGGCCGGTTCTCCCTCAAACCGATGCCAGCCAAATATGGCCAGCACCAGTGTATAGACAAGCAGCAGTGCCGATATGAGGTTATATTTTTTCAGTTTCTTCATGATGCGTTACTTTTGAATAAAACGTTTTTCACTGTTTACTTGTTTGTCGAGTTGGCGGGTAGCTCTGAAACCCTCGGGGAGCGGTTCGCCTCGGAGAGCCTTGTATATGTGCAGGCAGGCCCAAGCATCGGTGGCGGCATAGAGTTGCTGAGCGGGGGTTAACTCGGCCGCTTCCCAGTTTGAGAGCTGCTGGGTTTTGGCAATCTTTTTCTCGAATAAGAGTGCATAGATTTTTTGCAGACTCATCTCTTCGATGCCGAATGCGGCGGCATACTGTTGCAACTCTATATAGTGGTGGGGGGTCAGCATAGCGAGACGGCGCAGTCCGGTAAAGTCGTCTTTCAACGATAATCCTATTTTCAAAATGTCGGGCGATTCAAGAATCTGTTGTACGGCGTATGTACTTTTCAGTCGGCAGAGTCGAAACAGGTAACATGTGTCCCATGTCGATATCTGCACCAGAGCTACCTGATGAATTACCCCTTTCTTGAACGACGGTTTTGTCTCGGTATCGATGCCTACGACTTTCTCTTTCAAAAGATGCTCGACAGCGGTGAAGGCTTCATTTTCGGTATTGACTGTGATGATTTTTCCCGAAAACTTGATGACCTCCATCGAGGCGATGCTTTCTGCGTTGATTTGTGATGTCATACGGGAGCGGTCGGAGTTATAACCAGCGATCGGCATCTTCTTCGTCGTCGAGGCAGGCCGATTGTCTTTTCTGATAAAAGTTTCCCTCTTCCTCATTGTGATGGTGGGGGTGATGATGGTCGCATTCGCATTCGTAATCGTCGCCGAGAATGTCGGAAGTGTTGTAATAGATACGGTGCAGGGCGGCGAGTGCATTCAGAAGTTTGGAACCCCAGTAGCTCGAAAACTCCTCGCGGCATTCAGTCAGTGCTACCCGCATGGTGTCTTCGTTCTCGGTGCGATAGGCGGCGATGCAGTCTTTCACGGCCTGGTAGATGTCGGCCATATCTTCGGCAATGCTGGCACCCAGTGGCAGGTCGCTGTATTTCATGTCGTCGCTTTGCACCACGAGATAGGCGTCGTTCTCTCCGAGCAGCCGTTCGATGTCGCTCCGGAGGTATTCGTATTCTTCTTCGGAAACGAACTGCTCAGGCGATTCGAGAAAATCTTCGTTCTCTTCGTCGATGGGCAGAAGAGTAGCTTTGAGATAAAGCAGCGGCAGCAGTTTGATGGCGGTAGAGACAAACTCTTCCTGGTTAAGGCTCTCTACTCGTTCAAGAAAAGCGCAGAATTCGACACCTACGGTAACAAATTCGACACTGTTTTTGGCGTATATGTATTTGTCCATGTCCGTATTATTGATATAGATGATTTTCAATTATATAGTTATGCACGCGACGCGGAACCAGACGGTCAAACGGTTGTCCCGTTGCGATGCGATGCCGTATGTCGGTCGACGAGATTTCCATCATCGGGGCTTGTGTAAGGTGTACATGCGGCGGGAGAGAGGTCTCGTCGACCGGAAATCCGGGACGGGGATAGATGTACAGCTTGAATTGTCGGATAATCTCTTCGGCCGATTTCCAGCGGTCGAAGATGGTCCAGTTGTCCGAGCCGATGAGTAGACTGAAATCGGTGTCGGGATAGCGGTGTGCAAGCTCCTGCAACGTTGTGATGGTGTAGGAGGGGCGGGGCAGATGCATCTCGATGTTGCAGTATCGAAGGCCTTTCTCGCCTTCGATGGCCAGTTGCACCATGCGGGCGCGTGTGGCGTCGTCGAGTAGATCGGCCTGTGATTTAAGCGGGTTCTGTGGGGAGACGACAAACCATATCTCGTCGAGCGTTCCTTGTTCGATGAGGGCACGCGCTATGGCCATGTGTCCGTTGTGAATGGGGTTGAACGATCCCGAGAAGATTCCCGCTTTGGTGCCCATGTCTTGACCCTTTCCTATTTTTTCAGAAACTCTTGTATTGTTCTCAATGCTTCGTTCTCGGCGGTGTTGAGGTCATCGTTGACGATGATGCGGTCGAACTTCGGAGCAAAACTCATTTCATATTCGGCTTTGTCCAGTCGGTTCTCAATCACCTCGGGCGCATCAGTAGCTCGTCCTACAAGCCGGCGGCGTAACTCTTCGAGGCTGGGTGGCTGAATGAATATTGACAGCGCCCGTTCGCCGTAGAAACGTTTGATGTTGACGCCACCCACGACATCGACATCGAAAATCACGTTTTTCCCGGCGGTCGTCAGCCGTTCGACTTCGCTTTTGAGTGTGCCGTAGAACTTGTCGGTGTAGACCTCCTCGTATTCCAGAAAGTCTCCGGCGGCGATACGGCGGCGGAACTCTTCGGGGGTGAGGAAGTAATATTCCACTCCGTCTTTCTCCTCACCGCGTGGTGCTCTTGATGTGGCCGAGATGGAGAAAGCCAGGTTGAGGTTTTGCGTGAGCAGGAAGCGGATAATGGTCGATTTTCCTGAACCCGACGGGGCTGAAAAAATGATGAGTTTTCCCGTTGGCATGGCTCTTACATTACGTTGAGAATTTGTTCCTTGATTTGTTCCAGCTCGTCTTTCATGCGCACCACGATTTTTTGCAGCTCGGCGTGGTTGGCCTTGGAGCCCATGGTGTTGACTTCACGACCTATTTCCTGGCTGATGAATCCCAGTTTCTTGCCTTGGCCGTAGCGGCCGTTCATGGTTTCGATGAAATATTTCAGGTGGTTGTCGAGACGGTTTTTCTCTTCGTTGATGTCGAGTTTTTCGATATAGAATATCATCTCCTGTTCCATGCGGTTCTTGTCGTAATCGAAGTTCTCGATTTTACTGAGTGCGTCGATGATGCGGGCTTTGATTTTTTCGGTTCGCTCTTTTTCGTAAGGCTCAACTTCGGTAAGGAGACGGGCGATGTTTCCGATTTTTTCGGTGAAGAGTTTTTGGAGCATGAGACCTTCTTGGGCTCTGAATTCGATGAGGTGGTCGATAGCCTCGTTCACGGCCCGTTTTACAGCTTCATTTTCATCGTCGGAGGCTTCGGGCGTTTCGCTTTTCAGGGCGTCGGGAAGTCTCAGGAGGGTAGGCAGCCAGTCGGCTGGTTCGGGTATCTGTAACGATGAGGCAACCGATTTTAGTTGCTCATAGTAATTCTTGATAATGTCGATGTTTATCTGTGCAGAGCTTTCGCCCAAAGATTTGTTTTCGATTTGTATCGAAAAGTCGACTTTCCCGCGTTCAAGGCGTTGCGCTATTTCGCTGCGGATGTCCATCTCCAAAGCTTTATATATTTGTGGAACGCGCATTGACAGGTCGAGTTGCTTGCTGTTGAGCGATTTAATCTCGACGGTGATTTTTCGTTGGGGAAGCTCGACAATGGCTTTGCCGAAGCCGGTCATGGAATATATCATAGTTACGTGATTATTTTTGCAAAATTAATTTTTATCCTTCGGATATACAAGCGGGAAAGGGGGAAAAACCTTTGTTGATTTGCTCATACTTTCTCACTAAGCAAAGGGGCTGTGGCAAATGCACTATTCGCCGCAGCCCCTTTGCAATAGAGGTATTTATTTTAGAAAAAGGATAGCTCTTGCTCTATCCGTGACGGAATTTTACTCTTGAATGGCCGTTTCTCTGTTATGAGATGACATGATATCCCGACCGTATGAGCTCTTCTCTTATGTTGTCGATATGCTCTTGATTACGGGTTTCGAGAACCACTTGCAAATAACAGGCATTGATGTCGGTGGCTTTCCCGGCCCGGTCGTGGTGTACCGATATGACGTTGGCTCCCATGCGGGCGATGATGCTGGTAACGCCGACCAGTTGGCCGGGTCGGTCCATCAGTTCGACGGTGAGGACATAAGAACGTCCCGATTTCAGCAGACCCCGGTTGATGACGCGCGATAAAATGGTTACGTCGATGTTACCTCCCGAAACCAAGCAGATGGTCTTTTTCCCTTGAATGGGTAGTTTCCCAAACATGGCTGCAGCCACCGACACGGCACCGGCACCTTCGGCAACCAGTTTTTGACGTTCGATAAGCGAAAGTATGGCGGTAGAAATTTCATCGTCGGTCACTGTTACGATGTCGTCGACGTAGTGACTGCAAATGTCGAACGTGTGGGTGCCCGGTTCTTTCACTGCAATACCGTCGGCTATGGTCTTAACGCTCGGCAGCCGTTCGATGTGTTTGTGGCTCAACGATACGGCCATGCTCGGTGCACCACTGGCCTGCACACCGTATATCTTGACATTCGGACGCAGGCTTTTGATGGCAAAGGCCACACCTGAAATCAGTCCGCCACCGCCTACGGGGACAATGACGGCCTCGACATCGGGCAGCTGGTCGAGTAGTTCGATGCCGATGGTCCCCTGTCCGGCAATGACATTCTCATCGTCGAACGGGTGTACAAACGTGTAGCCCATCTCCTCTTTTAACTGTAATGCCTTTTGATAGGCATCGTCGTAGACTCCGTCGACAAGACATACCTCGGCGCCGTAATTCTTGGTCGCTTCAACTTTGGAAAGCGGAGCACCGGCCGGAAGGCATATCAACGATTTGATACCGTTCTTTGTGGCACCCAGGGCAACACCTTGTGCATGGTTGCCGGCCGAGCAGGCGATGACGCCTTTGGCTTTTTCTTCGTCGGAGAGTTGGGAAATTTTGTAGTAGGCTCCACGCACTTTAAAAGAGCCTGTAAGTTGTAGATTCTCGGGTTTTAGATATATCGGCGTGCCGGGAACGATTTGAGGAGCGGCAATCAGGTCGGTACGTCGCAATACCTCTTTCAATACAAAAGAGGCGTGATAAATTTTGTCAAGTGTGAGCATGGTTCAGGTGTGTATTTTAGACGATGCAATATTACAAAAAAAGAATCAGAAAATAGTCGGGTGAAAGTCCTCTTCTTGTAAAATTTTTCTGTACGTCGAATATGAATAAGAAGTTGTAAAAGCTTGATGAATCTTTTCTTTGTATTGTTAAATTATGCTTGGAGTTTTCACGGAAAATCAAAATACTGTACTTTTACAAAAAATCTGATTTATGCAAGAAAGAATGTGGAAAAGCCTTTGTGCGGTTGGTCTTATTGCCGTGCCGCATTTAGAGGCAGAGGCTCAGGCTACGGTCGGGCAAGATGATAAGAATACAAAACCCAATATCATTTTTATTTTGGCCGATGATATGGGATATGGTGACTTGGGTTGTTATGGCAATCGGAACATTGAGACTCCCAACATAGACCGTCTGGCGGCTACCGGAACACGGTTTACGCAATGTTATGCCGGGTCGGCGGTAAGCTCTCCCTCGCGTTGTGCGCTGATGACGGGTCGCAATACCGGAAATACCACCATTCGCGATAATTTTGCACAAGCCGGTGGCATTGAGGGAAAGAAAGGTGAACAAACCATTCGCCGTATGCACCTGTTGCCCAGCGATACCACTATTGCCACGGTCTTGGGAGCCGGAGGGTATCGTACTTGTCTTGTCAACAAGTGGCATCTCGACGGTTTCAATCCCGAAGCAACCCCTTTAAACCGTGGATTCGACGAGTTTTACGGCTGGCTCATCAGTACTCCTTATTCCAACGATCCCTATTATTATCCTTATTGGCGCTTTAATAATTATAAGTTGGAGAATATCGAAGAAAATGCAAACGACCGTCATGTCAAGCATAATACCGATATTTCGACCGACGATGCCATTCGTTTTATTCGTCGCAATCGCGAGAATCCGTTTTTCCTCTATTTGGCCTATGATGCTCCGCATGAGCCCTATAACATCGACGATACTCATTGGTACGACAGCGAAACATGGGAGATGAATACCAAGCGATATGCCTCGCTGGTTACCCACATGGACAAGGCCATTGGTCGCCTGCTTGATGAGCTCGACTCGCTGGGTCTGCGCGAAAATACCCTTATTATTTTTGCCTCTGACAACGGCGCAGCCAAGCAGGCTCCCATACAGACACTGGACTGCAACGGGGTGTTGCGCGGTATGAAAGGTATGCTTTATGAAGGAGGCATCCGTGTTCCCTTTATTGTCAATTGGCCGGGACATGTGCTGGTAAGGCAACTCGACAACATCATCTATTTCCCTGATGTGATGCCTACATTGGCTGCTGTGGCAGGTGCTACGGAATATTTGCCGACACGACGCAATGGCATCAACTTGTGGCCGTTGATGCAAGGCGATACACTGGATACCGACGACCGCCTGTTGTATTGGGAGTTCCCAGGCAAGCAACGGGCAGCCCGCCGTGGCGACTGGAAAGTGGTAAGTATAAAAAAGAATGCGCCGCTCGAACTTTATAATATAAAAGAAGATATAACCGAGTCGACCGATCTGGCCGGAAAATATCCCGAAATAGTTGCCGAGTTTGAGCGCCAGATGCAGCAGGCACGTACCCCGTCGCCTTACTGGCCTTTGCCGGGAGAACAGCAGAAATAATGCGGAAATGGCTATATGTGCCCCTTTTGCCCGACCGCTCTATGTCATGCTCAAACCGGCAGGTGCACGGTGTAACCTGGCGTGTACATACTGCTATTATACCGAGAAGACATTTCTGTATGGCAACGAGGCCGGGCAGCAACTCTCTGATGAATTGCTCGAACATTTTGTCCGAGAGTATATCGGTTCGCAGACCATGCAGGAGATTCTCTTTACCTGGCACGGCGGCGAACCTCTGCTGCGGCCACTCTCGTTCTATCGCAAAGCCGTGACTTTGCAGCAAAAGTATGCCCACGGGCGATGGGTTGATAATTGTATTCAGACCAATGGTACATTATTGAATGAGGAGTGGTGCCGGTTTTTCAAGGAAAACGGTTGGCTGGTAGGTCTCTCTATCGACGGTCCCCAAATGTTTCATGATGCTTATCGGCGTGACAGAAGGGGGAATCCCACCTACGACTTGGTGATGCGCGGCATCGACTGTCTCAACAAGTACGAGGTGGCATGGAATGCCATGGCGGTAGTCAATCGCTATAACGCCGATTATCCCCGGGAGTTTTACGATTTTTTCAGGCAAATAGATTGTCACTATATTCAATTTTCTCCTCTTGTAGAACGCTTTAAACATTCGCCCGACGGTCGATGGTTGGCTCATGTAGGCGAGGGTAGCCCAGACGATTTGGCTCCTTTCTCGGTAACCCCTCGCCAGTGGGGTGATTTCTTGTGTGCTGTTTTCGACGAGTGGGTAGTCTCCGATGTCGGGTCCCGTTTTGTGCAGATTTTCGATGCTACATTGGCCAATTGGGTGGGTGAGATGCCAGGTGTATGTACATTGTCGCCCTCATGCGGCCATGCCGCTGTCATGGAGTGGAACGGTGATGTCTATGCCTGCGACCATTTTGTTTTTCCAGAGTATAAATTGGGAAACATCAGAACCAGTACTTTGGTAGAAATGCTTTACGGTGAACGTCAGCAGCAGTTTGGTCGCAGTAAAACAGCGACTCTGCCGTCGTCTTGTCGGGCCTGTAAATATCTCTTCGCCTGTCACGGGGAGTGTCCCAAAAACCGATTTCTTTCTTCACCTTCGGGCGAGACCGGGTTGAACTACCTTTGTGCAGGTTATTACCGCTATTTCGACCACGTAGCTCCTTATATGGATTATATGCGCGATGAGTTGCAAGCCGGTAGGGCCCCCGCTGGTGTGATGCAGGTTGTGGGTGAGATACGGCGGCGTTCGGTGGCCGTTGGGGAAAGCTCTGGAAGTTAAAGCCTTGGGTAAAGATGACAATAAGAGACGAGATATGGATACAGCCCTATCAGGCTCCCTGCGGTAGTTTGTTGCTGGGTGCCTGTCGCGGCAAGTTGTGCCTGTGCAACTGGGTGCTGGAGCGCCACCCCGGCCGGGTTATGGCTCGACTTCGTGCTTTCTATGGAGTGGAGAGCCGGACGGGTACCACCGAAGTAACCGACGAGGCTGCCCGCCAGCTCGACGACTATTTTGCCCGACGACGCACCCGATTTGACCTTCCGCTGCAATTTATAGGTACCGATTTCCAAAAATCTGTGTGGCAGGCTTTGCTCGATATACCCTATGGGCAGACAGTCTCTTATAAGGAACTTGCCGTCGCAATTGGTGCGCCCTCGGCCGTACGTGCCGTGGCCAATGCCAACGGGGCTAACGCTCTTTCCATCATCGTTCCCTGTCACCGTGTTGTCGGTTCCGACCATTCACTTACCGGCTATGCCGGAGGTATCGAAGCCAAAAGATTCCTTCTGGAATGGGAGCAGAACGAAAACTTCGGCGCATTTCGACATGTTTTGTAAGATGCCGTTTCGCATATCGGAAAAAATGGCTACTTTTGTGGGGAAAAGCAAAAAAGAAATATGCCGGTAATACTTAACATAGAAACATCAACCGATGTCTGCTCTACCGCTTTGACGTGCGACGGAGAGGTCGTTTTCAATCGGGAAAATTACAAGAGTATGTCGCATGCCTCGTCGCTGGGAGGGTACGTACAGGAGGCTCTTTCAGCTGCGAAAAGTAAGCATTTGACTATTGATGCCGTCGCCGTGAGCCGAGGTCCCGGTTCTTATACCGGACTTCGCATAGGTGTTTCCGAGGCCAAAGGCCTATGCTTCGGACTCGATGTGCCTCTTATTGCCGTCGATACGCTGGCCGTGATGGCGTGTGCCGTCATGTTCAAGAAAAATATCGACGAGAATGCCTTGTTGTGCCCCATGATAGATGCCCGTCGCATGGAGGTCTATTCGGCTGTATACGATAGGGCTCTGAACCTAGTCAAGCCGATTTCGGCCGAAATTATCGATGCTGATTCATACGCCGATATTCTGGCTGAGCGGCCTGTTCTGTTTTTTGGCAATGGTGCCGAGAAATGCCGGGAGGTGATAACCTCGCCTCAAGCCCACTTCATTGCCGATGTACACCCCTTGGCAGCCGATATGCTGGCGCTTTCCGAGATGGTATTCCGCCGTTCACAGTTTGAAAACGTGGCCTATTTCGAACCGTTCTATCTTAAAGAGTTTGTCGTCACCAAACCCAAAAATAAAGTTCTTTCCAACGAATAAAATCTTTCCATGGAACAAGAAGATTTGCTTGCCTATAATACCCAGAAAAAGAAACTGGTCCTTCCCGAATACGGTCGCAACGTGCATCGCATGATAGAGTATTGTATGACTCTCGAAGATCGCGACGAGCGTACCCGTTGTGCCAATGCCATAGTAAATATTATGGGAAATCTTTTTCCCCATTTGCGCGACATCGATGACTTCAAGCATAAGTTGTGGGATCACTTGGCCATTATGTCCGATTTCAAACTCGATATCGACTACCCTTATGAAGTCATACGTAAGGAAAAACTGCATGACAAGCCAGAGAATGTGCCGTATACCAATTCCCATATGCGTTATCGCCATTACGGTAAACTGCTTGAACTGATGCTGCAAAAGTGGCAGGAGATGCCCGAGGGGGAAGAAAAAGATCAGTTGATTGTCTACCTGGCCAACCACATGAAAAAATCGCTTACGGCATGGAACAAAGAAGCCGTAGACGATGAGAAGATATTGAAAGACATTCTTGAATATACCCACAATGAAGTTCCTTTGACGCTCGAACAACTTCATCTGAAAGAAGTGCCAAAAGAAAATACGCCACGGAAAAATAAAAATAACGGGAAAAAAGCGGGTCGATAACCGCTTTTTTTGTATATTAACCGAAAATTCTTTCTCATGGCATCATTCGTTATAGAAGGCGGCCGTCGCATGCACGGCGAGTTGATACCGCAAGGCGCTAAAAACGAGGCTTTGCAGATATTGTGTGCTACGTTGCTCACCCCTGAGCCCGTAGAAGTTTATAACCTGCCCGACATTCTCGATGTCAATAATCTCATACAGCTGTTGCGCGATTTGGGCGTGGAGACGACAAAGATAGGAGAGGGGGCATACCGTTTCAAGGCCGAGCACATCGACCTGGATTATCTCCAAACTCCGCAGTTCCTGAAACAGAGTGCATCGTTGCGCGGGTCGGTAATGATTGTCGGTCCGCTGGTAGCCCGTTTTGGAAAGGCCGTGATTGCCAAACCCGGCGGCGACAAGATAGGTCGTCGCAGGCTGGATACCCACTTTCTCGGCATACAGAAATTAGGTGCCGAATTTTCTTATGTTCCCGAAAAACAAATTTATGAAATATCGGCCAAGCAACTGACCGGTACTTACATGTTGCTCGACGAGGCATCGGTAACCGGAACGGCCAATATCCTCATGGCCGCTGTTTTGGCCAAAGGAAAGACTACCATTTACAACGCCGCTTGCGAGCCCTACCTGCAACAACTCTCCAAAATGCTCAATGCCATGGGGGCCCATATCACAGGTATTGGTTCCAATCTCCTCGAAATAGAGGGCGTCGACTCGCTCGGAGGCTGTCGACATACCATCTTGCCCGATATGATTGAGATAGGTTCCTTTATAGGAATGGCAGCCATGACCGCTTCTGATATACGGATTAAGAATGTATCGGTCAAAGATCTTGGTATTATACCCGACAGTTTTCGCCGGCTCGGTGTTCGTGTCGAGCAGGAGGGCGACGACTTGTATGTTCCCCAGCAAGACAGTTATGAGATAGAAACCTTTATTGATGGTTCCATCATGACCTTTGCCGATGCGCCTTGGCCCGGACTTACCCCCGACCTGCTCAGTGTCTTTCTGGTGGTGGCTACGCAGGCTAAGGGCAGCGTGTTGATACACCAGAAGATGTTTGAGAGTCGCCTCTTCTTTGTCGACAAACTCATCGACATGGGAGCGCAGATTATTTTGTGCGATCCCCACAGGGCAGCTGTTATAGGTCAGGCCAAGGCCTATCCTTTGCGTGCCGCTTCCATGGTTTCGCCCGACATACGCGCAGGAATAGCCCTGCTCATCGCCGCCATGTCGGCCGAAGGCATCAGCACCATACACAACATCGACCAGATCGACCGAGGATACCAGCACATTGACCAGCGGTTGAACGCCATCGGAGCCTCTATTACCCGTCAGTCCTGAGAAGAAGATGATAAGCCGCGACGAATTGATAAAAATAGGAACCTTCAACAAGCCTCACGGTGTGCAGGGTGAGTTGGCATTTACATTTACCGATGACATCTTCGACCGATGCTCATCGCCCTATATCGTGTGTGAAATCGACGGAATTTTTGTGCCGTTCTTTATTGAAGAATATCGCTTCCGTAGTGATACAGCCGCGCTCATAAAGCTCGAAGATGTCGACAGCGAAGACGATGCACGGGAGTTTGTCAACCGCGACATATATTATCCCAAGGCCTACATCGAAAACGACGCTGATGGAGAGAGGTCGGTTCCGGGCGATTTCTTCCTCCATTTTGCGATATACGATACCGAGAAAGGCTTGTTGGGACATATCGTTGATGTTGATATGTCGACCGCTAATGTGCTCTTTGTCGTGGAGCGTGAAGGAGGAGGCGAGTTGCTTGTCCCGGCCATCGACGATTGGGTTGTCTCGGTCGATGAAGAGGCAAAGAAGCTGATGATGCATGTGCCCGAGGGATTACTCGACCTCTGATGCCAATCCGCGCGGCAGTGGGACGAAAACATCGGCACGACGGTCGTCGATTCTTTTTTGGCGGATATTGCCAATAAAAAATTGGCAAACAAAGCGGAAATAAAAAGAATTTCGCTATATTTGCACTCGATTTTGAAAAACCACTTTGGAGTGATGCTCGAGTGGTTGAAGAGGCACGCCTGGAAAGCGTGTAATCGGCAAAACCGGTTCGGGGGTTCGAATCCCCCTCACTCCGCAAGCAGTGTCGGTAATCATTAATGATTACCGACACTGCTTTATTTTCCAATAGAGTGAATAAGATTCCTTTGCCGGGGAATTGTTATTTTTGCTGCATAATTAAATTGGCTGGAATATGAATTCTTATAGAAAATGGATAATTACTTGTCTTGTCGGCATATTTTCCTGGCCGGGCTTTTGTCATGTATCGGCTCAATGGAAAGTAGGCTTTACGGGAGGGTGGACACATAACAGTATCACCACAGAAACCGGATATTTTTATGACCTTCGATATAATCCCGATGGAGGCATGTCTTTTTCTGTACCGGTACAATATCACTTCAATTCGTGGCTGGCTGTGGGAATAGACGTGGCCTATATGCAGAAGAATTATAAGAAAGAACGTTCGGGTTTTTACCATGCCTTGGGAGAAGACATCTCATGCCATTACCTTGATTTGCCGGTTTATGCTCATTTTTCTTTTGGCGGAGAACGATTGCGGGGTTTTCTCAATGCCGGAATGTATTTGGGTGCATGGTTGTCTTCTCATAGAAAAGGAACAACATTCGTTTGGATGCCCACTGGTATGGACAATGATGGAGCCGTAACGGACATATCGGATATATATTATCTATGGAGTTACAACGAAAAATATGTGTTTGATACGCGTCGAGACAATCGTTTCGACGCTGGTGCTTTGGCTGGTGTTGGAATTAGTTGGCAACTCTTTCCACATATAGAAATGTTGGCCGAGGCCCGTTATTATTATGCGCTTACCGATCAGCAAAAACGATATATGATAGCTCTTGTACCTCGGTATCACAATACGTTGACCATTCAGGCCGGTGTGCTTTTTACGTTGGGTAAAAACAATAAATGAAAAGAAATGCGATGAAAACGAACATCAGAACAACAATTGTTATCCTGTGTGGATTGATGGGCCTTTTTAGTGCCTGTCGCGAGGAGATGCCCAATATGCAGAATCCACGTACCGACTTTTACATATACAACTGGCCTCAATTATTCGAGTCGTTATGGAGTGGGTTGAATTATAATTATGTGTTTTGGGATATCGATCCGACCGATTGGGATGATGTATACAGTGTTTACAAGCCTCGATTTGACAGCTTGGCCACGGCAACGGTTGGTTTTGAAAATCATGAGGCCAACGTTGTTGGCTTAAAAATGTTGAAAACTTTGCTGTCTCATATGATAGACCATCACATGACCGTGCAGGTGTCATTGCCCGAAGGTCAATATGTTATTACTCCTGGGGACGATGAGGTTAGCAGTCGTGATGGTTATCACCCTCGTGGAGCATTGAATAATTATCGTATTACCACTGTCATGGAAAAACTCAAAGCCGATGGTCGTTTAAGTCATGAACTGTGGACTCGACAAGATGATGATTTTTGTTGTGGCACAGAGATTATTGACGGAGATATCATCAGATTATGGTTTAATCATTTTTTATTTACGAGATATATAGATACCGAAAACGACGTTACAAAGGTGTTGGATACATACTATGCTTTACTCGATACTTATCCCGATGTAAAAGGTGTGATTATCGATGTGCGTGACAATGGCGGCGGTTACGTTGATGATTTGCCTTTGATATTGGGCAAGCTCATAAAGGAAGATATGATATTTGCCTACAGCCGAACAAAAAGTGGTATTGGTCGCCTAGATTTTAGCCCGTGGATACCTGCTACGCTGCTGAAAGAAGAGAGTCGTCGCCTACTCGATGTCCCGGTAGTTGTGTTGGCCGATATGAACAGTATAAGTATGTGTGAGATGACTACGCTGGTAGTCAAAGAAATGCCGCAAGGGTGCTTTATCGGCGAACGTACTTTCGCTGGCATGGGGTTAATTAAGCCTTCTAATGGAGCTTTCGAATTAACATACAGTGGATATTTCGAAAATAATGTTTTGATGTGTTATACGACTAATACGGCGACGAAGTCTCTTGATGGACAGATATACGAGGGAAAAGGTATTATGCCCGTTATTGAGGTATTGTACGACGAGGAGACACTCCGGCAAGGTATCGATACTCAGCTCGAGCGTGCTATTACCTACATTCACACGGGTCGATAAACGGTTAACGATATTGATGTTTCCCACATCAAACCTGCCGAAAATGACTGTTTCCATGGGGTTGCGGCATAATAGAGCCGGCGGCTGAATTCCTCTTTAAAAAATCTGAATGGGAGAGGTGTAGTGCAATATCTTCTGTATCTTTGCATAAGAGAAAAGTCGGTACGGTCGATATTCGGGGAATATCTTTCCCCATATCTTGCTTATGCCGGTCTTTGTTATAAGAATTGTTTAGGCCGATAGAATATGATAAGAAATATCTTTTCCCTCCTTTTCTTTTTTGTCTTTACGATAGGGATTGCATGGGCTTATGATTTCAAAAGCAACGGAATATATTATGCCTTGAAAAGCAGGTCCCATATGTCGGTTGCGGAGGTGGTTGCACCACCGTCGGCTGGCGATTATCGGGACGAAATGATGATTCCTGCCACTGTCTCTTATGAGGGTAAGAGTTATCGGGTATCGTCGATAGCCAAACGGGCTTTCATGGGCTGTGAGTCGCTCACCTCGCTTACAGTACCGGCCTCAGTGGTTGAAATCGGAGATTCGGCCTTTTTTGCTTGTTCCGCCCTCAAATATTTGGTGTTGGAAGATGGTGACAAACCGCTTCGTGTGGGCTGCAACAGTTATCAAGGCATTGCGGCCGGACAGGCCATCTTCAACGATTGTCCGCTCGAAACTCTTTATCTCGGTAGGGAGTTGCAGTATGAAGGCGGATTCTTCTACGGCTATTCGCCATTTTACAAAAAGAAGCATCTCTCGCTGGTCATCGTCGGCGATGGCGTACGACGGTTGGAAAACCGGGCTTTCTACGGTTGTGAGGATTTAACGTCGATAACCCTTGGCGGTAAGCTCTCTGCCATCGGAAACTATGCTTTTTACGGCTGTAAGTCATTGCGTGAACTGGTGATAAAAGAGGGCGATGCACCCCTTGCTATCGGGACGAACGGTACGGGAAAGAATCTTTTCTCCGATGCTCCGCTCGAAATACTCTATTTGGGGCGCGACTTGAAATATCCCGAGAGTGTGGGGCATCTCTATAATCCGTTTTTTCAGAAGGCGAGCCTGAGCATGGTTACGGTGGGCGAGGCGGCAAAGGCGATTCCCGCTTCGGCCTTTCAGGGGTGCAGTAATATCGTGTCGTTTACGGTGGGAAGCCGGGTCGAACGTATCGGCGATTATGCCTTCTCTGGCTGTACTTCACTGCGCGAACTTTATTTCAAAGATGCTGAGGCGCCTTTGCTGCTGGGGGTAAACCGGCATACAACATCGAGTAAAGGCGAAGCACTGTTCTACGATTGCCCCATCGAGACTTTGTATCTGGGGCGCACGCTCGACTATTCGACCAGTTATTTCGACGGTTATGCCCCCTTCTACGACCGTACGGCGCTGCATACGGTTGTGGTGGGCGAAACGGTTGTCTCACTGGGCGACCGTCTCTTCTTCGGTTGTCGTTCTTTGACACGTATCACCGTTGGTGGTTCGGTCGAGTTTATTGGCAACTATGTGTTCCGGGAGTGTGAGGCACTCACCGACGTGGTGTTCCGTGATGGGGAATTGCCCTTATACGTGGGATATAACAAGTTCTCTTCCGACGGAATAGGCGAATCGCTTTTCTCCGATTCTCGGTTGCAAACGCTCTACTTGGGACGCACCTTGTCGTATAACATGAGCAGTTTCTATGGCTATTCGCCTTTTTATCAGCAGACACACCTCTCGTCGGTCACACTGAGTGATTATGTTCATATTTTACCATCCAATCTGTTTTACGGGTGCAGTGCTATCAGTGAACTATCTATTCCCGGATCAGTATTGGAGATAGGGAATGCGGCTCTGTCTGACTGTACGGCATTGAAACGGGTGGAATTTAAAGATGGCACAGAACCTTTATTGCTGGGATACAGTCTCTTCTCTGAGGCAGGCGGAAAAAATCTTTTTTGTGACACCCCTGTTGAAACACTCTATTTGGGACGCGATTTGCAATATCTATCTGGCGAAGCCTATGGTATAGCCCCATTTGCTGGTGTAATGACCTTAAAGCGCGTTGATGTGGGACCTCTTGTGGGGCGAGTTCCCGATGATTTGTTCCGCAACTGTACCCGGCTCGAAGTCGTTGTGGTGGGCGGAAATGTTGAGACCATTGGAAATCGGGTTTTTCAAGGGTGCAGTGCGCTGGTACGTATCATATTTCAGGACGGTTCCCGTCCGCTTATCGTGGGATATAATCTGTATGAGCCATCAGGAGTGGGCCGTTCTCTCTTTTATGACAATCCCCTGACGACGCTCTATCTCGGTCGCGAGTTGCGCTATTCCGATACCATCTATTATGGCTATTCGCCGTTCTATCGGAAGGAGACATTGTCTGACGTAACTCTCGGTCCGACAGTTACGGCCGTAGGTAACCGATTGTTTTACGGTTGTGCCAGGTTGAAAGATTTAACGGTGCAGGGAACCCTCTCTCACGTTGGGAGTTATGCCTTTTACGGTTGTCCGGCACAGCCATAAAGCATTATATAAATTAAACTTTTCATCGTCTTTTCTTGTTTGTGTAGAACAATCACTAAATAAGAAAAGAAATGAAACGTATTTTTATTATTGCCTTGTCTTTCTTGGGCTGTTGTGCGGTACTTACGGCACAGAACTATAACAAAAAAGAGGTGAAGAGTTTGCAGGAGTTTCTGAATCAAACCTCTTCCAAAGAAAAACCCAACTATGCCTTGTTCAAACGGACCAATATCAACGACCCTTCGACTTGGGAGGGGGTGACATGGGAAAACGGTCATGTTACCGTTATCGATTGGCGTGGACGAGGATTGGCCGGAGCGTTGTCGGTCGATAACTTTTCACAATTACAGCGAGTCGATGTAACAGCTAATCAGCTCACCTCATTCTCTGCAGCAAAATGCAGTGCATTGGTATCGATAGAGGTGGGGAAAAACAAGTTGGCATCGCTCAACCTGACCGGTTGTACGGCTCTGCGCACATTGAACTGTTTCAAAAACCGTCTTACCGACATTGATCTTTCTTCGTCGATGGGTATCATGACTCTCAATTGTGCCGACAATCTCTTTGTCGAACTTTCGGTGGCTCATGCCGACTCGTTGACCTCCCTCAATGTGCAGGGGAGCCACCTCGAATGGCTCTCGGTCGACAGTTGTTCCCGACTTAAAAATCTCTATTGTGGATACAATCGCATTGCGGAGTTACATCTCATCGATGTTCCCGCTCTTGAAACGTTGAACATGGACAATAACGATATTGCACAATTTTATGTTTCGGGACAATCCAATCTCTATTATTTCTCATGTAGTGGCAATAATATGACGGTATTGAAAATGAATAATTGTGAATCGCTTTCTACTGTCGACTGTTCCGATAATAATCTTTCGTCGCTCGATTTCTCGGGTTCGGCCAATCTGACAACTGTCAATTGTTCCAATAATAACCTCACCCGTCTCGATTTGAGCAATCTGCAAATGTTGCAGAATGTCGATTGCAGTCAAAATCAGCTCAGCCTCATCGACGTGTCGTATTGTCCCAATCTTATGACACTCAATTTCAGAGGAAATCCGTTGGTAACTTTATATACAATGGGCGACTACAATCTGCGTATGATTTCGGGTGTATGGAGTTATTAAGCTATTGGGTAGCGGGAGAATAGGGTGAAAGGAGTTTATTCCGCTATTCAAAAAGACGGGCCGTTCCAAAGTGGAACG
>OBAF01000583.1_pt1 | contig 30656 bp, 20 predicted proteins | sample 1517851 | NCBI WGS metagenome assembly OBAF01 (sample SAMN04571706, study PRJEB22368) | human gut metagenome | biome: human gut; material: stool | host: Homo sapiens | place: Luxembourg | collected 2012-10-19 | reverse complement strand
ACAGAGTGAGAGCAACCGTTTGCTCTCATACCTGCCACCACAGTTGCTACCACACCGAAAACCACGATGAATAAAAGGATACAGACCATTTGTTAGAGCATGAGAGCAAAACGGCTATCAAATCACTGTGGAGAGCCTGACCGATATGTAGGCTCCTCAGCTTTCATTGCTGCTATTACAGCCGATTCCTTTGGCCGTAAATGCTCTTGGGGGATCTGATTATTCAGATAGCATGCCACAGAACAAAAGATTATTTCTCCAGTTCTACCTCATAGCTGGCTCCATCCTTACAGAGGAAGCGAAGCACCGTTTGTTTTTTATCCTCGGATACCACCTTGCAGTAAGGGGTCTCCACTACCTTCCACCTGCCTTTCAGAGTCACCGTCACAGGAATCTCACCGCTTTCATTGTCAATCCACGGGCGGGAATAGATGCTGCGCTCCATACGTTTTCCGTCTTTATCGAAAGCCTCATCACTCGGACCACGATACAATGCCAAATCCGGTTGAGCTACAGTCAATAATACTTTATCAGCAGATTCCTTACGGACCATCACTAAGCAGGACGTATCCGTACGCTGCAATAATCCACCGGGAAGCAGTGACTGGGGAGTTTCAAAAAGCACATAAGAAGTTATCTTATCCGAAGTCGATTCAAGGATATGTGCATTCCGGTCTTGCTGTAATACGCTGTAGGCAGGCTTCTTTGCAAAGGCAGTCATCGTCTTCCGGTCGGTTCCCGGCAGAATGGCATATTCGTAGCTTCCCGCTTTCGGTGCTTTCCCATGGTCGATAATCAATGATACCCAGTCTCCTTTCGTTTCTTTGCCTGTATCCTGCATACGGGAGTATTGCGGAAAGTTTTTCTCGAATCTTGCAGCAACCGGCACATAATATCCGGTACCCAGATGATCCATCCATACTTTTCCTTCACCCGCATTATTCTTCCAATAGTCATGTGCCTCTTTATCTGTCACCGCCAGTTGGAAGATGGTCGTCTCCGTTGGATAGTCCGTGTTTGTATTCTTGATATCCGAGCCCAGACAAACGATCATTCCATCGATGAAATGGAAGGATTTTCGCGCACGATGCGTTCCGTTATACTTATCGTGTTCGTGCAGTTTCATTCCGAAGTTACCATTCATCTTTCCTTGTGACAGGCCGCCGGCAAAGGCTTCATCCGAATAAAGCATCTCTTCCATTCCGGAGAATGTATCTACATTCAGCACGTTGGCTTTGAGCAGGTCCAGCGGGAGATGGATGGAAGTCACTCCCGGAATACGGTTCCAGTCGAAACCTTCCTGCTGCCATCCGCTGGTGGCGGGAGTCACTGTCTGTCCCGGAGGTGCTGTCAGTATCTGGAGACTTCCATGTGCCAGATAACGTCCATAGAGGTTGTGTCCCAGATAATGTTCGGCTGCCCAAAGGTAGCGTGAATGTCCGCGTGCCACAGCCGACCAGTTTTCACGCCGTTGCACAGATACACAGCCATAGCCTAGCGAAAGATTACCCTGTGGATCGGGTTCGGCACGAAAACCGTTCTCTACCAGTCGTTTGGCAATCTTACGCTCCTGAACGTTCGAAACTTTCGGCATATATTCCGGTGCCTGTTCCGCAGAAAAGGAATCGGAAGATACGAGACGCAGGTAGGCGGATGCCATCTCTTTATCAAAATCACCCTTTCCATCGGGAGTTCCGGCAATTGCCATTATCGCATAGTGCATGGGAACTAATTTCCCCTTTCCATCGGGATGGCGCCCGGACATAGACAAGGGAAAGTTCAGTTTATTGCAGTAGAAACGCATGGCAAGCAGGACATCTTTGACCGTCCGGTGTGCCAATTCGGAAACGGCAAGGCTTGTCCGACTGAAAAGATATATCATATTCGTTGCCCCGTCCAGTCCTCCAACGGCATAGGCAGGATAGTTATTACGGTGATGGAAAGCTCCTCCGTCCACTTTGAAAGAACCGGCCAGTCCCGGTGCAGGACGGCAACCGTAGTCAATCCATCGGGAGAAGGATTTCAAGTATTGCAGCTTCTCCGGTGTGTCTTCCATCATCAGAATGCTTGCGATACGCCCGGTGGTTTGTGTATTGAAAGAATCCATGTCGATTCCGTTGCCTTCCGGCTTAGGATATACTTCGTTGGTGATGGCATACCAACGCAACGTACGCTCCGCTTCGAGCAGTTTTCCTTCTTCCCGCAACACATCTTTCATCAGGAAATAAGCCGGATAAAGTCCGCGCACGCTATATCCGTAATGATGAATATTGCCCCAGCAACTACCGTAAGCCACTCCCTGATCGGTGATATGGTCGTACATCGCAAGAAATTTCCGCCTCATCTCCTTGCGGATCGGTGATCCTGCCTCACTGTTATTGTAAGCCACGGCAATCCGTTTCATTAAGTCAAAATAGGCACGCATCTCTATTCCCATCTTGGTCAGCATATCCTTGTCCCAGTCCGGAATCATCCGTTCGTAGGCTTCGGAAGCACGCACCATGAAAACGGGCACTCCGGACACTTGCCCGTCCTTATAGGTTATCTGATAGAGGTCGTATTTCTTACGGATGGTTTCGGCTTCTTTCTCCGTCACCTTCCCTTTGGTATAGATCATGTCACGGAAACGCTTTTCCAGCAGTTTCATTTCCTGCCGCTGCTTGTCGCTTACGGGAGTCAGTTCGATGTCCGGTTTCAGCAGGGAGTGTTTGTAGAGTACCAGCCAGTGATTGGTAGTGCCGGCATTGACAAAGGGGACTTGCAGATCGGCTGTCTGCTGGCGGGCATCCACCTTTGTCGCAGTGATCAGATGATCGATGAAAAGGCGTCCTTTTGCATCGGGAGCCACGATGCGGAGCTCGTTCATTCCTTCTTCCGGCGTGCCTTGCATATCGCGTTCATAGCAGACCCATGCCGCACGCCAACCTTTGAAATTGATGCCGAAAGGAAAAGAAGCGCACTTACGGCCGTCTTTCAGAAATTCAAACTCGATAGCAGCGTCCTGAGGCTGCTCATTGTATATCCATACGATGAAAGCGGAAAGATACAGGTCTTTCCCTGTCGGGTCCTTCTTTTCAAACTTCAGGTCTTTCCGGAGTTCCAGTCTCCCGTTCGGTTCGAAGGTCCATTCCAACGAATGTTTCCCGTCTTTATAATGTGCACCGGATATGCCTAACTGAGACTGAACACCGGTTATACAGGCAGGTAACTGCGGCTCTTCAAAAGAGAACATCCGCTCATCCGTAACTATCTGCGCATTGAGGAATGCCGGACAGAGAAAAGACAATATCAGCATTGTCACTGACAGAGTAAAAGATTGCTTTATCATAGAATATATCGTTTTAGGTCCGATGGTAAATCGGTTTATCATTAGCCGGTATTTACAGAGAAGATCACCTGTTCATCTTCCGAATGCAAAGAAACCCCTCTTTTGTTGGAAAGAGGGGTTCAAATCGTACAAAATAGTTCAAATTATGTGCTATATCTTATAGATAATGACCGATATGCTCTCTGCCGGTCCTGCTTTTAAGGGTGAAGTTCTTTAAAAGCCGCATTCTCTTCCTGCACGTGCTGAATGGTTTGTTTCAGCTCTGCAATCGGCAAATCATATCCATACCAGCCGGTATAACAATCTACTACATACCATTTTCCATCGGGCAGCAATTCGAACTCCACACGTAAGTCGATCTCCGATTCTTCGTATCCCGCCTCAAATACCTTATGCGCGGGTTCGTTCAGCGTAAACTTAGATACATAAACACCGCCCTCTTCCTGAGTGATACGTTCTTCTTTCAGCGTTTCACTGTCCAGCAACGGCCACTTTTCCTTCGTAAAAGGGAACGTTTTCTCAGTTTCCCCGTCATCCGCCAATAAAGTAACCGGCGTTTTCAACGGAAACTTGACACGAGTATACTGAAACGCCGCGCTGGAAGTAAACTTATCCAGAAACGACTTGAAATCTTCTCCTGTCTGTGCTGCTTCACTTTCTACTTTCGCCCTGGAGCTATTGCCACAGGAAATAAATGAAATACCTGCCAGCAATGACATGACCATCAAACAGCATGCAAACTTCTTAGCTCTCATAACACGATATAAATTAAGAGTTTAAAATAACGCTGCAAAGATAATGACAAGTTCAATATCTTGATACGAATCGGGAAGAAAATAATTAGCCTATAAAATCTCCAGCTTTTCGGGCAGTTGATTCACAGTTAAACAACTATAAATAATATACTTACCACACCTCATTATTCCGGTATTAAAATACCTTTGTCATAAATCGAAATACTAACTTAAATAAAAACACACCTATGAGACACCCCCACTGTTTTCTCCTGATAGGTCTTTTGCTTTTATGCAGCACACAGACTATCGCTTTCGCCCAATCCGGCACTTATCAGACAATTCCCGAACCTTTGCGAGGCTACTGGCAATTTAAAGCAGACAATGTATCTGACTGGAACGGTCCGCTCATCGGAGAGAATTTCGTAGAGAACTATTACGTCGTTTTCTATGCCGAACAGATAAAACAGGAAGCTGACGGCAGCTACTTCTTCCATTTACGCAATCAGAAAGGAGATACGACGGAATTCCGTATCACACCTACCGGTAATGACGCCGCCACCATCTGGTACAAAGGCTGGAAAGAGCCGAAGAACTGTATCCGCAAGCAAGTCCCCGACCATACGGAACCGCTCACTCCCCTTACATTGCCCGACCGTGTTTATCAGAAATGGGTGAAAGGATTATCCGGAAAAGTAATCTACGAATTCACCCGTGACGGAAAACTGCTCTATGACGGAAAAACATGGGATATCTTATCGGTCGGATATTTTCTCAATAAAGAATATCGGCTGCTCGTCAAAAACGGAGAAGCGTACAAACTGCTTTACCTCAGCTTCCCCCTGCCGAAAACAATGAACGTAGCCGCTGAACTGCAAAATGAGAAAGTCTCTCCCATCGCCTCACACCCTGAAATATACGCTTTCGCCGGATGTTGGATAAATCAAGCAACCGGGGACTGGCGCATCGGATTCTTCGAAGACTTTGCTGTCTACCAATGTCAATTTTGGGATTATGAGTCGATAAACACCCAAAAGAATCAGACCACCATCATCCTGAAAAATGGAACGGAACAACTGAAAGTACGTTTAACTCGTAAAGATGAAACATCCTGCACCCTGTCTGTCGGAAAAGAAAAGGCACAGACATATGTTCTTTGTAACGACAAGTATCTACCCGATTATCCGGTAGCTGACACCACTCCTTTCGTCGACAATGGTTATCAAACGGATAGCGTGACTCTCATCGGATACCTGCGTAACCTGCCTTCGACACGTCCTTTCGAAGTTTCCGTGCCGGATATGATCACCGATAGAGAAGAAAAATATACCACCGCCATCGACTCACTGGGAAGATTTACCCTTCGTTTCCCTGTATTGAACAGCCACAACGTGTTCATCGATTGGGGACGTACCACTATCTGGACATCCGTAGAGCCGGGAGAGAGCTATTTCCTCTATGTGGACTTCGCTGACAAAAAGAAATTAGTGATGGGAGAAAAGGCACGTATCCTCAACGAACTGCTGAGCCACGAAGGGCTCAGTGAATATATCGGCTACGACGAAGGGAAAAAGATGGGTAATATGGAATATTTGCAAAAGACGCAGGATATCATCCGTCATAAATCAGAATATCGCGCAAAGATGCTCAATGATCATCCGCTTCTCTCGCACAAATTCCGCTATTACACAGAACAGGAAATCCGCTACAACGCTGCACGCGACCTGATGCAACGCCGCTTTTCGGTAGACCGTAACAAGCAGGAGCATCTGCAACCGGAATTTATGAGTTATGTAGACTCGGCACTATATCCCCGTCCGGTAGAGCCTTATACGCTTCTCAGAGATTATGGTTCTTTCCTGCGGGATTACGTCGGATACATAACGGACATTGCTCCCGCTTCTTCAAACAGATTGACCGTAACTCCTCAAAAGATGGAAATGCTCTATCTTAAATTTGAAAGGGACGGAAAGATTCAGCTATCACAAGAAGAAAAAGACGCATTACACGCCTTCAGTAACTTCGAAAAAGAAATTGAAAAAATGAAAGCTGCGAATACTGCTGACTCGCTGACAATGGCTGCCTACAACAAAAAGATGGAACCGAGCATCAAAACAATACAGAGCCTCGTAGGCAGAGACGAAATTTTCAATGACTATATGATGGGAAACTTGCTCGCTAATTCCATCAATCGTACCCTTGCTATCATTGACTCCCTGCAAATGGACGAAAAATTAAAGGAGATACTAAAGGCAAATTGCTATTATGAGATGTTGCAGCAGACTCACAAAGAATTGCCGGACAGCCTCATCAGTAAATTCAAAGCAGAAGTTTCTAATCCTTCCCTACAGGCTTATGTATTAAACCAACAAGGGATATACGAAGAAATATCCCATAAGGCCATCGAATATCCCGAAAGCCTGATGCCTAACGAACCTCTGGCAGAGATCACAGACGGAGAACAATTATTCCGCAAAATCATTGAGCCTTATAAAGGGAAAGTGGTTTATCTGGATGTATGGGGCACCTGGTGCGGTCCGTGCAAGGACATGATGCAATATGCAGGAAGCGCCAAGAAACTGTTTGAGGGAAAAGACGTGATATTCTTATATCTCTGCAACCATTCCTCAGACAAATCGTGGAAAAACATTATCAAGGAATATGGACTGACCGGCAAAATTGCCGTCCACTATAACTTGCCCGATGAGCAGCAAAGGGCTATTGAGAAGTTCCTGCAGGTTCGCTCCTTCCCCACCTATATGTTGATAGACAAGGAAGGAAACATCGTAAACCGTGACGCCCCCAGACCCAACAGGGAAAATGATCTTCTCAATGCAGTCTATAAGTTATTAGAGAAATAAACGACTCATTTCTTCCGCAAATACTCGTATCCGAAACGGCAAAAGAGACATTTCCGTTTATCACAATACTCTTTGCGGAGCTGTATCAATGCCTGGCTATCTGCCGCCGAACCGACCGGTAGCCCGGCATCTCCCCACGACCGGATAATATGATTATTCTCCGCTTTCAACTCTTCCAGAAAACGTCCGGCACGATCACACATCCGCTCATCGGTTCTATGCAGACCATAAGCATATAAGAAAGGAACAACGGTATTAATCACAATCAAGTCCTGTGACCTCTCTCCCATCGATTTCTCTTTCTGCGAAGAAGGCCGGCCGAATATATAATGATTATCCCAATAAGCAGAAGCATGAGTAGACAGTAGTTGACGCACTTCCGGCAAGGTTTCTGCCTCCATCATCTGCGAAAAAAGCTTATCAACTTTCTGATACAAGTAGGCCAACTGTGCTAACCGGATATGGGGGAAGTTTTCCGGACGAAGCCTCAAAAAACGCCATAAACCGGCATCCATCACCTGAGTTATTTCAAACTTCCGTTGCAGATAGCGAAATTCTTTACGAAGCCGGAGACTATACTCATCTTCCTGCTCCTTCTTTAAAAACGCCTCCTCCAGCAAACCGGCCTGCCCGAAGAAAAAAGCCTCTATCTGGAACAGATCATTCCGATGCTTGTCTATCGCCCGGAACGGAAGCAGTCCTGCCCACGTCTCAAAAGCATCGCCATTCAAGCCGAAACCGAAATTACGGGCAAGAGTGATAAAGAAGGCATCTTCCCAATGACGGTCACATCGTTCCAGCCGATCGGCAATTTGCCTTGCTTTTTGCTCCAGTCGTTCGGTCTGAAGAGCCGTCAGCCAGGAGTGAATCGTTAATTTGGATAAGGACCCTATGATGGAGTAGCAGGCAGGATATTGGTCGGCAATGCAGAGTTCATGATAATGGGTTTGTACATTCTCGGGACAGGTCAATAGCAGTTGGGGGATTTGCTCACCGTTGGAACGGGTTACTTCGGCATCTGCCTCGGCCACCACATGCAGAATCACAGAATCGTATGCTTTATCATGGTCGTGACCGTGACGGTACCAGTCTGAAGAATGAGTATGTATCTCTATATTTCCCACCCACAATGTACCGTCTATCTTCAGCTTCGCATTAAAGAAGTCGGGACCGGCATCAGGGTTCTGCAGTCCGGAATCGATAATTTCTACCAGTAAGCCTTTGGTGGTTTGCAGTATTTTGAGAGGGAATAATTTATGTTTCCACACATAGTGGAGAAGGTGTTCCATGTTAACAGAAAGTTAATGTGCACTGCAAATGTAATAAAAATCTTATCTTTGCGACTATTATTTTGAATATAAGTCAGAAAACAATGAAAATAGCGTTGATCGGTTATGGAAAAATGGGCAAGGAACTTGAAAAGGCAGCCCTTAGTCGCGGACACGAAATTGTCTGCATTATTGATGTTGATAATCAGGAAGACTTTGAGTCGGAAGCATTCAAGTCCGCCGACGTAGCCATTGAGTTCACCAATCCGATGGTAGCTTACAGCAATTATATGAAAGCTTTCAAAGCCGGAGTCAAATTAGTATCAGGCAGTACAGGATGGATGGCGGAACATGGCGAAGAAATCAAAAAGCTATGTACCGAAGGAGGAAAAACCCTTTTCTGGTCGTCCAACTTCAGTCTTGGAGTAGCCATCTTCTCGTCTGTCAACAAGTATCTGGCAAAAATAATGAATCAATTCCCCGGTTATGACGTCACCATGAGCGAGACTCATCATATCCATAAACTGGATGCACCCAGCGGCACTGCCATCACACTGGCTGAAGGTATACTGGAAAACATGGACCGCAAAAGGAACGCTCCTTGCACCGGACGGTACCGTCAGCGGCACCGACGCCTGCGCTTCCAACGAGTTTCCTATCGACTCGATCCGTGAAGGAGAGGTTTTCGGCATCCATACCATCCGCTACGAGTCAGAAGTAGACAGCATTTCCATCACGCACGATGCCAAGAATCGCGGCGGCTTTGTATTGGGAGCCATCCTTGCTGCCGAATACACGGCCCAACATGAGGGATATCTGGGCATGAGTGATTTATTCCCATTCTTAAACGAATAAGGCTTCAAAGCCACTATCAAACGAATATAGATTATGAGACAAGCCACACGCACACAATGGATCAAATGCACCATTGCTATTCTCCTTTATCTCGCCTTCCTCATCTGGGTACGCAGTTGGTGGGGGCTGATTGTCGTTCCTTTCATCTTCGATATTTATATCACCAAGAAAATACCCTGGTCATTCTGGAAGAAATCGAAGAATCCTACCGTTCGTAATGTTATGAGTTGGGTAGATGCCATTGTCTTTGCATTGGTTGCTGTCTACTTTGTCAATATCTACATTTTCCAAAACTATCAGATTCCTTCCTCGTCTTTGGAAAAGTCATTGCTGGTAGGCGACTTCCTGTACGTCAGCAAGATGAGTTACGGGCCACGTGTGCCGAATACGCCGCTTTCCATGCCGTTGGCGCAACATACGTTGCCTATTTTAAATACCAAATCATATATCGAATGGCCTCAGTGGAAATATAAAAGAGTTCCCGGGTTCGGAAAAGTGAAACTCAATGACATTGTTGTCTTCAACTTTCCTGCCGGTGATACGGTAGCGCTCAACAATCAGCAAACAGATTTCTACTCTATAGCTTACGGTGAAGGTCAGCGCCTGTATCCCAAGCAGATAGAGATGGACAGTCTGACACGCCAGCAGCAACGTGCTGTTTACGATTTGTATTATAATGCCGGTCGCCAGCAAATTCTATCGAATCCGCGTGTTTACGGAGAGGTCGTTTATCGTCCGGTAGACCGCCGTGAAAACTATGTAAAACGCTGTGTCGGTCTGCCCGGAGATACGCTGCAGATCGTAGACGGTCAGGTCATGATTGACGGCAAGGCTATCGAGAATCCCGAAAATCTGCAGTTCAACTACTTCGTACAGACCACAGGCCCGTATATCACGGAAGATATGTTCCGTGAATTAGGCATCAGCAAGGCAGACCAGACATTGTATGATGATTCTTCATGGGAAGAAACCTTCAGACAGATCGGACTGGACAATCGGAATGCACAAGGAAAGATGGCTCCTATTTATCATCTTCCGCTGACGAAGAAAATGTACGAAACATTGTCCGGCAACAAAAAGCTCATCAGCAAGATCGTCATGGAACCGGAAGAGTATGCCGGACAGATGTACCCGCTCAACTTACATACCAAATGGAACCGTAACAACTACGGTCCGATCTGGATTCCCGCCAAAGGTGCTACTATCACTCTGACTGAAGATAACCTGCCTATCTACGAACGTTGTATTGTCGCTTACGAAGGAAATAAGCTGGAAATCAAGCCGGACGGTATTTATATCAACGGCGAGAAAACCGATCAATATACCTTTAAGATGGACTATTACTGGATGATGGGCGACAACCGCCACAATTCTGCGGACTCCCGCTATTGGGGATTTGTTCCTGAAGACCATGTAGTAGGTAAACCTATCGTTGTATGGCTGTCACTTGACAAAGATCGCGGATGGTTTGACGGAAAAATCCGTTGGAACCGCCTCTTCAAGTGGGTAGACTGATAAGGATACAGACGTGATAGAGTGATAAGGTGATAGAAATTGATGAACATTCGTAAATTCAAATGGATATTCGCATTCGCCGGAGCAATAGCCGTCGTGCTTCTGCTCCGGGGATTCGCTTTTACATCCTGCCTTATCCCTTCCACCGGTATGGAGAATTCACTTTTTCAGGGTGAACGTATTCTGGTCAACAAATGGAGCTACGGCCTGCGGGTTCCGCTGATGTCACTGTTCTCATATCACCGTTGGTGCGAGCGATCTGTCCGGCAACAAGATGTTGTAGTCTTTAATAATCCCGCCGCCATCGGGCAACCGACTATTGACCGAAGAGAAATCTATATCAGCCGTTGTATCGGTACTCCCGGTGATACCCTGCTTGTCGATTCCCTTTTTTCCGTATCCTCTCCCGAAGCGCAATTCAATCCGGATAAGAAGAGACTCTACTCCTATCCCGCTACTAAAGAGCAGTTGATCACTTCGCTTATGCAAACCCTTTCCATCACCAATGACGGACTGATGGGAAGCAATGACAGCACTCATGTCCGCAGTTTCAGCCGCTATGAATATTACTTACTGGAACAAGCGATCAGCGATCAGAACTGGATTCAGCCTTTGACGGAAAAGAGCGAAAAAGAGCTTAAACCGCTCATCGTTCCCGGCAAAGGGAAAGCACTACGAGTATATCCGTGGAATATCACATTGCTGCGAAATACCCTCGTGATGCACGAAGGCAAACAGGCGGAAATAAAGAATGATACGCTTTATATCGACGGAAAACCCACACAGCATTGTTTTTTTACCAAAGATTACTACTGGATGGCTTCCAACAATAGTGTCAATCTGTCCGATTCACGTCTGTTCGGATTCGTTCCGCAAGACCATATTATCGGGAAAGCATCACTAATCTGGTTCTCTAAAGAAAAAGGAACGGGAATCTTTGACGGATACCGATGGAATCGCTTCTTTCAGTCTGTAAAATAATTCACATGCATAGTTTTCAACATAACATCTGTACATAAAATAATGAGAATAGCTTATTTATCTTCTGCCTACCTTGCTCCAGTAGAATATTATACCAAACTATTGGAATATGATAAAATATATGTCGAACAACACGATCATTATATAAAGCAAACCTATCGCAACCGTTGTACGATTGCCGGACCTGACGGCGAACTGGCACTCTCCATTCCAACCGTCAAACCGGATACGCTGAAATGTCCGATGAAGGATATACGTATTTCCGATCACGGTAACTGGCGCCATCTGCATTGGAATGCTATCGAATCAGCCTACAACAGCACTCCTTACTTTGAATATTATAAAGACGACTTCCGACCTTTCTATGAGAAGAAATACGAGTTTTTAGCCGATTTCAACGAAGAAATCTGCCAGCTGGTCTGTAAGTTGATAGACATTCAACCTTGCATTGAACGAACTTCAGAATATAAAACGGAATTTGCAGCAGAAGAAACAGATTTCCGCGAGATTATTCATCCTAAGAAAGATTTCCGGATAGCCGACCCGGAATTTATTCCGCATCCCTATTACCAAGTCTTTGATTCCAAACTCGGTTTTCTCCCTAATCTGAGTATTATTGACCTGCTTTTCAATATGGGACCGGAGAGTTTGTTGGTATTAACAAGTAAATAACATTATAATAGCCAGACAAAGACATCAAACGTCCTGACACTACGTATCTTATCATATATCCCGGTAAGGTTAACAGGCGGACAAGCCTTGATTAATATCTTTTGTCCGCTTTCTGTTTTCGTTCCACGTACGTAAACCGTTGGGACTACGTACGTGATCCCATCAGTTCACGTACATGAACTCATGGGATTACAGACGTGAAACAAAGAAATGTAACGACCGTAATACATTAATCTAACGTTGAAAACAGCTTAATAAACGTAGCACAAACTATTAAATGAACCGGCTTACCTGAATCAGGAAGGCAGAATCTCTTATGTAAGGTGACAATAGAAAAGTTGTTTTTCTCTATTATCACCCTATTGTCACCACCTATTATCACCCTTATCACGCTAAATTCCAGCGCATTAAGTCTGAAAAGTGACAAGTGACAATAAGAATAACGTTTTTAACTCTGTAGAAAGAGACAAATTATAATCACCAGGTCACTATTATTTCCTTCAACAGATTACTCTTCATTCAGTCGATTCAGCAAATATCTGACATTCTCAAGATGTAAATGATTGACCCGGTACATCTGTTTATATTGCCAACTATTTTTAGTAGTATCGATAATACAATCTATAAAAGAGCCCATTATATTGGCACTTTGCATACGATTGGTATTTGAAACCTGCATATTCATCATATGCATACCAAATCCTTTAATCACATCTTTTACACTAATTTTCTTAAAATGATGAACTGCCTCGAAGGCTGCTACATTACCAAAAAGAACATTCTCTAAATCTTCCAGTCTTTGCCGATCCGAGCGTTCCACCAAATAACTGGCTGGATTTATAAAACGATTGAGCGTAAGATAAAAGGTCATCATTTCATGATCTGAAGAAAAAATGGCATGCATGAATTGTGTTGCGTCCCCCGGACAAACAATCTGCTGGTTGTTTAAAACCTCCTTCATAAGAATTTAAATTAAATGGTGAATAAATTAAGTTCAACGGGGCTAAACAGAAAGGTGGTTTTAGATAATAAAAGAAGCGGTTCCGCCTGTCCCATTGCTCTTTTCTCGTTCACACAAGGCAGCAGGTGCATTAACACTCTACATGGGGGTGCGAAACCGCCCATATAGAATGAACCGGACAGGCATAAAAATGCCTGCCACAATTACAAGGCAGGTTTCCAGCCTTGTGTGATTTTGAAAAAAGAGCACTACAAAGATAGGACATAAATCAGAATAGGAAAAAGAAATTCATTCTAAATTGCATATACCACAGTAAAATGCAAGGTATAAGCCTTATTTCTAATCACAAGCCAAACTCGTTTCAAAGAAAAAGGAGAATGTTGTGACTCTCTCTTTTATAAGATAACAACATTCTCCCAGCAATCTGTTTTACCGGGGGAGGACCCCAGTTTTACCAACCGGATACCTATCTCAACTCAAATGGTACAATTCCTTTAATGTCTCTGGATGATGTTCCGATGACTGCTTCAAACTTACCCGGTTCTGTCATCCATTCGTGTTTGACATCATCGAAGAAGCGTTACAGCCTTCTCCTCACCCGGAGCCAGTTTTACTTTCTTGAAGCCTTTCAGTTCCTTGACCGGACGAGGCAGAGAAGATTTCTTATCGCTGATATAAAGCTGGATAACTTCCTGACCTTCACGAGTACCTGTATTCTTTACGTTGATCGTGAAAGAGATGGTATCATCGGCAGTCATCACCTTCTTGTCAGCCGAAGGTTTCCCGTAAGCGAAAGTAGTATAGCTCAATCCGTGTCCGAACGGGAAAAGCGGTTTGGTCTTTTCTTTGTCTGCCCAGCGATAGCCTACAAAAATATCTTCACGATAGATTTCGTTTATGGTATCACCATTGTTCTTGGAGTGTGCCAACTCTTCTTTATTCCCCGGATATTCACCCAGTTTATGTGCGCCTACGTCTTCCAGTCTTGCAGGAAAAGTAAAAGGAAGTTTCCCCGACGGATTAGCATCTCCTAGCAGTACCGAAGCAAGAGCCGTTCCGGTTTCCGAACCTAAGAACCAGCCTTGAACAATAGCGGGCACTTCATTTACCCAAGGCATGGCAACCGCATTACCGGAGATATTTACGACAATCAAGTTCTTATTTACTTTTGCCAACTCGCCAATCACTCTGTCCTGCGCATACGGCAATCCAAGGGATGCACGGTCCGAATCTTCGCAATCCTGATGATTGCTCTTGTTCAGTCCACCGAAGAAAATTACGTAATCCGCATCTTTAGACACTTCTACAGCCTCAGCAAGAAGTTCATCCTCCGAACGGTCGTCTTTCAAATCTTGTCCGGTCTGTACTCCATTATATTCCCCTGTCGGGTCACCAACGTATCCACGGGCATACAAAACTTCCGTCTGTGAACCTACGCGGTTCTTCAAGCCGTCCAAAGGAGATATCTCATATTTCACTTTCAGAGAAGAACTGCCACCGCCTACAGTCATCATCTTAATGGCGTTTTCACCGATAACAGCAATCTTCCTGGCTTTCTTCAAGTCAATAGGCAATACATTATCCTTATTCTGTAACAGTACAATTCCTTCTTCACCGATTTTTCGTCCGGCTTGTCCATGCTCGGGCGAAGCCAGAGAACCGAAAGGTTTATGCGGGTTCATCGAAGTGCGGAAGATCAGACGGAGGATATTACTCACCTTTTCGTCCAGTTCTTTGGTTCCGACTGTTCCGTCCTGGATCAGTTTCAGGTAAGGATGTGCCAAATAGTAATTGTCATAAGCATTCCTTGTCCCGGCAGAAAGTCCGTTTGTCCATGAACCGAACTCCATGTCCAGACCATTCGAAATGGCCTGGAAAGTATCATGTACTCCGCCCCAATCTGAAACGACGACACCATCAAAGCCCCATTCCTTACGCAGAATATCTTGCAGTAATCGCTTATTATGGCACGCATGCTGAGTCTTATAGAGCTTACCGGAGTCGGTATCTTCACTAAACGAATAAAGGTTGTAAGCTCCCATTATCGCCCAAGCACCACCTTCCTGAACGGCCGCTTTGAAAGCCGGAAGATAAATCTCATAAAGAGCACGGTCGCTCAAATGAACATTGGTGGTGTGACGGTTGAACTCCTGATTGTTTAATGCGTAATGCTTCACACAAGCAGCAACACCGTTTTCCTGTACTCCCTTAATATAAGGAACTACCATCATGGAAGACAGGTACGGATCTTCGCCCATATATTCAAAATTACGCCCATTCAACGGGGTACGGTAGATGTTGACACCGGGCCCCAGGAGAATATCTTTTTTCCGGTAACGGGCTTCTTCGCCAATGCTCTTCCCATAAAGGTAAGACATTTCGGGATTCCATGTTGCAGAAAGGCAAGTCAATGCAGGATAGGCTATACAGGAATCGTTTGTCCATCCTGCCTGATCCCACTCATCCCATAATACTTCGGGACGGATGCCGTGAGGGCCATCGGTTGCCCATACTTCGGGAATCCCTAAGCGGGGGACTCCCGGTGAACTAAATTTAGACTGCGCATGAGTCATCTTCACCTTCTCTTCAAGTGTCATACGGCTCAGCGCATCTTTCACCCGTTCTTCGATAGGCTTGCTCGTGTCCAGATATACTGGTGTCTGCGCCATATTCATAGTCGGTAAAACGGCGGCTATAGACAAGCCAAGTAACGTTGCTTTAAATTTCATGTTCATAAATGATTTCTGTATTTTTACTTCTTCACAACAGAAAGAATTCCTTTATCTATCCCCTGAGTGAAATCTAACGTAAACACATAAGTAACTCCCTGTTCTAACGGAGAGGCCAATACAAGATTTTCCTCATCAACATTGAATAAGTTCCGGGTAGCCTGATCCATTTGCAGGTTCTTTTGATGAAATTGCTGATCCCAAGACTTTCCACCCAGATATTTAACACTGATATAATCGTATCGTATGCGTTCACCAATAACCGTACTGCCTTCAGCACCAGTCTTCCCAGTAAACTGATAAACTTTCGGACTGATTTCCGCCACACAATAAGCAGTCGAAAAGTCCCAGTTAAATTCGTCCTTAATAGACGGAGAGCCCATACCATAGCCCAACAACCATACGGCACCATGCCCGTCAGCATCCAGTCCGGCTTCACTATTGCCATTCATACGTACTACTGCAAAGTATTTACGTGTAGCATTTACCATCACCCTGTAGCTACCGGCAACCGGCAAGAACTTCAAGTGATTATCTCCGGTCTTCACCAGATAATCCGGATCAACATACCAATCATTTAGATCTTCGATGCCACCTATTTCGAGTGTCTGGTTCTGCGTCAAAGACATCTGCAATTGATACATATCGGAACTGCCTTCTTCCAGCTTCATTCCATTGATTGTAATGTCCGGTCGCGGCAAGTCTACCTGTCCTACTTTCTCTACAGTCAGTACTGCTTTGGTATTACCTTTCGTTACATCTACCGTAAACTTATAAACACCACCTCTCTCAAATTTCTGACCTTCCTGCAACTTCAAGTTACCCGACTCTGTTATTTCAACAAGGTCGCTTGTAGTAGAGATGGCATCTCCCTTAAATTCACCATTATCCCACTTGTTTATGTGGAAGAATTTAAAGTCAATATCACTTGTTTTCATAGTCACACCGGCAGTAAACGTAAGCTGATACTTCTTTGCCGTAAGTTGCGGCATACACAAACCATTCTCCGGCGTCCATCCCACTTCGTACAAAGATACCGACGGCTTGCCAATTCCATTTCCGATAGCCCAGATAGCTCCTGTTCCGTCATCCTGCAATTTAGCTGCTTCACCGTCTTTTAAAGCTATGACAGAGAAGTACTGTCTCTTACCGTTTGCTGTAATCTGATAGCTTCCGTCAATCGGCAGGAACTTCAGTGTTCCATCCTCCTGCTTTTCAAAGAAGTCCGGATCAATCCACCATTCATCATAAGCAGGCACTCCTTCGAACGTCAGAATGTCATTCTGCTTTAACGACAATTTAACAGCATATACATCGTTTTCTACCAGTTCCATTTCTTTTCCGTTCAACAATAATTTGGCAAACGGACTCGCTTCATAGTTGAAAGTATTAAACTGAATCGTATAATTGCCCGGCTCTGTATTGGAGAACGGGATAGACGTAGTAGAGCCTACTGCAATCGTATTGTCTTCCCAGCCAAAAGTTAGCTCGTTGCCGTGCTCCCCTACTTTCGGAGTTTTGATATACACTTTCATCTTCTGCGAAAAGTCTCCCGATACGCTATAATGATACATCGATTGCCTGTCCATCCGGTACTCCTGCCCTTCTTCATCTACCAGGGTCAGATAAGGAAAGTCCGGGCGTGCCAACGTAAGTTCCGTTTCCTGTTCCGTCGTAGTAAAGTGAATATTCTGAAGGATATACTTCAATGTCGCCTTTCCGTTAGGAATATTAGCATAATAAGGAATATAAATCTTTCCAGTATAGTCGCTTCCACTTGTCTTTGTTCGGATCACCGTTTCAGATACCTGTTCTTCTCCATAGAAAAGCTGCGCTTTCAAAGTAGAAAGAGGAACGTCTACATCCGAAGCCTTGATCGTAAACGGAAGGCTGTCGCCGAAAAGGGCATCCGCATTCTCCGCCTTGATCTCCATACTCGGATTACCGGGAAGGAACTCGTCATCATTACAGGAATTCATGGATAAGATTCCCGCCAATGCCAATGTTATATAGATACTTTTTTTCATTGTCTTTATACTTTTAAGGTTCTTACTTTGACTTTGCCCAACGGTATGAAGTTACTGATTTACCGGGAACGTCATAAGCGAAATGACGTTGGCCGTCGCTGACAGTTATCTTCTTCGACTTCTCATTGTTGTTTATCAGAACAAAGGCATACGTTCCGTCCGTATTTTCGAAAGCAGAACAGGTAATACCGTTGTCCGTATAACCGGTAGTGGCGATACGCACAGCTCCCGGCTTCACAACACTTGAAAGATGAGCAATGATATAGTAGTGAGAGTTACGTATGATTGTCTTATAATCACTGTTATTGATATCTACCGCACCATAGCAAGTCTGACAACCACCTTCACGATTCGGACCACGGTCGTTATCGAGCATCAGATTCCAGACAATTACGCCCTTACACCAATTATTGATTGTTCCCAATGCTACCTCTTCCATATCTTCCATCAGACGCTTCGACAAGTCACGTCCGCTGTTCCATGTGCCGATAGAAGTTTCTGTAAACAGAAGTTCTTTCTCAGGATATGCCTGATGTATATTCAGCAATTCTTCACGGTTGCCGCCATAGTTATGGTAAGCAGCACCTGCCAGATACTGAGAAGCAGCAGCATCTTCGTAAATCTTGCCCGGATAGTTCTTCTGCGATTCGATATTGTCATAATTGTAGTTATGGTCGAAAGCATAAATCTTGGTAGACAGTCCGGCAGCTTTCATCTGAGGACCGAGCGCTGTTTTCACGAAGTCTTTTTGTTCTTCCCATTCCATATAGAGCGAAGCGGAGTTGCCACGGTTCAAAGGTTCATTTTGCGGAGTTACTGCATAAATGTCAATGCCTTCGGCTTTAAATGCCTGTATCCATTTCACAAAATAAGTAGCATAATCCTGATAATAATCCGGGTTCAATTGTCCGTTCGTCCACGAATCTAATGGTGTACGGTCTGTCAGGCTTTTCACTTTCATCCATTTCGGACAGGTCCAAGGAGCGGCAATTACCTTGATAGAAGGGTTAATGGCCAGAATCTCTTTCAGGATCGGAAGGATATAGTCCTTTTCTTCGCTCTGCAAAGCAAAGTTTTCGATCCCTTTCGTATCACAGCAGGTATATTCGCTTAACGAGAAGTCCGAACAACCAATGGAAATACGGATGTAACTGAATCCGAAACCATCTTTATCGGAGAATGTTTCCGTCAGGAAAGCATGACGGTCAGCCGGTTTCATCAGTAACAGGTTGTAACAGGTAGAACCTGTGATAGCTGCTCCGAAACCATCCATCGTCTGGTACTGTTCCGCAGGATTCAAAGTTATTGTGGTTGGAGCCAAATTGTCTTTCGGGCTGAAGTTAACCGCATCACGGGTCAAATCACGGGTCAGACTGCTGGTTGTCGTATAAATGGCTACATCTCCGGTGGGGACAGGTACTACCGGTTTTTCCGCATCATCACTATTGCTACAAGCCGCTAATATGGTGAAGCATCCTAAAAAGGTCAGTGCTATATTTCTCATGTTTATCATAATCGTTAGTTTCTTTTTCTATTTAAATACATTATAAGTGATGTTATCTCCGGCTCTATCAATATCCGGGGTTCTGTTCAATCTTGTCATTGGCATCGATTACCGATTGTGGGATAGGCAGGCGATAAGAGTTCTTATCAAAGGCGTAAACCTGTGACTTGCGACCTGAATCTTTCGCATATACGGCGTTCATCACCTCTTCTACCTTATCCAGACGAACCAGATCAAACCAGCGTTGTCCTTCGAATGCCAGTTCCAGCCGACGTTCGTTGAGCAATGCGGTAATCATCGCATCCCGGTCTTTACGTACGGATGAAGACAATTCGCCCAATCCGGCACGTTCACGCACTTCGTCGATGATCTTAGCTGCCGCTTCCAGATCCGGCGTATCCTGCATGATCAATGCTTCTGCCTTCAATAACAGCACATCAGCATAGCGGTATTTAATAATGCTGCTATTAGCCGAACGGCATTTGTACATGAAAGGATAATTGTCCGACGGATAATAGTTACTCCAATTACAATCATAGTAAACTACGGATTCCTGAAAGCGAATCTGATCTCCTTCTTTCTTGAAAGCATTGATCAAATCACGTGACGGAGTTACCCATTTTGCCCAAGTGAAGTTATTATTCCAGTTTACAAGGTCACGTCCGAACATCCATGTACACCAGTTACCCGAACCGGGAGTAAACTGAGCTTCCAGTATAGATTCTTTAGTATTACGGACTTTTGCATCCGTTCCGGCAGCATTCATGCCGAACAAATCGCTAAAATCCTTCACAAGCTCAAAACCATCAGCCTTCACCTCGTCACAGTAACGGATTACTTTTGAATAGTCACGCAACGGTTTCTCTGCATAGATCTTTGCAAGAAGAGTACGGGCTACGGATTTTGTAAACAGAGTTTTGTTGCCTGCCGTATTATCCGGCGCATGCTGGATGGCAGCCAGCAAATCTTTCTCTATCTGCTGATAAGCTTCCAGTTCTGTGTTTTGTGCCGGGAAATATTGTTCATACACATCTTCGATATTTTCTGAAGTAATATCATCAGCTACCGTTGTAATAACCGGGAAATCCCCCCACAGACGTACCATATCGAACATGACCATGGCACGGAATATCATTGCTTCCGCCTTATACTGCGCACGTTCGGCAGTAGTCAAAGAGTTATCGGTCACCAAGTCAATATTACATATCAATTTATTGGCACGGGCAACGTCTTCCAGATAACGGTTCCAGTCACGTTCGAGCACAGAGTTGGAACCTTCGATGGAATTGTTCTCAAACGGAAGTACCTCAGCTCCCGTAGTTCCTGCGTACGCATTATCCGCATGCGAATCTGATATGAGCAACAAGTCCACATACCAGTGTTCCTGACGGTCGCGCATTTGATTGTAGATAGTCGTCAGGTGACTTTCTACAGCCGCTTTATCTTTAAATACCACCTTTGTACCGGTATCCGTCACACCTTCGGTCACATCCGAATAAGTATCGATCGGATCGTAATTCAGTGAGCAGGAAGAAAGTCCGAACAGCAAACCGGAAGTGAGTCCATAAAATATATATCTTAGTTTCATAGTCTTTCCTTTCATTAGAATTCAACATTAATACCAAACACGTATGATCTAGAATGCGGGTATGTACCCCAGTCGATGCCTTGCACCGTACCGCTGTTGCCCCATTGGTTTACTTCCGGGTCCATGCCGGAGTAGCTTGTCCATGTCAGCAGATTGGTAGCGGTAAAGTAAGGTTGCAGACGGGTGATTCCCCATTTCTGCAGTAATTTGCCCTTAAAGTTGTACGACAAGGAAACGTCTTTCAATCTCAGGTAACTGCCATCTTCAATAAAGTAAGTAGAGTTCAGCAACTTGAAATTAGCTTTCGGCACATTGGTTATCTGTCCAGGTATCTTCCAGCGGTTCAGTACTTTGGTAGACTGATTCTTTCCATCGTACATCCCTTCTGTTTCTATACGGGAAGCATTGAAGATATCATTTCCGTAAGAGCCTTGGATAAACACACTCAAATTAAATCCTTTCCATGAGAAAGTGTTGGTCAGACCATAAGTAAAGTCCGGATTCGGGTCGCCGATATAAGTACGGTCGGAAGTCGAGATTTTACCATCACCACTCAGGTCACGATACATTAATTCACCAGTCTCAGGATCTACACCGTCACTGATATATCCGTAAAAGCCTCCTAAAGCACGTCCCGGCTCATTACGCACTACATAATCGTTGACTACATCCGCAGTTTTGGCATCATAGTACACTTTCTGCAATTCAAGTTTCGTCAATTTGTTCCGGTTGAAGGAAATATTGAAGTCCGTATCCCAGGTAAATGCTCCCCCCCGGAAGTTCTTCGAACTAATGGTAAGCTCAAAACCTTTATTAGTCATTTCACCTTCATTACGGGCGATAGAAGTAGCTGCAGCAGCACCGGCAGGCAGTGATACGTTCATCAGCATGTTCTTGGTCTTCTTGTAATAGTAGTCCATGTTAAAAGTCAAACGTCCATTCAATACTGTCAGGTCCAGACCAATATTGGTCTGAGTAGTCGTTTCCCAAGTAAGGTCAGACGTCCGTAAATTGGCCTGGCTGATAGTCGGTACCGCATTCGCATAATCTGTTGTATCACCTTCAGCCGCTACCTTAAACCATTCAATACGACCGATATTATAACGTTGCAAATAAGCATAGTCACCAATACCAGACTGATTACCTGTCTGTCCCCAGCCTCCACGTATTTTAAAATCATCAATCCACGTCAGATCAGCCATAAACTTCTCGGAAGATACACGCCAGGCAGCTGAGAACGATGGGAATACCCCCCAACGATGATCAGGATGCAACTTAGAAGAACCGTCGGCACGCAGGTTAGCCGTCAACAGGTACTTACTATCAAAATTGTAAGCTACACGTCCGAAAAATGACATAATTCCCCATTGAGAAGCACCTGTACCGGTATTATCCCAGGCAATCTTGTTTGCGGCATTCAAGGTCTGTATCAGATCATTGCGGTAGTGTGAACCGTTTATCCAACTGTTAGAGTAGTCTGAATCCGTCCACGATGACCCTGCCATTACCTCCAGGCCATGTCTCTTGAAGTTCTTATTGTAAGTAAATACATTGTCGAATGTCAATACCGTATTCATATTCCGGTTGTCGGAGGCTTCACCATACTGGTTACGTCCCCAGGCAGTAGAAATCGGATCAAGAAAAGTAGTATTTACAGCATTGCGACGGTCAAGTGTTAGAGTTGATTTAAACTTCAACTCCGGCAGCAAGGTAAGCAACACGTTGCCCGATGCCAGCAAACGGTTTTCCTTATCTTTATTATTCTTTGCACGTGCCATGTTCTCCAACGGGTTGGTGATATTTCCAACTCCATAGAAGTTATTGTAATACTGGTTCGGATTTAAAGCATCCCAGATCGGAGCATATGTCGGCGTATTGATAACAGCCAATACAACGCCACCACGATTCGCTCCTGTTCCCATCGCTCCCCCTCCGTTACTGGTATAGTCCGAGTAGGAGATATTAGCACTTACTGTCAACCAGCTACGAATCTGATTTTCAAGATTCACCCGGAAATTATAACGCTTGTAATAAGAGATATCCAGTATTCCCTTTTCATCGAGATATCCGGCAGAAAGATAGTATTTCATCTTTTCATTACCGTTAGATACTGCTACCTGATAATTTTGCATCTTTCCGGTCTTATATGTTTCGTCAAACCAATCAGTACGGTCGGGCAGTCCATCAGGCAAGGATACCAGTCCGATTTCATCCTGTAACTCTTTATACTGCGCAGCATTCAGAGATTCTACCTTATCCGCCACCTTGTTCAAGCCAAACTGTGCTGTCAGAGATACTTTTGCCTTTCCGGTCGCTCCGGCCTTTGTTGTAATCAGAATTACACCATTGGCAGCACGCGAACCATAAATAGAAGCCGAAGAGGCATCTTTCAGAATCTGCATGCTTTCAATATCATTCGGAGATAAAAACTTAATGTTATCCACAGGAACACCATCCACTACATATAGCGGATCGTTACTTCCGTTCATAGAAGTAGTACCACGCACACGGATAGACATCTCTCCTCCCGGCGTACCGCTAGGCTGAATTACGGAGATACCGGCTGCCTTACCCTGAATAGCCTGTCCGGCAGAAACGATGGGACGTACATCAAGATCTTTAGTAGACACAGTGGAAATGGCTGTCGTAACATCTTTACGTTTTACCGAACCATAGCCGATCACAACTACTTCTTCAAGTACTTCATTGTCTTCCTGAAGTGTAACTTTCATCTGTCGGGATGCTTTCTGTTCCTGCGATTTATATCCTACATAAGAGAATATTAAAGTAGCATTGGACTGGACCGTCAATGTAAAGTTACCGTCTAAATCAGTTATCGCTCCGTTAGTTGTCCCCTTTTCCTGTACACTTACACCGATAAGCGGTTCTTTCTGTGCATCCAGCACCTGACCGGATGCAGTAAATTGTTGTGCGGATGCACTCAGAGAAAAAAATACTGCTAAGATAGCAAAGAGAATCTTGCGACTCCCCGAAAGGATTTTTCGCCTGTTCTTTTTCATGCGTATTAATTTTAAAGTTTATAATTAAGGTATGTGCTTGACAGGACTTTCGCCACTATTTCAGAAGCACAGGTCAAAAGTATAAAGAAACTGAAGTGATTTGACAATGAGGGTATAATAAGTGGATTATACAAACAGACAAACCACTAATAAACAGCAAGTTAATATCAACCAAAGAGGCCTAAAAAGTGGATAGGTTACAACATCGATCAACGTATTTTCCGAACTAAATCTTCGAAATCTTCTCTGGAACCACGAGCTTTGTTTTTTACTTTCGCCCGATAATTATAAATTGTATTCACCGAATAACGGAGAAACTCTGCTATTTGTGAACTATCTTCAATACCAAGACGTATTAATGCAAAAATTCTCAGTTCGGTATTCAATAATTCATCTTTCTTCAGAATGATTTGTTCATTGTCTTGCAACAATGCATTGAACTTCTTCACAAAATCGGGAAATAAATGCAGGAAAGCAGTATCAAAGTTGGCATATAGTTCTTCCAATTCCTCATCAAGGGCATCCTGTGAGCGGGTGATTTTAAGTAATTCTGCTATCTGACCAGCAGATACTTTCTTATTTACCATACGACGATATGCATCGAGCCGATTGATATAAGTAGAGCAGAGTTTAATAAAACGGGCAATATATTCTTCCTTAATCTGGTTAGATTCAGACAGTTCTGCATTGGTAGATGTCAAACAGGCATTCATTTGCTGTAATTCTTCATTCAATTGATTCAATTGATGATTGGCTGTCTGCAGATGATTCCTTGCAACAGCCAATTTCTTCATCTGCCGGTATATATAGCCCAACGCACCAATCAGCAGCACCAGCAATGCCGTAATCAGCACTAAATACTGCTGAAGGCGGTCGTTCTGTTTCTCAATCATCGCCTGATAAGTTTTATCAATCAAAGAAAGCACATCGGCACTCTGCCAACTTCGAAGACGAGCATTATAGAATTTGGTAGCATTCCACGAGAAACGCATATATTGGTAAGCTCTCTCCATATCGCCATTCTCATAGAGCAACTGAGCCAACATCCACAAAGAAGCATGATCTTTAATAGCAGAACGAATATCAGAGATAGCAGAAAGGCAAAGATTCTGTTTCTCTCTTATTTTATCTCCAAGATATTTATAAATAAGTGAGCGATGGTAAGTTACAAGTGCATATTGAGGCGTATCGGGCTCTGCTGCCATCAGGCGACGGTCGTTTATCTCCAAGGCCTCATCATACTTGTGCCGGTCACGAAACAACGTTTCGCGCATGACCATAAATTCTTCCGATTGAGGAGATAATATCGCATATAATGAATCTTTATATGCTGACGATATTTCCCGATAATAAGCAGATAACGTCTGATCTTGTGTATAAAATCCCATCTCACCATACACATGATCGAAACATGTATAATAATCAAGTATCAGATGTGAAGTTACCTTCTGTCGGTCTACTGACTTCAAGACATCAATTGATTCGGTATACATACCCGTAGAAGAAAGCAAAAGAGAAAGTTGCAGTTTACTTTCTATTTCCCGGTCAGTATCTCCCAGATTACCCGCAATACGAACATTCTCATTTAAATAGTAAATAGCGGAATCGCAAATAAAGGCTTTATATTCCTTATAGATCTGATTATTCAGATTATAGCGTTCTATGGAATTAGGAGCCACGTCTCCGGCAAGCTCTTTCAGATGCTGTATCCGCGATTCGCGCTGTACCACATAAGTGTCATGTGCCAGGATTGTCTGATCAAGGACATGCAATAGTGAATCAAGAGTTTCATCAGCCCATGAAAAAATCGGAAAAGAAGCAAACAGCAACAACAGCAAACATTTATTTTTCATTAGAGTATTAAAGTTTTGTAGGAAATATGACATTCTTCACTCAAGGTATCACTTATAAATCAACGTCGACAAATATTCCTCCGCAAACATCTCATTGGCAACCTCCAGCAGTTGTTCTGCCGTCAACGCCTCAATACGATGGAACACTGATTCTGACGATTCGTACTTATGATAGTGCAGATATGTTTTCGCCATACCCAGCGCATTATTCTCGAAATTATCAGACGCCACGCCGATCTGGCCTATCAGTTGCTTCTTCGCTGCCGCCAGCTGAGAAGATGTCATCTTCACATCCCGCATTCGCTTCAGTTCTTTATAAGTCAGTTTCAGACAGGTATCCATATCTTCGATATCCGTACCGAAATAGATGCAGAAAGCTCCTGTATCGGTATAAGAAGTCAGATTGGACTCTACATTATACACCAATCCCCTCCGCTCGCGAAGCGATACATTCAGCTTACTGTTCATGCCCGGACCGCCAAGCACATTATTCAGCAGATAAAGTGCCGTACGCTTATCATCATACGCATTGTATCCCCGGCTACCAATCATTACATGCGCCTGATGAGTATCTTTAGGCACTACCAACCGTTCGGGCACATAAAGAGGAGGAGGCATACGCTGATTATCCACCGTCACTGCCGGGATATCGGATAAATGCTTCTCTGCCAGACGGATAATCTTCTTGAAATCATATTGTCCCTGAACAAAGAATACCATATTCCCCGGTTGATAAAAGCGACGGGTAAACGAGAGAACATCCTCCGTACGGAAACTCCGCAGCAGTTCCGGCTTACCGAGAATGTTCCTTCCCAACGGATGGTTACGGAAAATCATATCTTCAAAATCATCGAAGATCAACTCCGAAGGATTATCCTCATAAGACTGGATTTCGTCAATGATCACTTCCGTCTCCTTTTCTATTTCATGCTGCGGGAAAGTAGAATGGAATACAATATCTCCGAGCAATTCGAGTGCACGTTCCAGATGCCCGGTCAGGAAGGCGGCATAGACAACCGTCTCCTCTTTATTCGTATAGGCATTCAGATCGCCGCCCACATTCTCCATGCGGTTAAGGATATGCCACGCTTTCCGCTTCTCCGTCCCTTTAAAAATAAGATGTTCCACGAAATGAGCCATCCCCTGCTCATCCTCAGCCTCATCGCGCGTTCCGGCATCGATGGCAAAACCACAATAAGCTACTTTCGAGAGAGTCGGTTCATGAATTATGCGCAGGCCATTCGGCAATGTATATTCGTTGTAATGCATTGTTTTCTACTTCCTTATTGAATTAATGCCGCAAAAATACAATAAAACTTATTGTCGTTTATAGAAAATTGCAGATATTTGTAGACTATATTAGCAACAACGTGTATGAAAAAGATAGGAATATTCTGTTCTGCCTCGGAAAACATTGACAAAATGTACTTTGACAGTGCCCGTCAAATCGGAGAATGGATGGGAAAAGCAGGCAAAACGTTGATTTATGGAGGAGCCAATCTCGGACTGATGGAATGCGTAGCCCGCGCCGTGAAAGAGAATGGCGGTACGATCATCGGAGTAGTTCCTGCCAAACTGGAAGAAAAAGGTAGTGTGAGCACATTACTGGACGAGGTGATTCATACCCGTAACCTGAGCGACCGGAAAGATGTGATAACAGAGAAGTCGGAGATATTGGTCGCATTGCCTGGTGGTGTAGGTACACTCGACGAGATTTTCCACGTCATAGCCGCCGCCTCTATCGGATATCATCAGAAAAAGGTGATCTTCTATAACGAATACGGTTTTTATAATGAACTTCTGGCTGCACTTAAGACGTTAGAGGATAAGGGCTTCGCCCGACAATCTTTCTCTACCTATTATGAAACAGCAAACAATCTGGATGAATTAAAAGAAAAAATAAACTGATTATATGATAGACTCCATCAAACAACTCTTGCAACAAGAGGCACAAGCAGTGCTCAATATCCCTGTAACAGACGCTTACGAGAAAGCAGTACAACTGATTGTAGAACAGATACATCAGAAAAAAGGGAAATTAGTAACTTCCGGCATGGGAAAAGCCGGACAGATTGCCATGAACATCGCCACAACCTTCTGCTCCACCGGCATTCCATCGGTCTTCCTGCACCCCAGTGAAGCGCAGCACGGCGACCTCGGCATCCTACAAAAAAACGATTTGCTCCTGCTTATCTCCAACTCCGGCAAAACACGCGAAATCGTGGAACTGACCCGACTGGCACATAATCTGGACCCGGAACTGAAGTTTATCGTTATCACCGGAAATCCCGACAGCCCGCTGGCCAACGAATCAAACGTCTGTCTGAGCACCGGTAAACCTGCCGAAGTTTGTACGTTAGGCATGACTCCTACTACATCGACTACCGCCATGACCGTCATCGGTGACATACTGGTAGTACAGACAATGAAGAAGACAGGATTCACCATCGAAGAATACTCAAAACGCCATCACGGTGGTTATTTGGGCGAAAAATCAAGATCGCTATGCGAAAAGTAATCGGTATCGGAGAAACAATCCTCGATATCATCTTTCGGGGAAACCAGCCTTCCGCAGCCGTACCGGGAGGCTCTGTATTCAACGGCATCGTATCCCTCGGACGAATGGGGATCAAGGTAGGTTTTATCAGTGAAACAGGTAATGACCGGGTAGGAAATATCATTCTGCAATTCATGCGTGAAAATAATATTCCGACGGATCACGTAAATGTCTTCCCAGATGGTAAATCACCTGTATCACTGGCATTCCTCAATGAACAGAGCGATGCTGAATATATCTTCTATAAGGATTATCCCAAGCAACGTCTGGATGTGCTTTATCCTAAGTTAGAGGAAGACGATATTGTCATGGTAGGCTCTTACTATGCGCTGAACCCGGTACTCAGGGAGAAGATTCTGGAACTGCTGGACCAGGCACGCGAGAAGAAAGCAATCATCTACTACGACCCGAACTTCCGCTCTTCACATAAGAACGAAGCAATGAAACTAGCTCCTACGATTATCGAGAATCTGGAATACGCCGATATTGTACGGGGATCGCTGGAAGATTTCTTCTATATGTATGGCTTGCAAGACGTGGACAAGATATATAAAGACAAGATTAAATTCTACTGCCCGCGGTTTATATGCACGGCCGGTGGGGACAAAGTATCACTTCGTACCAATCTGGTCAGCAAAGAATATCCGATAGAACCGCTGGAAGCAGTCAGCACCATCGGTGCCGGAGATAATTTCAATGCGGGATTGATCTACGGATTGCTTAAATATGATGTACGATACCGTGACCTTAATAATCTGAATGAAGAAGTCTGGGACAAAGTAGTTCAGTGCGGGAAAGACTTTGCCGCCGAAGTATGCCGTAGTTTCAGTAATTCGGTATCGGTGGAGTTTGCCAGACAGTACGCATCGAAGTAATTACGGATACAACCATCCCCTAAATTACTATTAACTTTGGCTAATAATCGCAAAGGAATTACCACATCTAACGGTAATTCCTATCTTTGCAGTACATGATTCATCAGACAAAGAAACTATGTACAGAAACCTGTTAAACTGGCTGACCATCCTACTGGTATTTCCGTCATGTTCCGGCACTTCGCCCACTATATCCGTAGTGTGTGAAGAGAACAATGTAGGAAACGCCATTATCAAATGGGAAACAGCACCTATACTGAAAGGACAGGTAAAAGTATATGCTTCCACTTCTCCCGACTTCATTCCCGAAGAAAATCCCGTAGCCACCATCAACATTGCGAAAGGGAAAAAGACCATCGTGACCAATGATCCGTCTCAGCGCTATTACTACCTGATGGTATTCAACAACAGATACCGGGTGAGGGTAGCTGCCCGTAACGTCAATATTCCCGGCATTCAGAACTTCCGTGACCTGGGAGGATACAAGTCTGCAGAAACAGGCAAAGATACCCGCTGGGGAATGCTGTACCGTTCTGCACAGATTGACAGCATTCCATTCTGCTCCCGCCGGGAATTGAAAAACATGGGCATAAGGACTATCATCGATTTGCGTTCGGAAGAAGAACGCCATAACTATCCACAGTTTCATGATGAAGACTTTAACGTCCTGCACCTCTCCATTGCAACAGGAAACATGGAACACATCCTGCAAGACATACGTGATAAGAAAATAGAAACGGATACGATCTATCGTTTAGTAGAGCGGATGAACCGTCAACTGGTCACCAACTACCGCAAGGAATACAAAGAACTGTTCACACTCCTGCTCGACCGCAACAATTACCCCGTCGTCATCCACTGTACTTCAGGCAAAGGACGTACGGGCATTGTTTCAGCACTGGTACTTGCCGCTTTGGGAGTCAATGAAGAAGCCATCATGAAAGACTATCGCCTGAGTAATGACTATTTCAACATCCCCAAAGCCTCCAGATACGCGTATAAACTCCCTATCAACTCGCAGGAAGCCATCACTACAATCTACTCTGCCAAGGAAGACTTCCTGAATGCAGCCAAAGAACAGATTGATGCGGAATACGGCAGCGTACAGGCATATCTGAAAAAAGGAATAGGACTCTCGGCAGAAGAAATCGAACGGTTGCGCAGCATTTTATTAATAGATAATGGTTAATGGAAAATGGAGAATGCTATGCAGACAGCAATAATTATCCATTATCCATTATTCATTATTCATTATTTTTCTCTATCTTTGCGCCCGAAATAAAAGATATACAGAGATTTAATGAAGACATTTGAAGAGCTTGGCGTTT
>OBAF01000581.1_pt1 | contig 30805 bp, 31 predicted proteins | sample 1517851 | NCBI WGS metagenome assembly OBAF01 (sample SAMN04571706, study PRJEB22368) | human gut metagenome | biome: human gut; material: stool | host: Homo sapiens | place: Luxembourg | collected 2012-10-19 | reverse complement strand
AACCACCCGCATGTTTATAAAGAAGCGGATATGGACGAAGGCGGCGTGAAGCTGAAAATCGCAGTCGTTTACGGTCTAGCCAACGCCAACAAGATTTGTGATGAAGTGGCCGCGGGAACCTGCGACTATAACTTTATCGAAGTGATGACTTGTCCGGGCGGATGCGTCAACGGCGGCGGCACGATTCGTTTCAGAGGAAACTATTTGAACGCTACTTCGAAGCGCTTCGAAGTTCTGGAACGCGCCGACGAAAACAGTCCGGTTCGTCAGTCTCACAACAATCCGATGGTCAAAGAGCTTTATGACGAGTTCTTGGGAGAGCCGAATTCTCACAAAGCTCATCAGCTGCTCCATACTTCTTACGACGATCGAAGCAAGACGCCTGCCGTTCCTTCCATCCGTCATGTGTGGAAGAAGATCCAGTTAGGCTAATCAAAATTAAAGCTCTTCGAAGAAATTCCTGAAGGGCCTCCAAAAGTAAAAACCGGATTCCGTTTAGGCTCCGGTTTTCTTATTACTCGTTCCGGATTTGTCTTGTAACAGCTCTGAACTGTTCTTTGAATCCGACATCATAAAGGGCGGAAAGAGCAGGCGGCTCGAAAGCAAAGATCTTGGAGATATCTTTTTCTGCATTCGAGACGCAGTCGGCTAAATCTGCGCCGATCTTCATCGTCATGAAGGTATTCAAAGAAATTTCGAAATTCAAAGCGGCTTTTTCACGGATCTCTAAGAGTTCTTTTGTGCGCTTGTTTAAATGACGTGTGTAGAACTTAACGACTTCAAGAATCTCATGGTTGATCTTGACGTTGTTTTTAAGCGTGGCGCGCGCAGCTTCAGAAAGATTAGGAGAAGTGAGTTTTTCTTCTGCTGTGTTGATTTGCTTAAAGGCTTCTTTTTCGATTCCTGCAACGCGCTTCATGTAAACCTTGCCGATTTGATACAAAGCTCGATTTACCGCTTCTAAATAGAGGCGGTTGCACATCATGTAAAAACCTGCGTAAGTTTTAGAGAGTTCCGGAGTCGGGTTCGACTCAGCAAGCTGAGACTCCAAACGCTTTAACACCTGACCCACGCAGTCAGCTACAGAAAGAATGGCGGCAAGGTCCTCGCCTTCGGCCGATTCAATCAGGCTTTCCAGCTGCTCGCGATCGATGCGAACGCCGCGTGCCTTCAAAGAATCCAGCGCTTTATCCAAAAGCACAACGATTTGTTTTTCGTCGTATTCGATCTTGCTTTTGTAGCGGCTGATCTTGTCCTTTAAATTGCTTTGTGTACTGTTAAGAATGTTCCAGGTCTTTTTCGGAGCCGCGATTAAATCTTTTTCCCATTCGAGGATTTGCTTTTGGCGGCCGCGAATGTCTTTACGGACATTTTTGACTAAGCCGAGAAGAGACATGACTTCATTATTGAACATCTCTTCGAAGCATTCGGAACAAATTCTGCGGGTCGCGGGTTCCTGATAGACATAACGGCGGATGAAGTTGCGGCCCTGAGGGTGAACTTCCTGCGCGATGAGTTCAACGCCTTTTTCAAGTTTCGGACGAAGGCCTGACCAGGTTTTCTCAAAAGTCTGAGAATGAAAAATAGCTCTTTCCATTGCCATGTAAAGAGGGTAAGTCACAATCATACGAACCGGTGCAAGCATTCTTAATATTCTTCCGTTAAAGCCTTAATTAGTCCTTCAGGATTAATTTTCTTTATCTTAACTGATCACGGTCTTAAATTTCGGGGGCTAGCTATAAATCCTGGGGCGATGCATCCAAATGGTTTTCACAAACCATTGAGAAAAAACACACCAAGTACCGATTGTCATTTTCCGCCTGAGACGACGAAGGCTCCGTAGATCGGAGCCCTCATACAGCATTGAAGGAAATTAGTCGATTTCGATCAATTCGTACTGGGTGTTGCCCATCTTATGCTCTGCCATTGCGGTCAGCTGGCGCAGGCCGTGACGGGATTCCATTCTTTCAACTAGATCATGATTGTCTCTATGGTGAGAGTAAACCAAGTCGACACAAGCCTGATCAATAGCGAGGAGGTCGGTAGAAGCCAAAATACCGATATCGGCAATCGTCGGTTTAGCAGCGGAAAGGCCAGCGCAGTCGCAGTCAACAGACATGTTGCGCATGACATTAATGTAAGTAATTCTCTTGCCGAAATGGTCAATCGTGGCTTTAGCCGAGTCAGCCATCAATTCCATTAGCTTTTCCTTGGCCGGCCATGCATTCCAATCGGCAGGAGGTTCGCCTTCGATGCCATGGACCTGGCGTTTACCAACCTGGCCGGAAGCGCAGCCAATGGCGATATTCTTCATCGAGCCTCCGAAACCACCCATAGCATGACCCTTAAAGTGAGTCAGAACCAGCATGGAATCGTAGTTGACGATGTTCTTTCCCATAGCAACTTCTTTCAGATGGAAGCCGCCGGTTACAGGCACGTTGACGGAACCGTCCTCGTCCATGATGTCGACCGGGCAGAACGTCCAGCCATTAACCTTGATGGTCTCTTGGTGGCTTTCCGTTGTGTAGCGGTCGCCTTCGTAAAGTGTATTTGTTTCGACGATGTTGCTGTTTGGAATCGTCGCCTGAAGGGCTTGGACTAAATCACGAGGAAGGATATTCGGACCGTGTTTTTCACCGGTGTGCAGTTTGATCGCAACTTTGCCGTAAATTTCGCTGTTCACTAAGTTATAGAGTTTGATGAGGTGCTCAGCGTCAATGATCGGCGAGAAGAAAACTTTCGCCGCAGATCCTTTGTATTTTCCGGGTTCAACCCGTTTGGACCCAATAACGGGTGTAACAACAGGCGCATTAATCACTTTGCCGCAGCCGCAGGAATCAGTACAACAATCGCTCACTTCTTTCTCCTTATTCGCTAAAAAGTTTTGCGGATATAACTTATTAATATTAGAACGATTCAAAAGAAGCGGTTTGTCTATTTTTGCGGCTTGTCTGGAAGGCAAGAACTTCATGTGCGGATACTGTTTGCGCTGAAAGAAAAAACGCAAAGCAAAACTTAGAGAAAACTCAAGAATCTCAAGTAAAGTAAAGAAAAATTGAACACCAGGAAAACTCTGAGGGGTAAAATGAAAGAAAAACTAAAAACCAAACTGAGGAGAAATATGCGCATTCGAACACTCTCTTTACTCACCGTCATGTCGGCCGTTTCCTTGTCAGCTATAGCTGCGGCTCCGACAGTCAGTACTGAAGCAAAAAAAGCTGCTGACATGATTAACGCCGATGCTCCGATGCAGAAAATGTTGGCAGAGCTCACGAGTCCTCAAGGACAAAAGTGGCGATTCAATATTCAAATGGAAATCGTCCGAATTGCATCTCCGTCCCGATCAGAAATGCGCCGTCAGCAGGAACTGATGCGTCGTTTCACTGAAGAATGGGGCTTCTCTCCCGCGCAGGTAATGACGCGTACCGACGGCATCATCAAGGGTGCTGGACTTCAGAAGGTTGACGGTCTGCCTGTATATAACGCCTGCGTCAGAATTCCCGGCACTTATTCCCAGCAAAAAGATGCTCAGTCTTACAAAGGCCAGTTTCCTAAGGTCCTCTTAGAAGGTCACATTGACACAGTGAATCCTGCGGAACTGCCGCCGGTTTCAGCTCCCTTCGTGCCGGTTAAGCTTCAGAAAGCTTCTGACGCATTGGTTAAGACAAAGGCAGAACTTGCCGCTTTGCCAGATGAACTCCACTTCGATAAAGACGGAAAGATTATTGAAGACGCCAATTACAAAAAAGCCTATCAGCGTTATAACGACTATGAAGACGCTTTGGGTCGCGGCGCTCTGAGAATTTATGTTCCTGGTTATAACGACGCGATGATTAACACGGCAGCTGTCATGCAAGCTGCTTACATGCTCAACAAATATAAGATCAAGCCGGTTTATGACATCTGGATTTGCGGTACGACCGGTGAAGAGGGCAAAGGGAACCTTTGCGGCATGAAGCAGCTTTACGGTTATAACCAAGACACCGGCAAAGGCAACAATGCTCTGAACTTCGTTGCTAACTTCGGCGCTGACAGTACATCTCCCGGTTCCGGAACGGTTAACTACTTGGGTTCTTACCGTTTCGAAATTAAATACTCGGAACCTGCCGGAGTGAAGGTCGGCGCAAACCAGCCTTCCGCTTTAATGGCTATGAACCGTGCCATTGAAATGATTTCCAATCTGAAAACTCCCTACGATCTGGATAAAAAAGCAGAAAGAACGACTTACACCGTAGGTGTTGGTTCCTGCACACCGGCGTCGGAAGGTGAACGAAGCAAAGAGTGCACACTTCTCGTCGATATGAGAAGTCCGACACCCGGACCGCTGAAAGATATTCGCAGCAAGATTGAACCTGCTTTCGCAAAGGCACTCCAGCAGGAAAACGCCAAATATGGTCTGAAAGACGGAGACGCCAAAGCCGTGAAGATGGAATTGGTTTGGTTCGGCGATCGTCCCGCCCATAAACGCAAGAATTACGACGATCCTGCTATGCAGGCATTCTGGCAGTCTGCCCGCACAGCCGGCATTGATATTCGTGAAAAACTGAACGAGCGAGCGGCATCGCTCAACGACAACGTTCCTGCAGCGGTTGGCGTTCCGACGGTTAACTTCAACGTTGGTACGAATGCAGGCGGTGGCGGCGGACATGCTTGGTATGAATGGGGCATTCCCGGAAACGGCCAGGACGAAGGCAAACGCGTTTATCGAATGATTCTGATGGGACTTATGGCTGCCGGATACCATACTTCCGACGGAAAGGTTGTTCCGCCGTTGGTTTCTCCCAAAGGCAATCGCACGACTGAAGAGCTGTACAAATAAGGGGGCAGACATGAATAAATTATTAGCAGCGTTAGTTTGCGCCTTTGCAGCATCAGCGGTTTCTGCCGCAACTTATGAAGTTTTCATTACCGGCCCCGGCGGCCATTCCAACGGAAGTTACGGCAACACGAATGCCGTTCACGCCGGAAGCCGAGCAGTTCTTGAACTTGAAAAAGCGCTTCCATGTGCCGTCATTACCGACTTTAAGGGCGGTGCTACGGTGAATGCGATTGCCGGGGACGCGGCTTTTAAGGTCAACACGGCAATGTGCAAGACACCGGAAGTTGATAATAAGGCTTTGATTGAAAAAGCGATCAAAGCCGGTGTCGATAAAGAAAACGCTTTCAGAGGCGTAAAGGCTGGTGACTTGGTGAAAGGATTCCCCGCTGAAATCCAATTCAAAATCAAGTAGTTCAAACTAAGAAGAGGTCAATTCAGTCCGTCCCAGAGGCGGACTGAGTTGTTTTGGCAGCGGGAATTTTGCAGAGCCGCTGATTAAAATACCAAACACTCATTAATAGTTAGTCGAGGAAAAACGGTGAAAGCCATTGTTCTCAGCAGCGGCGGTGTCGACAGCACGACTTGTCTTGCCATGGCCGTCCATGAATTAGGCAAAGAAAACGTCGTTACTCTGTCCTTTGAATACGGTCAGAGACATTGCAAAGAGTTAGATAGCGCTCAGAAGGTCGCAGATTATTACGGTGTCAGACACGTTGTTTTTAACCTGACTCAGATCTTTTCTTTCAGCAACTGCTCCCTGTTATCTACTAGCACGGAAAAGCCCGTCCATGAAAGTTATGCCGAACAGATCTCTAAAAACGGAGAGGGCAAGGTTTCGACGTACGTTCCTTTTAGAAACGGCTTAATGCTTTCAGCCGGAGCGGCACTGGCTCAATCCTTGTTCCCGGAAGAAAAATGCGAAATCTGGATCGGGGCCCATGCTGATGATGCAGCAGGCAACGCTTATACCGACTGCTCTGTAGGCTTTAATAATGCAATGGATCAGGCAATCAATATCGGAACTTACGGTTTGGTTTCACTTCGTGCGCCACTGAACCGCTGGAACAAAGCACAGGTCGTTGCTAAGGGCCTGGAGTTAAAAGTTCCTTATGAGCTGACTTGGTCTTGCTATGACGGCGGCGAGAAGGCCTGCGGAGAATGCGGCACCTGCATTGATCGTAAAGCCGCTTTTGAAGCCAATGGTGTTAAAGATCCTATCGAATACGTCAAATGAATGCTATAGCACTGGCGCTGGTTCTCTTCGCGGCCGTACTGCATGCTTCTTGGAACTTCGTTTCTAAGAAGAGCGGAGGAGGTTCGTCTTTTGTCCTGCTTTACGAGACCTTTGCCTTTTTGATTTACATGCCTTTGCTGTATTTAGTGGACTTCAAAAGGCTTTTGTCTCTTCCGCTTGAACTTTGGCTGCTGATTATTCTCAGCGCAGTGCTTCATGTCATTTATACGCTTGTTCTCCAAACTGGTTATCGAAAGGCGGATTATTCCGTTGTTTATCCGACCGCCAGAGGCACGGGCCCCGCGTTTACGGTTTTAGTGGCGGTTTTTCTTTTTGGAGAAAAGCTTGCACCGCTGGGGTTTGCCGGAATTGCCTGCGTTCTGTTGGGTATTGTGCTGCTCGCAATGCCGGGTAAAGACAAGCAGCTCAAGAGTTCATTATCCGAAGGATTGTTCTGGGGTGTGTTGACGGGCGTGTTTATTGCTTCGTATTCGAGCTTGGACGGATTTGCGATTCAGCTGATCGGATTGACGCCTTTAATGTATTACGTCCCCGGCATGGCGGTTCGGCTCTTTCTTCTAGGCCCTGGGATTCTTTCCAAGGAATCGGGGCGTAAAAGCTTTAAAGAAGACATTAAAAAGCGTTGGAAGTACGCACTTTACATCGGTATTGCACATCCGGCTGCTTACCTCTTGGTTTTGTTCGCTTTGCTTTACGCGCCGCTCGCATATGTCGCACCAACCCGAGAGGTTTCCATGATGCTTGCCTTATTTATCGGAGCAAAAGCCCTTCATGAAAAGGTTACGCCTTTAAAGACGGCGGGTGTTCTTGCTATGATGACAGGAGTCATCTTGATTTCGCTGGCGCGCTGAGCCTGAAAGCTTTGGAAAGAATTGACCGCCGCGCTGACGGACTTATTTAGAAAACGAAATTAATAAGAAGGAGTCTGTAATGTCCAAACTTTACTTAGGCTTTGATGCGGGAACTCAGAGCGTTAAGGTATCTGTCTATGACGAGAATCTCAAGAGCATCACTTCACAGAGTCTGCCCACGATTCTTCGTTATCCGCATGCCGGCTGGGTCGAAATGGACCTGGATGAGTTTTTGGACATTACGGTTCGATGCATCAAACGCTGTGTCGATGACATTAAAGCGCTCGGCTACGATCCCAAAGACGTGCGAGCTGTTATGGGCGACGGCATTATCTGCGGTATCGCCGGTGTGAACGAAGAGGGCGACGCGATCACCCCTTATATTAATTACCTCGATACACGTACCGATGATGACGTACGTTTCATCAATGACATGAACTTGGACATCTGGGTTAAAGAAACCGGAAATCCGGAAGCCTGCACGATGTTCCCGGCAATGTTTGCCCGCTGGTTCCTGAAAAACAACACCAAATTCCAGCAGCAGGGCGTTAAGTTCATGCACAACGCTCCGTACATTCTTTCTCACTTAGCCGGCTTAAAAGGCAAAGATGCCTTTATCGACTGGGGCGCTATGTCCGGCTGGGGTCTGGGCTACAACGTTATGAAGAAAGAATGGTCCAAAGAACAGCTCGAAATTCTCGGCATCAACGAAAAATACATGCCGCGTATTCTCAAACCTTGGGACATTATTGGCGGCCTAACAAAAGCGATGTCAGAAAAAACAGGTTTACCCGAAGGCACACCGATTTGTGCCGGCGCCGGGGACACCATGCAGTCCATGATCGGCTGCGGAAACTATGAAGCAGGCAAGGGCGTTGACGTTGCTGGTACCTGCGCGATGTTCTGCGTTTCGACTAAGGGCATCATTCCTGAGTTAAGTAAGAAGGGCAACAACCTTATCTTTAATTCCGGATCGCTTCCTGACACTTATTTCTACTGGGGCACGATTCGTACCGGGGGCTTAGCTCTGCGCTGGTTTAAAGACAATGTCTGCCACAAGGCCAATGACGCGGTTTACTACAACGATCTGAATGATCGCGCCGCCCAGGTTCCGGTGGGCTCCAACGGTGTTTTGTTCCTTCCGTACCTTACCGGCGGTCAGGATATCAACAATAAGAAGTGCGGCTGCTTCCTGGGTTTGACGCTTGATGACGATCAGTCTGTGATGTGGCGTTCGGTTTTGGAATCCATCGGCTTTGACTACATGGAAATTTGCGATCTTTACCGCTCTGCCGGTGTTGACCTTCAGCGTTTGACGGTTGCCGAAGGCGGAAGCCGCAGCTCGCTCTGGAACCAAATCAAGTCCGACATGCTCGACGCCGAAGTTGTTCGTTATAAGAATGCGGGCGGCGCTGTTGTGACGAACTGCATCTTTGCGGCTTATGCCGTTAAAGATGTTCCGGAAATCATTCCTGAACTCTCGAAGATTCTTCAGATCGATCAGTCTTACCAGCCGCGTGCTGAAAACACCAAGCTGTATCGTGATCTCTTAAATCTCCAGCGCAAGCTGATTGACGTCGATATGGCGCCGGCCTTTGCCACGCTGTGGAATATGAAGAAGATTCTTCCCCAGAAACAAAATTAAGCCGAAGATCAGTTTCACTAATTATTGAGAGGACGACTAAAACCCGTCCTCTTTTTTCTGCTGTTTTATTTTTTTTCATGACAGTTATAGTGTCATAAACGGGTGTACGACAACTCCGAAGTTTGAGGAAACGTATCTGACAGATTTGATGGAAACCAAGAAAAAGTTCAGTTTGGAGGAATTTTCCGAATTTACGGGATTTTTCCGAACCATTCGCTTTTATAAAAAGCATGTCTTTTGAACGCATAACACATTGAATATCCTGAAGAGAACAAAAAATGCCCTGTGGACCGTTAATAATAAAAGGTCGGGGTTGGAGGCACTAAGTGGTTACGTTTAACTTTTTGATTTTTAGAGCCACTGAGAAAGACCTCATAGATTTGCTTACCCAAGAGGAGTACGGAATTCTATTGTGTACGGTATAATCACGTACAAAATATGAGGTGGTAGAACATGACAACGACTGCACTTGAAAGATGTGACATCCGATTAAGTTCGGAGGATAAAGCCTTTCTTCAATTGGCCGCTTCTTTAGACGGAATTTCCTTATCTGCTTTTATAAGAAAAGCCGCTATCTCAGCTGCGAAAGACACCATAAGCAAAAATGATCGCTATGTTCTTTCCGGTAGAGAAGTAAGGGAATTATTTTCTGTACTCGACAACGGTTTTGTTCCGAATAAGAGACTTCAAGAGGCCATGACAATTGCAGAGCAGATTGAGAAAAACGGAGCTTTGAATGCTGGTTTTTGAAAAACTTGAACCAGCCGTTCATAACAGACAACAGTTTTCCTGCGGAAATGAGGAACTTGACGTTTTTTTGAAAAAATACGCAGCACAAAATCAAAGAATTGGTCAATCAACAACTCACGTTTTGGTTAACACAGAAAGAAGAGAAGAAATTTTAGGGTTCATCACGTTATGCTCTTCAGCACTTTCCATTGAGGACTTGAATCCTTCTGATCTGGGGCGTCTTCCCCGTTATCCCATACCAGCAATAAAGATTGCTCGGCTCGCAGTTTCATCAAGGTTTCAAGGTAATAAAGTTGGCTCAGCTCTTTTAGGTCACGCTGTTCGAAGTGCACTAAAAGTTAGAGAGGATATTGGGGTGCGGGCTTTGATAGTGGATGCAAAAACACCGGAAGTGGCCAGTTTTTATACAAAGTTCGGTTTTAAGAAGACTAAAAATTCCCCTCTGTATCTTTATCTCTTTGTATGACAGTTAGCGCCGATTTTTGCATGTATTAGAGTAAATTTTTTAACGGGTGGCTAATTTCCCTCATTTCTTCGGGCTGGATTATGCCTTTTCTAATTAACCTCTAATGAATAATTTATTGAATTTATAACAATAAGGAAGTAGAGTCATATAGAAAAGACGAATTAAACAAATGTGGGAGCTTGCCTGAATGAAGTTGATTAGAACCAAAAACCGGCGGCGCAGAAAACCAACGAGATTGCCAAAATTGTGTTAATCAGCTTCGTGTGATTGGCAAATAATCTCGAAGCGACAGATCCAAATCCAGACCAAACCAAATTACAGCTTGTCCCGGCGATCGCGATGAAGATCGCAAACGCTGCAAGCGCTTCTGTACTTTGATAGTACGGAAGAACAAACATTTGGATGGAGACGATGGCCGACACCATTACTTTTACGTTTACAAACTGAAGTAACAAACCAGAGAGATACGCTTGTCCTTTTTTCGGCTCAACGGCTTTTGTGTCGTAGGTGCTTCTCAAAATCTTTACGGCAAGCCAGATGAGATAAATCGTTCCCAGCACCAACATGGGTAAACGAATTTCAGGAATCCATTCGTTTAACTTTGCGCAAAAGAAGGCGCACAGAAGGGTAATGATGCAAAACCCGGTGAGGACGCCGGCATTGAAATAAAGCGTTTTTCTGAAGCCGACCTTGAGTCCCAAAGACATCGACATGATGTTGTTGGGTCCCGGTGTGATGGACGTTACGAATGTATAAAGCAAAAAGGATGTCACGGGAAACATGGTTGAGGTCTGTATTTTTGTGTGCCCACTTATGCTCAAAATTATACTGAGGCAATTTATCGAACTCCTATACTCGGAACATCTTTGATATGGGAGGAACCATGAGCGACAGATTAAGTTATGCAGAAAAAGAAGAACTTCCGACATCTGTATACGGATTGCCCGAAAGACGTGAATACCCGATGCCTGATGCGGCACACGTCAGAGCAGCTGAAGCTTATTTCAGATATTGCCCTGAAGAATTGAAACCCGAATTGGCTCGTGCAATTTTGAAGAGAGCAAAGGAATTCGGTGTTGATGTCGAGAGCCCGACCGTCCTTCAGTATGCTGAGGAATGATCGTTAATTTAGATCAGAGAGAAGGATTTTTTTGTGGCTGTCATTGAGCAACACCTTATAGTTATCAATTAAAACTTCGGCGCTGAGAAGTCGACCCAGCGCCGAGTTATTCTATTAAGTTTTCCCTTTTCAAGCTGGAAAAATAAAAAAAGCAAGCGGCGATCTCCAAACATGCAGTGTTGACTGCGATGCGGTTGGCATTCATCTCCAGGAGGCCTACTTATCGTGACAAGATGAACATTTTTTTAGTTCATAGTTATGATGGCATGAATAGCAAGTCTCAAGGGATGCCTGATCATCTTTATATCCTTTAGGAGGGGGCGTTGTATGCACTTGATGGCAGTTTGTACATTCCGTCACCTCGCCGTTCGGATCATTGTGGGGCAGGAATACATGCGGGTTTACCGGGCCTGTATCACTTTCAACCTGGATGTTTTTATTCACTAACTCGCTAAATGTTAGACCATGACAAGCCAAACATTGCTCCTTGGTTATTTGTTGTTGTGCGTTTTGCGCAGAAACCGGCCCTGCAAATGTTAGTCCGAGGATAAGACTCAAAAAAAAGAGGAGTGGACGTTTTTTCATGGGTATTCAGGCGGGGAAACCCCGCCTTTTCTCATTGGATTAGTTATTAGTCAAATGCTCTGCAGCAATTTGTCCGACGATCATAGAACCGGTGACACCTCCACCGATACCACCGGCGCTTTCGCCCGCAGCGTAAAGTCCGGGGATAGGTTGTAAGTCAATATCAATGACCTGACCGTCGCCATTTATTGCCAATCCGGCGGAAATGTTATGGACTGCTAGTACACACCTGACCGCATGGAACGGAGCTTTCTCGATCTTCTTTGTCATTGTTGCAGCCGGTCTGCCAAAATCGCTGTCAGCCTTCGTATCGACAAAATTGTTATAACGCTCCACGGTCTGAGCAAGGTTAGGCTGATTGGTTAATTTTCCGAGTTCATCTAAGGTGTTTGCATCAAAAGCTAAACCTTCTTCACAAACCGGTGGTTTGGTACTCCAGCGATATTTCTTTGCCGTTGCGTCGTCAAAAATCGTCCAAATAAGCTGATCCGGCTGAGCCAAGGCTAAGTCATAGAAGTTATATCCCGTGCCCAGATCCCATTTGTCAACTTCCTGAACAAAGCGATCACCGTTTTTATTGGTGAAAATAATTTGATTCCATCGGTTTCCTGCAACATCTAATCCAGGCGCACCATAGGGCGAATTAAGAGGGAAGTTATAGTGGATCGTTCCAAACTTTCGACGGAAATTACTATGTGGGCGATTGCCGTCTCGAACCATAAAGCCACCTGCCTTCACGCCGACTTTGATCGCACTGCCATCCTGGAAGACGAAAGGCTCTCCGGTTGCAATCATGTTTTTTGTCATTCTGGCATCAAAGAGCATGCGCATCGGCACGTTTCCTCTGAAGCCGCCGCCAGCGAGAACCACACCCTTTGTTGCCAGGACTTTTAAGATTTTTCCATTCGGACTGAGTACTTCAACACCGATAACACGGCCGTTAGCATCTTTAATAACAGAAGTTACTTTATGTTCAAGATATATTCTTCCGCCTTTGCTCTCAAAATATTCCTTCAGCGGAAGCATCAAGCCGGCACCGGTCACGTATCCGTCTTTGTTCGGGGGAATCATGTTTCTTCCTTCTCCTCCGTCCTTCCACCACACATGGTGCCACATACCTGGATGCTGTGAATCAACTCCTGCTGTTGTAAGGCCGGGGCGGAATTTAACTCCATGGTTAATGGCCCAGTCTTCAAATGCGGCAGTATGTTCGACTTTCTTAGCCAGGAGTTCCTGGTTTCCCATGCGTTCCGCTCTGCTTAAATCTTCATTAGGATTTGTCAGTCTCTTGTAGTATTGTTCAACAGAATCCTGAATTCCCGCAGCTTTTTGGGAACGTGTTCCGCCTTCAAGCTTCAAGATTCCGGCGCTGATGACCCCGCAGCCGCCGTAATTTTTTCCCTTTTCAAAAATTAATACTTTTGCATTGTTGTCAATAGCGGTCACTGCTGCACCCATTCCAGCGGGGCCGGAACCAGCAACTACGATCTCAGTGCTAAGGTCCCAGGCAGAGGGCAGAGTAGTATTAGCGAAGACTGCTTCTGCAACACCACCTAGGCCCGCGACTGCCGTCAATGATGAAGTTTTTAAGAATGATCGACGTGTTGTCATATGTTTTTCTCCTTAGTAGAGGCATTGGCTCGTTTCTGATCTGAGCACGGGCTCTATTCTTAGCGTTTGTTCTTTTTTCATCTATAGGATGAGTTCGGTCGGGACTTGCATTAATTGCAAGTAAACGGTGTTAAATTTTTGTTAGAGTTTTCGCCCCAAAACGACGAATATCGCTACAAATTTCTTGCCAAAAGAAAACTTCATAATGAACAAACTCGACAACTTAAACAGCTGGAAAATTTTTCTTTCTCTGGCGAATACAAGAAATTTCCAGGTTACCGCTGATTATTTTGAGAGTGATCTTTCTACGATCACACGGAACCTAGACACATTAGAAAAAGCGTTAGGTCAGAAGTTAGTCTTTAGAAAAACGAGACCCTTAGAACTTACCGAGTTTGGAAAAAAAGCCCAGCAGCTGATGAGTCCGCATCTCAGGAAACATCAGCAAATTATTTCGGAGCTGGTATCAGTTAACTATTTATTTGAGGGTGAGATTAGGGTTTCTGTCGCTCAAGGTCTTTCACTTTATATGATTAAGTTGATTACAGAGTTTAGAAAGTACCACCCTAAGGTCGTTTTTAAATTGGCAGGCCACGGTTCCATAGCTGATATCGAAAATAATCTCGCAGATATTGCCTGTGTAACGGGAAAAATATCTTCACCCGAGATCTTTTTAATCCCGAGAGGTAAGGTGACATATGCTTCAATAGCAGCGCCGTCTTATATTAAGAGAAATCCTGTATCTAATGATCCTGCACAGTTAAAAGAGCATACGATTTATCAGTATGACGGTGAAAATCGAACCAGTCCCTGTGCATTAATAAGGGGTGAAGAACGTTTTCTGATCTCAGGCGAAAATGTATTGTTGTCCGCTGATATTTTGACCATAAAGAAGGCCGTTTTAGATGGTGCGGGTCTCTGTCTTGATATGCCGCTCCCTTTATGCAAAGCGGAACTAAAGAAAGGGGAGTTAGTTAAAATTTTGCCTGATTGGCATGTTGGAGAACAACCTACATTTATCGCCATTCATCAAAATTTGCTGACCTCGAGAAAACACAGAACATTTGCATATTGGCTTAGGGATAAATTAGTGGAAATTGACTGTTGAATTTTTGGTCCCGCCGGAAGTTTATATCTGACGAAACATTTACCGTGCGTGGACTCCTTTCAGTGAAATTGTGGGGACAGAAAATCATTTTGGTAAATAAAGAAAGCATACGGCAAATGTCAGCAGGTGCTTCAGAGGATAGGAGCATCACTTGTTATTGGTAATATCGTTCATCGCGGGTATGATTGAGCGAAGCGATTCTAGCTTTCGCTTTATAGTTTCCAGAGCTTTTCTCCCAAAGACCAAGTGTTATGAGTACGCGTTTGAACAAACCTGTTGTCGCTTTTATGTATGACTTTGACGGAACTTTGTCGCCTGGAAATATGCAGGAGTATGGCTTCCTGGATAAGTTAGGCGAGAGTAGTACGGAATTCTGGAGAAAATCCAATGAAGAGGCGAGGAAGTTCGAGATGGATCCGATTTCCGCTTACATGCACTTGATGATCAAGGAAACGGAAAGCAGGGCCCTCAACATTAGTAAGGAAAACCTCATCAAGCTCGGGCAAACTGTGGAGTTGTTTCCCGGCGTTGAAACTTGGTTCAAGCGAATTAATGAATACGCTCACACCAAAGGCTTAAAAGTCGAGCACTTTATTATCTCTTCGGGTCTGAAGGAAATCATCGAAGGAACACCGATCGCTAAAGAGTTCAGAAAAATTTTTGCATCGGCCTTCATTTTTGATGCTTATGGAAAGCCGATTTGGCCGGCGCAGATCGTGAATTTCACGACTAAGACGCAATATATTTTCCGTATCAACAAGGATTCATTAGATTTAGCGGACGTCAAGAAAGTAAATCAATACATCCCGCAAGATGAACGGCGCGTACCTTTCAGAAGGATGGTGTACTTCGGAGACGGTGATACGGATGTACCCTGCATGAAGCTCGTTAAGGCAGAGGGCGGATTTTCTATCGCTGTTTATCCGGCCCGGAAGAAGGAGAAGGCCAGTCAACTCCTGGCGGACAACCGCTGCTCTTACATCGCTCCGACGGATTACTCTCCTGATACGAAAGTAGAAAAACTGGCTTTCGGCATCATTGACTTGATCGCCGCCCAGGAAAACCTCAACAAACTCGCTGAAAAGTAACTGCTTGGTAAAACAAAGACGAGGCTGTCGCATTAGCCTTGCCCGTCGAGCACTGAATGTGACTTTGCCAACGGATGTTGGCATAAGTCCATACCAAGTCTTTAGAGTTCGTTTTTTTCTTTTAGATAGATTTTGAGCTTTTCGACGACTTCCACGTCAGCGGGAAGCCAAGCGACAGAATCCAGTTCATTGGGTTTTAACCATTTGGCGTCTTCGTGCTCAATAAGCTCGATGGTCCCTTTCGTGATGACCGAGATGAAGCAGTGCATTGTTAAGTGGAAGTTCGGATAGTCGTATTCCACGGTATGAAGAAGCTTTTCGGCTCGGATTTCTACATTTAGCTCTTCCTCGATTTCGCGCACGATCGCATGTTCGGCTGTTTCTTTGGCTTCCATCTTTCCGCCGGGGAACTCCCATCCGTCTTTAAAGTCACCGTATCCGCGCTGTGTAGCAAGGATTTTTCCATCATGGTGAATAATGGCAGCAACAACTTCAATAGTTTTCATCATTAGCTCTCTGTAATGTATTCGTAGATGTCCCGACGAACATTTGACTCTAATCGATAGCGAACTTTGAATGCCGAGACTTTTCCGCCCGTGCCATCTCGTTTCGGCACAGCGACGGGTTCAGGGTCTCCTGCAGCATTCATCTCTCCCAAGAAATAGAAAGTCTTGGTCTCCGAGTCATTTTTGTTCTTCCTCACGAAAAGCAAAATTTTAGTGTTTTTATACTCAGGTTGTTTTCTGAAGATGATTTCGGCATCTTTACTGTCAACCTTTCGATTAGTTTTCGAAAGTGCGATTAAGTATTCTTCATTTTCGAAGTGGTCCTCGTAGGCAATGGCATCATCCTCTTTGTTGTAATTCACAAGGACCGGAAGTGTATTCGTTCCTTTGTCATATTTATAGCCGCCGATATTTTGCGCACTGATATATTTAGACCAATTTAAGAGGCGAGGAATGTCTTCATAAGAATATTTTTCATTTAGTGTTAGGTCCATATGGCGATAACGCTTGGAATAACGAAGGTTATACCTCTGGTAAATAAACGCAATAAGATCATTAAGTTGCGCTATGAAATCAGAAGACGTTTCATCGTTTAATGCTAGATTGAAAACGTCTGAGATTCGAAAATCCTCTGTCCCGATCGGTTCAACAAAGACAATGTCTTTATTTTTCTCTTTCTGGCCCTCGGTTAAATTGAATTGATTCGACAAGTTCAAAATGATGTTTTTAATTAAATCATCAGGAGCCTTGATGTCATATCGTTTGAGTAGTTGCCCTTTAAACAAGACCACATTTGTTTCTCGGTCTTTGAGGAGTAACTCAATTAATAATGCCTCGGCTACACGTTTCCCGTTTCCGAATCGTTCAGAAAGGTAGCTGAGCATTTTGGCTTGAAGAGGAGAAAGCTTGCCTTTGTAGTCTTTTTCGTATTTCGCTAAGAAACCATAGTAGGAAGAACCGTAGTCGGCCCATTGTTTCTCAAAAAACTTCACGGCATCGATGCCGTTGTGTGGATAAAAATCAACCAGCCTTGGAATCCTTCCGAGTTTGTTCTTTATAGCTTGGTAGGATGTTCGCAAAAGTTCAACAGTGTTGGTGCGTGCATTATCGATAGACTCGAGGACACGATCGCGGACGACTTTTTCAAACTCAACTGTTGAAGCTCCCGGGATGACTTTTGTTCCAAGCATCACAAGCTTGCGCATACTGTCTTTGTCATAAGAGTTGTCTCCTGATAAAGCTACAGGAATCAAGTAGTTTTTCTCATAATTCGCGATGAAGTCGAGAATCACTACATATTCTTTGTCGGCGGCTTTACGAAGTCCTCGGCCAAGCTGTTGCGTAAAAATGATCGGGCTTTGTGTTGGTCTTAAGAAAATGACCTGATTGATTTCAGGAATGTCGACACCTTCATTGAAAATGTCGACCGTTAGGATGTAGTCCAATGCTTGCGGACCGTCGGCGCCGGCTAATCGATCAACCGCGGCAAGGCGTGCTTCTGGTTTTGAATCCCCAGTGAGGTAAGTTGTTCTAAGGTTTTGTTGATTTAATTTCTGTGACAACACCTTTGCTTCATCAACACTAGAACAAAAAATCAAACCTTTGACGCGTTCTCCTGAAAATTTAAACTCTTCTGCTTTTTGTAGGACGTGTTTGACACGTTCGTCAGAAGTCAGATAAGCAAAGTTTGAGACGTCCTTTTGTTCCACATCATTAATCTTGAGATCGCTGATGCCGTGGTAATGGAACGGGCAGAGAAGGTTGTAGTCCAAAGCATCCTTCAGGCGGATTTCGTATGCGATTTGATGGTTGAACTTCTTAAAAACGTCTTTGTCGTCTGTGCGTTCCGGAGTTGCAGTCATTCCTAACCAAAATTCCGGCCGGAAATGCGCCATGATTTTGTCGTAACTGTTGGCGCCGCTTCTATGAGCCTCGTCGATGATGATGAAATCAAAGGCGTCCGGAGCAAAATCCTTAAGAATGCGGTCCAGAGAAAGTGTTTGGATGGTAGAGAAAAGAAACGTGCAGCCCTTGTCCTTATGATTCCCGGAAAGAAGGCCGTAGGTTTGCCCGTGCTCAGAGCCTATGACTCTGGCAAAACTATTCTTAGCTTGAATGGCGATTTGTTCACGATGGACGACAAATAAGACTTTTTTGATAGGCTGTTTGTGATGCTCGGGTCTTTTTTGTTCCATTAGATGCTTGACAGCAAAAGCAGCAGCGTAAGTTTTACCCGTTCCCGTTGCAGAAATTAATAAAGCCCGATTTTGTCCGGAACGATAAATTTCGTCGAGCCTTTTAATAAAAGATTCCTGCATTTTGTTGGGCTTGAGCTCAACTTTCTGAGGTAAAGAAGAAATGTAGGCTTTTGCCTTTTGCTGTAATCCTTTTAGAGTTTTCCGCTCCTGTTCATATTCTTCTATGACTTCTTCTAAAGGGAAGGAGAGGGGATCGCCCCATAATTTTTCGAACTCTTTTTTGATGAGGAAGACCATCTCCCCTTCAAACGTCGAAACGAGTTTGACGTTCCATTCTTGGTTGGTCGTCAATGCATTCTGAGTGAGGTTCGAACTGCCGACAATGACGTTGCATTGAGAAGGATGATTAAAGATGAAGGATTTAACGTGAAAGCCTGATCCTTCTTGGCAGCGATACATTCGCACTTCAATGTTCTGGAAATCTGCAAGTTCTTTTAATGCGCTGGGTTCGGAAAAGAGGTTGTAGTCGGTAGTGAGTATTCGACCTTTTATACCTTTTTCTTTCAGTTCCGAGAGAGTTTGTCTAAGAAGGCTTACTCCGCCCTTGGTGATGAAGGCAACGCTGATATCAAAAGATTCGCAAACGCGAAGTTCATCAAGAATATCGCAGATAACTTTTTGAATGTTCCCGGCTGAAGCTTGACCAGAATTGATAAGGAACTTGGAGCGGTATTTTTCTGAAGAATCGTGTTCCTTGCAAATGAATGAGGTTTGAAGGCTCTCCTGCAAATCTTCTATATTAAGCTTTTGATCCATGACTTTTCTACTACATCTGGTTTTTCTTTGAATATACCCGGAACGTCTCACATTTGAGTGAAAAAGAACTGATTCCGTGAAATGAACTTAGAACAAATACTCACAAATGAGCTACTCGAAAATTCAAATATCGGTAGAAACCCTGTATAAAAGGAAGGTGTTCACTTTTATAGGACATTACATGAAAATTAGAAATATCGCTTTTATTGCAGTTTTGATCGGATGGATAGCTCTTGCGGTTTACTACGTCACCCCGTCGGAGACGGCGGTAGCAAAAGAAACTCAAACTGCACCAAAGACGGTCGGCGAAACTTTGAGCGCAATCGCCCAAAGTTTGAAACATGAAGGCGAAGAAAAAAGAAAGCAGCTGAGAATGGATGAAGGGAAACAGGTTCAAAATCCCGCTCCTTCAGCCAAAGAGTTTCCAAAGGAAATGAAAAAGGTTCCTTCAAACTAAAAGTAACTGAAAACGAGGCCGGTATTCCGGCCTTAAATTTTTCTAAGACTCTTTCAACTCATACTTGGAATTAATGAGAACGAATATTATTTATTTCTTCAATCGAAGTGATTATAATTCCCAATAAATGGTACAAGGAGTCTCGAAATGTACAAGACGATAGTTGTTGTGGACGGAATGCATTGCTCTATGTGTGAGTCTCAGGTTAAGTCTCTGGTCATGAAAATTTTGCCGGACGCAAAACTTTCTGCCTCACATAGAAAAGGAACGCTGACAGTTGAAGGCAGCTTCATTCCCAGCGGAAATCTCCTTAGAAAAGCGCTGAAAGACGGCGGTTATGAAGTCAAAGACATTTCGACAGAAAAAGTAGAGAAGAAGCCCGGTCTGTTCTCGTCTTTATTCCACGCCTTGAAGTCAGCCTAAACGAAAGAATTCTTCTGAGCCGCAAAAGCGGCTTTTCTTATATGTCCAAGTTTGAAGATCAAAGGCAAACTTCTTTCTTTGAGTTTTTGTTTTGCTCTTGAACCATGGTCCAGAGCCCCCATAGCGTTGAGAGGCAGAAACAAGCCTCAAGGCAAATTCCGCCCCAACTCTGGACATAGATGTTGTGAATCAGCCAGAGAACGGATCCCGCCAATAATCCGAGTCGTAACTTGATTCCGTCGAATCGAAACAACGACAGCGTCAGCACGACGCTTGCTGCCAAAGGAAGAATTTCTACTGTGGAACGCGAAACTGCCAACGCTGTCGCAACGCTGATGATGATGAGAACGGCGGCGCAGAGCAGGGATCGCGTATAGATCGACAACGAGATTCGGGCGAGCGCGATCACACAAGATATGACTGCCGTCGGGAGTCCGAGCAACGCAAAATGGATCCCGTAAAGCACTGTGTGGATGATTAAACCCTGCTTTAAGCGTAAGTCAGACTTCTGAAGCATGGCTATGATGGCAGCGCCTGCCGCAAACCATCCCGCCATCTGAGCGAGATCCATATCAGGCCTCTTCTAAGATCGGAGAGATTTTGTCTCCAAGCTTCTCTAATTTTTCGACGACTTCTTCAATACTGTATTTCTTAAGAACTCGGTCTTTGACAGCTACGATACCCACCGCCATCACGGGCTTTTTTCTGCCTAAGAAGACAGGAACAGAAATGGCGAGAACCCCTTGATCCCATTCTTCATCGTGAACGCCGTAGCCTTTTTCGAGAGAGTCCTTCAAAGCGACTCTTACATCGTCCGGATTCACTTTGGTTTTGTCCTGGAACTTGATGTGAGAGCGCTTTAGTTCTGTTTCTAAAAGATCTTCATCTTGGTATGCCCAAAGGATTTTTCCGGCCGCCGAAGCGTGAATCGGAAAGGCAAAACCCGGGTGTAGTCCGGTCGTTTCAATCGGCTGGGAAAAACCGACAAGAGAGATGAGGCGACCTCTTAATTGAACCAAATAAACCGTCTCAGCTAATTCGTCAGCCAGTTGATCGAAATACTTTGCAACGGAAGCAAATTTTTGGGCATTCCTGTCTGCAATGGTTCCGAGCTCGGTCATGCGTTTGGTCAAACGCTGTCTGCCTCGGCCGTTTGTGGCTTCGATCATCCTGACTCTTCGCATTTCTGCAAGCAGTTTGTAGGCAGTTGAGGTGGGAATGCCGAGCGCCGCTACGATATCCATCAGCAAAACGCCTTCTTTGGAAGTAGAAAGCAGCTCGAGCACTTCAACAATTCGATCCAGTCTGAATTGTCGGTTTTCTTGGGATGGAACTTCAGACATTTCAATTAATGGTCAGGAAACAATTAATTATAACGGCCGACCTGATTAACTCGATACAGGGTTTGATCCAATAAAAATTTCCGTAAAAGAATTTTAATATTCGTTTGCAGATGTTAAATTCTCTCTAAGAGAGAAAATAAAACTCGACAAAGAGAATGTAGTGAACTTAAAGGAGAAATCATGCAATCTCACCTCATCTCAAGAAGAAGTCTCATCAAAAGTTCTCTGTTCGGCCTGGCATGCAGTGCAGCTCCGGCTATCCGCGCGGCAGAGAAGGACGAATGGTCCGAAGCCTATGACGTGGTCATCATCGGCAGCGGCTTTGCCGGTTTGGCGGCTGCTTACAGTGCTTTAGAAAACGGCGTCAAATCCGTTCTAGTGCTGGAAAAGATGAATGTTTTTGGGGGCAATTCCTGCATTAACGGCGGACAGATTTCCTTGGCTGGAAGCGGTCTTCAAAAGAGTAAGGGCATTAAGGACAGCCCGAAGCTTATGGAAGAGGATATGCTGCGAGTAGGGCAGCGCCTAAATCATCCGGCTTTGGTTAAAGCAGTGGTTAAAGAGTCTCCCTCCTGCTACGACATGATGGTCAAATGCGGCGTGAAGTTCGCTGACCAGGTGATCCGACTTGGCGGCCACAGTGCTCCGAGAACCATCTTCGCAGAAAATTATTCCGGCGGCGGCATCTGCGTTCCGATGCACAACTGGCTGAAGGAACGCGGCGTTGAATTCAGAAATAAGAGTTTCTGCAGTGCAGTTCTTACGGATAAAGACGGCGTTGTCCGAGGTGTCGAAGTCGAAGGTCAATATGACTTCGACAAGAAGACGCACAAGAACACCTACAAAGTTCAGGCAGTCAAAGGCGTGATTTTTGCGACAGGCGGATGGGGCGCAGACAATGAATTTATTTCTGCTTCTACACCTCAGTACTCCACACTCGAAAGTACAAGCCAGAAGGGCGCCACTTCAGAATCCGTTCGTATGCTTCTCGGTCTCGGTGCAATGCCGGTTCTTTTAGATATTTATCAGGTCGGTCCCTGGGCAACTCCCGATGAATTTGGCGCCGGCGCAGCTTCGATTTTTGCCGACTATATCTTCGCTGAAGGCATCATGGTAGATGCAAGAAACGGCAAGCGCTTTGTTAATGAATTAGCTTCACGTAGAGAACGCTCGGAAGCTGAAATGAAATGCGTCGACCAGCAGGGTAAACCGGTTATGCCGTTCGGATTCTGTTCCGAAAAAACGACGGTCAATCGTCCGGGATTCAAGGCAAGCTTCAGAGAAGGCACGGTTAAGAAGTTTGACACCGTCGAAGCGCTCGCCAAATTCTACGGCGCTCCGCTTGAGCCGCTGAAACAGCAGATCGCCGAATGGAACAAGATGGTGGCAGCAGGTAAAGACGAGCTCTTCGGCCGTCCCCTGGATAAGAGAGTTGAACTCAAGGCTCCGTTCTATGCGATGAGATTCTGGCCGAAACTTCACTACTGCATGGGCGGCATCGGCATTAACGATCAGGCTCAAGTGATCAGCACGAAGACCTGCAAACCCATTCCTCGTCTCTATGCAGCCGGCGAAATTACCGGTGGTGTCCACGGCTTGGACCGTTTAGGCAGCTGTTCTTCTACTGACTGCCTGGCTATGGGCCGCATCGCCGGAAGATCTGTCGTAGCTAACCTTTAAGAGAGAAAAAATCATGAAATACATCGTGTTATCTATGGCGGCCGCTTTCTCAATCCTCCTCAACCCCGCCTTCGCACAAAAACAAGCCATGTCCGGATCAATGGCTCGTCTCCACGCTAATATTCAATGCGCTCAATGCCATAACAACATACAGCCAATGCAGGCTCCTCAGGACACTACTTGTATCCAGTGCCACGGAAAATCTTCTTCCATCCAGCTTCCTGCTAACGTCAATGAGAAGAACTATCACAACTCTCCGCATTACGGAGACACCGTAAGCTGCCTTGAATGCCATAGAGAGCATCAGCCTCAGCAGAATCTTTGCAAGAACTGCCATGTCATTAAGTAATCGGAGCCAGTAAATGAAAAAACTTCATCTTTTAGTGTTATCTATTGGTATGGCTACCGGTTTCGCGGCTATGGCCGGACCGGCGGTGACAATGTACGGCATTCTTGACGGAGGCCTCACCGTCAGCAAACTGCAGCATCAATCCGCCAAAGTTCAAATGACCAACGGCAACTGGCTGAGCAATCGCTGGGGCTTGATGGGCCAAGAGGATCTTGGCGGCGGAAACAGTGTGTTTTTCAAGCTTGAGCAGGGCTTTAATTTGAGCAACGGTTCCGAGGCTACGGCAGGTAAGGCATTTAACCGTGAGGCAGTTTTAGGTTTAAGCGGCGATTGGGGCAAGTTAGGCTTCGGGCGCTTCGGTGGACTTTCCTCTGACTGCGGAACTTTCAGCATCTTAGGTGGAGCGGCATATTCCACTTCATTTTCAACGATCGGTAATATGTACGGTGCTTTCTATTTGACCGAGCGTTATAACAATTCCATAGCTTATGTCACGCCTGATTTCGGGGGATTTCAAGGACATTCGATGTACTCGAACGGTACTGACTCCGATGAGGAAAAGTGGTCGCACAACTTTCATTACTACGGCGCCGGTCTGACCTACAACAAAGACAAACTTTCCGTTGATGTCATCTATGAACTGTTGGACCACAAAGGTGCCACAGACCAAGAAAAGACTCGTCTTTTGAACCTCGGGGCCTCTTACGACTTCGGAACCTTCAAACTGTTCGGTGCGTATGAATTTGCACAGCATGCAGCATTGCCCGGAATTGAATTTGCTGAAGAAAAGATGGCAGAAGCCTACAACGCCGGAAGAGCCAATAATTACCACGCATTTTCTCTGTCTACTTCAGTAAAAGCATTTGGCGGCGACTTGATGGTCCAAGGACATTATGTCTTCGGTAAGAATAAGAATTCCGGAAAACTTGAAGAAGACTGGGATAAAAAATTCAATGCCTACAGCATCGGCGCCGGATATTTGTACAACATCTCGAAGAGAACACTCGTTTACGTTCAGGGCGCCTGGGGGAAAGCAAATAAAGCTTTAAATCTAGCGCCCGGATTGAGCGGATGGAATACTTCCTTGGGTGTGATGCATAGGTTCTAAATTATCTCCTTAACAAGCAGTCCTTCAGCCTGAATTCCCGTTCTTTCGAGAATTCAGGCTGTAATTTCATGTTTATGCTAAATGAGCTGTGGTCCATCAATTAAACTGAGGACAGACCGAATTCTCAAATAGTTTTTTCTAAATGCAGGGAGCGTCTGTATGCACAAAAATCAGTTCGGAATCACCCGAATGAATCTAGAGCATCTCAAAACGTTTCACGTAGTTGCCAGTCTAGGCAGTTTTACGGAAGCGGCTAAGGCGCTTTATATGACGCAGCCCGCTGTATCTCAGCAGATTCAAGGCATTGAGCATGCACTTCGCAATCCTCTTTTCGACCGAAGTAAACGTCAGATTCGCCTGACTGCTAAGGGCAAAATCTTATTTAGTTATACCCAGAAACTGTTTGGAATTTTTCGCGAAATCGAAAATGTTTTCAGTGACTTAAACCACCTATTGACGGGAGAGCTCACTATCGCTGCCAGCGCGGTCATGGGTAACTATTTTCTCTCTTCCTTTATTGCTGAGTTTTATAAAAAATACCCTCTGATTTCCATTCGTCTGGAAATGGGAGATTCTGCCTACGTTACGCACCTTGTAGAAGAGGGGCTTGCGGACGTGGCTTTAAGCCGCCACGTAAGAAATCTCAAACACTGCAAGCAGAAGCTGCTTATCAAAGAGCCGTACGTTTGTGTCTGTGGACCATCCTCGCCCCTAGCCGCATTGAAAAGGCCGCTTTCTGCAAAAGAATTTGCGGAAAATTATCTTGTCATGCGTCAAAAAGGAAGTCGTATGCGTTCCAAGCTCGAGGAGTGGTTTAAAAGTGTCGGAGTTTATGAATTCCTCTCGACGCCTGTTATTGAGGTTAATAGTCTTGAAAGCTCTAAACAACTAATTGCGCGGGGTTTCGGTGCAGCGGCTTTTCCATCAATAGCAGTCAGACAGGAATTAAAACGAGAATCGCTGATTATGCTTTCGGTAGAAAATTTTTCTGTTACAGCGGATTATTTTCTTGGATACAACGATAAACGTGAACTTTCTCCGGCAGCTTTCGAATTTATCTCCCTCCTTACTGAGAGCATGAAGCCGAAAGATCAAATTTGAGTTGTACTTATAAGAATTTCTTATGGGAAGCATATGATTTGATAATTTTTAATTTTGCCGCCTAAAGCTCAGAATTTACTCGTAGCTTTTAATCGCTGAGTTTAAAAATCAAGGAGTTTTAAAGTGGCAAAAGAAATAGAAAGAAAATTTCTCGTCATCGGCGACGGATGGCGTGAAAACGCAGTCGGTACTCATTACCGCCAAGGTTATCTGAACAGCGTTAAGGAACGCACAGTTCGCATCAGAACAATCAATGACAAGGCTTTCCTTACGGTTAAAGGATTGACGGTCGGCTGCACACGTCTTGAGTTTGAATATTCAATTCCATATAACGACTGTGTCAAGATGCTCGATGAGCTTGCAGAAAAACCGATTATCGAAAAAACCCGCTACAAGATTCCGGCCGGGAACGGCCTTACATGGGAAATAGACGAATTCCACGGGGTTAATGAAGGTTTGATCGTAGCTGAAATAGAAGTTCCCTCCGAAGATACATCCTTCGAGAAACCTGACTGGCTTGGCGAAGAGGTCTCTTCAGATCCTCGTTATTTCAATTCCAACCTCGTCTCTCATCCTTACACCACATGGAATAAGTAGGTAATCAAATGACAAATCCATACGACAAAAATAAAGCAATTAGTGCTGATGAAGCTGCCAAAATCATTCCCCGCGCTGAATTCCGCGTCTTTGGAAAGAACATTATTGCCGGCGTTCAGAAGCGACCCTTTACGCAGCTCGCGTAATGCCGGAAGAGATCTATTTCCTCTCTCGACGTACCAACGAAGCCAATGTCAAAGTTCGCGACGGTCTGCTTGACATTAAGACTAAAGTCGGAGAAACACCGGAAGGCTATGAAATCTTTCAGCCTCGCGGCAAATTTAAATTCCCAGTTAAACGGGAAGAGTTGGGCGAAATCCTCAAGCATCTCGAAGTTGCGCTTGAACTGACAAAAGACGTTTACAGCCTTGAGGAGTTCATAGAGATGGCCAAAGAGAATTCAGAACTAGCCGTCGTTCGTGTGGAAAAGAAACGCTATGGTTTCTCAGTTGAAGGGATTATTTGCGAATATGCTCAGGTTTGGTTCAATGGCGCAATGGTAGAGACAGCCTGCTGCGAAAGCGAGAATTATGAAGGCATGAAAAAAGCGACGCAGGCTCTGGGAATTTCAGAACTGCCCAATACAAACTATCTAAAAGCTGCCAAACAAGTTCTCGGCATGGACTAAAGTTTTATTGGAATTAACTGGAACGGCGGTTTTAAACGGCCGCCGTAAAAACTATGACAACAAACACCGTCCAAACCAATTACGACCCGCTGGATCTAAACAGCTACTCTCTAAATCGACTCCCAAAGAAAAAGCTCACCAAAACCGGAGCATTTTTTAAGAAATGGGGACTTCCGATTGCTGGAATTCTGTTTTTTGTCCTTGCGTATGTTGTACAAATCCCAATCCTGAATCAAAAACAAGAGATTATGTTTGCCTTGTTTGCAACAGCTCTTTTTCTTTGGATCAGTGAGACACTTCCAAACTACGTCACCTCAATGCTTTTAATCTGCGGCCTCGTGCTGACAGGAATTTTAAAAGCCAAACCGGCAATGGCTACTTTGGGAGATCCGGTCATTTGGTTAAACGTTTCAGCATTTGTTCTCGCAAGCGCGTTGGTGAAGACACAGCTGGTTAAACGTGTAGCGCTTTGGCTGATTCTCCGATTTGGACGAAATGCGTCGGCAATTTTTCTGACCTTTCTTGGGATCAACGTCCTTCTGGCAGCGTTTGTGAACGCTACAGCTGCGAAGGCTGCGCTTATGATGCCTCTTTTTATGGTCATCTCTGCCGTTTACGGGGCCCCGGGGACTGATACAACGAACAACTTCTCTCGAAATTTGGTGCTTTACAACTTAGTCATGATTAACGCCAGCTGTAATGCGTTTATGACCGGTTCCGGCGCTAATCTTCTTGCGATCGCTTTGCTCGCTGGAGCCGGATGCACGATTTACTATTTTGATTGGCTGATGGCCGGCCTTCCGCTCGTTATTGGATTCGGAATTATTGGGTACGGACTTGGAATGAGATTTATCTTTCCAGTATCCGAAGAGGACAAGCAGCCGAAGCTGCAGGGCGGCATGGAATCTCTTCAAAAGGCTTACGATGAACTCGGTCCGTTCAAGATGGACGAGCTAAAAGCAATCGCTGTCTTCGGTTTGGTGCTTTTAGTTTGGGCTACGGATAAAATTCACGGCGTCAATGCAACCGTTGTGGCTATGACCGGCGCTGTCATTATGCTTGCACCGCAGTTCAAATTGCTAAATTGGAACGACGTTGATATCCCTTGGCATCTAATGATCTTCTCGGCAGGAGCTTATGCACTTGGGGCGGGTCTCACAGCTACTAAATTGATGGACACTCTTACCAAAGCTATGATGGACGGGCTAGGACTGGCCTCAATGAGCTACTTCAGTCTGTACGCCCTTCTGACCGGCATCTTTATAGCAAGTCACTTCATTTTCCAAAGCAAGAACATGAGGACGATTATTTTCATGCCGATCGTTATCGGTATTGCGCAGGAATTGAAAATTGACATTCTTTCGCTGGCGATCCCCGTTGCACTCTGCATTAACGTCTGCTGGAGCCTGCCTTTCAATGCAAAACCGAATGCAATGCTATACGGCACTAATAAATATACGATGGGCGAATCTTTCTACTATGGCTTCGTTATGTCTTTTCTCTACTGGTTAGGTTTACTGCTTGCGGGAGCAACATATTTCAAATGGCTCGGCATCACTCCCGGATTCTTCTAACGAAATAATGATACGTTGTGCCGCAAAGTTTCCCAAGACTTTGCGGCACGATGTTTTTCCATCCTCTTTAGTCGGTTTATTTTGCAGGAGAACTCATGCTCATAGACGCGATTAAGCAGCACGGCAAAAAACAAATCGAAGTTAAGCAAAAAATCCGCATCACAGATAAAACTAAAAAACTCAAGTACCGGGTAGACACATTCTTTATTTTTCCCGGCGCGCTTCAAATCACGGAAAATAATTTTAAAAAAGAAGAGTTCAAGCATAACCTGAAGTGCTACCTGAGTCTGAGTGAACAAAGCCCTAGTCTGGAAGGGCTCTTCAAGGAACTTGTTGCTCGGAGAATATCTTCAAGCAAAGAGGAGAAATTTGATGATTTCTACAAGCGCTTCTGTCTTAAATATAAAACTGCACTTCAAGAGAGCAGCCGCTGTTTGATGGAGAAACAAGAACTGTCCGCGGAAGAAACTGAAACGTTTCTGCAGAATGTCCATAAGCTACTTGATGAGTTTAGAAACATAAAGTTCTCACAAGAAAATTCAGAGCGAGAGGTTCGGCTGCTCGATAAACTTGACGAGTATCTCACTGTGGTGACCGCGTTCTGCCTTAGAGATCTCAATGAGGTCTGCATCTGTGAGCCAAGAAACAAAATATTGTCTTTTTGGCAGGAAGTTGAGAAATACCGAGAAAGCCGCTTTCCGGTTGAATCAATCGAAGGAGAAAGTAAGGAATCGGCATTCTTGATGCGATGGTCCTTTCTGAAAAAGTTTGTTCAGAGTTCTCTTTTTCTCGACATTCGTTATAAGCAAGGAGCCCCCTTACTTATGCATTCCATTTACGGATCAGCAGCGGCACTTTCGATGCTTTTTGCGACGGTGGTGGCCTTCTTCTATCAAGACAGATATGGATCTTTGAGCCGGAATTTATTCTTTGCTCTCGTGATTGCCTACATATTCAAAGACCGCTTTAAGGAAATTGTTAGGGATTGGCTCTCCAACGTGATATTTAGAAGATGGATTCCGGATAGAAGGCTATTTATTTTTATGGGTAAGAAGAAAGTTGGGTGCGCAAAGGAAAATTTTGGCTTTGTGTCTCTTAAAGAGCTTCCCATTGGCAGCAAGGATATTTTCCAAGAGGATAACTGTTTGTTATCTGAAAACTTCCAGCATTCTAAGCTGGCGCCATATGCTTGTGATTCCGTTTTTCGCTATAGCAGGGAGATCACAATTTCAGCTTCAGAACTCCCAGAAGAAGCTTGTCTCATTGACATTATTCGCTTTAATATTTCCGAATTTCTTCATAACCTGGGAGCAACATCGGAGGCGCTGCCTTTTTTCTGCGAAAGCGGAAAAAGTCCAAAAGGAGAAAAACTTTACAACATATATCTTTTTCGATCATTCTGCATCGAAGAAAAAAGCGACTCAGAAGTAATTAAAGTCACGGTGAATGCTAAAGCCGTCAAACGCATTACTATCGTTAAGGCCTTTGAGAATGGTAGGTCTGTCTTGGAGAACAGGGGAAAATTTATTTGTACATAAAAATTGAACCTTTCGGAAAAACTGTTTTATTTTAGTTTGAATATTCGCTGCTTCATTCCGATGGCGATAAGGTGACCATTGTTAAGAAACTTACCCGTTATCTTCTTTGGGTATGCTCAAGATGTTTTGTCCCAATTTGCTAAAAATTGGAACGGGGTTCAGGACCGAGGAGGGAAGATACAACTATTGGATCGATGCCAGAGTTCCAATACTAACTTTTTCAGTTTTCTTGCGAAAGAAACGAAAAAGAGACCATTTTTTTAGATTTATTTAGTTCAGATTTGGTAATTAAATTGCGATGAATATATCCACCCCAATATTTTTTAGGCGAATCTCAACACCTGATTTCTCAAAACGAGAGGTGAAAGAAGTCTTTGAGGGGTAATTAAATTTTTCTGCTAAAAGATTTATTATTGTAGTGACGGTGTCAGGATTAAATCTTTATTTTCCACCCTAAAAATTAATTAATTGTTCGATTTAACTACCACGTAGTTATGCGGTTTTTTGCATTTTTACGACAGATTTGTCTGTTTTTTGGTGGAAACATTGATTTAGAAGCAATATCATTATTAAAATTTGAAAACTGCATTTAAGTAATCAAGATATTAATTGAATCAGTTTTTTCTTTCTAAACGATGCAATCTTACCTAGCGTGCAATCATTGGGAAAACGGCAGGCAGAATCAATGGTTCGTCTGCCGATTTTTTTTCATTAGAGAAGGGCTTTTCTTTTGAATCAAAATTGCCGAGGCTTTCTCCGATGATTTGAAATAACGCGATCGTTAGAAAAACCCGTTACGGACACTGTTCTATGGGTTCATCCCTCGATTTCGGGAGGGCCTCATGGGTAAAATATCTCCGCTTAACTGCGTCATATTTAATCGGAAATATTTCATGCGCACCTTAGGAAATATTATTTGGAACATTCCTTTTCTAGGTTTTGTTACGGCGGCTCTCGTTTTTCTCATTGGCCTTTTGTTTGTTGTTACGATCATCGCAGCGCCGATCGGTCTAGGGCTCATACAGTATTCGAAATTTTTGCTTCTGCCGTTCTCCTACGATATGGTTTCTAAATCTGAGATAGAGGGCGATGCAGATAAAAATATTCTTTGGCAAACATACGGATTCATTCTAAGGAAGCTCTGCAAAATACGTAATTTTTCCCAATCGCCCTTCGGAGGCTTTATTTT
>OBAF01000573.1_pt1 | contig 31057 bp, 21 predicted proteins | sample 1517851 | NCBI WGS metagenome assembly OBAF01 (sample SAMN04571706, study PRJEB22368) | human gut metagenome | biome: human gut; material: stool | host: Homo sapiens | place: Luxembourg | collected 2012-10-19 | reverse complement strand
GTCGTCATCCCCCGCCGCGAGTGCATCCAGACCGCCAAACGCCACAACGCCGCCAAACAGAAACAATAGGGCCGACGGCACTGACGGCGGCAAACACGCGACCGGAAAAAACGCGGCAACGAACACCAACCAGCAAACAACGGAACACTTATGAAAAAGGACATCATACTTTCGGGCGTGGGAGGACAGGGCATCCTCTCGATCGCCACCGTCATCGGCAAAGCGGCCCTCGACGCGGGTCTCAGCATCAAGCAGGCCGAAGTCCACGGCATGAGTCAGCGCGGCGGCGACGTACAGTCGAACCTGCGCATCGCGTCGGGCGAAATCGCTTCGGACCTCATTGCGCGGGGCGTTGCCGACATCATCATTTCGCTCGAACCGCTGGAAGCCCTGCGCTACCTGCCGTGGCTTTCGAAGGAGGGGTGGGTAATCACCAACACCGCGCCGCTGATCAATATCCCGAACTATCCCGAAGCGGAAGCCCTCCGGCGCGAACTCGACGCACTGCCGCACGTCGTGGCGCTCGACGTGGACGCCATTGCCAAGAGCGCGGCATCGCCCCGCGCCGCCAACATCATACTGCTGGGCGCAGCGGCGCCGTTTCTGGGCATCGACGCCGAGAAGCTCGAAGCCGGCATCCGCGCCATCTTCGCCCGCAAAGGCCAAGAGATCGTAGAGATGAACCTCGCGGCGTTCCGCGCAGGATACCAATACGCACAAAAACAGACCGAATAATGGAACGGCTTCCACTCGACCGCTCCGTGCTCGACTCCGCGCTGGAGCGCATGGACATCGCCGACATCGCGCAGGCGACCATCCGCCAGTCGGGCGACATCGCCCGCATACTGGAAAACGAAACGGGAACGGAATTCCTGCACCTCGAAATGGGCGTTCCGGGACTCCCGCCCGAACAGGTCGGCGTCGAAGCCGAATGCAAAGCCCTCCGGCAGGGCGTGGCGTCGCAGTACCCCAGCATGTCCGGCATTCCGGAACTGAAGGAGCAGGCTTCGCGTTTCATCCGCGCGTTCCTCGACATCGGCGTCGCACCGCAGGGCTGCATTCCGACCGTCGGTTCGATGCAGGGCAGTTTCACACTGTTCCTGCTCTGCTCGCAGCTGGACCCGAAAAAGAACAAAATCCTCTTCATCGACCCCGGATTCCCCGTACAGCGCAATCAGGTGCATATCCTCAATATCCCGCACGCTTCGTTCGACATCTACGAGTACCGCGCCGAAAAGCTGGGTCCCAAGTTGGAAAGCTACCTCGCGCAGGGCGACGTGGCGGCCATCGTCTACTCCAACCCCAACAATCCGGCATGGATCTGTCTCACGGAAGAGGAGCTGCGCACCGTCGGCGAGCTGGCGAGCAGGTACGACGCCATCGTCATCGAGGATCTGGCCTACCTCTGCATGGACTTCCGCAAACTGCAGGGACGGCCTTTCGAAGCGCCCTATCAGTCCAGCGTCGCCCGCTATACGCAGAATTATATCCTGATGATCTCCGGGTCGAAGATATTCAGCTACGCCGGACAGCGCATCGCCGTCGCGGCGATCTCCGACGCGCTCTACGCCCGCCAGTATCCCGCGCTCCGGGAGCGTTACGGCATGGCCCGTCTGGGCGACGCCTATGTGCTGACGATACTCTATGCGGCATCGTCGGGCACGAGCCATTCGGCCCAGTACGCCCTCGCGGCGATGTTCCGCGCCGCGGCCGACGGCCGGCTGGATTTCGTGGCCGAAACGTCGGAATACGCACGCCGCGCACGGCTCACGAAGGAACTGTTCCTGCGCCACGGTTTCCGCATCGTCTACGACAAGGATCAGGACGAGGCGGTAAGCGACGGATTCTTCTACACGGTCGGCTACGGCGATCTGACCAGCTCGGAGCTGCTGAGCGAACTGCTGCTCTACGGCATCTGCGCCATTTCGCTCACCACGACCGGCAGCCGCCAGCCGGGAATCCGCGTCTGCGTCTCGCAGCTCAACCGCCCCGAACAGTTCGACCTCTTGGAAGCCAGACTAACCGCCTTCGGGCAAAACCACCGATAAGCCTATGCAATTCACGACAGCCGCCGAAGCCGCAAAGCTCATCCGATCGCACAGCAGCGTCTACATTCAGGGCAGCACCTCAATTCCCGAAGTGCTGGTCCAAGCCATGACCGAGCGTGCCGATGAACTCACCGACGTAAAGATCTACTCCGGATTCGCCGTCGGACGGGCCGATGCCCCCTATTGCAGGCCCGAATACAAAGACACGTTCCTCGTAAACAGCCTTTTCGTCGCCAACAACATCCGACGCTGGCTGGCCGCAGGTTACGGACAATCGATCCCGGCTTTTCTGGGAGAGATTCCGGGGCTCTTCCGCGACGGCACGCTGCCCGTCGACGTGGCGATCCTCAACCTTTCGCGCCCCAACGAGGAGGGTTACTGCTCATTCGGCGTGTCGGCCGATCTGGCCGTTTCGGCCGTGGAGTGCGCCAAAACCGTCATCGCACAGGTCAATACGGCCATGCCGTTCTCTTACGGCGACGCCGTGATTCATCTTTCGCGCGTGGCGGCGGCCGTCGAGGTCGACGATCCGCTGGTCGAGGTCCCCTCAGCGACACCCTCCGAAATCGAAAGCAGGATCGGCGGCTACATCGCCGAACTGATCCCCGACGGCGCGACGCTTCAGATCGGCGTGGGCGGCATCCCCAACGCCGTACTGGCGGCTCTCACGGGGCACAAGCACCTCGGCCTGCACACCGAAGCGATGACCGACGGGGTCCTGCCGCTCTTGGAAAGCGGCGTAATCGACAATTCGCTGAAAAAGGTCATGCCCGGCACGACCGTCGCATCGCTGGCCCTCGGCTCGCGCCGTCTGTACGATTATATGGATTACCGCAAAGACCTCGTGATGAAAGACGTGGCGTGGACCAACGATCCGTTCCGCATCCGCGAAAATCCCCGCGTCATGGCGATCAATTCGGCCGTCGAGGTGGATCTCACGGGACAGGTGTGCGCCGACTCGGTCGGAGAACGCATTATCTCAGGCGTGGGCGGTCAGCACGACTTCATGTACGGCGGTGCGCTCTCGGAGGGCGGCAAAACCTTCATCGCCATCCCCTCGACCACCCCGAAGGGCGAATCGAAGATCAAAGCGCTGCTGACGCCCGGCGCGGGCGTCGTCACGACCCGCCACATGGTCCAGCACGTGGTCACCGAATACGGCGTAGCGCACCTGAGAGGCCGCAACCTCGCCGAGCGCGCCCGTGCGCTGATCTCCGTCGCCCACCCCTCGGTACGCGAAGAGCTGGAAAAAGCCGCCTGCGAACGCTTCGGCTACACGTTCCTGCGGATTAAGTAAATGCACGAAGACAGCAACAGTACAGGCCGCACGTTACCTCTGCGGCCTGTATTGTGTTCTGTGGTGTCCTGCCATGCAGTTTCCGGCCCGAAAACCGGGCGAAAACAAAATAAAAGGCGAACTTTGCCCGTTACCACACAAAAAACCTGAAAATCTATGCACTGGAAATACCTCCTTTTCGACCTCGACGGCACGCTGACCGACCCGATGCAGGGCATCACCCGCTCGGTGCAGTACGCCCTGCGGCACTTCGGGATCGAAGTCGAGGACCTGACGACGCTCTGTCCCTTTATCGGACCGCCGCTGCGGGATTCGTTCCGCGAATTTTACGGCATGACCTCCGCCCAAGCCGACGAGGCGTCCGAAAAATACGGCGAATACTTCAGCCGTCAGGGAATCTTCGAAAACAAGCTCTACGCGGGAATCCCCGAACTGCTGTCCGCCCTGCAGGCGCAGGGTGCGACGCTGGCCATCGCCACCTCCAAACCCGACTTTCTGGCCGAACGGATCGCCCGGCATTTCGGGTTCCGCGACCGTTTCACGCTCATCTGCGGCGGAACGGCCTACGGTCCCTGCTCGACCAAAGCGGGCGTAATCCGCGAGACCCTCGCACAACTGCGCATCGACGATCCGTCGCAGGCCGTCATGATCGGCGACCGCCGCTTCGACATCGAGGGAGCCGCGGCCGCAGGCATGGAGTCGATCGGCGTATTGTGGGGCTACGGCAGCCGCGAAGAGCTGGAAAAGGCCAGTCCCGATTACCTCGCAGCCGACATCCCGGAACTGCGGCGAATATTGGGGTAACGCACCGAGGTCAGGCGGCAGGCAGAAACGCAGGAGTCAGCCCCCGGCGGTCCCCTGCGTCAGTCGCATGACGGCCGGTCGGCAAAAAGGCCCGGCCGGCGGAGCGGATGAAAACAGCATTGCGCCGCTTCCCATCTTTCACCGGGCACCCGCCCCTACGACACAAATTCTGCGCAGACAAATCGAAACGTCTGTAACCACGACAAACAAAAGACGCCCGCGGCAACCGCAGGCGTCTTCATCTATCCGAAAGCCCGGAGTCCCCGGCAGAGCCGGGGCCGATCCGATTCCGAACTATTTTTCAAATTTCATTTCGTCCAGCAGCCAGTCCGCCTCGGCATATTTGTCGATAATCCACATCACGTAGCGGATATCGACGCAGACCGTACGGGCCAGATCGGGATGGAACCACACGTCGCCGGCCATCGACTCGCGGTTGCCGTCGAAGGCCAGTCCGATCAGCCGTCCGCGGCCGTCGAGCACGGGACTGCCCGAATTACCGCCCGTAATATCGTTGTCGGTCAGGAAATTGACGTAGAGCGTACCCTTTTCGCCCCAGCGGCCCCAATCCTCAGCGGCAATCAGCCGTTTCATGCGGTCATCGACCCGGAATTCATACTCGTCGGGGTTGTATTTCTCCATATAACCCGCAATCGTCGAGCGCGAATCGTAATGCACGCCGTCCGACGGATTCAGGGGCACGACACTGCCGTAAGTCAGGCGCATGGTCGAATTGGCGTTGGGATACTGCGCAATCCCTTCCGAAGCGCGGAAATCGTAGAGCAGGCCGGCATAACGGCTTTCGCCCTTGCCCACCTGCGCGCGAACCCGTCTCTCGGCCTTGTCCACCCCGCCCGTAAACCGCTGCACCCGCACCGATTCAGTGAGTCTGACCAGCGGATCGCGGCGCATCTCGGCGACCGAGCGGTTCCGTTCGAAATAGGCGTCATAACGGTCGGGATCGCTGCAGAACGATGCATCGAACGCTTCGCGCGCCATCCGGTCGGCATCGCCGCCCGCCGCATCGTACATCTCGGTCAACTGTTCGCCCCACATCTCGCGCGGCACATGCTTCGTGAAGTTCACGATCATCTTCGCCAACAGGTCGCGGTCGGTCTCGACATCGTAGTTGCGGCGCAGACGGCCGCTTCCGGCAACCACGCTCTGCGCATCCTTCGAGTCGATCTTCAGCGAATCTAGCTTCAGGCGGTCCAACTTGCCGAGGTACGACGACACGCGGTTGGCCACCAGCAGCGCCTCGCTCGGACCGAGCCACGCCTCGCGGAAATAGTTGAGACTGCGTTCGGCGCCCCGGCGGCCCTCGTAACCGCGTTCAAGATCGGCAAGCAGCCCGCCGTTTTCGGCCCTGCGCGCCGAATCGGCCTCGATCCAACGCTGCAGACGCTCCTCTTCGGCCTTACGGATCGACTCCACGTCGAAACGGCAAAGACACTTGTTCTCCCACTTGGCGTAATCGGCATAGTTGCTCAGCCCGAAATAGGAGTCGGAATACTTCATGCGCACCTTCGGATCGCGCTCCATATGGCGCTTAAGAATATCCATCCGGTCGTGGCGGTTGGCCACGACGACGGGATTCTTGACACGCTGTTTCTCGGCCACGGCAAACGACGAAGCGTAACGGTTCGTATGGCCCGGAAATCCGATCACCATCGCAAAGTCGCCGTCGTGCACGCCGCCCGTCGCAATACGCAGTACGCGGCGGGGCTTGAGCGGCACGTTGCCGGCGGAATACTCCGCAGGACGTCCCTCCGCGTCGGCATACACCCGGTAGAGCGTAAAGTCACCCTTGTGCTGGGGCCAGCCCCAGTTGTCGTGATCGCCGCCGAAAGCGCCCAGCGTAATGGGCGGAGTTCCGACCAGCCGCACGTCCTTATAAACGTCGTAATAGAACATCAGGTACATTTTGCCGCCCCACATCGAGTAGCACGACACTTCGTGTTCGGTCTGCGCGGCATAACGGTCCTCGATCTCCTTGTACACGCGGCGCATGCCCATTATGCCCCATTTTCCTTCGGCCATCATGCCGTTGCGGATCGCCTCGACCTCCTCGGTCACATCGACCACCTTGCGCAGGAACCACACGGTCTTGCCGGCCACGGGAATCTCTTCTCCGCGCGTACGGGCCCAGAAACCCGTTTCGAGGTAGTTGTGTTCGGGCGTCGAAAGGGCGCAGATGTCGCTGAACGCGACGTGGTGATTGGTTATCATCAGCCCTTCGTCGGAGATCATGCTTCCCGTTCCCATACCGCCGTCCACGGCGACTACGGCGTCGGCGAGCGCCGAAGTCTGCTCGTTGTAAATCTCCTTGTCCTTTATCTTCAACCCCTTGGACTTCATCTGAGGGTAAATCTCCCCCAGCCGGTTGATCAGCCACATGCCTTCGTCGGCCACGGCGGTCTGCATGCAGAGCAGCACGACGGCCAGACAGGCTATCCATCTTCTCATATCTTTCATCTTCATAAAACGGGAGGAAACCGTCAGCCGATCCCCTCCCGGTCATTTTATTCGGTTACGGTCTTGCCCGGATTGGTGAACTTCAGCCGCGGATCGGCCTCCTTGAAGGTCCCGTCGGCCATGCGGAGCGTCCACTTCTCGGCTTGGAAAATCTCCTTCCAGAGCTTCTCGTCGTTCCACATCGACTTCACATAGTGAATACGCATGACGGGCGTCAGGTCGCGCAGCACGAAATCTACGGAGACAATGCCCTCGGAGCACGAAAGGAAGCTCTTGAAATAGGGGAACGCATTGCGGATCGGCATCTTCTCGATGCCGGGGAATACCATCTCGTAGACCGCCTTGGGGAACTGCTCGTCGTCACCCCATTTCTCCAGGTTGGCAACGAACCTGCCCGCGAGTTTCTCCACATCGCGGAACATGACCTGCGCAAACTCTTCGCGCGAAACCTGTCCGGCGACCGCATAGGTTTTGAGCACCGTATGCATCGGGATCACCTTCTCGCCCTCCTTGGCCGGGATGATCAGCTCCTTGGCGTCGATCGCCTCCCCGAACATCTTTTCGGTAATACCGGCGGCCGGATCGACGTAGACCGTCACATCCACCGGACAGGCGAATTCCGACGTGAAGCCGTAGACTCCCTCGATCTTCTGGAGCACCATGCCGAAATAGATCATGTCCATCCGGTCGTGAAGCCCTTCGACGCCGAGCTTCACCACGTCGAGCACCGGCACCTGCTCGCCTGGCATGGCATATTTGCGCAGCGTCGGGGCAAAGATCGCAGCCTGTATCTTCAGCGTATCGGTGGCAGCCGGGTCGTAAAGCACCTCGACGCCATGGCGGCGTACGAAGGTCTTGACGCCGTATACGCCCTGCACGGCCTGCATCTTGGCCGAAAAAGCCTTCGACGAACCGAAGCACTTGATCGTCTGCAAGCCCTCCATCTCGAACGTCTGCAGGTTCTCGACCTTCTCGTAGTCGCCCCATTTTTCGTCGATCGTCGGCAGTTCCATGGTGGAACCCAGCCATATGGCCAGGAAGAAGAGCACCACGGCCAGCAACCCGGGCACCCAGCGCAGCGAACGACGGCCGTTGACCTGCAAGGCATCCTTGGCACACGCACCGATGCAGTTGCCGCACAACGTACAGTCGACATGCTTCACCTTCACATAGTCATGGATCGGAAGCTGGTAAGGACATTTCTTTTCGCACAGTCCGCAATTATTGCAGGTGTTCAAATCCCGCCTGATGTACATCAGGGGGAAGGTGCAGCTGCGCATCTTGGCGATCTCGACGATATAGGCGGCAAGACATGCGCCGCCGATCGTCCAGACCCACGCGTTCGCAACGCCCAGCGCACCGAGCGCCCAGCCGCCGAGGGCGGCGATCACGAACAGCAGCGTGAATTTGAAAATGTTGCTGACAGCTCCCAGCGGACAGATGTATTTGCACCAGAACATCTTTACCACGAAGCCGCCCAAGAGCAGCAGCGTAAGGCTCGTGAGCGACATCCAAAGCACGATTTCGCCCTTGAAACCCGTAGCCACGGCATAGAACGGGTCGAGTTTCTTGCAGAACAGCTCGCTCGACGAGAGCGTGAAATAGAGGATCGTGAAGAGCAGCACGTACTTCACCACGCGCAGCAGTTTGTCTACGATGCTGCCCGACGGAACCTCGACCTGCAGATGCAGTTTCTTTCCGGCGCGGCCCATCCATTCGCCAACGGTGCCCAGCGGACAGAGGTAGCCGCAGAAAAGTTTGCTGAACAGGATCACTCCCACGGCGAGCACGAGGCCCATCATGATCTGGAGCATAGACATCGAGCAGGCCAGCGAGTTGTTCACCAGATAGGTTCCGAAAGCCTGCAGACCGCCGAAGGGACAGTAAGCCTCGACATCGACGGGTTTTTCGCTGAAGTTGGCCCAGAGCACCGTGCCTGCAATGGCGGCCAGTACGCCCCACTGCAGGATGTGCTTCAGGTAATTGGGTTTGCGTTTCATGTATCGTTAAGTATTGTGTTTGTGTGTGCGGAGCGGGTTATTACTAGTCCTTGATACAACGGACGGGAGCGGCGCAGTAACCGCCTTGGTATGCGACCGTTATACGGTTGAACCTCTTGTTGTAGGTGATCATGCCGGCATAATACTGAATGTTCTTAATGCCGCTGGCCGGGTCGTCGGCCGTATTGTAGGTAACCTTATAGCCGGTCGAACTGGGGAAATACCCCATGCCGAACGCCGAGACGTCGGCAGCCGAGGCTGTCGCCATATAGGCCGGAGTCGCCGTGACGTTCGCCGCATTGACATAACCGCAGCCTGCGATGTTAAACCCGTCTTTATTGAGCTTAACGATCGAACCGCCGCTCTGCGTCTGTTCGAAATAGGGCGACGTCGGATCGGTGAGGTTGCCGCTGCCGACACCCGCCAGTTTCAGCCATTCGGCCATCGTCGGGATATGCCATCCTTCGGGGCAAATACCCCGCGCCCCTTCATACTGGTCGAAATTGTCACCCGTCATGTCGCCGGTCATCCCCAGCATCACCGGATAGCTGTACAGCAGACCGTTGCTTTCGACGAGCGACGGATCGGCCGCTTTAGACAGATTGCACGGATACCATACGCCGCTGCCGTCCTTCGGGTCGCTCGATATGGTTTTGCCGGCAGGCACATACCGCAGGTTTTCGGCCATCCACGTACGGCCGTCCTTCAGGGTCACGATCTCGTACTTCACGCCGCCCCATTCGACGGTCGGGGTCTCGACCTCGCCTTCGCCGTCCGGCAGCAGGTCGTCGCCGTCCACCCAGCCCGTAATCGGACCGCTGAACTTCACCTCGATGTCGGCCGGCTGCACGTTGCACTCCATGCGGCGGTTCTCACCCGACTTGAAGTCGGCCGTACCGAGCGTCTGCGTGCGTTTCTTGCCGTCGGCCGTGGTGACGGTAACCATCAGTTTGACACCGTTCTGCGGCACCAGAAGCGCATAGTAGACTTTGTTCGCAGTCGCCGTATTGGCGATCAGGTCGGAAGCCTCCGCGTCCGCTTTGGCCGTAAAGTTGCCCGTCGCTGGATCGAGTACGCCCGTACCCACGGCGCCCTTGATGACGATATTCGTAATATCGAAACCCGATTCGTTCGTCACGTCGATAACGATGCGCGACATCTTGTGCTTGAAAGTCATCTGCGTGGACGACAGCGTCGGCTTGACGCCCGCCTTCACGGCCACGATCAGGTCCGAAGCCGTGTAGTTGTCGCCGCTCTGATCGGCCTTGACCGAGAATTCCGCGGGAATATCCCCGCCCTCCTGCCAAGGATAATAGGCGAAGAGCGTCGAGGTCGCATTGATGTCCTCATACCAAAGGAATCCCTCGGTCTTGAAATCGGTGCCGTCGAAAGTCATCGGCTTGTTCGACACGAAATCCTTGCCGTCGGCGGTCATCGTAACCTTCAGGCCGACCTTGTCGCCCAGTTCGAAATCGGTATCCGTGGCGCGCGTAGAGGCGGTCATGGCTGCCGGCGTCAGCGAAGGATTGCCGATCGTCGGAGTGATACGCAGCGTCCGGTCGCCCGGAACCCCGCCTTCGTTCTTCGAGCAGGCGGCAAAGCACACTGCCGCGGCTGCCGCAATCATCAAAATCTTTTTCATAGCTCTATCCGTTTAAGTTAAAAATTATATCCCACACTCACCGTCGCCCGCACCCGGTTGGGCTGCGCGACGTATTGCAGATCGAACCCGTGTTCGTAGCGCGCATACAGTTCGACGTAGAACCGCTCGATGTTGCGCCGCACGCCCAGTCCCGCCCCCAGCCGTTTGGCCGTCAGGTATTCGGTTTCATAATTGTAATATCCGGTCAGTTGTCCGGGATACTCGCCCGGCTGCTCGCCGGAGGTCTCGAACTGTTTTTCGCACTCCTCGAAGCCGCCCTGACGGTAGTCGGCGGCGAGGGTCACTTCCCAGAACCCGAAGGCGCGGATCAGTTCGGCATAGACTTTCGTAAAGTGCAGCTTCTGCCCCTTGACATAGGGATACATCAGCGTCGATTCGCGGTTGAGCTGCGAATAGGCCACGCCGGCGCGCAGGTCCGTATAACGGTTTGCAAATTCGTACTCGCCCCCCAGATCGAGCCCCTTGCGCCCGAAGATGGGCGTCGAGCCGTGAATGTAGGGCTTCGTCACACCGTTGACGGTCTCCGTCGTGATGATGTTCTCGTCGGTCCGGAGCGACCGCCAGTCGAGGTGCAGCCGCACGAAGTGCCTGCGCTGCAGGTTTCCGAGCGAAAGGGCGGCGTTCGCCGTCACCTGATGCGTCCCGAACTCATGCCAGATCATGCCGCGCTCGCCCGTCTCGCCCTGCCGGTTGCGATATGCGGCAGCGGCATAGACCGGTCCGTACTGCAGCTGCACGCCCGCGCCCTGCGTATTCTCCCGGACGGGAAATCCCGTGACGCCGCTGGTCGTGAGGTGCATGTCGCTGCTCTCCCAAAGCTGCAGCGAGCCGTAACCCAGACCGCGATCGAAGAAAGCCTGATACGATTCGGGCGTGGAGCCGATCTCCTCGGCTTCGAGTTTTTCGCTGTTCGTGCCCACGATATAGACCGCGCCCGCGGCGAAACGGCCCGCATGGTACATCACGCCGGGCGAGAATTCGAAGTCGAGCCGCGTGTTCTTGTGACGCAGGTCCTTGCGCTTGGCATAGTTCTGCGCTTCGAACTCCACGCGCAGGCCGCCCGTCCAGCGTCTCCCCAGCACGGCCGAAACGCCGCCCATGAAGGAGTAGTCCTCGCGGATTTTGCGGCCCGGCGTAAATTCGAGAATATCCACGGGATAATAGCCCGGTTGGGTGAACATCGAACCGCACATGTTGCGGCCGTCGAAATAGTCGTATCCGAAGCCGCCCGCGAAAGAGACCTTTTTCAGATGGCGCACCGACTCGGTCCGCGCGCCGGCGTTCCAGCTGTCGTCCGACGACGAATGGCCGGTCATCCCGCCGGTCTCCTTGGTGAAATAGATTTCGGCATAGGAGCGGCTCAGGCTGTCCTGCCGGATGCCCGCGGCGTTCGGGCCGCCGTTCCACGGATTGCGGCGAAAAACATAATCGAAACGCTCCTGTGCCGCGGCGCCTGAGACGGCAATTATCATCAGCAGTGTTAAAATCCGTCTCATAGGCTATTCACGCAAAGATTGTGTCTCACGCTCGTAAAAATCGTTCGACGAATTGTTGGTATCCACATATCGGTCGAATCCGGCGCTCGCAGTGGCCTCTTCGTCCAGCCTGCGGTAGAGGCTGTGTCCCTGCGCCTTGGCCGAGAATCCGACGTATCCGGCGTCCACATCGGTATGCAGACGCTTGTTTCTGGTCGCTTCCGACAGGTTGCAGACCTCGACGCCGTCTACGATCCACTCCCACGGAATTTTCGAATAGACGACGCTGCCGCTGGCGATCGCCGATTCGAGATCATTGGCCAGATAGGCGTCCAGATCGAAATCGCCGGGCGCCCGGAAAAGGATCACGGCGGGCGAATTCTGCGATATCACATAGACCACGGCCGTATTCGTTCCGGTTTTTTTCAGCACTTTCATATAGTGCGACTCGTCGATCTGATCGCCCGGAGTAGGCGTGGGATGCAGCCGGTTGCCGGGATAATGCACCATGTCGTAAAGCACGAAGTAGCCTTTCCGGTTGAGATTCACCGACTGGGAGTAGGTCTGCGTGTGATCTACGCCGTAATAGGCCACGACGGCCTCTTCGCCCGGCTCCAACGGGAAATCCGTGCCCGTGCCGGGGAACATCCAGATACAGTCCGGCATGGCGGCGTAGTCGCGGAAAACGATGTTGCCCGAAGGGTCCGTACTCGTCCACGGATTGTTGGCGTTCGAGTTGTAGGGCGCGACCATACCCAGACAAAGGCCGTCGAGGTAGTAGGTGTCGAAACTGTTGTTGTGCAGGACAATATACTTGTCGTCGGCATACGAACCGGTCGCAGGCGGGTCCTGCGGACAGCCGCCCGAATAGATCTCCTTGATGAGGATCGTGCCCGGCTTGGCGTATTTCAACTCTACGCTCACATTCCGGTCCGCGCCGGCGAGGTCCACCTGTTCGACGGCGCCGTTGAAGACCGACGACGCATCGGGGCGGTCGAGCACCGAAAGCCGGTAATGCCCGGCGGCCACGTCGAAGGCCGCCACGCCGCGCGCATCGGTCAGCGCGGTGTAGACGTTGCTCGAATTGCGGTCGGTGAGTTTCACCGGAACGCCCTCCCGCAGGAAGGAGGCGTACTCTTCGGGGTAAACGACCTGCACGCTGAGCGACCGCAGCGTATCGCCGTAGGGATTGCCTTCGAACGACGTGCAGCCGGCAGCCAGCAGACAGGATAATATGCAAAATAGCTTTTTCATCGTTTTCAGAATTTAAGACGCACCGTCAGGCCGTAATAGAAATCGGGCGTGAAGACGACCTTGACTCCCGAAGCGTACGACGCGACGAAAGGCCGGGAATTGGTGAAGTTATTGGCATAAAACGAGATGGATACATGATCCCCGATCTCCTTGGTGATGCTCAGGTTGGCCGAGAAATAGGGATCGTACCCGTCGCCGTTGAACGAGTAGGCATTGCCCGAACGAAGCAGCAGGGAGGAGAAGGCCGGATCGTTTTTCTGGGCGTCGGTGAAGGGATGGCGGTTGCCGTCGAGGTCGAGGTAGGCCACGGGCCAGATCGCCGTATAGCTGTTGCCGTCGTATATGCTGCCGCCCGTGGGATTGCGGTCCTCATCCACGTTGAAGGCGTATTCGCGGCCGTCGTACTCCGAAAGGTTCTGCGAACGCTTCACCAACGAAGCTTCGAGTCGGAGGGTGACGATCATGCGGATCGCGGGCACATGGGTCGTGGCCGTGAGGTTCGCGTCCAGCGCATGGGTCTTACGGCCGTTGTAGGTCACGACGGAGCTGCCCCCGTTGTCGGCGTAAATACCCACGTAGGGGAAGAATTCGCCGCCCGTCGTGATCGAAGGATAATAGGACGCCTCGCCTTTATTGACGTATTTGGTATAGCCGTAGGCGCCGTCCAGCCGCAGCTGCGTGCGGATGGGGTTGATCTGCGGGAAATCAACGACGAACTCCAGACCCATGCGGTCCACGGGCGAGCCGTTGTCTTGGTAGGTATTCTTGACGAAGGTGCGCTTGGTGGAAGTCGTCTCCATGGCGATCCATCCGGCCGAGGGGTCGTCCTTGTCGCGGACGAAGATCTCACCCGTCTGGCTGTCCACCCTGAAGAGCGGATTCGACGGCATCTGGAACGAGGAGCCGTCGGGCATCTTCGAGGGCAGCCCCATCACCTTGTAGGAGAACGGCTCGTAGGCGGCGCTCAGTTCATAGGGGTATTTGGTACGGTTGAAATAGCCGACCAGCGAAACCGAAGTGCCGCCGATACGCAGATCGACGCCGACCTCGGCGTTGCGGTTGCGCTGCCAGCGGAGGTTGTCGTTGTAGAGTATCTGGTAAGGCTGCGTGTGATAGACGTACACGCTCCGGTTCGGGCTGTAGGTGTTGCTGAACACCCGCGTATCGCGGTATTCGGGCAGCGGATAGAGGACGTTGAAGGACGGCAGTTTCTCGGTGATACCCCAGCCGCCGCGGACGGTCACATGGTCGTTGATGCGGAACTTCAGGTTCAGGCGCGGCGAAAGACTCGACGTATTTTCATACTGCGTATTCTTGATAAAGGTCTTTTCGGCGCGCACACCCGCCATCAGCTGCAGCGAGGTCGTTCCCAGCGGCACGGTCAGCGTCTCTTCGAGGTAGGCCGCGAGGTTGTGCATGTAGGGAATATCGGTATAAGGGGGGGGGCCGCATAATACTCTCCCTCCCCGACGTTGCCGTTGGCGCGCCACGACGCGCCGATCTTGGCATTGCTATGCACGTCGCCCCAGCTGCGGACCCAAGTGGCCTTCAGATTCGCCGCATAGTCGAGCTGCTTGGAGTCGATATTGCGCGTCGTATAGAAAGTCGCCGGAAGCATTTCGGCGATATAATAGCCCTCGCTTTCGGCATGGACGGCCGGGGTCTCCGTGGCCGACGACTGGTAGGTGTGCCTGCGTGCGAGCTTGTCGGCATAGCTGAGCGAAGCATCGAAATCGACGCACGTGATCCACGGTTTGTTGAGCAGCCATTTGAGCGACGTATTGGCCCGCAGGGCGTTGTCGCGCACCTTCTCCCACTCGCCCACCTGCGCGTCGGGGTCGTCTTCGGTATTCATGCCGCCGATGTTGGCCGTCACGCCGAAATTGAAACGCAGAACCTTGGCGAAGGTGTTCTGGTAATTGAGCGCAATGCCCGTGCGCGAATAGGAACTGTAGGGCGACGTGGGGTTCTTCATGGCCCGCGTGTACTCCACGCTGCTGTTCAGCACGCCGCGGTCGGTACCCAGATCGAAACCCTTCGAGGCGGAGATTTGTTTGGTGCGGGGATTGGTCGAGAGCACCAGCGTATAGGGCGTCTTGCCCTTGCGGGTCGAAATCTTCACCACGCCCGACGAGATATCGCCGTACTCGGCCGAAGGCACGCCCGTCACCACCTCGACCGACTCGATATTCGTCGAAGCGATGTTGCGGGTGCTCGCGCCCGACATTTCGCCCAGCGAAGCGTTGGTCGAGATGCGCACGCCGTCCACCTCGACGGCCGTGCCGAACGAGGCGTTTCCGGCCGCGGAACCGCCGCTGCGCAGCGAAAAGACATTGTCTTTGGTCAGATCGGGATTTATCGTCTTGCCGCCCGGCAGCAGCGACGAAATATCCGAAGCGTTCACCATTTGCAGGTGGTCGATGGCGTTGCCGCCGATCGTCCGCGAGGTGGCCATGGCATTGGGCGCCTCCTTGGCCGTGACGACCACGCTTTCCAGTTTCAGATTGTCCTCAGGCGCATAGAGCAAGATACGCCCCATGCCGGCGCGGACGTCGAGTTCGGTTTCCGTGGTCGCATATCCCAGACACGACACCACGAAACGGGTCGCGCCTTTGGGCACGCCCTTCACGGTAAAATTGCCGTCGCCGTCGGCCACGGCCCACAGTCCGGCCTGCGGCAGCTCGACGACAGCCTGAGCGATCGGTTTGTCGGTGCCCTTGACCAGCACCCGCCCCGATAAATCGTAACGCTGCGCCCAAACTACGGCCGGAATTAGCGTGAATAACAGTAGCAGAAGTTTCCTCATATGATTGACCTAACGCAACAAATATAACTAAAATGAATATTTTTTGTGCATTTTCAAGCGTTTTTTTAACCATTTCAACAATTTTTACGGGCAGGAGATTCGATTCCGTCCGGCTCGGCAAAGACCGTTTCGCCAAATCCCCCATGCGTTCCGCACGGAAATACCTGCATTACAGCGAAAACGGACGGCTTATAAACATAGGTCCCAAAGATTAATTTTATTTTTACAGTACTATGTCGCACAAAGTATAAATATTTTACCTATATTTGCGCTTATCAACCGACGGCTTATTGGTGTTTAGTAATTTTTTATTGATTTTCGATAAAAATAAATTGTTTTTCAAGAATATTTTAATACCTTTGTTCCCGACGCCATTTCCCTCGGCTTACAGATCGTAACTACGCAACCTTACAAAACCGCTTTACAACGGCAGACAGAATATGATAAAGCTGGAAAACATCAACAAGACCTACGACAACGGGTCACCCCTGCATGTGCTCAAGGGTATCGACCTCACGGTGGAAAAGGGCGAACTGGTCTCCATCATGGGCGCATCCGGATCGGGCAAATCGACGCTGCTCAACATCCTCGGCATCCTCGACGACTATGACAGCGGCAGCTACTATCTGGCCGGCCGCCTGATCAAGGATCTCAGCGAGACGCAGGCCGCCGCTGCCCGCAACAACATGATCGGCTATATTTTCCAGTCCTTCAACCTGATCAACTACAAGAACGCCGTCGAAAACGTCGCCCTGCCGCTCTACTATCAGGGCGTCTCCCGCCGCAAGCGCAACGCCCTCGCCCTCGAATACCTCGACATGCTGGGCCTGAAGGAGTGGGCCGAACACATGCCCAACGAGATGTCGGGCGGTCAGAAACAGCGCGTGGCCATCGCGCGGGCGCTGATCAACAAACCGCAGATCATCCTCGCCGACGAACCCACGGGCGCACTGGACAGCGTCACCTCGCAGGAGGTGATGAACCTGCTGCGCAGCGTGAACGTCGACATGGGCATGACCATCATCTGCGTCACCCACGAACAGTCGATCGCCGACCAGACGGACAAAATCATCCGCCTGACGGACGGCGTCATCAGCAGTATCACCGAAACCGGACTGGCAACGCGATGAGAGAGCTGCTGCTGGAGATATGGACTTCGGTGCGCCGCAACAAACTGCGCACGTTCCTCACGGGATTTTCGGTCGCGTGGGGCATCTTCATGCTCGTCATCCTGCTGGGATCGGGCAACGGACTCAAGAACGGCGTGCTGTCGAATTTCGGCAACTATGCCACCAACTCGATCACCATCTCCGGCGGCTGGACCTCGAAGGCCTACGCCGGCTACAACAAATGGCGCAGCATCGACCTGAAAAACCGGGACCTCGAAATTCTGGTCAATGAATTCCCCGAAGTGGACGACGTCGCCGCCAAAGCGTGGTACCGCGGCTCCACGGCCACCTACCTCGACCGCTTCGCCGACATCAGCCTGCGCGGCTCGCTGCCCAAGATCCAGCAGATCGAAGGCGTCGAGATCGTCAAGGGACGTTTCATCAATCAGGCCGACATACACAACTACCGCAAGGTGATCGTCATCGACGAGGCGCTCGAAAGAATACTCTTCCGCGGCGACGACCCGCTGGGCAAGCCGGTCAAAATCCACAACAACATCTACCGCGTGGCCGGCGTCTACAGAGGCGACGCCCAGCAGCGCAATTCGATGGGCTACATCCCGCTGACGACCGGCCAGCTGATCTTCAAGGCCAACGATCCGGTCGTGGACAACGCGATCATCACCGTACACGGACTCGACACCGACGCGCAGATGGAGGCGTTCGAACAGCGCATCCGCAAACGGCTGGCCGCCGAACACCACTACGATCCCGAAGACCAGAGCGCCCTGTGGATACGCAACACGATGGAGCAGTACAAGAGCATGATGATCGTCTTCGGCGGCATCAACCTCTTCGTCTGGATCATCGGTCTGGGCACCCTGCTGGCGGGCATCGTCGGCGTGAGCAACATCATGCTGGTGACCGTCACGGAGCGCACCTCCGAATTCGGCATCCGCAAGGCCCTCGGCGCCAAACCCGTGTCGATCATCCGCCTGATCCTGACCGAATCGGTGATGATAACGGCCATGTTCGGCTATATCGGCATGGTGCTGGGCGTTGCCGTCATGGAGGCGGTCAACTATGTCATCAACCAGACGCCGGCCCAGACCGGAAACTTCGGCGGCAGCATCTTCCTCAATCCGACGCTCGATCTGGGCGTGGCCGTCAGCGCCACGGTCGTACTGGTCATTGCGGGCCTGATCGCAGGATACGTCCCCGCCTACCGGGCGGCACAACTGAAAACGATCGACGCCCTGCGTTATAATAAATAAGGAGCCATGAGATTTTTCGATACGGACCGCTGGAACGAAATCTGGCAGACAATCAGCCGGAACCGCAAGCGCAGCATCATGACGGCGCTGGGCGTATTCTGGGGTATCTTCATGCTCATCGTACTGCTGGGAGCCGGCATGGGGCTGGGACGCCTTTTCCGCGCCCAGCTGGGCGGCATGTCCACCAACACGGTGCTGCTGCAAAGCAGCCGCACCTCGGTCCCCTACAAGGGCATGCCCACGGGACGCTGGTGGAGAATGGACAACGACGATCTGGAAGCCGTCAGCAAACTCGAAGAGGTGGAGTACACCTCAGGCGTCATCTGGGGCAACGAACTCCACTGCAGCTACAAAGAGCGCAAGGGCGACTATCAGATGATGGGATACACGCCCGACTACCAGAAGATCAACCCGCAGAAGATCATCGCAGGCCGTTACATCAACGAGGTAGACATGGTGCACAAGCGCAAGGTCTGCGTCATCGGCACGCAGGTGCAGAAAGACCTCTTTCCGGGCGAACCCGACCCGACGGGCAAAGTCATCAAGGTCGGAGGAAGCTACTTCACCATCATCGGCGTCATGCGCCGCGAATCGTCGGCCATGTCGTTCAGCGACGTCGAACGCACGGTCGTCGTCCCGATCTCGCTGGCGCAGCAGATGTTCGGCTACGGCCGCACGATACACCTGCTGGCGCTGGCCGGCTACAAGGACGTTCCGAGCAAACAGGTCGAGAAAGCTGCCCGCGAAGCCGTCTTCGCCCGGCACATGATCTCGCCGGACGACGAAAAGGCCGCTTGGACCATGTCCGCCGGAGAGATGTTCGACAAGGTGATGAGCCTGTTCTGGGGCATCGGCCTGCTGACATGGATCGTGGGACTGGGCACGCTGCTGGCCGGCATCGTCGGCGTGAGCAACATCATGCTGGTGCTCGTGAAGGAGCGCACGCAGGAGATCGGCATCCGCCGCGCGCTGGGCGCCCCGCCAACGGCCATCATCTCGCAGATACTTTCCGAGAGCTTCATCCTCACCTTCATCGCCGGAATACTGGGGCTCACGGCCGCCGTCAGCGTGCTGTCGGTCGTGGATTCGGTCTACTATCAGGCGGTCACCGTGGCGCAGGAAGGATTCGAAGTGTCGTGGCAGATCTCCTTCGGGACGGGCATGCTGGCCCTCTTCATCCTGATCGCAGGCAGCCTGCTGGCGGGCGTCATCCCCGCATACCGGGCCTTGAGCATCAAGGCGGTGGATGCAATACGCGAAGAATAAACGATTAAACAAACAGATTACGGCTATGAAAAAATTTCTGAAAATCTTTCTGGGAGTGCTCTTTGCGGCGCTGCTTCTCGGAACGTTCTGGTTCCTGTGGCAGAAGACCCGCCCCGTAAAGGTCGTCTACACGATCGTGCAGCCCAAACTCGACACGCTCAAACAGTACGTGGTCGCCACGGGCAAGGTCGAGCCGCGCGACGAGGTGCTCATCAAGCCCCAGATTTCGGGCATCGTCTCCGACGTCTACAAGGAGGCCGGACAGATGGTCCGCAAGGGCGAGGTGATCGCCACGGTGAAGGTCGTCCCCGAAATGGGTCAGCTGTCGAGCGCCGAATCGCGCGTCTCAGTGGCCGAAATATCGCTGGACCAGACCCGCCGCGAATTCGACCGCACGGAAGCCCTGCACAAGAAGGGCGTGGTGTCGGACGAGGAGTACGAGCAGGGCCGCACCGCGCTTCGGAAAGCGCAGGAGGAGCTGCAGAACGCCAAGGAGAACATGGAGATCGTCAAGAACGGCATCACCAGCCGTTACAAGGAGCTGAGCAACACCCAGATCCGTTCGACGATCGACGGCATGATCCTCGACGTCCCGGTCAAGGTCGGAAACTCGGTGATCCAGTCCAACACCTTCAACGACGGCACGACCATCGCCACGGTTGCCGACATGTCGAACATGCTCTTCCGGGGCAACGTCGACGAGACCGACGTGGGCAAGCTCCACGAGACGATGCCCGTCAAGCTGACCATCGGCGCCCTGCAGAACGTCGAGCTGGACGCCCTGCTGGAGTACGTTTCGCCCAAAGCGACCGAGGACAACGGCGTCATCATGTTCGAAGTGAAGGCGGCCGTGAAGATTCCCGAAAACGTCTTCGTGCGCGCCGGATACAGCGCCAACGCCAGCATCGTGATCCAGAGCCGCGAAGGGGTGCTGACCCTGCCGGAAAGCACCGTCGAATTCGAGGGCGACAAAACCTACGTCTACCTGCTCACCAGCGCCGACGGGGCCGAGGAGCAGACCTTCGACAAGCACGAGGTCAAGATCGGGCTGTCGGACGGTATCAACATCGAACTGACCGAGGGCGTGACCGCCGAGAGCAAAGTCCGCGGCGCACGGGAAGAGAAGAAGAAATAACCACAAATGCATCGCAGCATGAAAACCAGCACCCTATTCGCCGCCCTCAGCGCGGCTGCCATGACGCTCTGTACGGCTGCCGCCGCGGCTCAGACGGTACAGGCCGCGCCGCAGGCCGCAACGCCGGCGCCCGGCACGCCGTGGTCGCTCGACGACTGCATCGGGTATGCCCTGCACAACAACGTCGGCGTACAGCAGCAGGCCCTGCAGGTGGAGCAGACCGACGTGAAACTGTCTACCTCCAAATACAGCCGGCTGCCCGACCTGAGCGCATCGGTGGGCTACAACGCCACCTTCGGGCGCGGCACCTCCGACGACAACATCCGCAAGACGGGAACCATCCAGAGCGGCTCGTTCGACGTCGGGGCCAGCATGCCCCTCTTCGACGGATTCCGCATCAACCGCGAAATCAAGGGCGGCAAGCTCGACCTCGCCGCCGCCATGCAGGATTTGGAACGCGCACGCGAAGACCTGTCAATCAACGTCATGACGCTGTACCTGCAGGTTCTCTACAACAAGGAGCTGACCCAGATCGCCGAACGCCAGCTCGAACTGAGCACCCAGCAGGCCGTCCGCAGCCGCGAGCTGGTCGCCGCGGGCAAACAGCCCGAATCGGCACGCTACGAAAGCGAAGCCCTGCAGGCCAACGACGAACTGAATCTGACGCAGGCCCGCAACGACCTGCGGCTGGCGCTGCTCAACCTGAGTCAGGCCCTCAACCGCGAGAGCGCGGCGGGATTCGACATCGTGGCGCCGCAATTCGACAGCGTGGCGCTCGCATCGCTGCACATGCTCGGCACGGCCGACGACGTCTATGCCTATGCGACGGAAAACCGCCCCCACATCAAGGCGGAACGCCTGCGGCTCGAAAGCGCCGAAAATGCCGTCCGGATCGCCAAATCCGCGCTCTACCCCTCGCTTTCGCTGCGCGGAGGCTACGGCACGGGCATCTACAGCACGCAGGAGGCCGCCTTCGGCACCCAGTTCCGCAAGAACAGCAGCGAGTTCGTCGGCGTGTCGATGAGCGTTCCGATCTTCAACCGCCGCGCCACGCACAACAGCATCCTCTCGGCCCGGATAGCCATGCGCAAACAACAGCTGGCCGTGACCGACGCCGAGCAATCGCTGCGCAAGGAGATCGAGCAGGCGTGGTACAACGCCGACGCCGCCTACGGGAAATACCGTTCGGCGGACGCCGCCCTCACCTCGGCACGGGTGGCCTTCGCCTACGAACAGCAGAAGGCCGACGCAGGCCGTTCGACGGTCTTCGACTTCAACGACGCCAAAACACGTATGGAAAAGGCCGAGTCGGAACTCGTGCAGGCGAAATACGAATTCGTATTCCGGTCGAAAATCCTCGACTTCTACCGCGGCCGGCCGCTCGAACTATGACAAACAGCCGTAAACAAGCTCGCACCGAATAAACAAATTAGGGCGGTCGAAATTCGACCGCCCTATTGCTGTCCGGAATACCAATCCCTCAAGTATTCCGACAGCTGCCGGGAGAGGCTTTCAGGCTCCTACCCGGCGCAGAAGCCCTTTTTCGTCACTAATACCCTCTTCGTCCCCTGTGCGAAGCAGGATGAAACAAAGATATGAAAATATTCCGAAGCTGTACACCCCGTGAGCGTTTTTGCCATAACTTACGGCTGAAATGATTCACACGAATGGACGAAAATGTTGCATACAGTCTCTTTCAGCCAACAAAACGTTCGGCAAAGAAATGGCTATCTGAAAAATTTGCCCTACTTTTGCAACTGAATTACAAACGGTAAAGATGGAGTGGCTAAAAAGTTTATTCGTCGAACATTCGGCGCTGCAGGCCGTCGTGGTGATCTCGCTCATCTCGACGATCGGCATCGGACTCGGTAAAATCCGCTTTTTCGGCATATCGCTGGGCGTGGCGTTCATCTTCTTCGCCGGCATTCTGGCCGGGCATTTCGGACTCACGATCGACCCGCAGATGCTGACCTATGCCGAAAGTTTCGGACTCGTCGTCTTCGTCTACGCCCTCGGTCTGCAGGTCGGCCCCGGTTTCTTCAACTCGCTGCGCGCCGACGGACTGCGCCTGTTGTCGCCGGCGGTCGCCGTAGTGCTGATCGGCACCGCGCTCGCCATAGGCATGAGCTTCACGCTGAACGTCTCCATGCCCGACGCGGCCGGCATCCTCTGCGGAGCCACGACCAACACCCCGGCGCTCGGCGCCGCGCAGCAGACGCTGCAGCAAATGGGCATCGACCCCAACGGCGCCGCCCTGAGCTGCGCCGTGACCTATCCGCTGGGCGTCGTAGGAGTCATTCTGGCCATCGTCTTCATCCGCAAGGTCTTCGTCCGGCCTTCGGACATGCCCGAACCGGACGCCGAGCACCGCAAGAACGTCTTCATCGCCAGCTACCACCTGACCAATCCCGCCGTCTTCGGCAAAAGCGTCCACGAGATCGCCTCGCAAAGCCACCACCATTTCGTCATTTCGCGTATCTGGCGCAACGGGCGGGTGTCGATCCCCACCTCGGACAAGACGCTGCAGAAGGACGACATCATCCTCGTCATCACCGCCCCTTCGGAAGCCGACGGCCTGCGGCTGATCTTCGGCGAGCAGGAACTGAAAGACTGGAACGCGGAAAACATAGACTGGAACGCCGTGGACAGCCAGCTGATCTCCCAGCGCATTCTGGTCACGCGGCCCGAAATCAACGGCAGGAAACTCTCCTCGCTGCGCCTGCGCAACAACTACGGCATCAATATCAGCCGCGTCTACCGTTCGGGCGTGCAGCTACTCGCAACGCCCGATCTGCGGCTCCAGATGGGCGACCGCCTGACGGTCGTCGGCGAAGCCGCGGCGATCCAGAACGTCGAGAAGATTCTCGGCAACGCCGTCAAGAACCTCGACGAACCCAACCTCGTGGCGGTCTTCGTCGGGCTGATTCTGGGACTGGTGCTGGGGAGCATCCCCGTCAGCATTCCGGGCATCAGCCTACCCGTAAAGCTGGGTCTGGCGGGCGGCCCGATCGTCATCGGCATCCTGATCGGCACGTTCGGTCCGCGTCTGCATATGATTACCTACACCACCTACAGCGCCAACCTGATGCTGCGCGCATTGGGGCTGTCGATGTATCTCGCCTGTCTGGGGCTGGAAGCCGGCGCGCACTTCTTCGAAACGGTCATGCGCCCCGAAGGGGCGTTGTGGCTCCTGCTGGGATTCCTGCTGACGTTCGTTCCCGTCGTATTGCTGGGCGTCTTCGCGCTGCGCGTCCTACGCATCGATTTCGGTTCGGTATCGGGCATGCTGTGCGGCAGCATGGCCAACCCGATGGCGCTGACTTACGCCAACGACACGATCGAAGGCGACAATCCGTCGGTCTCCTACGCCACGGTCTATCCCCTCTGCATGTTTTTGCGGGTGGTCATCATTCAGGTGATGCTGATGATTTTCCTGTAGATTGCGGCCCTGCGGCCTGCTCCGGGTTCGGCTACTGCGCCCGGACCGGCTACGGCGTCGGCTCCGGTTTCCGCCCCGACTCCGGCTCTTGCTTCGGCGTCGGTTCCTGCGTAGGCGTCGGTTCCTGCGTAGGCGTCGGTTCCTGCGTAGGCGTCGGTTCCGGTTTTTGCTCCGGCTCCGGTTCCGGCGCCCGGTCCGGCCCCCTTCTCTGCTCCATTTTCCGCCCCATTCCCGGCTCCGGCTTCAGATAACGCAGCGCCGCGATATCGCTGCCCGACGGATTCTGGAATACCCGCAGGTCGAATTCGGGAATCACGGCCAGCACGTGGTCGAAAACATCGGACTGTATCCGCTCGTAATCCACCCATATCACCGTATCGGTAAAAAAGTAGAGTTCCATCGGAAGTCCCGTCTCGGTAGGCTGCAGCTGACGCACCATCAGCGTCATCCCAGCGTTCACGGGCACTTCGTTGCGCAGATAACGTTCGAGATAGGCCCGGAAGACGCCGAGATTGGTCTGATGCAGGCCGTTGATCCTGCGTTCGCCGGGTTTGATGCCGTGTGCGGCATTGTACTCCTCGACACGGCGCTCGGTGTCATCGATATATTCGCGGATCAGGTCGATACTGCGGTATTTATTCAGCATCTCAGGCGTACAGAACCGCACACTGGTCATATCGAGACTCACCGAACGCTTCACCCGCCGGCCGCCCGACACCTGCATCCCGCGCCAGTTCTGGAACGAATCGCTCACCAGCAGGTAAGGCGGCAGCGTGACGATCGTATTGTCGAAATTGCGGACTTTGACCGTTGTGAGCGACACCTCGATCACCGAACCGTCGGCCCCGTATTTGGGCACGGATATCCAGTCCCCCACCTTGAGCATGTCGTTCGCCGAGAGTTGGATGCCGGAGACGAATCCCAGAATACTGTCGCGGAAAATCAGCATGATAATCGCCGCCGAAGCTCCCAGACCGGCCAACAGACTGGCGGGCGACTTGTCGATCAGGATCGAAACGATCAGTATGCCGCAGATCAGCGCCGCAATGCCCTGCCCCGTCTGCCTGAGCCCCTTGATCGGCTTGTTCTGCCATGCGGGACGCGCCGAAGCGATTTGGAAAACCGCAAAGAGCACGGCATTGATAAAGCGGAATACCGCCACGACGATATAGACCTCGACCAGTCGCGTCACGATCGTCCGGGCTTCGGACTGCTCTTCGAAAACCACCGGCAGGACGATCCCCAGCACGACGGCGCTGACGACGTTGCACAAACGGCTCAGCACGTCGGGGTTGAACAGATCATCGTCCCACGTGGCTTTGGTGCGCTTGACGATGCGCCGCATGCCGCGCACGAGGATCGTGCGGCACACGAAGTCGAAGAGCGCCACCGCCAGCAGTACCAGCGTAAAGGCCACCCAGCGGTCCCAGCCGCTGTCCTGCGCGGACGCGAGTCCCAGCCATTCGAGCAGGGCGTCGGCCCAATGTTTCAGGAGTGTCTGCATACGGTATTCCTATCAATTATCAGACCCGTTCGTGAAAAATGATTCCGAGGTCGTCGTTTTACAAAAAAAGATGTGCGATACGGCAGTGCCGCACCTATCCGGCATACGTTCCGCCGGCATCGGCCCGCCCCGGCGGCGCGGACACGGCGCAGATGCAACACGAATGCGGCACAATCGGGGCAAAACGCGGCACGAACCGGCCCGCCACATTAAGCCGCTGCCTTACAGCCGCTTCCCCGTTTACAAAGATACGAAATAAAGCGGTTATTCAAAAATCAGTTTCGCTTCGCCTTCGAAATTCGGAGTGAACACCCCTTTGCCGAGGTTATCCAGCACCTCGGCCCGGCTCCAGAACCGCCCGCCGTCCAGTTCGTCGCTCGGCGCCACCGGCCCGTCGTACACCGCACGATGGACGTATACCAGTTCGCGCTCCCGCTCCGAGCGGAATACGTAGACCGCTACCCGTTCGGGCGTAAACTCGGTCACCCCCAGCTCCTCGCGCACCTCGCGCCGCAGAGCTTCATCCACCGTCTCGCCGTAATCGACATGGCCGCCCACGGCCGTATCCCAGCGTCCGGGCTGAATGTCTTTCCACTCCGGCCGCTTTTGCAGGTAAAGCTCGCCGCGGGAATTGAACAGATGCAGGTGCACCACCGGATGCAGCAGCATCGACCCGCCGTGGCATTCGCCGCGCGTAGCCGATCCCACGACAACGCCGGAGGGATCTACCACCGGAAAAAGTTCCGAACCGTTATCGCATCTCATGGCGGGGATATTTACGTATATAAATCACGACGGTCAGCAAACCGAGCAGGACGAATCCCATGCCCGCGAGAGCCGTATAACGATACCCCAGCCCGTGGTCAATCGGCAGGCCGCCGCAGTAGGCGCCCAGCGCATTGCCCAGATTGAATGCCACCTGCACCAAAGCCGCCCCCAGCATCTCGCCGCCGCGCGAATTCTCCAGAATAAGCAGCTGCTGGGGCGACGAAACACAGAACAGACATCCCGTGCAGAGCACCATCAGGGCGACGGAGAGGTAACGGACGTGCGCCCCGAAGTAAATCGCGAGGAGCGTCGCCGCGGCCGTGGCCAGCGTGAAACGCACGACCTTCTCAGGCGTAAAACGATCGGAAAAATGGCCTCCGATGATATTGCCCGCGAACATGCCGAACCCGGCGAGCATGATGATCAGCGTCAGGTCGTCCGCCGTGAATCCCGAAGCGTGAATCATCAGCGGGCTGACGTAACTGTACCAGCAGAAAATGCCGCCGTTGCCCAGCATCACCGACAACAGCACGAGCCACGGCGCGAGACTGCGCAGAAAACGGAACTGGCCTTTCAGCCCCGTATCGGGCAGCGGTTCCATGCGCGGCACCCACAACCGCACCAGCAGCAGCGCCACGACGCCCCACACGGCCACGATCCCGAACGTGGCGCGCCATGTCAGGACGTTGCTGATATAGGTTCCCAGCGGCACGCCGAACAGATTGGCGACGGTCATGCCGACGATCATGATCGACACGGCTTCCGTACGCTTCCCGGCGTCGGCGACCCGCTCGGCGACGATCGACCCCACACCGAAGAATGCGCCGTGGGGAAGTCCCGAAACGAAACGCAAGCCCAGCAGCGACCAGTAATCGGGAGCCAGCGAAGCGCAGAGATTACCCGCCGCGATCATCGCCGTAAGCGCCAGCAGTATCTGTTTCAGCGGACGTTTCCGGGCGACGAGCACCATAAGCGGCGCGCCGAAGCAGACGCCCAGCGCATAGGCGGAAATGAGGTGCCCCGCCTCCGGAATCGAGACGCCGAGACTGCGGGCGATATCGGGCAGAATGCCCATCATCACGAACTCCGACATTCCGAGCGCAAGCGTTCCGAACGCCAAGGCTATCAGACTCTTTTTCATAGAGGAACTACATTAACCGTAACCGGCTGCAAAAATAACACAAAAGGTGAAAAGTTATTCGCCTTTCACCTTTGCATTCTGTTGTTTTTATGGTCATCCCGGTCGGCCCGGCCAAACAATCAGGTCAAACGCCCCGGCTGAACGATCGGGCCAAACGATCGGGCAGAACCGCAACCAACCGAACGATCCGGCAGAACCGAACCGGCTCCGCGCCGCTATTCCGCGGGCGCCTCCGTCTTGCGCGGCTGGCCCACTTCGTAGCCGAGGGAGTGCATCCACTCGACCGTCGCGGCATCGACCTGATCGTTGCGGTCGGTCCAGCGGCGCTGTTCGATCAGACGCTTCCTGTGCTCGTCGATGCGCTGCATGATGGGGAAATCGGGATGTTTCATCTCCGAACGCCGCTCGCGCTCCGAAGGACGTATCCGGCGGTCGAAGACCTCGGCCTGCGAAGGCCGCCGCGCCCCCTCCCACTTGAATCCCTTGAGACGGATATCCTGCGTCGGCGGAATCTTGTCCATCGGGTAGAAATTATAGACCGGATCGCCGCGGTAGGTGATCTGCACCACCTGCTTGTCTTCGATAAAGAACGATATTTCGCCGCTTTCGATGACGCCCATCATCGTGATCTCGACGGGTTCGCCGTCCTGCATGTAATAGATGGTCTGGGCATTGCCGTTCACATCGTTGCGGTAAATCTGGTTGTTGAAGAAGTAAGCCGTCATGGTCTTGCCCGCCACCTGATTGTAGTGCGTCGTATCGAGCTGGCTGACCATCATCGGACTGCCGATGAACTCGGCCCGCGTGAGCTGCTGGTTCTCGGTAAAAATGTCCATCACGTCGGAGGTGATCTGGTTGTTCTCGTTCCACAACACGGGATCGATGTAGAGGTGGATCGTCGAATCGGTACTGATCGCCGTCATCGAATCGCACACGGTCTGGAAATCCGAGCGGTAGATCTTCACGTTCCGGAACCCTTTCAGCAAACGGTATATGCTGTCGCGGGGCGCAGTCAGCGAGTCGATCGAATCGGCCGGGATCGCCATCGCCGCCGTGTCGGTCAGCAGCGAATCGACCAGCAGGTTCAGCAGCGAATCCTGCTCGGCCATGTTGAGCACGATCAGCGAATCGAGTTCGCGCAGGGCCGTCGAATCGATCTGAATCATCCGTCCTTTGCGCGTCGCACGCGCCTGACGGGCCTTGAGCTTCGATTCCGCCTTCAGGCGGCGCGCCGTGAGCCGGGCTTCCTCGCGCTCCTTCTGCTCCAGCAGCCGGGCCGTCGTTTTCTCCTTGCGCCGGGCCGCTATCTCGTCCAGCTTCTTCTTTTTCTCCTTGGCGGCGGCCGCCTTTTCCTCGGCCTTGGCTCTCTTCGCCGCCTCTTTCAGCAACGCCTTGCGCTGGGCAACGGTCAGCGTATCCGCAGCATTGGCCAGCGAATCGGCAGGCGCCGCGCCGCCCAGAGAATCGGCGGGAGCAGGTCGATCCGGCGCGTCGAGAGGCGACGGCGCGACATGCAGTGAATCCGCGTCTCCGTCCGTCGTCGGTCCGGATGCGGGAACCGGGGTTCCCAACGAATCGGCGGCGTCTACGCCCTGCGGCCTGCGGCCGGAACGGGGACGCCCCAGCGAATCGGCCGGAACGTCGGCTCCTCCGGCAGCATGCGCCAGCGAATCGGGCCCCGACAGCGCCAGCGAGTCGGCCGAACGGGCCAGCGAATCGGCGGCGGCAGCCTCCGCGGCCCGGCGTTCGGCGTTTTCGTTGATCGTAAACAGGAACATCGAATCGGCGCGCATGAAAAGCGAATCGCCCTGCGAGAGGTCGTAGCTCACGATCGACGGGCGGCGCGTGAGAAATGCGTTTCCCGGTTCCTTCCAATATTCGCCGTAATCGCCGAAGGCGAGCACCTTGTGCTCCGTATCGTCGATCTGAATATCGCGCCATAAAATTATATGGTCTTCGGCCCGGTAGAAATCGATGCTGTCGCTCCACATCTCCTGCTTGTCGGTCAGCACGTACCCGTTGCTGGTCACCTTGTAAAGCGAGTCGGCTTTGCGGTAAGCGCCGCGGTCAGCATACAGATAGTCGCCCTCCTTGTTCCAGATATTGGTATTTCTAAAGAAAAAGGCGTTGTCGGTAGCCATGTTGTAGACCACCGAGTCGCCTTTCAGTTCGTATTCGTCGTTGCGCATTTCGACCCGGTCGACGCAGACCAGCTCCTTGCTGTTGGCGTAGTAGTAACCGCGCACCGACTCCAGCCGGCTGTCGCGGTTGACAAGCACGCCGCCCCCGCCGAATTCGCCGACGTTCTCCTTCGTGTTGAAAAGGAACTCGTAGGTGTAGAGCGTGGCATCCTCGTCGACCACCTTGACGATATCCGAAAATACGCGGGCTTCGTTCACCTCGCCGTTATACTCGGCCCGGTCGCCGTAAATATAGGTCGTATTCTTGTTGATCAGGACATTGCCGAAGAATTCGATGCGCATGTCCGAATAGCGGACGGCGCTGTCACACGTAATGACGGCGCCGTTGTGCTGCGCGGCGAAGTTGCCCACCAGAAAGATCACCGAATCGCCCGGAGCCACGGGACCCATGTTGTCCGACTTGAGGTCGATGAGTTTCTTCTCGGCCGGCTGCTCCGCCTCAGGCGCCTGCATCCCGCCGCGGGCGAAAATCACACTGACGGCGGCCAATGCGACGACCGCTATGGAAAGGAGCCTGCGCACGGTTTTACTTCACCCAATGTTTGTTCTCGAACGCTCCGTCGCGGAATTCGGGATCGATATAGACATACATGGCGTCGATCTTCTTCGACAGCCAGTCCTTGAAGACCTTTTCCTGCTTGGCGTTGAGCGCCATCTCCTCCAGCCGGAGGTAGTCCTCGTTGAGCGACGCCACGTGCGTCGGAATGATCTCTACCAGCTTGACGACCTTGGCCAGCTGGTTGCCCATGATGTCCTCGGTCAGGAAAGCTTCCGACACCTCGCCGGGCTTCAGCCGCACCAGCGCGTTGTAATCGTTGAGCGCGTTGAAGTGGGCGAAATCCTCGCGCAGGAACTTCGTCACGGTCAGCTTGGCGTCGAAAGCGCTGAAACGCTCCAGAATGTCGTGGTTCGAAACGATACCGCCGTTCATCTTCGACGTCGCATCGTCGGAATAGAGCAGCGCGGCCTTCTCGAAGGTGATCGAATCCTTGCGGATCAGATTGGCGATGCTGTCCAGAAAATGCGTGCCCTCCGTAAGCTCGTCGATCGTATAGACCGGACGCAGCAGGATATGGCGGAAATGGTAGAGACTCCCCCGCTTGTCGAGCATCTGAATGATGTGGAATCCGAACTGCGATTCGACGACCTCCGAAATCTGTCCGGGCTTCATGTTTTCGAGCGCCGCGGCGAACGAAGAGTCGAGACTGGCGAGCGGCGCAGGGTCCATCTCGCCGCCGCGCATCATCGTTCCGGGGTCCTGCGAATACATGCGGGCCAGATTCTCGAACTTGGCCTTGCCCGTGATGACGCGTTCGCGCATGTCCAGCAGACGCTCGCGCGTACGCTGCTTGGCCTGCGTGATCGACTTGGGGAAACGGGTGATCTGGGCGTAGACAT
>OBAF01000571.1_pt1 | contig 31066 bp, 27 predicted proteins | sample 1517851 | NCBI WGS metagenome assembly OBAF01 (sample SAMN04571706, study PRJEB22368) | human gut metagenome | biome: human gut; material: stool | host: Homo sapiens | place: Luxembourg | collected 2012-10-19 | reverse complement strand
TTGGAGGCGACACCCGGATTCGAACCGGGGATCAGAGTTTTGCAGACTCGTGCCTTACCACTTGGCTATATCGCCACTTAAAATATTTGAAATGTTACCGTATACTGAATCTGTAGTTTACTGTGTTTCACACCACTTCAGCAATTTTGGTATACTAATATAATTGGTAGTAATTATTATATAATATGAAAACATATTAAAAATATTACTAATTTTTTATAATTATATAAGTCATTCGTAAATCGTTATTAACGAATGACTTATAGTTGGAGCGAAAGACGAGGCTCGAACTCGCGACATCAACCTTGGCAAGGTTGCACTCTACCAACTGAGCTACTTTCGCATATGCTTTTTTAAAAGCATATATATTTTATCAAATTCTATTTAGTTCGTCAAGGGGCTGTTGCAATATTTCCAAATTTTTGATTATATAATAATAATTGTACTTACAATATAAAAAGCTCATAAAATCTTGTTATTTACTGGAATTTAGAGTATAATAGACAAAGACTATCAGGAGAAAAAGGAAGAGGATGAATATGGAAGTTGTAAAAAATATATACAGAACACACACATGTGGAGAGCTAAATATAAATAATGTAGGTAAAGATGTAAAATTATCAGGCTGGGTTCAAAAAATAAGAGACCTAGGTGGAATGATATTTATAGATTTAAGAGATGAATTTGGAATAACACAGATTTTAATAAGTAACGACAATAAAGAATTAGAAGAAAAAGCAAAAGCTTTAACTACAGAAAGTTGTATACATATAGAAGGACAAGTTGTGGAAAGGGCAAGCAAAAATCCTAATATGTCAACAGGAGAAATAGAAGTTAAAGCAAGCAAAATAGAAGTTTTAGGTAAATGCAAGAATGTATTACCATTTGAAGTAAATACAGATCAAGAAGTAAGAGAAGATTTAAGACTAGAATATAGATTTTTAGATTTAAGAAATGAAAAATTACATAATAATATATTACTTCGTTCTAAAATCTTAAAAACAATAAGAGATAAGATGGATGAATTAGACTTTACAGAAATTCAAACTCCAATTTTAGCAAATTCTTCTCCAGAAGGTGCAAGGGATTATCTAGTACCAAGTAGATTAAACCCAGGGGAATTTTATGCATTGCCACAAGCACCACAACAATTTAAACAATTACTAATGGTATCGGGATTTAATAAATATTATCAAATAGCTCCATGTTTTAGAGATGAAGATCCTAGAGCAGATAGAGCACCAGGAGAGTTTTATCAACTAGATTTCGAGATGAGTTTTGCAACACAAGAAGATGTATTTAAAGTAATAGAAGAGGTTGTACCATATACTTTCGAAAAATTCACAAATTGGAAAGTAGACAAAGGTCCATTTGTACGTATTCCATATAAAGAAGCAATGGAAAAATACGGTATAGATAAGCCGGATTTAAGAAATCCTTTAATTATACAAGATGTTACAGAATGTTTTAAAGATTCAGACTTTAATGCATTCAAAGGTAAAACAGTCAAAGTAATAGTAGTTCCAGATGGCAATAATCAAGGTAGAAAATTCTTTGACAAAATGGGAGAATTTGCAACATCAAATGATGTTGGTGCAAAAGGATTAGCTTGGACAAAAATAGATGAAAATGGCGAGGTTACAGGTGGAATTGCTAAATTTATAACACCAGAAATAAAAGAAACTTTACAAGGAAAATATGGTGCAACAAAAAATGCTGCAATGTTCTTTATAGCAGATGAATTTGAAAAAGCACAAAAAATAGCAGGTTTAGTTAGAATAGAATTAGGAAAAAGATTAGATTTATTAGAAAAAGATGTATATCGTTTTTGCTTCATAGTAGATTTTCCAATGTACGAATTATCTGATGAAGGAACAATAGATTTTAGTCATAACCCATTTTCTATGCCACAAGGTGGACTAGAAGCATTAAATACAAAAGATCCACTAGATGTATATGCATATCAATATGATTTAGTATGTAATGGTTATGAAATGGCATCAGGAGCTGTTAGAAACCATGATCCGGAAATTATGGTTAAAGCATTCGAAATTGCAGGATATACAGAAGAGGATGTAAAAAATAGATTTGGAGCATTATATAATGCATTCCAATATGGTACACCACCACATGCAGGTGCTGCACCAGGAATTGATAGAATGGTAATGTTAATTGCAGATTCTCAAAATATTAGAGAAGTAATAGCATTCCCTAAAAATAAAAAAGCAAGAGATTTATTGATGAGAGCACCATCTGTAGTTTCTGAAGAACAATTAAAGGATGTTCATATAAAGTTAGATTTAGAAAAATAAATACATAAAAAATTAAAAATCTCATATAGTTATAATAAAACTATATGAGATTTTTTGAGGTGTAAAATGTTTTTCTTAAGTAAAAAAAGAATAATGGTGCTTGGAATTTTTTTGTTGGCAGTGCTAGCAATAGGAATATCGCAGATATTTATAGAGCCAGAAACAGTAGAAACAGTAGCTTTACCTGTTAGTAATAAAGTAATAGTAATAGACGCAGGACATGGGGAGCCAGATGGACGGGGCTGTTAGCAAAGATGGAATATCAGAAGCTGAAATCAATTTAAAAATAGCGTTAAAATTGCAGAATTTATTAGAACAAAGTGGAGCAACAGTAATATTAACAAGATCAGATGAAAATGGAATCTATGATGTAGATAAAACCACATTAAAACAGAAAAAAGTATCTGATATAAGAAATAGAGTAAAAATAGGAAACTCATCATCAGCAGACATATTTGTATCAATACATTTAAATAAAATACCACAAGAACAATATTCTGGATGGCAGACATTCTTTAAAAAAGATAATGAGCAAGGAGAAAAGTTGGCGACAGCAATACAAGAAAGTTTAAAAGAGGCTGTGGGAAAAGAAAACAACAGACTACCAATGAAACTAGATAATGTATATATAGTAAAGAACGTAGAAATACCACTAACAATAGTAGAATGTGGATTTTTATCAAACGAGGAAGAAGAAAAGAAACTACAAGAAGACGAATATCAAAATAGATTGGCATGGGGAATATATAATGGAATAAACGATTATTTTTATGAACTTTAGTGAACTTTAGGGACGGGGTTAAAAGTTCATTTGCTTAACATAAAATTTGAACTTTAAGCTCCGTCCCTAAAGTTCATTCCTGATGAATAAAATTACCAAACATGGAAAAAATAAGCCTAATACTGTTTTAGGAGTGATAATAACATGTTTGGTGTTTTATTAGATAAAAAACAACTTGAAAAATATATGGAAAAATTAGCATCTGACCATAATCTAAAATCGGAAGCTGATGAAAGAACATATCCGATACCAAATTTAACAAAAGATTTTGAATATATTACTATGGTATATAATTTACTAAATGAACATATAAAATTGGGAATAGATATTCATCCGGCAGGGGAATGGTTATTAGATAATTACTATATTATAGAAGAAAGAGTAAAGCAGATAAAAGATGAGTTGGATTTAAATAAATATAAAAAATTTTTAGGACTAGATAATGGCCCCTATGCCGGTTTCGCGAGAATATATATTTTAGCCAAAGAAATGTGTGCATATACAGATAGTAATATAAATAAAGAGAATTTGGAATTTATGCTAACTTCATACCAAAAAAGAAAAACGCTAAACATGGACGAAATATGGAATATAGAGCTATTTATAAAAATTGCTATTATAGAAAATATAAAAGACATTTGTGAGAAAATTTATGCTAGTCAAATGCAAAAGTATAGAGCAGAAAATATAATAGAAAGATTGGTAGAGCTAAAAACAAAGGAAAATCAAGTATTTAATAAAAAGCCATATAAAAGCTATAAATTTGGGTATGGAGAAATGAAATATCCATTTATAGAATATATGTCATATAAGTTAAAGAAAACAGATAAAGACAGTTATGACTATATAGAGGCACTAGAAGAGTCTGTAGAAAAGATGGGAACAAATATTAATGATGTTATAAAAAAAGAACATTTTGATATAGCAATAAAAAAAGTACTTATGGGGAATTGTATAACAACTTTAAAAAATATATCTAGAATAGACTTTCAAGAAATTTTTGAAAAAATAAATGGAGTAGAAGAAATATTAAAACTTGATCCTGCAGAAGTTTATGACAAAATGGATTATAAAACAAAAGCGTATTATAGAGGCAAAATAAAAGAATTATCAAAGAAAACAAAAATATCAGAAGTGTATATTGCAAAGAAAATTGTAGAGTTAGGAACAGGAAAACAAGGCAAAAAAAGTCATATTGGTTATTATTTAATTGACGAAGGAAAAGTAGAACTATATAGAGAGCTAGAGTATAAACCACTTAACTTAAAAAATGATACAAAATTAAATTTAATAGTAGGAATTGTATGGGGACTTGCTATAGCAGTTTCAATATCTTTAGGAAAAGTATACAAGAATTATTTATTAAGTTTGATTTTCTTACTACCAATACAAGAAATAATAAATCAAGTAATACAGTACGTACTAAGTAAAATAGTAAAACCTAAATTACTTCCTAAAATAGATTTGCAAAATAAAATTACAAAAGAGCAAGCTACAATGGTAGTAATACCAACTATTATAGACTCTAACAAAAAAGTAGAAGAGATGTTTAAAAAGCTAGAAGTATATTATTTAGCAAATAAAAGCGATAATTTATATTTTACTTTACTTGGAGATTGCAAGCCATCTAAAATAGAGAAAAGAAAAGGTGATAAAGAAATTGTACTTGCTGGAATACACTGTGCAAATGAATTAAATAAAAAATATAATAAAGAAATTTTCAATTTTTTATATAGAAAAAGAAGATGGTACGAAGGAGAAAATGAATATTTAGGCTGGGAAAGAAAAAGAGGATTACTTATGCAATTTAATTCTTTCCTAATAAATAGAACTGAAGAAGATTTTGTAGCGAACACTATAAACAATATGAAAGAAATACCAAAGATAAAATATATTATAACATTGGATTCTGATACAAACCTTATTTTAAATTCTGCATTTGAACTAATTGGTACGATGGAACATATATTAAATAAACCTATTTTAAAAGGTGGAGTAGTAATAGAAGGACATGGAATAATCCAACCAAAAGTAGGAATAGATTTAAAAGAAGCAGAGAAATCATGGTTTAGTAGGATTTTTGCAGGTTCTGCAGGAACAGATTTATATACAAATGCTATTTCAGACTTTTACCAAGATAATTTTGGAGAGGGAATATTTACAGGAAAGGGAATATATGAACTTAATACTTTTTATAATGTAATGAAAAACGCAATACCAGAATATACAGTTTTAAGTCATGACTTATTAGAAGGTTCATATTTAAGATGCGGCTTAGCTACAGATGTATTATTAATGGATGGATACCCAAGCAAGTTTATGTCATTTACAACAAGACAAAACAGATGGATTCGCGGAGATTGGCAAATATGTAATTGGCTTTGCAAAAATATTCGAAATGAAAAAAATGAAAGAATAAGAAACCCGATAAATAAACTTTCAAAATACAAAATATTTGATAATTTAAGAAGAAGTCTGATAAGTTTATTTGAACTAATTTTATTAGCAATAGGAATTTATACGCATAAAATTAGTATAGTGTTAATTGCAATATTAGCTATATGTATAACTATAATTTTAGAAGTAGTAAATAAAATTATAGCTAGAAAGGATGGCGAAAAATTTAAAAAGACATTTACACCAATAGTAACAGGAGGAAAGGGTGCACTTATTAAATTTGTGCTAAATATAGGATTTTTGCCAACTAAAACATATGTAGAAATAAAAGCGATAATACAAGCTATTTATAGGAAATATATAAGCAAGAAAAAATTACTCGAATGGACAACAGCAGAAGAGGCAGAGGCAACTAAAGATAATGATTTAGATTCATATGTTGGGTATATGTTTGTAAATTTAATTTTAGCCGTTGTAATTAATGCAGTTAATATTAATTTATTTGCAATAATTCTAGGGATATTATGGCTATTATCACCTATTGCAGCATTTGAACTTAGTAAAGAGCTTCCAGCAAAAGATCCATTAAAAAAGATAGACAAAAAGCATCAAAACTATATAGTAGATATTGCTCATAATACTTGGAACTATTTTAAAGACTATTTGATAAAAGAAAATAATTATTTGCCACCAGATAATTATCAAGAAAACAGGAAGAATAAGGTGGTAAATAGAACATCATCTACAAATATAGGTTTAGCAATGGTAGCTGTAATTTCTGCATATGATATGGGGTTCGAGAATATATATGCTAGTGTTAAATTACTACAAAATATGATAGATACAGTAACGAAATTAGAAAAGTGGAATGGTCATTTGTATAACTGGTATGACATAAAGACATTAGCACCATTAGAACCTAGATATGTATCAACAGTAGATAGTGGTAATTTTGTAGGATATCTTTATGTTGTAAAACAGTTCTTAACAGAGCATAACAGACTATACGAAAATGTAGAAGACTATATAGCGATTATAAATAAACTTATTGAGCAAACTGATTTTTCATTATTGTATGACAATTCATCTAGATTGTTTTCTATCGGATTTGATGTAAACGAAAATAAACTTACAGATTCATATTATGATTTGCTAGCTTCAGAAGCAAGACAAGCTAGTTTTATTGCAATTTCTAAAAAAGATGTACCTGTAAAACATTGGAGCAGTTTAAATCGAACTTTAACTGCAATGAATGGATATAAAGGGTTAATTTCGTGGTCTGGTACTGCCTTTGAATACCTAATGCCAAATATAAATATGAAAAGCTATCATGGTAGTTTATTAGATGAATCATGTAAATTTATGATTATGAGCCAGATAAAATATAGTGAAAAATTAAATATACCATGGGGAATATCTGAATCAGCATTTAACTTAAAAGATTTAAAGTCAAATTATCAATACAAAGCTTTTGGAATACCGTGGCTTGGTTTAAAAAGAGGATTAGGAGATGAGATGGTAGTTTCATCATATGGTACAGTTTTAGCCATTTGCGATTATCCAAGAGAGACATTAGAAAATATAGAGCGAATGGAAAAAGAAGGCGTTTTTGGAAAATATGGAATGTATGAAGCAATAGATTATACCAAAAGTAGACTAAAAGAAAACGAGAAAAAAGAAGTCGTAAAAACATTTATGGCACATCATCAAGCATTAATTTTAATTTCTATAAATAACTTTTTTCATAAAAATATTATCCAGCAAAGATTTTCTAAAAACCCAGAAATAGAAGCTACTGAAATTTTATTACAAGAAAGAATGCCAGAAGATATTATTATTACGAAGGAGAAAAAGGAAGTGCCAGAAAAATTAAAATACAAAGATTATGAATCATATTATAGAATTGAACTAGATGATATAGAAAAAGCAAATAGATGCAATGCAATTTCTAACCAAGAGTATACTGTTTTAATGGACGAAAAGGGAAATGGATATAGTAAATTTAATGGCATATATATAAATAGATATAAATATACAGATGATAACTCACAGGGAATTAATTTCTTTATGAGAAATATAAATGGAAATAAAATTTGGACTTCAAACTATTGCAAAGACATAGTAAAACCAAGTAAATATAAAGTTATTTTTAAGCCTGATAGTAATTCTATAGAAAGAATAGATGGAAATATAGAAACAAAAGTAGATGTAACTGTTAGTCAAAATGAACCAACAGAAGTAAGAAAAATAGAATTTACCAATATAGGAAATGAAGATGAAGTAATTGAGGTTACAGGAAGTTTTGAGCCAATTATATCTGATATTAATGCTGATATAGCTCATAAAGCATTTAATAATCTATTTTTAAGATATGATTTTAATAGCGAAAAACAAACGTTAATTATAGAAAGAAGAAAAAGAGATGGGAAAGGCAAGGATATATTTTTAGGGGTTAATTTTTATACAGAAAATGAGACAATGGGAGAACTAGAATACGAGATAGATGCACAAAAATTTAATGATTTTAATGATATGAATATGCCAAAACAAATAAAAGAAGGAAAACGTTTTTCTAATTCTATAGGGCTTGTTACAGAGCCAATTGTAGCTATAAAAAGAACGTTAAAGATTCCAGCACATGAAACTGTAGAGCTATATTTTATAATTTCAGTTGCAGAAACAAAGGAAGATGCAGTAGCAAATATAGAAAAAATAAAAAATCAAGAGGCGATAAGAAATATATTCGAAATCTCTAAAGCTAAAGCAATAGAAGAGGCAAGATATTTACAATTAAAAGGAAATGAACTTGCCGAATATCAAAAATTAATATCTTTATTAATAAAACCTAATTATGTTAGGTGGTATTATAGAAACAAGATAAAAAACGAAAAATTTAAAAGGGTAGATTTATGGAAGTTTGGTATTTCTGGTGATTTCCCAATATTAACTTTAAAACTAAAAAATATAAATGATATGTATTTATTAAATCAACTTTTAAAATTATACGAAATTTTGCGAATAAAAAATATTCAAATTGAGTTTATTGTATTAGTAGAAGAAGAATATTTAATTGAATATATAAATAATTGTATTTTAAATGCTCACTTAGACTATATGAAGAATATACGAACCGGAATATTTATATTAGTTTCAAATAAACTTACAAAAACAGAAAATGACATGATTATATTTGTGTCAGATCTAATAATAGATGCAAATTTAGGTAATATAAATTATCAATTAAATAAAATTAAGAAAATTTATAATAAACAACGAAAAGCGATAACAAATCCATTAGAAGAAATAGAAGTTAAAAATACAGAACAAATACGAACCCCAGCATTAGATAAAATTGATTCTGTAGAAAATTTGAAATATTATAATGAGTATGGTGCATTTTCTAAAAATGGAAAAGAATATTATATAAAGACCAATAAAGACATTGTACTTCCTACAATTTGGAGCCATGTGATTGCAAATAAAGAATTTGGAACACTAGTTACAGATGGTGGTGGAGGATATACTTGGAATAAAAATAGTAGATTAAACAGATTAACTGCATTTACCAATTATGTGAGTAAAGATATTCCTTCAGAGCTTTTATATTTTATAGATAATGAAAATAAAAGATTTTGGACAATAGGAAATAGAGTTGTAGAAGATGATAATGATTATTACACAACATATGGATTTGGATATGCCAAGTTTACACATACAGCAGATGGGATAATACAAGAAAATGAAGTATTTGTACCAAAAGAAGATAAGTTAAAAATAAACTTAATTAATTTAAAAAATACTACAGATAAAATAAAAAAGATTAGTATATTTTATTATTTTAAACCAGTTTTAGGTGAAGATGAATTACAAACAAATGGAAAAATAGAGGTAAAAACTGAAGACAATATTGTTTATGCAATTAATAGATATGATGAATTAATAGACGAGACCACTTTTGTTTCTAGTAATTTGGACATTGATTCATTTACCGGTAGCAAAAAATCTTTTATAGGAAATGATACTATTAAAAAGCCTGCTGCATTATTTATTAATAGTTTAGATAATGGTAATGGATTAGGAGAAGAATCATGTGTTGCAATTAAGGTAAATATAGAATTAAAACCATATGAGAGTAAAGATATATCATTAATATTTGGAGAAGATACTAAAGATAATATTCCTGAGCTAGTCAAAAAATATAAGAATATAGAAAATTGTAAAACAGCTTTAGAAGATACAAAAGAGTATTGGAAAAATATTATAAATACGATACAGGTGGAAACACCATTAGAATCTATGAATATATTGCTAAATGGCTGGCTAGTTTATCAAACAATAGCATCTAGGTTGTTAGGAAAAACAGGATATTATCAATCAGGAGGAGCAGTAGGTTTTAGAGACCAACTTCAGGATGCGCTTAATATGAAATATATAGATATAAATATACTAAAAAATCAAATTATAAAAAATAGTAAGCACCAATTTATACAAGGAGATGTAGAACATTGGTGGCATGATGCAAGTAAAATGGGGATACGAACTAGGTTTTCTGATGATCTATTATGGCTTCCATATGCTGTGTTAGAATATATAAAAATTACAGGAGATAGAACAATATTAGATATAGAAACAAATTATCTGGAAGGAGAAGAGATAAAAGAAGGAGAAGTAGAAAGATATAGTTTGTATAATGTTTCAGAAACTAAAGGAACAATATATGAGCATTGTAAAAAAGCGATAGAAAGGTCTTTTGACTTCGGAGAAAATGGATTACCTAAAATTGGTTCTGGAGATTGGAATGATGGGCTTTCAAATGTTGGTATACAAGGAAAAGGAGAAAGTGTATGGCTTGCATTTTTCTTGTATGATATTCTAAACAAATGGATTAATATTATAAAAATAGATGATGATGAAAAATATAAAGAGGTCATGACAAACTTACAAAGAAATGTTAATAAGAATGCATGGGATGGCAAATGGTTTAAACGTGCATTTATGGATGATGGGACACCTCTTGGAAGTATGGAAAATGAAGAATGTAGAATAGATGGAATTTCGCAAAGCTGGGGAGTAATTTCTGGTGCAGCAGATAATGAAAAGAAATTTATAAGTATGGATAGTTTAGAAACACATTTAGTAGATAGAGAAAATGGGGTAATAAAATTACTAGATCCACCTTTCGAAAATGGAAAATTAGAGCCAGGATATATAAAATCCTATTTACCCGGAGTTAGAGAAAATGGAGGCCAATATACACATGGGGCTATATGGGCAATAATTGCAGAAAGTTTATTAGGATTTGGTGATAAAGCAGTAAATATGTTTAAATTGATAAATCCAATAGAACATACTAGAACAAAGCAGAGTACTAATAAATATAAAGTAGAGCCATATGTGGTTGCTGCAGATGTATATAGTAGCAGAAATTTAGCAGGAAGAGGAGGTTGGACTTGGTATACAGGTTCTAGTGGATGGCTATATACTGCCGGAATTGAATATATTTTGGGCTTAAAAATATGTAACGGATATTTAAAAATGGATCCATGCATTTCTAAAAATTGGAAAGAATATAAGATAAGTTTTAAATATGAAAGTACAATATATCATATTATCGTACGAAATCCAGAAGAGAAGAATGTAGGAGTTACAAAAATGTATTGTAATGGCAATGAGGTATATGAGCAAAAAATTAAATTAACAGATGATGGAGAAATATATAATATTGAAATAATAATGTAATATTTTGGTTATTTACTTTTTATATAAATTATAGTAATATAAAAAAAGGGAGGCCAAAAGATGCAGAGTACAAAAAGCAAAAAAAATAACAAGAAATCAACCTTATTTGTGTTAACCGTATTTCTTATTCTAGTAATTATAACATCAATATTAGTAATTAATGAAACAAAAATTACCCCAGAAAAAATAATTAGTAAATCTTTTAATGCACTGAAAGAAGTAGATATAGATACATTTAATAGATATAATGTTAGTAATATAACAAGAAATATAGAAGAAAAATTAAACATAGACGAAGATACTATATCTAAAGATGTCTATAAAGATTTATTAAAGGCATGTTTTTCTGAACTTCAATGGAAAGTGACTAATGTAGATGAAAAGAAAGAAACAGCTGTTGTTACGATAGAAATTACTAGTAAAGATTTCGCTAATTTAGTAAGTGAATATGTTCCAGAGGCAATAGCTTTAGGATACTCGAATGAAGAAGCAGATCAAGAAAACTTAACTAATTTATTGAAAGAGAAAATTAATGAAATAGACAATACAATAACAAATACAACAGAAATTCATTTACTAAAATTTGATGAAGAATGGAAATTAACCAATACAGATTTAGAAAGTATTTTATTACCAGGATTTGAGAATGGTTTAGGATCTTTATTAGAATCCCAATATAACGATTATTATGGACAAAATAATACAGATGTATAAAAAATAAGACTTCATACAGAAGTCTTATTTTTTTAATATACTATACCAAATCTTTTTCAATAGACAAGTTTGCATAATAATTAGGATTAAAATCTTTATCATATGCTACATCATCAAATATTTCTGGCATTTCTTCTTTAAAATATAATAATAAAGGAATTAAAACTTGTCTTATAGCTGGATGTACATGATTAGTTGTTCTTAACTCTAAAATATGTTTCCATTCACGAATATTAGCAGTCATAGTATATTCGGCAGCTGTTGAATGAGGAAGAATTTCTCTTACCATATCTGTTGAAGCACCTAATTCTTTCATCTTAATATAGCTATTTTCTATTTCTTGCATTGTTTTTTTCCAGACATCGTAAGTTTCTTTATCTTCTATATAAGAAGGATTTATAAATGCAATTTCATTTCCATATTTATCTTTATCATAGCTACAATATCTAGTGGATTCAACAGAAAAACTAGCAAATCTATGTCTTGTTAAATCTTTATAAGAACCAACATCATCATAAATTCTAACTGTAACTTTTTCATGTTCTAAAACAGATTCATGTCCTCTAGTTATACAATTTGTTAACAATTTCTTATAACTATCATCTGTAATTTTACCTTCTGAACGATAGCAAGTCCTGCAAGCTCTTTCTAATCTTTTCATTATTTTTTTACCATCAATTTTTTCTACTTTTATCCAAGGTTCTACTATTCTCATGTTACATCTCCTAATAATTTATTTACAACCTTATAAATTTTACTACATTAATTAAAGATTGCATAAAAAATTAATGTATTTACTTTTAAAAATATATCAAATTTGATTTTTTTTGACAAGGAGTTTTTTATAATTGACTGTAAAAAATAATTGTGATAATATTTTGATAACTATTGGTTGAAGTCTTATTCATAGTTAGAAGGAGGATATAATTATGGTTATAGCTATGAAAAAAACATTTTTGAACAGGTATCATTACTTTTTTGATACAAATGGAAATTTGAATCCTCGTTGCGATGCAGAGGAACGGAAAAATTTTTTAGAACTGTGCAACAAAATAAAACCGAATGCATCTTTCGGTAATATCAAAACCGGGGAAATATACACAAGAGAAGTATTTAGTTTAAGAAAAGAAGTATTAGAGGAGATGCTTCCGATTGTGTATTCTGAAGTTTTTGATGAACATGAAAATGTAAAAGCGTGCGGTCGAGAAAAATGTCTTGAGCTGATTGAGATCTGCTCAGAGTTGGACCCGTTTAATTATTATGGCGACATCAAACAAGGATTCTTGAACGAGGAGAATATCTTTAAGCTTAGATGGCGAGTAAACGCATAAGCAAAGACGGCGGGTACGAAATTTATGATTTCGTATCCGTTGTTTTTTATGTATAAGAAAAATACAACAAAAATAATTTACATAATGTATTTGACAAATACAGGAAACATATAGTATAATAGCACACAGTGGTTATCCAATAAATGGATACAATAAAGAGATTTAAGTTTTATATGATAAAGAAGAATAGCTATTAACTATATATGTCCGGAAATATAATGTATAGTATAAAATAGTTATAAAAGAATTAAAAGTGTTTTAATAATTATTGTATATGATGTTATAATTTTGTGTATATTAAAGAGAGAATATGTTAGGTAAAGATAATACAACCTTATGAGCGGAATAATATTATAAAAAGATAAATTTATTACTTTATTGGTAATAAAAGGATTTTTTATGTAATTAAAACATTAATAATAAAGAAAAGCGAGATTTTCTTAAAATTGGACAAATAAATAGTTGGGGGCAAAATAATATTTCTTCTAATCATAATAAGTTTAAATTAAATTTAAGAAGAAGGAGTAGATAAAATAATGACAGAAGAGAAGAAAAACTTAGATAATGAGAGAAAGGTAGGTACTAATTCGCAAAGAAGAAGGAAGAATTACACTACTAAAACAAAACAAGAGGCTGTAAAGCAAACTGGTACAGAAAAAGTGAAACAAACTAGAACAAAAGCAAATACAAGAAAAACAAAGAAAGGAACAGCAAAGCAAGAAGATTTTAGATTTAAACCAAGTAGTTTAAAAATTATTCCATTAGGTGGTTTACACGAAATTGGAAAAAATATAACAGTGTTCGAATACGAAAATGATATTATTATAGTAGACTGTGGTTTAGCTTTCCCAGAAGATGATATGCTTGGAATAGATTTAGTTATACCAGATATTTCATACTTAGAGAAAAATAAAGATAAAATAAGAGCACTAATTATTACACACGGTCACGAAGACCATATTGGTGCTATACCATATTTACTAAAAAAGATAAATGTACCAATTTATGCAACAAGATTAACTTGTGGACTTATAAGAAATAAATTAGAAGAACATAAGTTAGTAAAATCTACAAAATTAGTAGAGGTTAAACAAGGAGAAGTTGTAAAGGCTGGAAAATTTAGTGTTGAATTTATTAGAAGCTCACACAGTATTCCAGATTCTGTTGCATTAGCTATTAAATCACCAGCAGGAACAGTAATTCATACAGGGGACTTTAAAATTGACTATACCCCAATAGATGGACAAATAATGGATTTTGGGCGTTTAGCAGAACTTGGTAACGAAGGTGTTTTAGCACTTATGTCAGACAGTACAAACTCAGAAAGAAAAGGATATACAATGTCTGAGAAAACTGTAGGTGATGTATTCGAAAGATTATTCCAAGGATGCAGAAAAAGAATAGTTGTTGCTACATTCGCCTCAAACGTTCACAGAGTTCAACAAATTGTAAATTGTGCTGTAAGATATAACAGAAAAATTGCTGTTTGTGGTAGAAGTATGATAAACATGATAAATACAGCAAGGGAATTAGATTATATTAAGGTTCCAGACAATGTGTTTATAGATATAGATATGATAAAAAATTATACAGATGATCAACTAGTAATAATAACAACAGGAAGTCAAGGAGAGCCGATGTCTGCACTTACAAGAATGGCTTCAGGGGAACACAGAAAAGTTCAGATAACACCTGATGATTTAATAATTATATCTGCAAACCCAATACCAGGAAATGAGAAATTAGTTTCTAAGGTAATAGATGATTTAATGCAAATAGGTGCAGAAGTTGTATATAGTTCTTTAGCAGATGTACATGTTTCTGGACACGCTTGTCAAGAGGAACAAAGATTGATGCTAGCATTAGTTAAACCAAAATATTTCTTACCAGTACATGGAGAATATAGACAATTAAAAGCCCATGCAGAAACAGCAGAAGAAATGGGGATAGATAAAGATAATATATTTATGCTTACAAATGGTAGAGTATTAGAAATGAACCAAGAAGAAGCTAAATTTACAACAAGTGTACAATCTGGTAGAGTATTAGTTGACGGTTTAGGAGTAGGAGACGTTGGAAACATTGTACTTCGCGACAGACAACATTTATCTCAAGATGGTTTAATTATAATTGTTATGACAATGGATTCTGCTACAGGAGAAATTGTTGCAGGACCAGATGTAATTTCCAGAGGATTTGTGTATGTAAGAGAGTCAGAAAACTTAATGGAAAATGTTAAAGCTGTTATCAGAAATGAAATAGAAAAATGTGAAAGAAATCATATTACAGATTGGTCTACAATTAAATCTAATTTAAGAGATAATTTAAAAGATTATATCGCACAAAAAACAAAGAGAAACCCAATGATTTTACCAATTATTATGGAAGTGTGAACTTTAGGGACGGAGCTAAAAGTTCAAAGATAATTTAAATATTAAAAATAGAAAGGGATTATAGGAACGTCCCCAAATCCCGAAGGAACGTTCCTACCCAATAAAGGAGAGATAATTAATGGACTATAAAGATTTAGCAAATTTAATATTTCCAGATGTTAAACCAATAGAATATTATGAAGAAAAATATCCAAAAAGAAACCTAAAAGAAGGAGCGATAGTAACAAGATTTGCACCAAGTCCAACAGGATTTGTACATATTGGGGGATTATACCAAGCTTTGGTTGCAAGAAAAGTTGCAACACAAACAGAAGGAGTATTTTTCTTAAGAATAGAAGATACAGATCAAAAAAGAGAGATAGAAAATGGTATTACAGACATCGTTAATTCTTTAAAAGATTTTGGAATTGAAGAAGACGAAGGAATGATAAATGAAACAGAAGAAAAAGGTAATTATGGTCCATATAAGCAATCTTTAAGAGGAGATATTTATAGATCATATGCTAAATACATGATAGAAATGGGAAAAGCATACCCATGTTTCTGTTCTGCTGAAGAAGTTGACGAAATAAGAAAAAAACAAGAAGCCGCAAAAGTAAGACCTGGATATTATGGAGTTTGGGCTAAATGTAGGAATTTGACAGTAGAAGAAATGGCAGAAAAAATAAAAGCAGGAGAAAAATATATTATTAGATTTAAATCACCAGGAAGAGAAGATAGAAAGATAAAACATCATGATGTAATAAAAGGAAATGTTACTTTCCCAGAAAATGACCAAGATATAGTAATTATTAAAGCTGATGGTCTTCCTACATATCATTTTGCACATATTGTAGATGACCACTTAATGGGAACAACACATGTAATAAGAAGTGATGAATGGCTTTCATCTGTTCCATTACATTTACAATTATTCCAAGAAATTGGATTTAAAGCACCAAAATATGTTCACATTTCACCAATTATGAAAAATGATAATGGAAATAAGAGAAAACTAAGTAAAAGAAAAGACCCAGAAGCAGCAGTAAGCTATTATGCAGAACAAGGAATACCAGCAGAAGCTGTAAAAGAATATTTATTAAATATTGCAAATTCAAATTTCGAAAATTGGAGAAGACAAAATCAGGCAGAAGATATGGAACATTTCGAATTACAATTAAATAAAATGAGTGTAAGTGGAGCTCTATTTGATATGGTTAAATTACTTGATGTTTCAAAATCAGTTATTTCTAGATTTGATGCAGAAAAAGTATATAGTGAATCATTAAAATGGGCAGAAAAATATGATGAAGAATTAGCAGAAATGCTAAAAGCAGATAAAGAATATGCTTTAAAAATATTTGGTATAGAAAGAAGAAATAAGAAACCTCGTAAAGATATTGCTAAATGGTCAGATGTAAAAAATGAAATTTCATATATGTATGATGAAAAATTTTATGTACAAAATGTAAATTATGAATACCAAAAAATATCAGATAGTGATAAAATAAAAATAATATTAGATGAATATATAAATAATTATTTTGACGAAAATGATGATAAGCAAGAATGGTTTAACAAAATAAAAGCATTAGCAGGAAAATTAGGATATGCAAGTGAAGTAAAAGAATTTAAAGTAAATCCAGATAAATATGAAGCACATGTTGGAGATGTAAGTACAGTATTAAGAATTGCTTTAACAGGAAGGTCAAATACTCCAGATATGTATGAAATAATGGAAATAATGGGGAAAGATAGAATACAAGAAAGATTTGAACATGCGAAAAAAGAATTGTAATAAAACAAGGGAGAAGAGCCTATGGATAAACTAATTGATGTAATTAATTATTTTAAAACAATTGATTTAAAACAAGTAATAGATATTTTAATAGCCATTGCAATTATAATATTTTTCTATATATTTAGTTCAGGTTTATCTTACATTTTAATAAGAATTTTTAAAAGAAATAAAACAGATAAAGAACGAATAAAGAAAATGCCTTTTTATAAGCCACTAAAAATATTTTTTATAGTTTTAGGTATATTTTTAGCAACAAGAGTTTTGCAAATACAAGGAAAGGCAATGGATATAATTAAACTAGTATTCAAGATAATTTGTGTAATTTTATTTGCAAAAGCATTAGCAGGTTGCTTTACAGCAGATTCAAAGACAATGCGAAAATTGCAAAGAAAATTTATGACCGATGCAGATGACAATAGAATAAATTTTATATATAAGATAGTAAGATGTACTATATACATAATTGCAGGTTTAATACTTATTGCATTATTAGGAATTAATTTAAATACAATACTTGCAGGTTTAGGAGTTGGAAGTGTTGTGCTTACATTAGCAGCACAAGATACAGCTAAAAACCTATTTGGTGGAGTTATGATATTAATAGATAAACCATTTGTTATAGGTGATTGGGTACAAACGCCAAATTACGAAGGTATAGTAGAAGACATATCTTTTAGAAGTACAGGGATAAGAACATTTGATAATTCATTAGTAAATATACCAAATGGAGTATTATCAAATGAGGCTGTTATAAACTGGAGTAAGATGGAAAAAAGAAAATATAAATTGGACTTAAAACTTCCGTTAGATACACCGGTAGATGTAATACAAAGAATTACTAGTAAAATATATTTTATGCTTATAAATCATCCAAATGTAATAAATGATGATACATATGTAAAATTTGATGAAATTGATCCAGATGGTGTTTCTATAATGATATATGTTTTTACAAATTCTGTTGATTATGGCAGTTACTTAAATGCTAAAGAGCACATTAATAAAAATATATTAGAAATACTAGAAAAAGAAGGTGTGGATTTAGCATATCCAACAAGTACAGTATTAGTAAAAGATGGTAATAAAGTAAAAGATGAAGTTAAGAAAATAAATTAAAAAGGGTTTTGGGCTTGTCCCGAAATCCTTTTTTGATGCAAAGTTAATCTGTAGAGGAGAAAAGAAGCTTCTACAGATTTTTGTTGAATTATTTAATGAATAAAAAAATATTATTTAAAAATAATAATAAAAGGTTGACAAAAAGACATAGTATCAATATAATAATAACAAATATAACTTATTAACTTTTTGATAATATCAAATAAAGGAGAGATGCCTATGGAAAATGATAAGATAATAGTAGTATTTGGAGGATCTTTTAATCCACCACTAAATTCACATTTTTCATTAGCAGAACAAATTGTATCCGAATACGAAAACGTAGAAAAAATAATTTTTGTTCCGGTAAATCAAAAATATCAAAAGAAAGGTTTACTAGAAAATAAATATAGGTATGAAATGCTAAAGTGTGTTTGTGATAAAAACGATAAATTCGAAGTATCAGATATAGAATTAAGAAACAAAAGACAATTATATACTATAGAAACTTTAGAAGAAATTCGAAAGATGTATCCTAACAAAACGATTTGGTTTACAACAGGAAGTGATAATTTAAGAGAATTAAATACATGGGAAAAAGCGGACGAATTAGTTAAAAGATTTAAAGTATTAGTTTTAGAAAGAGATGAAGATTGCTTAGAAGATATAATAAATAATAATAGATTTTTAAAAGAAAATGAAAAATCATTTATAAAAGTAAAAAATAATGTTAGAAGTGGCTTAAGTTCATCATTTGTAAGGGAAAAGATTAAAGAAGGAAAAAGTATACGTTACTTTACACCAGATGAAGTATATTCATATATAAAAGCAAATAATTTATTTAAATAAACCGTGAACTTTAAGAATGTGCTTAAAAGTTTAAAATAAAGGAGGAAAATATATGTTAAGTGAAATAGAATTAAGAAAACATATAGATAAAATAGTTTTGTGGATACAGGACTATGTAAATAAAGTAGGGGCAAAAGGAGTAGTAATTGGAAATAGTGGAGGTAAAGATAGTGCTACAGTTATAGCACTTGCAAGCCTTGCATTAGGAAAAGAAAAAGTTTTAACTGTTGGAATGCCATGTCAGTCAAAAGAAAAGGATTTAGAAGATGCAAAACTAGTGGCACAAACTTTTGGTGTAAAAATTTTAGAAATTAATTTAACAGATACATATGAAAAATTAGAAAAAGAGCTTAATACAAAAATAGGTAAAGAATTGGCAGAAGAAGCACAAATTAATATTAAACCAAGACTTAGAATGACTACACTATATGCGATTGCACAAAATTATAATTATCTAGTTATGGGAACTGGAAATTTGTGTGAAGCAATGGTTGGATATACAACAAAATGGGGAGACAGTGCAAGTGATTTTAATCCAATTGCGGATTTTACAGTTGATGAGGTATTAAAGATAGGAGAAATATTAGGAGTACCTGAGAAAATTATAAAAAAGGCACCAAGTGATGGATTAAGTGATAAAAGTGATGAAGAAAAAATGGGAATAACATATAAGGAAGTTGCAGAATATATAGAAACAGGAAAAACGAAAGAAGAGAAGATGAAAAAAATAGAAAAACGATATATGAATTCTAAACATAAAAGAGAAAAAATCCCAACATATAGTTTTGGTAGAAAAAATTATTTAAATGAATTGAAATAATAAGGGGAGATTTTTATGAAGGATGATATTAAAACCAAAATAAAAAAGGGGTTTTCATATGTGTTTATAGATGGCTTAACGGGAATGGCTTGGGGCTTATTTTCTACATTAATTATTGGATTGATAATAGAGCAGATAGGAAAATTAATTGGTGGAAATATAGGAAATTTGATTGTAGTAATTGGAAAAATAGCTGCAAGCTTAACTGGTGCAGGTATTGGAGTTGGAGTAGCAGTAAAATATAAGGAAACCCCTTTTGTTACGATTTCTGCAGCAATTGCAGGACTAATAGGTGCTTTTGCAAGTAAAATATTACAAGGTTCTGTCTTAGTAGATGGAACTATTATTTTAAATGGACCTGGGGAGCCACTTGGAGCATTTATAGCAAGTTTTATAGGAATTATTTGTGGTAGATGGATACAAGGTAAAACTAAATTGGATATTATTTTAGTTCCTATTTTTACAATAATGATAGGTGGAGCTGTTGGACTATTAGTAGGTCCACCAATCTCGAATTTTATGCTAGCATTAGGAGAACTTATTAATTGGGCAGTGGATAAACAACCGGTTATAATGGGAATATTAGTTTCTGTTTTGATGGGAATGATATTAACTCTACCAATAAGTTCTGCAGCACTGGCTATCATATTAAACTTAAGTGGATTAGCAGGTGGAGCTGCTACAGTTGGTTGCTGTGCTAATATGGTTGGATTTGCAGTTGCAAGCTTTAAAGAAAATGGAATTTCTGGACTTATTTCGCAAGGATTGGGAACATCAATGCTTCAAGTTCCAAATATTATGAAAAAGCCAATTATTTGGATTCCTGCAATTATTGCTAGTGCAATTTTAGGACCAATTTCGACTGCGGTATTACATATGACCAATAATGCATCTGGAGCAGGAATGGGAACAGCAGGTTTGGTAGGGCAACTAATGACATGGCAAGATATGAGTGGAACTGAAAATGGAGTGGAATTAATAATAAAAATTATACTATTACACTTTATATTACCTGGAGTGATAGCTTGGATTACAAGTTATTTAATGAGAAAAAAAGGTCTAATAAAAGACGGAGATATGAAGCTTGAAAGTAGTACCTAAATTGACTTGAAGCGTAAAATGGTGTATAATCTAATTTAGACAAAAAAGAAAAGAGAGGTAGAAAAAATGAGAAAATTACGGATTTTGTATTCAAGATTAGCTTTTGGTGTTAGGTATGCCTTGGCATATATCTGGACCGCAATTATGGTCATAGGAATTGCTTTTGGTATTGAAGTTGACAACACATACTTTTGGATAGTTCCAGGTTCAATAATCCTCGGATTATTTATATTGAAGGATAAAATCGATCGGATTTTGACAATACTCCTGATATTGAATACAGGTTTTTTTATACTGAATATTCTTACAGAGAATGTCGATAAATGGTCGGTAATTGGGATGGAGCTAATGATAATCATTATAGGTCCGTTATTTTTTAAGGAGCATGCTAATTAAAGCGTGCTCCGCTTTCTTTTTGTAGGGATTTAAAGACCGTCCCCAAATCCCGATTGACAAAAACAATCCATCATAGTATTATAATGATATTAAGAGGTAAGGAGAGATATAAATGACAGAGGAAGAATTTTTAAAAAATTATGATTCCAATCAATTTTTTAAGCCATCTGTAACGGTTGATTCTATAATATTTACAATACGTGATGTAGAAACAGATAATTATAGAAAATTGCCAGAAAAGAAATTACAAGTCTTACTAGTTAAAAGGGCAGAACATCCATATATGGGTAAATGGTCATTGCCTGGAACATTTGTAAGAAAAGAAGAAAGATTTGAGGAAGCTGTACAAAGAAGTTTAAAAGCTAAAACTAATATGCAAGATATATATTTAGAACAATTATATTCATGGGGAGATCCAAATCGTGATCCAAGAACTAGAATAATTAGTACATCATATATGGGTCTTGTAGATAGTGAAAAAGTTTGCATTAAATCTGGAGGAAGTACACAAGATGCAAATTGGTTTACTATTACATTAAATTCTCTTAAAGAGAAAATGACAGAAAATAAACATGGTTATAAAAAAGAAGAAGAGATAGAAATCTTATTAGAAAGTAAAACAGAAACTATAGAAAATAAAGTAAAAGTAGTTAAAGAATTAGTTGATGGAAACCAAATTATATATACACAAATATTAGAATCTGAGCTTGCTTTTGACCATGCAAAAATGCTTATTTATGCAATTGAAAGATTAAAGAATAAAGTTGAGTATACAACAATTGCATTTAACTTAATGCCAGAAAAATTCACATTAACTAAGTTACAACAGGTATATGAAATATTATTAGACAAGCCATTATTAAAAGCTAATTTTAGAAGGAAGATTGCAGATATGGTTATAGAAACAGATGAATATGAAGAAAATGCAGGACATAGACCTTCTAAATTATATTGTTTTAATAAGAATTGGCAACCACATATATTTTAAATATGGATAATACTTGTTAAAAACATTGAAAAACTAGTGAATTTACGATATAATAATTATGTATACTAATACAAAATCTCCGGTATACAACAAGTTTTGACAAAAAAATACATAAGGAGGAATTTATTATGTCAAAAAGAGATGCGCAATCACTTAGTATCTGCGTGCCTGGAAAGGCATGTGTTAATCGGTGCAAGTACTGTGTAGCATGTATGCACACAGACGTGTACAAAAATCAGATGAATGAAAACCTTCCGTTTTATGATTTATATTTGGAAGATTATATTCGCAGAATGGTATATGCAAAGGAGAATGACGCTAATATCATGATGATTACTGGTGATATAGAGCCATTGCAAAACCGGCACTTCCTGCAGACATTGGCAATTCTTAATAGGTATGTGCTTCCACAAAAAGGATGTACAGCATTTAACTGGATTGAATTACAAACCTCCGGGGTCTTGTTTGATAGACCATACGCCAGGTTTTTGCGCAATACAGTGGGTGTTAGTGTAATGTCACTGTCACTCTCATCATTTAATGATGACGACAATTGCGAGATTTCCGGTATTGCAGAGAAAAACAAAATCTGCATAGAAGAAGTATGCAAAATTGCCAAAGACTATGACTTCACCTTAAGGCTAAGTCTTAATATGAACAGGGCAATGCTTCAGAGCGTAGGAGGAACTGTCGAAGGGCTTTTCAAAAAAGCGAAAAAGCTCGGGGCAGACCAGATAACATTCCGAAAGTTATATGTGGAAGGAGACAACCAGCAGAGCAAATGGATAGAGAAAAATGCTGTGGCGCCAGAGGTGTTCGAGAAAATTGATGCATATATTAAAAAGAATGGACATCTTATAGATATTCTTCCATATGGATATGAACAGTACAGTGTGGATGGAATGTCTGCTGTGGTGGATAAGGACTGCATGAACGAGGAGAGAACTCAGAAACAGGTTTCAAAATATTTTGTTTTGAGACCGGACTGCAAACTGTATAATGGTTGGCAGAAAGAGGACTTGATTTTTTGACATAATCCGTTTTAGACGGGAAGAGGGAGTTAGCATTGCTGACTCCCTCTTTACTTGGTTTAAAAATACCAAAATATAACTAGGAACAGCCAGTAATTTATTAGTTTAAATCAGCTAAAAAATGGAAAAAATTAAAGAAGGAGAAAGCCATCAAACTACTTATTATCAAAAAGATAATATTTATTTTCTAAATCTATTGACAAAAAGAAATGATATACATATAATGTTAGTATCAAAAAGTTAATAAGTACCAAAAATAGGAGGAATTGGTATGAATAATCAAAGATTAGAATTAGTAGCAGATTTTTATGAGTACACAATGGCAAATGGATATTTTAACAAAAACATGGAAGACAGAATTGCGTATTTTGATGTGTTTTTCAGAAAAGTACCAGATGAAGGTGGATATGCAATAGTAGCAGGATTAGAGCAAATAATTAATTACATAAGAAATTTATCTTTTGATGAAGAAGATATAAGTTACTTAAGAAAACAAAATAAATTTTCAGAAGAATTTCTAAATTACTTAGAGAATTTCAGGTTTACAGGAGATATATGGGCAATACCAGAAGGAACAGTAGTATTTCCAAATGAACCACTAATAACAGTAAAAGCACCAATAATACAAGCACAATTATTAGAAACAATGTTATTACTTACAACTAATCATCAATCTTTGATTGCAACAAAAACAAGTAGAATAGTAAAAGAAGCCCAGGGAAGACCTGTTATGGAATTTGGTGCAAGAAGAGCACATGGTATTAATGCAGCAGTAGAAGGTGCAAGAGCAGCAATTATAGGAGGAGCAGTAGGAACATCATGTACATTATCTGCAAAAGAATTTAATATACCAGCAAGTGGAACAATGGCACATAGTTGGATTCAAAGTTTTGATTCGGAATACGAAGCTTTTAAAGCATATGCAGAGCTATATCCAGATGATTGTACATTTTTAATAGACACATACAATACAATCGAATCTGGACTTCCAAATGCAATTAAAGTATTTAATGAAGTTTTAAAACCTAAAGGATATAGACCAAAAGCAGTTAGGCTAGATAGTGGCGATTTGGCATATTTGTCTAAAAAAGTTAGAAAAATATTAGATGAAGCGGGATATGAAGATTGCAAAATATGTGCTACAAATTCACTTGATGAATATTTAATAAAATCATTAATAGAACAAGATGCTAAAATTGATTTATTTGGAGTAGGAGAAAATTTAATTACTGCAAAAAGTGAACCAGTTTTTGGCGGAGTATATAAACTAGTTGCATTAGAAAAAGATAAAAAAATAGTACCAAAGATTAAAGTAAGTGAAAATACAGCAAAGGTTACAAACCCAAGTTTTAAAAAAGTATATCGTTTTTATGATAATGAAACTAAAAAAGCAATAGCAGATGTAATTACATTGGCAGATGAAATTTTAGACGAAAGAGAGTATATGATTTTTGATCCTCAAAATCCATGGAAAAAGAAAATATTAAAAGATTACTCTATAAGACTACTTCAAGAAAAAATATTTGAAGAACGGAAAATTAATCTATAAAAATCCAGAACTAAAAGAAATTGCTAAATATTCTAAAAAAGAATTAGATAGTATGTGGGAGGAAGTTAAACGTATAGAAAATCCACATAAATATTACGTAGATTTATCTAAAAAATTATGGATATTAAAAAATAATATGTTAAATAATATATATTTTTAAAATAAGAATATGCTTTACTAAACTTTTGCCTTTAGATATAATGTAAAAAGTTTAGTACATGGGGATGATATAGCAATGATTAAACTTATAGCAAGTGATTTAGATGGAACAATGTTCGAAAAAGGAAATGTAATACCAGAAACTAACTTAAAAGCAATAAATGATATTAATAATTCAAATATAAATTTTACAATATGTACAGGAAAAACATATTCCTTATTTAAAAATATATGTGAAGATATAGGAACTGGATATGGAATATTTGGAAATGGAAATCAGATAATTAACTTAAAAACTGGCGAAGAAATTTATAGAAAATTATTAAAAAATGAAGATGTGCTTTTTTGCATAAATACAGCAAAAAAGTTAAAGTTACATGTACACTTATATACTAGTAAAGAAGTAATAACAGAAAAACTACTATATATGGATTTAAGAAATTTTGAATTAACTAAAAATGATAAAAATATAGATTTAGAATTTAAAATTGTAACAGATATACAAGAATATATAGAAAGAGAAAATCCAGAAATATTAAAACTAGTAATTTCAGCAGAAAAAGATTTAGCAAGTTTAAAAAAAGAGTTTGCTAAAAATAAAAATTTACAAGTTAATTTAATTAGAAAAATTGATAAATATAGAGATGAAATTATAGGAAAAGAATATGAATATTTGGATGTTATGCCAGCAGGCATTAATAAGGAGCAAGCACTTGAAGTATTAGAAAATTATTTAAAAATAGATAAAAGTGAAGTACTGGCGATAGGTGATAATTTAAATGATTTAGAAATGATAAAAGATTCTGGAGTTGGTATCGCTGTTGCAAATGCATATGATGAAGTAAAAGAAGTTGCTAATTATACAACAACAACTACTGCACAAAATGGAGGCTTTGCAGAAGCTGTATATAAATTTATAGAATTTAAATAAAAATAAAATAACGCATCATAAAAGCTTTTAGCTAACTTATGATGCGTTTAGTTTTATGTATTAGCATTAATAATTTCTTCTGCTTTTTCTTGTGATATATATCCATTTTCAACCATTGTTTCTAATACATGTTCTTGTCTACTTTTAGTTAAATCTGGATTTTTTGTTGGAGCGTATACGCTAGGAGCATTAGGAATTCCAGCCATCATAGTACATTCATTTAAGTTCATTTCACTAGGTTCTTTATCTAAATAACCATTACAAGCTTCTTTAATTCCATAATATCCATCACCGAAATAAGATGTATTTACATATAATTCTAAAATTTCTTCTTTAGAATAATTATCTTCAATAGCAAATGCCATAAATATTTCTGCAAGTTTTCTAGAAAATGGGTTCATATCTATAAAATAAATGTTTTTAGCAAGTTGCTGTGTAATAGTACTACCACCTTCACGTAAATCAAAATTTGTAACATTAACATATATAGCTCTAGCTATTGAACGTAAATCTATTGCTCCATGGTCATAAAAACGTCTATCTTCTACAGAGACTACAGCGTCTAAATAATCCTGTGGTAAGTTTTCATATTTCACATAATTTTCATCACTTTGAATTTGCTCTATTTTACTAATTAAAGGCTCTTTTTTTATTGCTTGGCTATATAAGGAATACCCATATATTCCAAGCGAAGCGGCAGTTAGTATTAAAATTAAAAGCAAAATTAATAAAAACTTTTTCATACGTATCACCAAATATATTATACAGTAAAAAACAATTATTGTAAAACAATAATCAAAAAATTAATATAATATTAAGAAATAAAAAAATTAAAAAAAGTCTAAAAAGTACTTGCAATTTAATAAATGTTGTATTAAAATTTATTCAGGTGGAGAGAAGTGGTACAAAGTGGTAAAAAATGAATTGAGGTGAAACGAAGTGCTAATTCGGCCAGTATGAACATTCTTTAGATGCCAAAGGCAGATTAATAATGCCAGCAAAGCTAAGAGAAGATATGGGCGAGAAGTTCATAATTACTAAAGGCTTAGACGGGTGTTTATTTGGATTTTCACAAAACGAATGGGAAAACTTCGAAACCAAATTAAAAACTCTTCCACTTACCAATAAAAATGCTAGAGACTTCGTAAGATTTTTCTTATCTGGAGCAATGGAATGCGAAATAGATAAACAAGGAAGATTTTTAATATCTAGCAATCTAAGAAATGTTGCAACACTAGAAAAAGAAGTAGTTATAATTGGTGTTGGGACAAGAATAGAAATATGGAATAAAGACAAATGGAAAGAATACAACAGTGAAGAAAATATATCAGCAGATGATATCGCAGAAAATATGACAATGTTAGGTATATAACTTGAAAAAGTTTATATAAATTTTATACAAAAGAAAAATTTAAAATTTACTAATGAAGAAAAAGTTACAAAAGAAATTTTGTAAACATTTACTAAAGAAAAATCAAGAAAAACTTGATAAGAAGAGGGCTATACTAAAGAAAAATTTTAATATACAAAAGATAAAATCTTAAGAAACTAATTATATTTATCTATGTACTTAAGAAAAAATATTTAAATTACAAATGTAAATAGCTAATATATACCACGAAAAAGGGAATGAAATACAAATGACGAAACCGCTAGAAACAAAAGAAGAATAGCTACTAAACAGTTGGAAATCAAAAACTTCCAACTGTTTGTGCTATTCAAAAAAATGATAAATGGAGGGTATGTATTGGAATTTAAGCATAAACCTGTTTTACTTGATGAATGTATAAATGGATTAAATATAAAACAAGATGGAATTTATATAGATGGCACCTTAGGAGGTGCTGGACACAGCAAAGAGATTGCTAAAAGATTATCAAGTAAAGGGCTATTAATTGGAATAGATAGAGACTTAGAAGCTTTATCAGCAGCAAAGGAAAATTTAAAAGAATTTAAAAATGTTAAATATATACATGGAAATCATGATGATATAGATATAATATTGCAAGATTTGCGGAATAGAAGCTGTAGATGGAATATTACTAGATTTAGGTGTTTCCTCATATCAATTAGATGAACGAAATAGAGGATTTAGCTATTTAGGAGAGAATAAATTAGATATGAGAATGGATAAAACACAAGAGTTAACTGCAAGAGATGTGGTTAATAATTATCCGGAAGAAAAATTAGCAAATATTATATATGAATATGGAGAAGAGAGATTCTCTAGAAATATAGCTAAAAATATTTGTATAGAGCGAAAAAAGGCACCAATAGAAACGACTGCAGAATTAGTAAAAATAATAGAAAATTCTATTCCTAAATCAAAGCAAAATAATGGTCATCCTGCCAAAAGAACATTTCAAGCAATTAGAATAGAGGTAAATAACGAAATAGAACCTTTATATGATACTGCTTTAAAATGTATAAAATGTTTAAACAAAAATGGAAGATTATGTATTATAACATTCCATTCTTTGGAAGATAGAGCGGTTAAAAAAGCATTTATAGAGGCGGAAGGAAGATGTACATGTCCAAAAGATTTGCCATATTGTGTATGTGGAGCAGTATCTTATGGGAAAATTATAAATAAAAAACCAATAATTGCTACTAAGGAGGAACAAGAGGAAAATTCAAGAAGCAAGAGTGCTAAATTAAGAATTTTCGAAAGAAAATAACGAAAGAGGAGGTGAAGGCTAATGGCTAGATACCAATATGAAACAAGTCCAAGAAAATTAGAACCAGATTTTATACCAAATCGAATATCTAAAAAAAGTCAGGACTTGCAAAGAGAGAGAGAATTAAAAGAAAAAATAAAACAAGAAGCAAAAGAAAGAGCAAAACAAAAAAGAGCTACAGTTGTATTAAAGAAAAAAGTTGTTGTATATATTGCTTTAATTTTTGCTATGCTATTAGTCGTTAGCTATAGAAACTCCTTAATAACAGAAGATTTTAATAAGGTAAAATCATTAAAAGCAGAACTTGCAACATTACAAAAAGAGAACCAACAAACTCAAGTTTCAATAGAGAGTAATCTTAATTTAAATAAAATAGAAGAAGAAGCAAAATGTAAATTAGGAATGCAAAAGCTTACAAATGATCAAAAGATATATATAAGCTTACCAAAAAAAGACTATGTACAGTCTTCAAATAATAGTACAGAAACAACTACAGAAAAGAGTTGGTTCGAAAAAATTATAGATAAAATAAAAGGAAATTAATCTGTATTTCAAAATAAAAAATTGAGTACGGATTAATTTTTTTGTTTTTTGTACAGCGTACATTTGATATATTGAAAAAATTAACATAATGTGGTAAAATAAAAAAGTATGGCAGATTTAATAGTCAAAAATTTTTATGCCATAACAAAAGAAAAAATTTAGGAGGACAAAATTATGTCAAAAGTTATGTTAAAAGAAAAGTTATTTCCATTAGCAAGTGAGGGAGAAAACGAAGTAGAGCGGTTGCTTAAAAGAGTTATAGACCGTGACAAATTCTCTTACAACGAAGCTAAAGCTTATGCGATTATTTATCAGAACTTAGCACCAGGTGATGTTACAGGGAAGATTTCTGCAATGAGAGTTAAAAAATTTATGGAGGACTTCATTCAAAAAGACAATCCTAGCATCTACAAAAAGATGTATATATTTTATGGACTCTCAGAAGAGAAGTATAACGAAAAAAAGCGTTCGAAGATAAATAATTTAATACAGAACTATATGGATGGTATACGTTCTGTTGAGAATGCAATGAGTTATTCCATATCGTTTGCAGAGGCAGCAACTAAGATGGCAGCCAAAATTGATGCTCCTGAAGAGATGTCCGTAGTAGAACGGATTAAGTGGATAAGACTCTGGTTTATTGTGATTAGAAATCAAGAGTTTTTCTACAATGAAATAGACGGAAATGGAAGAAATCGAGGAATTAATGTTACTCGGGAAGTAAATGATATGTATATTTTCCCCGAGTCTATGATTTTGCTTAACGAGTCATTTCTGTCCAAATTGGACGATGGAGAAATTCTTTACGATATGATCAAAGCGTTTGTTGATTCATATCCTAAAGATGTTCAACGAGCTGTGTACAGATTTGCAGAATTGGATGGAGTTAACCGACCGGATTCCTGCAAACTGGGGAGAATTAGAGAAGATGTAAAGAAAAAGCTATTTCCTAATTCGTGGAGATCATCAACTTCATTTTTTATGTGCAAGACAGGGATAAAATATATGATTCCCAAACATTTAGAAATGGCTCTACTTGCATATAAGAATGGTGGTATTTCGAATATGCCAGTGATCAAGGTCGAAATTCCAGATGTATTTAATGGGTACAAAAAACGCAAGGTTACTGTTTATAAATATGGGGAAACCAAAGTGAACGGTACCACTATTGAACTTGGAGTAACTGGCGAGCAAGAGCTTATGCTGTACGTTAATCTCTACAAGTGGCTTGTAGAGCATCCGGATTTTAAGTTCGGTAAAGAAGACAAAACTCTGGAGGAATATGGTCTTTCAGAATTACTACTTGACGAAAAAGACATAATAGCTACTTGGATTTTGGAACAAGGTTTTGCAAGTTCTGAAGAGGATATTAACTGGAACTTGGCAAAAACTATTTTAAACCCAAAAGAGAATCTTTCCATTTTTAAGACTAACTATATGAAAGTCAAGAAATTTTATGAAAAAAAATAAAAATATTTG
>OBAF01000570.1_pt1 | contig 31068 bp, 25 predicted proteins | sample 1517851 | NCBI WGS metagenome assembly OBAF01 (sample SAMN04571706, study PRJEB22368) | human gut metagenome | biome: human gut; material: stool | host: Homo sapiens | place: Luxembourg | collected 2012-10-19 | reverse complement strand
GAAAAGAGTCTTTCACTTTGGGGTGATGCCATTGTGTGGAGTGACCTCCATAAGACGGATAAATCTTTTACAGAATGGGATTAGCCATCAACACGTTTTGTCCTATAACCCCTAATTTTTAAAATCCCCGGAACGAAGGCAGATAAGAATGTTTCTTATCTGCCTTCGTTCCGGGGTATTTTTTAATCCGCCATAGCTTATTCCGGCAGATAAATATAATTATATCTTATCACCGGGCTTGCCAGTCCATGGTCATCTACCACAAGAATAGACAACACATTATTGCCCTGTGGCATTTCAAGTGGTTCACTGTATACATCAGAATCCTGTGTTGGTGTTGAGCCATCCCAGGTATAGTAAGCAGTGGAACCGGCGGGAACCTGTATACTGATGCTCTGCGCATCATAATATGTTCCGGCAGCAGGTGTTACATTAGCAGAATCCGGGGCTTCAAAAGTAATTTCATAATCTGCTTCTGCAATCTCACTATAAAAGCCTCTTGCGTCCTTTGCTACTGCTTTGATGGTATATTCTTTCTCATCCTCTAAAGAAATCGGTTCTGTATATTCCATTCCCTTTTCAATCGGAGAATCACCATTTAACGTATAATAAATGGTACAGTCTGAGTCTGCCATCAGTTCAATTTCAATCGTATCATTGTATTCCCCGGCTTCTTCCGAAAACTCCGGAGCCTTTACTTCATAATTATCAAACAGCGCTTTTATTTTATCAGAGTCTGATTGTTCATATAAATCCTGTAGTTTATCATATTCCTTTTGCTTATCATATAAGGCAATCAGCATCTGATACGCTTCTTCATTGTTCTTATCAAGGGTAAGTATCTGTAACAAATACGCTTCTTCTGATGTTTCATCTTTTCGGAGACGGTACAAATCAGCCATCCGGAGTAATACATCCACATTATCCGGCTGCAATTTCTCAGCCTGTTCAAAATAGGTCAATGCCTTGGTATAATTCTTCTCTTCCGTGTAACTGATTCCCTTCTGATACTGATAATCAAAAGATTTCTTATGGCTGTTCTGCACCAGAAGAACAATGATAACACCAATGATTGCAATAGCAATCAGAACTGATACTGTAATCAGAAGTCTTTTCTGTTTCTGTTTCTGTTTCTGTTTCTTTTTCTGTTCTGCCTCTTTCTTTTTCTTCTGGCTGTTTTTCAAAGATTTTTTCTTCTTTCCGTTGGAAGAGGCATTCTTACTCGGTTTATCGTCTTCTTCTAATAATTCTTTTAAAATATCCTCTTCCACATTATAATCCGGAACAATCTGTGCTTCTTTTCCACATACAGAACAGTACACACAGCCTAATTTTATTTCTGCTCCACAATTTGCACACTTCATAGCCTTCTCCTATTCATGTCTCATAGCTTCCACACAATTGTTCATTAACATTGCAATGGTCATTGGTCCGACTCCACCCGGAACCGGTGTAATCGCACTACAAAGTTGCTCTACTTCATCAAATTTTACATCACCGGAAAGTTTATTGTTCTCATCGCGATGAATTCCTACATCAATGACAACTGCACCATCTTTTACATAGGATGCATCAATAAATTCTTTTTTCCCAATTGCAACAATCAGAATATCTGCCTCTTTACAGATTTCCTTTAAATTACGGGTTTTTGAATGCGTTACTGTAACAGTTGCATTCTCACGCAGCATTAAGATTGCCATCGGTTTTCCAACAATATTGCTTCTTCCAACGATAACACAGTGTTTTCCCTCAATATCAATGTCAGAACGCTTCAGAAGCTGGATGATTCCGGCTGGTGTGCAGGAAATATATCCTTTCTGTCCAATCATCAATGCGCCGACATTTTCCGGATGGAAACCATCTACATCCTTCTTCGGAGAAATGGCACGGATTACCGCATCCTCATCAATGCCCTCTGGCAATGGAAGCTGTACCAGAATGCCTTTTACATGTTCTTCTTTATTCAATTTATCAATTAAAGCCAGTAATTCATCCTGGGAAGTCTCTTCCGGAAGCTCATAAGAAAGAGAATCTATCCCAATATATTCACAGGCACGTTTTTTGTTTCTGACATATACACTGGATGCAGGGTCATTTCCCACCTGGATTACAGCAAGTGCTCCTGTGATTCCCTGTTCCTTTAACTGTGCTACTTCTTCTTTTAATTCATCTTTTATTTCAGCAGAAATTCTTTTTCCATCAATTAATAATGCCATGATACCTCCTAAAATAATCCTGTAATTACGCCGTCATTAGTTACATCTATATTATTTGCAGCCGGTACTTTCGGAAGTCCAGGCATGGTCATAATAGAGCCGGTAATAGCTACTACAAAGCCGGCTCCGGCAGATACATATACTTCACGGACATTTACGGTAAAGCCAGTCGGTCTGCCAAGCTTTGATGCATCATCAGAAAGAGAATACTGGGTCTTTGCCATACATACAGGGAAATTGCCCATTCCCATTTCTTCAATATGTTTTAATTCTTTTAATGCAGCCTTACTGTAAGTTACATCATCTGCTCCATAAATCTCAGTTGCAATCGTCTTAATCTTATCCATAAGAGACATCTCATCGTCATACAGAGGTTTGAAATGTGCTTTTTTATGCTCTAAAGTATCCAGTACTTTCTTTGCAAGTTCGATTCCGCCTTCGCCACCTTTTTCCCATACTTCAGATAATGCGAATTCACAGTTTCTTTCCTTGCAGAAGTTCTCTACAAATGCAATTTCTTCTTTGGTATCGGTTACAAAGGAGTTTAAGGTAACGACTACCGGTACACCAAATTTTTGAAGGTTCTCGATATGTTTCTCTAAGTTTACAATTCCCTTCTTTAAGCTTTCCAAATCTTCTTTTGCAAGGTCTGCCTTTGGAACCCCACCGTTATATTTTAATGCGCGGATGGTTGCTACCAGTACCACTGCGTCCGGTTTAAGTCCCGCCTTACGGCACTTGATATCAAAGAATTTCTCAGCACCAAGGTCAGCACCAAAACCGGCCTCTGTAATTGCAATATCACCTAATTTTAAAGCTGTCTTAGTAGCACGGACACTGTTGCATCCATGAGCAATATTTGCAAATGGTCCACCATGAACGATGGCTGGATTGTGCTCTAATGTCTGAATCAGATTTGGTTTGATGGCATCTTTTAAGAGTGCTGCCATGGAACCGGTTGCATGTAAATCATCTGCCGTAATCGGAGTTCCGTCAAAGGAATAGGCAACAATGATTCTGCCCAGACGGCGTTTCAAATCTTCCATATTGTCCGCCAGACATAAAACAGCCATAATTTCAGATGCCACTGTAATGATGAAATGGTCTTCACGTACCATACCATCCATCTTGCTTCCAAGACCGATTACAATATTTCTAAGTGCACGGTCATTCATATCCATACAACGTTTCCATACTACCTGACGTGGGTCAATTCCAAGCTGGTTGCCCTGCTGGATATGATTATCTAATAATGCTGCCAACAGGTTATTTGCGGATGTAATTGCATGGAAATCTCCGGTAAAATGCAGATTTAAATCTTCCATCGGAACTACCTGCGCATATCCACCACCTGCGGCTCCACCTTTGATTCCAAAGCACGGTCCTAAAGACGGCTCACGAAGTGCAAGTACCGCTTTTTTACCAAGTAAAGCCATCGCCTCACCAAGTCCGATACTTGTTGTGGTCTTTCCTTCGCCGGCAGGTGTCGGGTTAATAGCTGTTACAAGAACCAGTTTGCCATCTTCCCTGTCTTTTACAGACTCCCATAATTCATCGGAAATCTTTGCTTTGTATTTTCCGTAAAATTCCAGCTCATCCTCGTTTATTCCGAGCTTCTCAGCCACTTCCTTAATATGTACCAGTTCTGCTTCCTGTGCAATTTCAATATCTGACTTCATCTTCATTTCCTCCTCATGGATTGTATTCTATAAATCTTTCTTAATTACCCTCTTCAATAAATGCTTCCAGCTGTTCCGGAGACATTAACACCTGTCGCGGCTTGGTTCCTTCATCCGGTCCTACTACACCAGCTTCTTCCAGCTGATCCATAATTCTTGCCGCCCGGTTAAAACCAACTTTAAAATAACGCTGAATCATTCCGATGGAACCTTTATCTTTATCAATCAAAAGCTTTGCAGCATCCAAGAAATAAGCATCTCTGTCATTTCCATCACCAGATGCCGCATCAGCACCAGTGCTTGCGGATACAGAAATATTGTTCATCCGCTCTTCAATATCACTACTGTAGCCTTCCCCCTCATTGTGTTCCTTTAAGAATTCAACCACATCTGATACCTCTTTATCGGATACAAACGCACCCTGTACACGAAGCGGTTTCTGTAAGCCCTGCGGATAATAAAGCATATCGCCTTTTCCTAAAAGCTTTTCCGCACCGTTCATATCAAGAATGGTTCTTGAATCCACACCGGACGTTACAGAAAATGCGATTCGGGATGGCATATTTGCTTTAATCAGTCCGGTAATGACATTTACGGAAGGACGCTGTGTTGCAATGACAAGATGGATTCCTGCGGCTCTTGCAAGCTGCGCCAACCGGCAGATAGCATCTTCCACATCCCCCGGTGCAACCATCATCAAATCCGCCAACTCGTCCACAATAATTACAATCTGCGGCATCTTCTTTGGCTTATCCGGGTCATCAATATCTTTGATTCCTTCTATTTTCTGGTTATAGCCCTTCAAATCACGAACACCGTATTCTGCAAATTTCTGATAACGGTCTGTCATTTCAGCTACCGCCCAGTGCAATGCACCTGCCGCCTTCTTCGGATCTGTAACAACCGGAATAAACAGATGTGGGATTCCATTGTATACACTTAACTCAACCACCTTCGGGTCAATCATGATAAGCTTTACATCCTCCGGATCTGCCCGGTACAAAATACTCATAATAATTGTATTGATACAGACAGATTTACCGGAACCGGTAGCTCCTGCAATCAATAGATGCGGCATCTTTGCAATGTCCGCAATCATGACTTTTCCGGCAATATCTTTTCCGGCTGCAAAAGCAATCGGTGATTTATTGGCATGAAATTCCTCTGACTCTACCAGATCACGGAACATAACCGGAATACTTTCTTTATTCGGCACCTCGATACCAATGGCTGCTTTACCCGGAATCGGTGCTTCAATCCGGATATCCGCCGCCGCAAGATTCATCTTGATATCATCGGACAAATTTACGATTTTGCTGACCTTTACACCCATTTCCGGCTGGAATTCATATCTCGTTACTGCTGGTCCACAGTTGATAGCCGTAATTGTAATATTAATTCCAAAATTCTTTAAGGTCTCTTTTAATTTTGCTGCTGTCTGATTGAGATAATCTCTGGTATCACCGGAAGCACCTGCACTTCCCTTTTTCAGAAGATTCACCGGTGGGAATACATATCTGCCACCGGAATTTTCCTGTTTTACGATAGATTCTTCTACAGCCGCCACTTCATCTTCGATTTCCATCTTGTCCTGTTTCTTATTCTTCCTTGGCTTTTCTTCTTCCATTACAGGATGCACCGGTTCTTTTGGCAGATTGCTTTCTGCATTTGGCTCTGCAATTGCTTCCGGCTCAAACACAGGTTCAGATGCAGGCTGAATGATCGGTTCTACCGGTTTTACCTCTGCTCTGTGTATCGTTGCCACCGGCTCATTCATCGTATGAATTACCGGCTGTTCCATTTTCTGGCTGCCGTTGGCTGCCGTAAGCACAACTTTATTTTCTTCCTGTACCACCGGCATATCTTCGATATCACTCAAAGTAATTTCATTAATATCATCTGATTTGACTTTCTTTTTATCCGGGGATGGTAATTTGGTATCCAATGCCACACCGCTTACCTTCTTTTCCATCCGTCGTCTTGCCTGCTCTTTTTCTCTTTCTTTCTCCCGCTCTTCCCGGCGTTCCCTGGCAGCATCCATACGACGGATTGCATCATCCTTCGCTGAATCGTAAATGACTTTTCCACCTTTTTGCATACCCTTCATAATAGAGCGTTCTGTAATCAGCACCAGCGATATTATCAAAACAATAATATCAATGACATAAGTACCCGGCACACCAAAATTCGGACACAAAAGCTGTTCTAATAATCCGCCGATAATACCGCCACCGGCTTTATTGTCAAAGCCATATTGGAACGCAGATATTGCTCCGGCTTCCTTGCTGCTGTCTGTTACCATCTGCACAAACAGGCATAAAAAGGATACAAATAATACCGCCGCTACAATTTTGACTGCTGCTACTTTATTTTCCCGGTTAGACACTGCGAACACCACTGCTAAAAAGAGACAGATTGGGAATACATATGCCATTAATCCAAATATTCCAAAGAAAAAGGAACTGACTCCGCTTCCGATTTTTCCGCCGATTCCAAAATTGGCAAGCAGCAAAACAATACAGACTGCCAGTGTAATCCAAAGAATCACTTCATTCCGGAAGGATTCCTGCTGTTCCCGCTGTTTTCTTGCCTTTGATGCTGTTGTTCCCATTGTTTTCTTCTTCTGAGTTGTCTTTTTTCTAGTTCCAGTTGCCATTTCAATCTCCCGTTTACATATAAAAATATCCTCCAATTGATACCAGTCCCATTATGAGACAGTAGATGGAAAATATCGTGAATTTCTTTTTGCGCACTACTACCAGCATGGTCTTAATGCAGATATAACCGACTACGGCTGCCACCAGCGTTCCAACTATGTAATTCAAAACATCTGCAGACTGTAATGCTGCAAATTCAACATCCTTAATCTCTACTACCAGTGCTCCAAGTATTGCCGGAATAGACATGATAAAAGAATATTTTACCGCAAATTTGCGGGTCATTCCGGTAGAAAGACATGCTGTGATTGTGGTTCCTGACCGCGATAAGCCCGGCATGGTTGCGATTCCCTGACTGATACCGATTAAAAATGCATTGGTATAAGTTACCTGCTTTGGTGTCTTGCCGCCATCCGGAATCCGGTCTGCAATAAATAAAAGCACTGCCGTAATAATAAGGCAGATTCCAGGAACCAGTAAAATCTGCTCTGCCGCAGACACCAGATCTTTCGCTGCAATTCCAATAATTCCGGTTGGAATCGTGGAAACAATGACAAGCATCACAAATTTCCGGTAACTATTATGCACGATTTTACAGTATGGTAAATCTTCTTTTGTTATCACACGTTTAAAAAAGGTTGCCACATTTACAAAAAAATCGCCAATAATGGCAAAGCCTTCTTTAATCATGCGGAATATATCCTTATAATATACAATAAATACGGCAATCAGTGTTCCGATGTGAAGCAGAATATCAAAAAACATTCCGCCGGTTTCTATTTGAAAAAACTGTTTAAATATTGCCAGATGACCGGAGCTGCTTACCGGCAGAAATTCGGTTAATCCCTGTATCAGACCTAATAAAACAGACTGTAATAATGACATAGCTGCCTCCTTGGTATCTCTCACTACAGTTACTTGTATAAAATTATCAACACTGTGCATTAGTATACCATATTTTGATGCGTTTGTCATTACAGGCATTCGTTTTTCTGTTCTCTTATAATCTCATGCAATTTATGAAGTGCCTGGTCAATTCCCCCAACTTCGTCAATCAGTCCTTCTTTTACTGCATCTACTCCTACAAGAATGGTTCCCAGATCCTTTGTCAGCATGGTGGTATTCATCATGAGCTGCTCTAATCTTTTTTCATCCGCTCTGCTGTGAGATGCTATAAAATGAATAATCCGATTCTGCATCTGCTGGAAATAATCATAAGTTGGCGGTGCTCCGATTACTGTCCCGCTCATACGCACCGGATGGATGACCATGGTTCCCGATGGCACAATAAAAGAATAGTCCGTTGAAACCGCCAGCGGCACACCAATGGAATGACTTCCGCCTAAGACAAGGGACACTGTCGGTTTACTTAAGGAAGATATCATTTCTGCAATGGCAAGTCCGGATTCCACATCACCGCCTACTGTATTCAAAAGCACAAGAACACCATCCACCTGATCAGAATCTTCTATTTCTGCAAGCTTCGGCAGTACATGCTCATATTTCGTTGTCTTGGTATTGGAAGAAAGACATTCATGACCTTCAATCTCACCAATCACCGATAATAAATGAATCTTCTGATGCCATCGGCTGTCAGATAAGGAAATCTGCCCGGATTCCCTGATTAGTTCTTGTTCATCTAACTGTTCCTTTTTCGATTCATCTTTTTTCCGTTCTTTGTTTTCTGTTTTTTCTAGTTTTGATTCTGTATTTTGTAATTCTGCATTTTTGATTTCTTCATTTTTCAATTCCACATTTGGGACTTTTTTCTTTAGCAGCACTTTGTTTTCTTTCTGCTCCATATCAGATGCTCCCTTCTTTCTGTCTGGATTATTTCTCGCTACTCGCGAAAAAAATAAGACAGGCAGTTTTACACTGTCTGTCTTATTATCTACATGATATTCTTTTTTATACCGGCCAACCCTTTAAATAATTGTAAAGGTTCTCATAACGGCACTTGGAGCTCTTCCAGGAGAAGTCTTTTGCCATGCCACGGTCAATAATCTGGTTCCACTGTTTCTTCTTGTCAAAGAAAATGTGTTTGGAATAATTAATGACAGAAAGCATTTCCTCCCCATTGTAATTACTGAATGAGAATCCGTCTCCGGTATTCTCATATTCATTATATGGAACAACAGTATCTTTTAATCCACCAGTCTCGCGGACGATTGGCACTGTTCCGTAGCGGAATGAAATAAGCTGTGTCAGTCCACATGGCTCAAACCGGGATGGCATTAAGAAGGCATCGGCAGATGCATATAACTTATGTGCCAAGTCATCGGAGTAACAGATATTTGCAGACACACGATCCGGATATTTCCATGCATAATAACGGAACATGTTCTCATACTGGCCTTCACCGGTTCCAATTACTACAAGCTGTGTAAAGTCATCTACGATACGGTCGATAACGAAGTTAATCAAATCTAAACCCTTCTGGTCTGTCAGACGCGAAATAAGACCAATCATATATTTCTTCTTATCTACGGTCAGTCCTAAGTCTTCCTGCAATTTCAGCTTGTTATTGACTTTCTTCTTGCGGAATGACTCAGCATCATAGTTACAGTAAATCTTATTATCTGTTGCCGGGTTGTAAACCTGATAATCGATACCGTTTACAATTCCCTGCATATCATAATGACGGGCGGAAAGCAGACCATTTAAACCTTCCCCATAATTTTCTGTCTGAATCTCATTGGCATAAGAATCACTGACTGTGGTAATGTAGTCTGCATAAACCAGACCACCCTTTAACATATTAGCATCTTTCTTATATTCCAGCTTATCCGGTGTAAAAAGTGATGCCGGAAGTCCGGTTAACCCCTGCATGGTCTTAATATCCCATACACCCTGGAATTTTAAGTTATGAATAGTCATAACAGATTTCATACCCCAGAAGAACATATCTCCCTGAAACTCATTTTTCAGATATACCGGAATGAGACCTGTTTCCCAGTCATGACAATGGATAATATCCGGCTGGAAGCCGATAACAGGAAGCATAGATAATACTGCCTTATCAAAGAAACAGAATTTTTCGATATCCTGTCTGATATTTCCATAAGGTGAGAAACAGTCAAAATACTCTTTATTATCGATAAAGTAATATGTAATTCCATCTAATTCATATTTTAATACACCCACATATTTGCTTGGGATATAAGAACCTGTTCCCATGTAAAAATGTGTTACATATTCAAACTGGCTCCGGAAATGTTCCGGTATACAACTATAGTTTGGAATTACCACACGAATATCCCAATACTGAGGGTCAAATTCCTTTGGCAGTGCACCACACACGTCCGCAAGCCCTCCGGTTTTAATAAATGGTACACATTCTGATGCTGCAAATAGAATTTTCTTCATTTTGCTACCCCTTTCTGCTTAAACATTCTCCAATGCCTGTTCCAGGTCTGCAATGATGTCTTTTACATTTTCTGTTCCAACGGAAAGCCGGATTAAATCCGGTGCTACACCTGCTTCAATTAACTGCTCATCTGTCATCTGACGATGTGTATGGCTGGCAGGATGCAGGACACAGGTTCTGGAATCTGCTACATGTGTTACAATTGCAGCTAATTTCAGATGATCCATAAAGGATACGGATACTTCCCTACCACCCTTTAAGCCAAATGCAATAACACCACAGGTGCCATTTGGCATATATTTTTCTGCCAGTGCATGATATTTGTTATCCCTTAAGCCCGGATAGTCTACCCATGCCACTTTATCATTTGCATTTAAATATTCTGCTACCTTCTGGGCATTTTCACAATGTCTTGGCACTCTTAAATGTAAAGTTTCCAGCCCGACATTCAGTAAGAAGGAATTCATTGGGGATGGAATGGAACCAAGGTCACGCATAAGCTGTGCTGTTGCTTTTTCGATATAAGCCAGCTTACCAAATTTCTGAGTGTATACAATTCCATGATAAGATTCATCCGGTTGTGTCAGTCCCGGATATTTATCCTTATATTTCTCCCAATCAAAATTACCACTGTCAACGATACATCCACCCACTGCCATGGCATGTCCGTCCATATACTTGGTAGTAGAATGAGTTACGATATCTGCTCCCCATTCAAAAGGTCTGCAGTTAATCGGTGTTGCAAATGTATTATCTACGATAAGTGGTACCCCATGTGCATGGGCAACACGTGCAAACTTTTCAATATCAAGTACTACAAGGGATGGATTAGATAAGGTCTCCGCAATCACCGCCTTGGTATTTGGTAAAAATGCCGCTGAAAGCTCTTCTTCCGATGCATCCGGATCCACAAAGGTACAGGAAATTCCCTGTTTCTTAAGTGTGGTTCCCAGCAGATTAAAGGTTCCACCATATAAGGAGCTGGATGCCACAATATGGTCTCCTGCTTCACAGATATTAAATACTGCAAAATAGTTGGCTGCCTGTCCGGATGAGGTCAGCATTGCTGCTATACCGCCCTCTAAATCTGCAATCTTTGCAGCTACTGCATCATTGGTCGGATTCTGAAGTCTCGTATAAAAATATCCGGCTTCCTCTAAATCAAATAACCGTCCCATCTGGTCACTGGTATCATACTTAAATGTAGTGCTCTGGTAAATCGGTAATACTCTCGGTTCCCCCTTGGTTGGTTTCCAGCCAGACTGAATACATTTTGTCTCAATCTGATAATTCTCTTCCATCTTTCCTTCTCCTTTATACCATATGTAATATATTATTAGAAAATACCTGCATCTATCTATCATTGTCTCTGATAAATGCAGGTATCAGTTTTATTCCTCCCAGTTGTGATATACTTCCTGTACATCATCATCTTCATCCAGAAGATCTAGGATTCTCTGGATATTGGTAATATCTTTCTCGTCTGTTAAAGAAACATAAGTCTGAGGAATCATGGTAACCTCAGCACTTGCCATTGGAATATTTTCTGCTTCCAAAGCTTCACGTACTGCACTGAAATCATCCGGTGCTGTAATTACTTCAAAGCTGTCTTCCTCTTCTGAGAAATCCTCTGCTCCGGCATCCAATGCCATCATCATCAAATCGTCTGCATCCATATCGCAGTCTTCCTTGGCAATGATAATCTGACCCTTCTGGTCAAAAAGGTAAGATACACAGCCCTGTGTTCCAATATTTCCCTGTCCCTTTGTAAATGCATTCCTTACATTTGCAGCGGTACGGTTCTTGTTATCGGTTAATGCGTCTACAATAATTGCAGTTCCGCTTGGACCGTATCCTTCATAAGTAACCTGTACATAATTTACGGAATCACCGTCTCCGGCTGCTTTTTTAATACCACGCTCGATGGTATCGTTTGGCATATTATTCGCCTTTGCTTTTGCAATTACATCTCTTAATTTACTGTTGTTAGCAGGGTCTGCTCCACCCTCTTTTACCGCAATTGCAATTTCACGTCCTATAATTGTAAATATTTTTCCTTTTGCCGCATCATTTTTCTCTTTCTTATGTTTGATATTGGCAAACTTGGAATGTCCTGACATAATAAATCCTCTTTTCTATCCGTATTTCGTGTATTATTCTACCATTTTTTCATCCTGCTGACAAGTCGCAGTGTCAGACTCGGCAGATTCTTCCGTTTCTGGAACAACATGTACATATTTTATCATCTTATCTTCCACGGAAAGTACTTCGAAAATATAGCCTTTGTATTTTACTTCAAAGACTTCGTGCTCTGATGGAATTTTATCAATAAGCGAAATCAGAAGGCCATTTAAGGTGTCATAATCTTCATCTTCAAAATCAAGATTCAGCGCTTCCCCTACTTCCTCTAACGGTGTCATTCCATTCATTACAAATGTTCCGTCCGGTTTCTTCTCTATATAGGTATCTTCCTCATCATGTTCATCTAAAATATTTCCGACGATTTCCTCTAAGATATCCTCCATGGTGACCAGTCCGGCTGTCTGACCATATTCATCCACAACAATTACCATATGCTCTTTTGCCGACTGCATCTCCTGAAACAATGCATTGATGTTGCGTGTCTCCGGTATAAAATCCACCGGACGGATTAACCCGTCAATTTCCTTAATCGGCTTCTTTAAAAGCTCCGGTTGTCTGCTGTAGGATAAGGTCTCTTTGATATGTAATACTCCGATAATATTGTCTATGGTATCAGAGTATACCGGCATTCTCGAATAATGGCTGTCTATCACCAGAGTGATTACATCTTCAAAAATATCATTTCCATCCAGTGCAGAAATATTTTTACGGTGTGTCATAATATCACCGGCTTCTTTATCACCAAATTCAAAGATATTATGTATCATCTCCGCTTCATTTTCCCGAAGGACTCCCTGCTCATGGCCTTCATTTACCATGGAAATAATTTCTTCCTCTGTTACATCCTCGGAATCTTTGAATGGAAGTTTATGAAAAATTTTTTTAAAAAATCCTGTATTCGGACTCCCTCCGTCATCCATTTTTGAATACTCTCCTTTTTATACATATTTCTGAAAAATATAACATTTTAGGCAAAAATAGTCAAGTTATGTATATAATTCCAGACTAATCTTCAGTGCTTTGTCGATTTTCGACAGAATTTTTCCATCCAGATGACACACCTTATCTTTTAATCGTGTCTTGTCAATGGTACGAAGCTGTTCCAATAAAATAACCGAATCTTTTACAATGTCATATTCATGACAGGACAGCTCCACATGGGTCGGCAGCTTCGCTTTATTCATCTGTGATGTGATTGCGGCACAGATAACCGTAGGACTGTGCCGGTTTCCTACATCATTCTGTATAATCAGAACCGGTCTGATTCCGCCCTGTTCCGAGCCTACTACCGGTCTTAAATCCGCATAATAGATATCTCCTCGTCTGATAATCATAATATACACTCCATAGAATAGGTTTTACTGAAAGTATTACCAATTTTATCGAGTGTATACTGTTCTAATCCTGAAAATAATCTTTCTGTTCTACTTCTTTGTTGTTTTCGAAATAGATTCTTGGAATACGTTTACCAAGACAGCAGACAAATTCATAATTGAATCTGCCGGATAAATCCCCGATTTCTTCCGCTGTAATGATTTCATCGCCGTCTCTGCCAAGAAGTGTTACCTCTGTTCCAACGACAACATCCGGCACATCAGTAACATCCACCATAAACTGATCCATGCAGACTCTGCCAAGAATCGGTACTCTTTTTCCCTGAATCAGTACAGAACCTTTGTTAGATAAAGTTCTCGGATAACCGTCTCCATAACCGACCGGAATCGTTGCCACCTTCGTCTCTCTGGTTGTGGTATAGGTTCCACCATAGCTGATTTCCCTTCCAGCCGGCAGTGTCTTTACATAAGAAACATGACTCTTTAATTCCATTAACGGGTGCATTGGCAGTCTGTCTTTTTGCACTTCATCCGATGGCCAGAGTCCGTATAATGTAATTCCCGCTCTTACAATGTCCATATTTGCTTCCGGCAAATCAATAATTCCTGCACTGTTTGAACAGTGTGCATGATGGAAAATAACGCCTTCTTCTTTGCACATTGCAATCATTTTCTGAAACAGTTCAAGCTGCTTATGGGCACCCGTTTTGTCTTTTTCATCTGCCCTTGCAAAGTGGGTAAAAATCCCCTCCATTATTATATGTGGCAGCTTACTGATTTGCGCTATCTCTCCTGCATTTTCTTTTTCCACCTGATAACCAATCCGGCTCATTCCAGTATCCACTGCAATGTGAATTGCCACATCCTGATTTTTCTTTGTTGCAGCTTCAGAAAGTGCAACTGCCATATCATACGTAAATACGGCAGGCTCTAATTTCTGTTCTACAATAATCTCATATTCATCCGGGAATGCAAAACCAAGAATCAGAATCGGCTTCTTAATTCCATGATTTCTTAAAATTACGCCTTCTTCCACTGTGGCCACACAGAAGCCATGGAGATACGGAAGCGGCTCTAATACACGGGCAAGTTCCGTTGCACCATGTCCGTATCCATCTGTTTTAATTACCGCAAACATGCTGGTATCTTTCTTTAAAAGCCGGTGCATTGCCTCCATATTCTCAATGGCCGCATCCAGATTCACGCTGGCATATACCCTGCTATATCTTTTCATTTCATTCACCTCAAATTATTATTATGACAACACATCGGATAATCCGTTTATAATTTCGCCTGCAGTCAGTCCATGCTTTGAAACTGTTTTGCTCCGTTCATCTGCTGCCGCCGCATGTACATATACCCCAAGCGGTGCCGCCTGCTCTGCAGATAAGCCCTGCGCCATCAGACTTCCAATAATTCCGCTCAGTACATCACCACTTCCCGCAGTAGCCATTCCGCTGTTACCGTTCCGGTTAATAAATGTTTTCCCATAAGGAATTGCCGTTACCGTTCTGCTGTCTTTCAAAACACAGATTACATTATATTCCCTTGCAAAATCTTCCGCAACCTGCTCAATATTTTCTTTGATATAGGAAACGGCAAGCTGTTTTAACCGGGACATTTCCCCCAGATGTGGCGTTAATACCAGTTCTGTATGCGGGCGAAGAAGCTGTTCGGTCTGCTCTGCTATGATATTTAATGCATCGGCATCTACTACCATTGGTACTGCCGCATTCTTAAGTACCGTCTTTACAATACTGTGTGGCACATCACTTTTGCCAATTCCAGGTCCTAAAATAATAACATCTGCCCAGGACAGACATTCTATCAGCTGCTGTGTATCAGCCTTTTTTGCAGAATAGGTAGTAAGAATTGCCTCCGGCACTGCTGTCTGTAAGATAATACGGTTTTCTTCCGGTGTATATATTCTCACCAGACCACAGCCACTGCGATAAGCTGCCTTTGCTGCAAGAACCGCCGCACCTGCCATATTCACGCTTCCGGCAACCAGAAGGACTTTTCCAAAGGTTCCCTTGTTCGAATCAGCAGCACGATTATTTAAAAAATTTAAATCTTCCTTTGTGATTGCATAAGCTGCAGGTCTTTTATCTAACCAGCTTTCTTCTCCAATTCCGATATCCTTAACCGTAATATTTCCGCAGTATTCTGCACCAGGAAATAACACCATTCCGGTCTTGCAGTAAGCAAAGGTTACAGTATCATCTGCTTTGAATGCACCACCTAATACAACTCCATTATCTGCCGAGACACCGGATGGTATATCCACTGCCAGCCGGTGGGCACTGCTCTGGTTTAGCCGTTCCATCAAGTGCACCAGTTCATCATCTAATTTTCGTGATAATCCTATACCAAATAACGCATCAATAATCAGGCTGTAGGAATTTGCATCCTCCATTTCATCAATAAATGGTACACCATATGATGCCAGGATTTCATACTGTTCTTTTGCCTGCTTTGAAAAATGTGTTTTATTTCCATAGAGATATACTTCAACCGGAATGTGGGATAAGTATAACAATCTTGCAATTGCCATACCATCGCCGCCGTTATTTCCGGTTCCACACACTACCAGCACGCGGTTACATGAAATTTCTTTTTCCTGTATTACTTCTATCGCAGAAAGTGCTGCCCGCTCCATCAGAACCATGGATGGCACTTTAAAATGTTCGATTGTATTGGTATCACATGTTTTCATTTCCCGGGAATTTACAAGATATTCCATAAATTAATTCCTTTCGTCCGCATTTTCCACCGCTTTTTTTCCCTGCAGCCGGTCTTCATCTTCCTGCCGCAGATCAAATATATTTAAAATATCCACACCAAAAATATCATGCATATAAGAATAAATCTGCCGGTTGTTGATTTCACGGTTCTGTTTTTTGATGATATTTTTCTTAAGTTCTACCCTTACCTTATCAATCCAGGCCGTAATTTCATCTGCTTCTTTGCTGTTCTGTCTTAGTCTCTCATAGCAGTAACGCATGCTTTCTAACATAAGTTCCTGATTTGCACTGTTTATATTTCGTGGAAGTTCAATTAATTCATCCTCAATTTCTTCCATTTTGACATTGACTTCATCAATCAGTCTCTTGTCTTCATCTAATTTTCTGGAAGAAATATCCCCCTCATTTTCCTCATGAGTTCCTTCCATGTTGACAACAATGCTTTTCATCAACCGATTCTTTGTCTTTTTCAGTTCTTTCAAATCATTATTAAGCTTTCCCTGCTGTTCTAACAACTGATTTAACTTTTCTTCCAGCTGCTTGATTTCACTGGTTTTTCCGCTTAAAGCAAAAAGCCTGTGCCATTTCTGATCCAATACAAGTATTGGTACTTTTCTGCTTTCTAATGCTTCCAGAAATTCCTTGTCATCTTTCATGCAAAACACCTCTATTCCAGCGTTTCCTTTTTCCTTTTGTTCTTTGTCATATTATAGGATAACTGCATCAGGCTGTCTGATAAATGTACATTTTCCACTACAACATTTTCATCCAACACTTCCAGATCCACATGGGCAAAATTCCAGATTGCATGTACACCAAGGCTTACCAGCTGGTTTGCCACAGCATCTGCCTTTTCTTTCGGCATAGTCAGTGTAGCAATATCTACCTTATGTGTCTTTACAAATTCTTCCAGTTTATCAATCATTTCGATTTTATTGCCACGAATGGATTTTCCGCATAACTCCGGATTCACGTCAAACAATCCTACTATGACGAAGCCGAGTTTTTCAAACTTCACATAATTGGCAAGTGCCTGTCCTAAGTTACCAGCTCCAATAATAATAATATTATGCTGTTCATTTAATCCCATAATCTTTCCGATTTCTTCATACAGAAATTGTACATTGTAACCATATCCCTGCTGTCCAAAACCACCAAAATTATTTAAATCCTGTCTGATCTGCGATGCGGTCACTTTCATTCTTGCACTCAGTTCATTCGATGAAATACGTTCTACCCCTTCATCTAAAAGTTCCCCCAGATATCGGTAATATCTTGGCATTCTACGAATTACTGCCTGTGATATTTCTTTGCTCATTCTGCCAGTTCCTCCTGCTCTCAATACCCTACAATAATTATAGTTTCTTGCCGAAAGGATGTCAATGTGTTACAACTTTAACAATCTTTCTGTAAACTTAATTCTTCCCATTTTGCATAGAGTTCTTCCAGCGCCGCCTCTTCCTGCATCTGCTCCTCATGGATTTTGTTTAATTCATAGGAATTTGATGCTACCTCCGGCTTTGACAATTCATCATTTAATGCTTCTATCTTTGCCTCTCTCTTAGCAATTTCATCTTCTGTACGCTTTAATTCGTTTTCCAGCTTACGTTTTGCTGCCTGCTGTTTCTTCATTTCTTCCCAGCTTAACTTCTGTTTTCCTCCGCCGGATATCTGCTCTGTTCCCTTATTTTCTCCAGTTCCATCGGAAACAATGACATTTCCTTTTTCTGCTGAATTGTCTGCACGATCCTGTGTAGCTGTGCCAAACGCCGCTAACTCCTGAACTTCCTTTTTCTCCAGATAATAATCATAATTTCCAATATAATTTAGAATTGTTTCATTCTTTAAATCAAGAATTCTGCTGGCAGTTTTATTAATAAAATAACGGTCATGGGATACATAAAGCACCGTTCCGGTATAGGAATTGATGGCTGACTCTAAAATTTCCTTTGACATAATATCAAGGTGGTTGGTCGGCTCGTCTAAAATTAAGAAGTTCGCATTGGATAACATCAGTTTTGCCAGTGAAACACGACCTCTTTCTCCACCACTGATATCACGAATCCGCTTAAACACATCATCATCCGTAAATAAAAATGCCGCTAACACATTTCGAATCTTCGTTGCCTTCAGATTCGGATAAGCATCTGCAATTTCATCAAATAACGTCTTATCCGGGTCTAAGTTCTGATGCTCCTGATCGTAATATCCGATTTCCACATTGCTTCCAAGCTTTATCTCCCCGGCATCTGCGTCTACAATTCCATTGATAATCTTTAAAATGGTGGTTTTCCCGGTACCGTTATTTCCGATTAAGGCAACTTTTTCCCCTCGCTTAATCTGAAAATCAATGTTTGAAAACAGTTTATGCTCATAAGATTTTGAAAGTCCTTTCACCGAAAGTACATCATTTCCACTGGTAATTTCCGGCTCCAATGTAATATGCATATCTGTTTTTTCATCGATTGGCTTCTCAATACGTTCTATTTTATCCAATGCCTTCTCACGGCTTTCCGCACGTTTAATGGACTTTTCACGGTTAAAGGATTTTAACTTGGATATTACTTCTTCCTGGTGTTTGATTTCCCGCTGCTGGTTATAATACTGTCGCAAAAGACTTTCCCGCTGTATTTCCTTCTGCCTCGCATATGCGGTATAATTTCCCGGAAATACCGTTGCCGTATGGCGGGATATTTCCACTACCTTCGTAACAATCCGGTCTAAGAAATAACGATCATGGGCTACGATAATTACGGCTCCTTTATAATTCAAAAGATAGTTTTCAAGCCATGCAATCGATGCCATATCAAGGTGGTTGGTCGGCTCGTCGAGCATGATAATGTCAGGCTTGGTTACCAGAAGTCTGCCTAATGCCACTCTGGTCTTCTGTCCTCCAGATAACTCTGACATTTTCTTTCCGAAATCATTTTCCGAAAAACCAAGTCCCTTTAACACACCGTTTATCTCACTGCGAAAAGTCAGTCCGCCCTCTAATTCAAAGGCATGGCTGAAACGGTTATACTGCTCCATATATTTCTCTAATTCATCTGCGCTTACATGCTGCATGTCTTCTTCCATTTTACGAAGCTTTTCTTCTTTTTCGATTAATGCATCGCAGGCATGAAGCACTTCATTATAAATGGTCTCGTTGCTGTCTTTATCCTGATACTGGGCAAGATAACCGATGGTTTTTCCTTTTGCAACGGTTACCTCGCCACTGTCCGGTGCCAGCTCTCCCACTATAATTTTCAATAACGTAGATTTGCCGGCACCATTGATGCCGACAATTGCTGTTTTCTCATTATCTTCTACATGAAAAGAAACATTCTGTATTATGGTGTCTGTCCCAAAGGATTTACTGATATTCTGACAGGCTAAAATCATGGAAGTCTCCTCACTTTTTCTCTTCACCCCATAAGTAAAGCATTCTTTACAAGGGCTTTTTATAGCTGAAAATTCCGGGACGGCACACTATTCTGCCCTCCCGGAGTATAAAATTTATAACATTTTCTCTAATGTAGCACGGATTGCCTTGATAAAGTCTTCACTGTTTAATACAGTCGGATTTTCAATTGTAGTAATCAGCGCAAGGTCTTTGGTCATCTTTCCGGATTCAATCGTATCTACACAGGCTTTTTCCAGTTTATCGGCAAATGTGCTTAACTCCTGGTTGCCATCTAATTCACCTCTCTTACGGAGTGCTCCGGTCCATGCAAAAATAGTTGCTACGGAGTTGGTTGATGTTTCTTCTCCCTTGAGGTGTTTATAATAGTGACGCTGAACTGTTCCGTGTGCAGCTTCATATTCATAATATCCTGCCGGTGATACCAGTACGGAAGTCATCATGGCAAGGGAACCAAATGCAGATGATACCATATCACTCATAACATCTCCATCATAGTTCTTACATGCCCAGATAAAGCCGCCCTCTGCTTTCATCACACGGGCTACCGCATCATCGATTAAGGTATAGAAGTAGGTAATTCCTGCTTCTTCGAATTTTTCTTTATATTCTGCATCAAAGATTTCCTGGAAAATATCTTTGAAAGTATGGTCATATTTTTTGGAAATGGTATCCTTGGTTGCAAACCATAAATCCTGTCTGGTAGAAAGTGCATAGCTAAAGCAGCTTCTTGCAAAGCTTTCGATAGAATCATTTAAGTTATGCTGTCCCTGGACAACACCTGCTCCGGTAAAGTTATGAATCAGCTCTCTTGTTTCTGTTCCGTCCTCTGCTGTATAAACCAGTTCACATTTTCCCGGTCCCGGAATCTTCATTTCAGAAGCCTTGTATACATCACCGTAAGCATGTCTTGCAATGGTAATCGGTTTCTTCCAGTTCTTAACACATGGCTCAATTCCCTTTACAACGATTGGTGCACGGAATACCGTTCCATCTAACATTGCACGGATAGTTCCATTCGGACTCTTCCACATTTCCTTTAAGTTGTACTCCGTCATACGTGCTGCATTTGGTGTAATGGTAGCACATTTTACTGCAACACCGTATTTCTTTGTTGCATTTGCAGAATCTACAGTTACCTGATCATCCGTTTCATTACGATGTTCAAGACCCAGGTCATAATATTCTGTGTTCAAATCAATAAATGGTAATAACAGTTCATCCTTAATTATTTTCCAAAGGATTCTTGTCATTTCGTCTCCGTCCATTTCAACCAAAGGGGTAGTCATTTTAATTTTGTCCATCTTTCTATCCTCCATTTACTATTTCAGCAGATTGTCCCAGCCATAATTATCCATATTTTCAATAGTATTTAACATATGACTTGTCGCAAGCAGTTCTGCTTCTTTTGCATTGTGCTGTTTCAATGCTTCTACAATCTTTTTATGTTCATCATTTGATTTTACCACACGATCTGGCATTGACAAAGTGATTTTTCGAACTCTTTCCACATAATGATGAAATGCAGACAATTCATGCTTTAACATTTTGCTTCCGGAAGCTTCATAAAGCACCTCATGAAACTTATTATCCAGCTCCAATATCTGTGCATAATTTTCCTTCTTAGCATGAAATTCCACCAGAAAAATGTTTTCTTCCAGTTCCGCTATCTGCTCCTTGGTAATTCTGTCTGCCGCCCACTTTGTGCAAAGTCCCTCCAGCCGTGCACGGATTTCATAGATATCTTTTACGTCTTCTTTCGTAATTCCTTCTACGAATGCTCCGCGGTTTGGAATGATTCTGACAAGACCTTCCAGTTCAAGCTGCCTTAAGGCTTCTCTTACCGGCGTACGGCTGACACCAAGTTCATCACCCAGGGTTTTTTCTTTCAATTCTTCATCGCACTTGTATTTTCCGGATAAAATATTTTCACGAATCGTATGAAATACTCTTCCGCTTAAAGAATATCCTTCTTCACCCACGATAAAGCCTCCTTAATTTATAATACAATTCCGAGTTTTTTACAACAGTCAGTTATCTGTACTACAAGTTCGTTATCTGTAATTACAGTTACACGTCCCTCATCATACTGCTCGTCTACCCATTGTTTGATGGTCTTTACCAGTTCCGAATTCTTATCTACTTTACGGTCATCACTGAGACGGTAATAGGTATTAATCCAGTGTGCAATTCCAGCAAGTCCTGATGTATTGGAAACAGATACCAGTGCCGGACGATTTAAGAATTTTTCGGTATCAAAAATGTTATAAATTTCTTCATTTTTCAAAAGTCCGTCTGCATGGATACCTGCTCTTGTAACGTTAAAATTACTTCCGACAAACGGTGTACGGCTTGGAACTTTATAATTCAATTCCTTCTCATAATATTCTGCCAGTTCTGTGATAACTCTGGTATCCATTCCATCCAGGGTACCCTTTAACTGTGCATATTCAAATACCATTGCTTCCAGAGGTGTATTACCGGTTCTCTCACCAATACCAAATAAGGAACAGTTTACGCCGGATGCACCGTAAAGCCATGCTGTGGTCGAGTTATTGACTGCTTTATAGAAATCATTGTGTCCATGCCATTCAATCAATTCAGAAGGAACTCCTGCATGTGTGGTAAGTCCGTAAATAATACCCGGTACACTTCGCGGAATTACTGCTCCCGGGAAGTTTACACCATATCCCATGGTATCGCAGGCACGAATCTTAATCGGAATATTGTATTCCTTCATTAACTTCATCAGCTCTAAGCAGAACGGAATTACAAATCCGTAAATATCAGAACGTGTAATATCCTCCAAATGACATCTTGGACTGATTCCAGTCTCTAAGCATTCACGAATCACACTTAAGTAAAGATTCATAACTTCGCTTCTGGTCATTTTCATTTTATAGAAAATATGATAATCGGAGCAGCTTACCAAAATACCGGTTTCACGCAGTCCCAAATCTTTTACAAGCTGGAAATCCTGTTTGCTGGCACGGATCCAGCTGGTGACTTCCGGGAATTTATAACCACGCTCTAAGCATTTATATACGGCATCACGATCCTTCTTGCTATATAAGAAGAACTCGCTCTGACGAATTTTACCCTTTGGTCCGCCTAATTTATGTAAGTAATCATAGATGGTTACAATCTGTTCTGTGGTATATGGTGCTCTTGACTGCTGACCATCACGGAATGTTGTATCAGTAATCCAGATATCCTCCGGCATATTATGCGGAACGATTCTGTCATTAAATGCAATTTTCGGAATTTCCTCATATGGAAAAAGATTGCGGAATACATTTGGTTCCTCAACATCTACAAGCTGATAAAAATGCTCTTCCAACTGTAATAGATTAGTTTTTTCATTCATAACGACTTCTCTCATGGAACACACTCCTTTTGATTCACAAATATTCTTGAATAATTGTATACAATTATACTTGTATGTGTCAAGAGCTTTTTCAAGATTATTCCAAAAAAGTGAATATTTATTAGTATTATCCTTTTTTATCGGTAGATAATAGTATTGTAACCATTCGGTTATATACAAATGCTAAGGAGGAAATTTACTATGTCTAATCGTTCGAAAAAATCTTCTGTTCCAGAAGCACAAAGTGCATTAAACCGTTTCAAATTCGAAGTTGCAAGTGAGTTAGGTGTACCACTGTCTGAGGGATATAATGGGGATTTAACTTCCCGTCAGAATGGTTCCGTAGGCGGTTATATGGTAAAGAAAATGATTGAGGCGCAGGAAAAGCAGATGGCTGAACGTTAACACATCTTTTTCATTGCCCACTTAGATGTCAAAAGAGGCTGTCCACCGGAATCGGTGAACAGCCTCTTTCTCAGGTTCTCCCTTTTCTTTCTATATCATTTTTCTATCATGACACATGCAGTAACACTTATTACAATACGAATTTTCCGACAACCTCTTTTAATTCTCCGGCAATCTTTTCCTGCTGGGAAGACATTTCAGACACCGCTCCAACAACTGCAGATACTGAATTTACAGACTGCATAATCTGTCCACTATTATCCACTGTATTCTGGGAAGATTCCGCCACACTGGACACTGCCTGGCTGACTTCATGAATGATTGTCTCGATGTTTACTGCCATCTGGGCAATATCATTGGAAAATTTTTCAATTGCCTGGGCATCATCTCCATACTGCTGTGCTACATTGACGAAAGTATCGTAGTCCGGTGCGACCGTATCTGTCACGAAGTTTAACATAGACTGTGACTGTTCCACAATTCCGCTAAAGGCATGTTCTACTTCGCCAATTGTTTCTTTAATCTTATTAACTGCAGCTGTAGTCTCACCTGCCAGATTGCCAATTTCTCCGGCAACAACTGCAAATCCCTTTCCCTGTTCTCCTGCCCGGGCGGCCTCAATGGAAGCATTTAAGGACAGTAAGTTAATCTGATCTGCGATTTCGGAAATCACTTCTGCCAATGCGCCAATGGATTTTACAACATCTGCATTCTTAATACTCTCCTCCAGACCAGCTCTGTTCTGCGCTGCAAGCTTATTGGCAAGTTCATAAGCATTGCGGCTGGTATCTTCAATTCCATTTGCACGCTTCTTAATTTCTCCTGCCAGCTCCAGACTCTTTTCTGTCTCAGAAGCCAGCATATTAACAGAGGAATTCACTTCCTCTACCGCAGCATTTACTTCTTCCGTCGCTGCGCTGGAGGAAGTCATATCAGAATTAACCTGATTCATCAGTGACTCTATCATCTCATAATCCTTCTTTAATTCCTCTACCGAACGCTTCAGTTCAATGCTGGAATCACTCAGAAGTTTTGCATGACCACTGATTTTTGAAATCATGTCTTTATTATTTCCATACATTTCATTTAAAGACTGTCCCATTGCTCCCAGTTCATCACTGCGTCTGCTCTCAAGCGACTGTACTTTAAAGTTACCCTCTGCCAGCTGTACAGCAAAGTTCTTAACTCTATTAATCTGTCTGGAAACTGATTTTACCTGTGATAAAATCACAAGTATCATAATAATAAGAATCACTGCCGCAATGATTGCCAGCTTAATCCCAAGGCTGATAACCGGTGCATTCAGTTCTGAATTTTCAATCGCAATTCCAAGCTTCCAGTCCAGATCCGGAATTGTCTCATAATATACCGTATATCCGGTAATCCCTTCTGTAAAGCAGGCTTTTCCACTATCAGAATCTAACATTTTTGTTCCTACTTTAGCAAGAGAACTATTTTTAGAATCCGTTATTTTTTCATTCATGATTTTACCGGAATCCTGTGTATAAAGATAGGTTCCATCCGACGAAATCAGAAATGCTTTTCCTGTTTTTCCTACTGACATCTGGCTGACCAGATTCTGAATCTCATCCAGCGTAATATCAACAGTTACGCATCCCATATAAGTTCCATCTGCATTATACATCGGTGCAGAACAGTTTACCATATCACAGTCTAAAACCTCATCATGATATGCCTTTGTAAACTTTGGTTCTGTTTCACCATTCGAAACAATCTTGTAGAAATCCCTGCTTACATAATCATAAGAGGACTGGCTCCTGTCATAAGTCAGAATCGGCGTATCTCCATCCTTATATACATAAGGTCCTACAAAACGCTGTTTGGAGTCATACTTATTCGGTGCAAAATAAATTCCGGCACCATAAATAAAATCCTCCTCATAAATCATGGTATTTAAGAAATTAACATATGCCAGCAGTTCCTCATTTTCATAAGTAATCCCAACAATTCCAGCCATATGTTTTGCAAGGCTTGCCGCAGACTGCATCTGTGATTCTACCTCTGTCTTCTCGTTTTCCAGACTCAGCGTCATTTCCTTCCCAATCTCATCGTCAATAATCTGCTTACTGGAAAATACACTGACTGCCCCTAATACAGCCATACCAAGAATCAGTACCGGGAGCATTGCACTTAACATTTTCGTGCTAATTTTCTTCCCTTTTTTCTTCTTAGCCATAAAAATATATCCCCCGCTTTCACTAAATTGTAATTTTGTACTTATTGTATCAACATTTAGGCAATTTAGCAATAAAAACGAGGGATTTTGTGCTAATTTTCGTGAACTTTTCACAAATTGTTCCTTAATTTTTCGAAACTTTCTAAATATTTGTGTTGTATTCTGTCATTTTGTACACATTTTTCAGTGTTGTTTCAAGTCTCATGTCTTTTTCGTAATCGTTTAAGTTACACTTTTCGACATATTCTTTTGCTTCTTCGGATGCAATAGAAAGCATATCGGCATCCGAAAAGACATCTGCAATTTTAAATTCCATCAAACCACTCTGACGTACCCCAAAGAAATCTCCTGGTCCACGCATTTTCAAATCTTCACTGGCAATATAGAATCCATCATTAGAGCCCGCCAGAATATTCAATCTCTCTTTGGCATTCTTTCCATTGGAAGAATTCATAAGAATACAATAGGATTGTGCATTTCCTCTTCCGACACGTCCCCGCAGCTGATGGAGCTGTGCCAGCCCGAAACGCTGCGCATCTTCAATCATCATAACAGTGGCATTCGGCACATTCACACCTACTTCCACTACCGTTGTAGAAACCAGAACCTGGATTTCACCAGTGACAAAGGCTTCCATTACTTTATTCTTCTCTGCCGGGCGCATTTTTCCATGAAGTAATCCTACGCTGATTCTGTCTCCATAATATTGTTCTAATTTCTTTACATATGAAGTAACATCCTGCAATTCCAATTCCTCATTGGCTTCTACCAGAGGACAGATAATATATGCCTGATGTCCTTTTTGAACTTCATCTAAAATAAAATTCCAGGATTTCTCCCGCATTTTCGGTCCAACGACACAATTTTTGACCGGAAGACGTTCTGCCGGAAGCTCATCTACTACCGAGATGTCCAGATCTCCGTAAAGAATTATTGCAAGGGTCCGCGGAATCGGAGTCGCACTCATAACCAGTACATGTGGCAGCCGGCTGCTCTTATCTGCCAGCGTCTCCCTCTGTCTTACCCCGAAACGATGCTGTTCATCCGTTACTACCAGCGCCAGCTTCTGATAAAGTGCCTTTTCCTGTATCAATGCATGGGTTCCAATTATCATGGCATTCTGTTCTGTTTCCATTCTCGCATATGCTTCACGTTTTTCCTTTGCGGTCAATGAGCCGGTAAGAAGAATCACCGGAAAGTCCAGTTCAAACATGGCAATCCATTCCTGAAAGGTCTCATAATGCTGTCTTGCCAGAACCTCGGTTGGTGCCATAATAGCAGTCTGATAACCTTCATGGGCAAATTTTGCCATAATAAGAAATGCAAGAATGGTCTTACCGGAGCCTACATCCCCCTGTATCAGCCGCTGCATGGCATAAGGACTGTATATATCTTTTTCCAGATCTGCCAGTGTTTTCTTCTGGGCATTTGTCAGTGGAAACGGAAGCTGTTCTGCCACCACCTCAATAAATTCATCCCTTACTACCGGAAATCCATTCGGCGTCTGCTCATGATGTTCCTTAAACCGCTGTATCTGCAGCAGAAATAAGAAAAATTCATCAAAAGCAAGGCGTTTTCTTGCTCCGGTCAGTTCTTCCAAATCTGTTGGAAAATGCACTTTTTCCAATGCCTCTCTCAATCCCATAAACTGATGGCGGGCTAAGATTTCTTCCGGGATATATTCACCATCTTCTCTTACACTGTCAAGGGCTGTACGTACAAGCTTACCAAACTGCTTGCTGGATATTCCCTTAGTCAGCGGATATACCGGCTGAAGTGATATCTGCATTTTCCTGTATTCATCCGGCTTCCACACTGCCGGCTGTTCCATGACATATTTCTTATTTTTTAAGGTCAGCTTTCCATATAATATTACTTCCGGTTCCCGGTTCAGCTGATTACAGATATAGGGCATCCGAAACCAGACCGCCTCTACTTTCCCTGTTCCATCGCTAAACTGTGCAGTAGATATCTGCATGGCTCTGGTACTTCTTGTTACCGGAGAAGAACACAGCCGTACATGAAAAGCATAGACTTTCTCCGGCTCTGCCACACTGATATGCTCCGGCTCCGGCATCTGCTTATAATCCCTTGGAAAAGCAAGGAGTATATCCCCAACGGTATATACTCCAAGTTTTTGCAATATTTTTTCAGTTTTTGGTCCAACTCCATTCAATTCCTGAATGGGTGCATTTCTGTCCATAAACGCTCCTGTTACTCTACCGATATTACATAATAGTAAATTGGCTGTCCGCCAAAGTGAATCTCCACTTCTACCTCCGGATACTTCTCTTCTAAAGCAGCACCTAATGCATTGGCATCTTCTTCTGTTACTTCTTCACCATAATAGATACAGATAATCGCAGATTCTTCATCTATCATCTCAGCAACCATATCTTCTGTAGTGCTCTTGATATCCTTACCAACAGCAAGGATGCTCTTGTCGCCAATTCCCATATAATCGCCCTGTTTAATCTCTTTGTCATCGATTACGGTATCACGGACTGCATAAGTTACCTGACCGGTCTTTACATTTTCTAATTCCTCGGTCATACGCTCTGCATTTTCCTCTGCCGACTGATCCGGAATAAAGTTAATCAATGCTGTAATTCCCTGTGGAATTGTCTTGGTTGGAATAACAATAATCTTCTTATCTTCTACTAAAGATGCTGCCTGATTTGCAGCCAGTACAATATTCTTATTATTCGGAAGAATAAAGATGTTATCTGCATTCACATGGTCGATGGCATTTAACATATCCTCGGTACTTGGGTTCATGGTCTGACCACCTTCGATGATATAATCCACGCCAAGTCCGTTGAAGATTTCATTGACACCGGCACCAATAGATACGGAAATGAAGCCCATTTCTTTTCTTGGTTCCTCTGTCTTTTCTTCTTTGTTTTCTTCCTCTTTCTGCTCTTTTGCGAGTTTCTCAGCATCCTTGATTAGTTTTTCCTGATGCTCTTCACGCATATTATCAATCTTGATTTTGCTTAATGAACCATGTTTCAATGCTTCCTGGATGGCAAGACCAGGGTCATTGGTATGTACATGGGTTTTCACAATCTCATCATCTGCCACAACAACGATAGAATCACCAATGGACTCTAAGAAGTTTTTATATTCATGCTCCTGCTTCTCTGTTAATGGCTGATTTAATACAATGATAAATTCAGTACAATAACCAAACTTAATATCAGCTTCTGTCTCAGCAGTAATCTTCATAACACCTGCAGATGCTGCAGAACCTTCAATGCTGTAATCAATTTCTTTGCCAATCAGGGAATCATAACCGCCCTTTAATACCTGAACCAGTCCCTGTCCGCCGGAATCTACTACGCCAGCCTGTTTTAATACAGGAAGCATATCCGGTGTCTTGCTTAACACATGGTCTGCTTCTTTAATAACTTCATCTACAAAGAATACAATATCATCGGTATCATCACAAAGTTCTAACGCTTTGTTGGCTGCCCCCTTAGCAACAGTAAGAATCGTTCCTTCCTTTGGTTTCATAACTGCCTTATATGCAGTCTCAACAGCCTTCTGCATAGCTTCTGTCAGAATCACTACATCAAGCTCATCATATTCTGCAATCACCTTGGTAAATCCACGGAATAACTGGGAAAGGATAACTCCTGAGTTTCCTCTTGCTCCTCTTAATGAACCCGAGGAAATTGCCTTTGCAAGTTCCTTCATGGTCGGATTTTCAAGCTCGCTTACTGCCTTTGCTGCTGACATAATTGTCATAGACATATTAGTTCCTGTATCTCCATCCGGTACAGGGAAAACATTCAGTTCGTTAATCCACTCTTTTTTTGCTTCGAGATTCTTTGCTCCGGCCAAAAACATTTTAGCAAATACCGCAGCGTTTATTGTACTTACTTCCACTTCAACAGTTCCTCCTTAATCAATCACTCTGACGCCTTCAACTAAAATGTTGACTTTCTTAATCTGCATTCCGGTAAACTCTTCCACTTTGTATTTTACCGTATGAATCAGATTGTCTGCTACTGTCTCAATACTTACGCCATAGGCAACAATTACATGGAAATCAATTGTAATTTTATTATTTTCATCCACATCCACATTTATACCATGTGTCAGATAATCTCTCTTTAATAATTTAACCAGGCCATCTTTCATATTAACTGCAGCCATTCCCACAATGCCAAAGCACTCAACTGCAACAGAACCGGCATAGGTTGCAATTACTTCATTATCAATTACGACTTTACCTAATTCGTTTTCCATTTTACCTGTCATTCTATAACCTCCAATTAAAATTAATCTTCTCGCATTTCCGCCAGTATATACATAACATGAACTATATTATAACCTCTTTTTCTGAAAAAAGAAACAGTATTTTTCTTTATTTTCAAAAAATGCAATTTTTTTCTTGCATTCTGTCTGTATTTCTGTTAAGATAGCTTTGTTGTGAGCTTGTGTCATAACAGGCTTAGTGAAGAATTTAAAGGAGGTGCTATCATGGCAAAATGTGCAGTTTGTGGAAAAGGCGCTCATTTCGGTAACAATGTGAGCCATTCTCATAGAAGATCAAATAGAATGTGGAAGTCGAACATCAAGCGTGTCAGCTGTAAAGTGAACGGAACACCGAAGAAGTTATATGTATGTGCTTCCTGTTTAAAGTCCGGCAAAGTAGAAAGAGCTTAGGAAAAGTAATAACATCTGTTTCAGTCCTGCTGATTCAGATGTTATTTTTTTGCGCTCTTTCCTACTGTAATTTTAAAGGCGGTTATCTTGGGGATAACCGCCTTTTTTCTGCTTTTATGCAAAATCAAACAGCGACAGCTGATTTGACTCCGGCAGTTCGCCGAGCAGTCCAAGGTCTGCCATAAGATCAATGACTGTCTTGGTCGCCTTGGTGCGCTGCCTGAAGTCGTCCTTGGACAGAAACTTGCCATCCTTTGCCGCCTCGGCAACCGCAATCGCAGCATTGTCACCCATACCGTCGATCGTGTTTAACGCCGGCATGAGTTTGCCGTCAATCACCTGAAAACGATCCGGCTTTGCGCGGTACACGTCGATCGGCGTAAAATCAAACCCTCTGGCATACATCTCCTGCACGATCTTCATATCGCGGTAGGTATCCTGCTCCTTTTTGGAGAGTGAATCCTTTCTCCGCGTGTAATCCTTGTAAAAATATTCAAGACGCTCCTTGCCCTGACACATGATCTCGTAGTTAAATCCCGTCGCGCGGATCGAGAAATATGCCGCATAGTAGGCAAGAGGATAATATACCTTACAGTAGGCGATACGCCATGCCATCATAACATATGCCGCCGCATGTGCCTTCGGGAACATGTACTTGATCTTCAGACACGAATCTATGTACCACTCCGGCACATCATGCGCGCGCATCTCCGTCTTCCACTCTTCCTTCAAGCCTTTTCCCTTACGCACCGACTCCATGATCGTAAAAGACTGCTCACTGTCAAGTCCCTTCTGGATCAGGTAGATCATGATATCGTCACGGGTACAGATCGCGGTGGAAATCGTTGCCAGTCCCTGCTCGATGAGTGTCTGCGCATTGCCG
>OBAF01000546.1_pt1 | contig 31964 bp, 19 predicted proteins | sample 1517851 | NCBI WGS metagenome assembly OBAF01 (sample SAMN04571706, study PRJEB22368) | human gut metagenome | biome: human gut; material: stool | host: Homo sapiens | place: Luxembourg | collected 2012-10-19 | reverse complement strand
GGCTTTCATCACCGAAGCGCCTCGGGTCTTGTCGGGAGCATTCAACTTAATGGCTTTTAAACTCTGGGCCTGCATACCGGCTATGCCTAACATCAAAGTGGCTAATACACAAAAAATAGTTCTCATAATGTTGTTATTTAGAAAATTAGATGTACAAAAATAATGATATATTTCTTTTTTTAGACTTTTTGTGAGAAATAATAGCCAACGAATGTTTATAATGTTTTTATTTGTACGAATAAATCGTAAACGCAGTGTTATGAGTGGAATATATTGTGTTTTGTAATAAGTGACGCATGTATGGGAGAAAAGTTGTTAACCTTATTTATGGTACTGTTCCTTGCGCTTCCGCTGTATGCGCAAATGGATAAAGCCGGTTCTTTTACGGTTAAAGGCCAGGTGCTGGATTCACTGACAAATGAATCCGTACCGTATGCCACATTGAGAATCGCTTTGGCGAGTACATCGGAGAAGCCAATCAAGCTGTTGGCGTGTGATATAGATGGGAAGTTCCAGACTCCGCTGAATAACATCGGAACGTATATTATCGTTATGCAATCTATCGGGAAGGCTCCGGCAGAGAAGGTATTCACCCTTTCGGATGAACGGAAAGTCATGGATCTCGGCGTGCTGTTTATGCAGGATAATAACCTGCGTTTGGAAGAGGTTACGGTCACGGCGCAGAAACCTTTGGTGAAAGCAGAGATCGACAGGATCATTTACTGTCTGGAGGATGATCCTGAGGCACAGACCAATAATACGCTTGAAATGCTTCGTAAGGTCCCGATGGTTACCGTGGACGGTGAGGATAAGATTGAGTTGAAGGGGTCTTCAAATTTTAAGGTTTACATGAACGGTAAGCCATCGAATTTGTTAAGCAATAATCCGTCGGTAGTGTTGAAAAGCATGCCGGCAAGCTCGGTGAAGAACATCGAGGTTATCACGGAGCCGGGTGTGAAGTATGATGCCGAGGGAATTGGGGGGATTATCAATATCATCATGGTGAAAAACACCTTGCAGGGTTATACGGGATCGGTAAGTTTGAACACCATCACCAATGGGCGTATCTTCGGGAGCGGCTACCTGTCGCTGAAAGCCGGCAAGTTCGGATTGTCTGCCAATTACAACTGTGACCGTGACAATACGCCTTGGAACGATGCTTCTTCCATGCGTGAGGATCTGAATAATAAGGAAGAACATTATCTGAATCAGGTGGGACGTAGTAAATCGAGAGCCCCTTATCATTTCGGGAATCTGGAAGGTAGTTATGAGATCGATTCGTTGAACTTATTGACTGTAGGGATTGGTCTGTACCTCGGAACCACGAGGAGCGTCTTGGAATATGCGGTGAAGATGCTGGATGCCGACCGGAACCCCGTTTATAGTTATAATCGTAATTCGGAATCGAGCCGCAAGTCCGGCTCAGCTGACATGAATGTGGATTATCAGCGTTCCACGCGCAAGAAAGACGAACTACTCACTCTCTCGTACCGTTTCAGTCGTTCCCCGAACGATAACGAGGATTATACGGAGTTGACGGATATTCGTAACTACGAGCCGTGGTTGGGCTATCCGCAAAATAATATCAATAAGGCATCGACGAACGAGCATACCGGGCAGTTTGACTATACTACACCTACTTGGAAAGATCAGAGCTTGGAGGCGGGCATAAAGTATATCTACCGTCAGAGCCGGAGTAATACGGATCGTAAGGCCTTCAACCAGACATCGCAAATGTGGGAGGAGGCGACTCCCGCAGATAGCCATTTCGATCATTCGCAACAGATCTATTCCGCCTATCTGGGATATACGATGAAATTTGGGAAATTCGGGGTGAAAGCTGGTGCGCGGGCAGAAGGGACTTCCTTGAAAGTGAGGTATGAGCTGGCACCGGATATGAATTTCGGGAACGATTACTTCGACGTGGTGCCAAGCGCTGTCGTATCGTACCAGCTTAGTATGAGCCAGCAGCTTCGTCTGGGATATAATATGCGTATCCAACGACCGGGTATCTGGTACCTGAATCCGTATGTGAGCAATGCGGATCCGCAGAACATCTCTTATGGTAACCCGAACTTGGATTCGGAGAAGAGTAACGGTGTGAACCTGAATTATAGTATATTCGCCCAAAAGTTCAGTTTCAATACAAGTATCTCTTATACATTTATAGATAACTCAATCGAGCGGTATACGTTTATCGATCCGGCGGATCCAGGAATTTTCCGGACTACTTACGGGAATATCGGGAAGAGGCAGACTACCGGCCTTTTTGTTTACGGTAGTTGGAATCCGATCCCCCTGTTCCGCGTTAACTTGAATGGAAGCTTGAGCTATACGGATTTGAGGAGCGAAAAGAATGACATGGCGAACAGTGGCTTTAGCGGGCGTGTCTTCGCCGGGGCTCAGTTTAACTTACCACTCGATATCCGGTTGAATCTGAATGGAGGCTTTATCTCTTCGGCGATACAGCTGCAAGGGAGGCGTTCGCCGTTGAATTTCGCTACAGTCTATGTGAGTAGGAATTTTTTGAAGAAGAAACTGTCCGTATCCCTCTATTTTTACGATATGTTTTGGAAACGCAGGAAAATGGAGGCTACGATCTACGACGATACTTTCCATAGGCAAGATATCAGCTATTCTCCGACGCGTACATTTGGTATAGGCATCTCCTATCGTTTCGGTAATTTGAAAGACGCTATCAAGAAGGTGAAACGTGGTATAAAGAACGATGATGTAAAGGCTTTGGAGAGCGGTTCATAAAGGATATAGATGAGGAAATATGCAACTTATCGGTATCAAAGCTCGTCTTTGTATGAAAATAAAGTTTTTTCAGACTTTTTGTGAGGAAAAAATGCTTACGAACGTATATTAATGTCTTTATTTGTACGAATCAATCGTAAACAGTGTGATTTAGTACAAAAAGTTGAGAGATAAGTATAGTATTATGTAATAGATGATGAACGTATGAAAGAAAAATTGTTTGCCTTATTTTGGGTACTGTTCCTTGCGCTTCCTCTGTATGCGCAGGCTGATAAAACCGGTTCCTATTCAATTAAGGGACAGGTGTTAGATTCGCTGAGTAACGAGTCCGTACCCTATGCGACGTTGAGAATTGCTTTTGCGAAGACCCCCGAGAAACCGGTCAAGCTTTTAGCGTGTGATGTGGATGGTAAGTTTCAGGCACCATTGAGTAGCGCCGGCAAATATATCATCTCTATGCAATCTATAGGAAAAGCTCCTGCCGAGAAAATATTTACGATCTCGGATAAACAGAGGAACTTGGATTTGGGTAAGTTATATATGCAGGAGGATAACCAGCGGCTGGGGGAAGTGACGGTTACGGCGCAGAAACCTTTGGTGAAGGCTGAGATTGATAAACTTACCTATAGCTTGGAAGATGACCCCGAGGCACAGACCAACAATACGTTGGATATGTTGCGCAAAGTGCCGATGGTAACCGTGGATGGAGATGACCAAATCCAATTGAAAGGTTCCACGAACTTCAAGATCTACATGAATGGTAAACCTTCTAACCTGTTGAGTAATAATCCTGCTGAGGTATTAAAGAGTATGCCGGCCAATTCCGTGAAAAACATAGAGGTGATCACAGACCCGGGCGCTAAGTATGACGCCGAGGGTATCGGTGGTATTATTAATATCATTACAACGAAAAATGCTCTACAAGGATATACTGGTACGGTTCGTGTGAACGGTAGTTCGTTGGGGCGTGTAGGCGGTGGTGGTTATGTATCTCTAAAAGCCGGAAAATTAGGACTTACCGCCAACTATAACTATAATCGGGAGCGGGACCCATGGAATGACGCTAACTCCGTACGGGAAGATTTGCAAAATGACGGGGAACACTTCTTGACACAAAATGGACGTAGAAAGAGCCGTGGACCGTTCCAATTCGGTTATTTGGAGGGAAGTTATGAGATCGACTCTTTGAATCTATTGACCGTTGGCGCGAACTTATTCCGTGGCGAGATGAAAAGTTTCTCGGAGTATAACGTGAATATGCAGGATATCAATCATAATCCGGTCTACAGTTATAACCGTAACTCGGAAACGACAGAGACATTTGGTTCTACGGACGTGAACGTGGATTACCAGCACTCTACCCATAAGAAAGATGAGTTGCTGACGGTCTCTTACCGTTTCAGCCATTCTCCGAATGATAGTAAGGATTATACGGAATTAGAGAATGTCGTGAATTACAATCCTTGGCTCGGCTATCCGCAAAATAATATCAATAAGGCTTCTACGAATGAGCACACCGGACAGGTGGATTATACGACTCCTACATGGAAGGACCAGACCTTGGAGGTTGGCGCGAAATACATATTCCGCCAGAGCCGGAGTAATACAGATCGTACCGCTTTCAACGATTCGCTGAATATATGGGAAGATGTTACTTCCAAGGATAGCCATTTCCGTCATACCCAACATATCTATTCCGCTTATCTGGGCTATTCGATGAAGTTTGATAAGTTTGGCGTGAAAGCGGGTGTCCGTGCGGAAGGAACTTCTTTGGATGTGAAATACGAGATGGCTCCCGATATGAATTTTGACACCCATTATTTCGACGTGGTGCCAAACGCTACGATCTCTTATCAACTGAGCATGGCGCAACAGCTTCGCTTGGGATATAATATGCGTATCCAGCGTCCGGGTATCTGGTATTTGAATCCTTATGTAAACAATGCGGATCCGCAGAATATATCCTTCGGTAACCCGAATCTGGACTCTGAGAAAAGTAATAATATTAACTTGAACTATAGTATGTTCGCCCAGAAATTCAGCATTAACGCGAGCGCTACTTATACGTTCGTGAATAATTCGATCGAGCAATATACCTTTATCGATCCGAAGAACCCGGGTATTTTCCAGACTACTTATGGTAATATAGGAAAGAAACAATCTACGGGCTTGTTCGTATACGCAAATTGGAACCCGGTTCCTTTGTTCCGTATTTATATGAATGGAGGTGTGGATTATACGGATTTGAAGAGCGATATGAATGATATGGCGAACAGTGGTTTCAGCGGACGTATATTCGCCGGTACGCAGTTTAATTTCCCGATGGATTTTCGCTTGAACTTGCATGGAGGATATTTCTCTCCTTGGATTCAGTTGCAGGGTAAACGTTCTCCATTCTATTTTACGGGAATCTCCGTAAATAAGGATTTCTTGAAGAAAAAGCTCTCGGTTCAGTTGTCTTTCCAGAACCCGTTCTGGAAACGAATGAAGATGGAAAACACTTCTTCAGACGATACGTTCTTCCGCCGTGAGACCAATTACCGAACGATGCGCATGTTACAAGTTAGCGTATCCTATCGTTTCGGTACCTTGAAAGATGCTATCAAGAAAGTAAAACGCGGTATCAATAACGATGATGTGAAGAGCGGCGGCTCTGGCGGCGGCGAGCAGCAGATGTAAGTACAGGATTGAACACGGAACACACGGAACACACAGCGATACACTGAGGTATATAGTATCAGTCCGTGTGTTTCGTGTATTCCGTGTTCAATATAATAATTAAACTTTTTCTTTTGCCGTCTTCTATATACTTTCTATCTTTACGATCCGAAAAACAGTTGGAGAATGAAGAATAGACTATTTGTTAACAATAATACCATTATACTATTCCTTTTTATTATAGGAAGTTTCCTATTCATAGAGTTGAATTTTCGGTATTGGTATCGTTTTCTGGAGCAGTATATGATGTTTCAGACTACCGGTAGTTATTTCCAAGACCGATTGGCCGAACCGGGTGGATTGAATGAATATGTGACTGAGTTCTTATCGCTTGCGTTTATCCATCCTTATGGGGCTTCGGTAGTGATCGCTTTATTATTAGGACTGATCTCCGGTTGTTTTTTCCTTTACTTACAAGCTTGTGGGGTGCGTGCCTCTATGTTGGCGGCTATTCTTCCCTCTTTTTTAATTTGGATCTATCCGCAGGAGTCAATCGCCTTGTTGACGATGCTCGCTTTCGTGCAGGTTCTTGCGTATTTGTATACTTCAATCAAGATTGATTGGCTTCGTTATCTCTTTGGCTTCTTGTTTTTGGGGGGCTCTTATTTTTTTGCGGCACCCGCTAATTTATTGTTGGCCTTATTGATCGCGGTTTATGAGTGTTGTGCTAAAGAGGATAAGGCTCGTTTTGGAGTAGCCATTATCGCTATCGCTTGGGGAGGTTTGCTACCGTTGATCGCCATGCGTACGGTTTATATTCTTCCGATGCGGGAAGCTTTTTTCAGCAAACATCTATGCCATCCCGAATATCCGATACCTAATTCTTTAGGATATATCATGCTTGCGTATCCTTTGATCGCTTTCATTCTTTATTATGTAAGGAGCCGAGTTTTCATCCGTAAGGAATCTTGGAAACGAATCGTTTCTTACGTTTTTCTTTTGATAGCGATGGTCGCCGGGATTCTCTATAAGAAAGATCCGATGGAGCAGGCCTATCGGTATGATTACTATGCACGGCTGGGAGAATGGCAGAAGATTGTCTCGCACGCTCGTGCGCATTCTGTGCGGGATATGGATGCCTTGATTTATCTGAATTTGGCTTTGTCGAAAACCGGACGTTTTACTTCCGATTTGATGCGTTTCCCCCAGATCGGTGAGGGTGGTTTTATTCCGCACGATCCGAAAAGCCGGATGGGATTGATCGAGGCGAGTGAGGTGGCTTGGCAAGTCGGGCAAGTGAACGCCGCCCAACGTTTCGCCTTTGTGGGGGTATTAAGTTCACAACGTTGCGTGCAACCTCGTTTGATGAAGCGTTTGGTGGAGACTTATCTGGTAACCGGCGAATATCGTGCGGCGGAGAAATATATCAAGATACTGGAATCGAACCCGCATTACCGGGATTGGGCAACCGCTCAACGTCCATTATTGGACTCCGTGGCTTGTGCGTCGGAAGATTGGATAGCGGCAAAACGGGCGATGCTTCCGATTACCGATAATCCTTTGGACCTGACCTTGATCTTTCCGAACGCATTGGCTTTTTTGATCGACGATCATGCCGATAACCGTCCGGCTTTCGAATATGGGATGGGATATCTTTTGGTTTATAAGGATTTGATGACTTTTATGCATTATATGGAATTGATGAAAGAACGGGGTGAGGCATTCCCGGTGCTTTATCAAGAAGCTATTTGCTTGTTCTTTGCGGCCGTACAGAAAGATCCGGAGGCGTTCCGGAGCTTCCCGATCAGTCAGGAGGTGCAGAATCGCTTCCTGCAATTCATGAAAGTGGCACGCTCTATGCCGCCGGCAGCCTTGAAGCAACAGTTTGGTGATACCTATTATTATTACGCTCAATTTATCCCGACTCCTAAACGACAATAATACATGGATAATACAAAGAAAAGAAAGATCGTCCGAAATTTTGTGATCGGATATCTAATAATACAAGTTCTCACTATAGTCGTATATTTAGGCTTTTGGTCCTTGCATCCGGAAGGCATTACGAATGTCACGAACGAACGTATGTCCCCGCCTCCTATTTTTCCGGATTATAAAGGGACGACTATACCTTATAATATAGCTCCGTTGAATTTCCGGATAAATGTACCAGCGGATGAATGCTATGCGAAAATAGAAGGTAGTGAGTCGGAAGTATTTGAATATCATGGGACAAATACGATCCGTTTTAAGATGAAGGATTGGATTCGCTTGACACGCGCGAACCGTGGAAAAGCCTTTTTTGTTACGATCGCCACGAAGATAGGTGATGAGTGGACTAAATGGGCACCATTCTCTGTCTATATCAGTGATCAAGCGATCGACTCTCATTTAGTATACCGTTTGATAGAGCCGGGATACGAGAAATGGCATATTGTGGGTATTTATCAGCGGAATTTGGAGTCGTTTGACGAACAGCCGATTATCCGTAACGATATGACCGGCTATAATTGTATGAACTGCCATTCTTTTTGTATGGGAGATCCGGGGCAGATGATGTTCCATATGCGTGCGGCGAATGGGGGAACTTATATTGTCCAAGACAAGAAAATCAGTAAATTGAATACGAAAACGAAGGAGACGATCAGTAATATGACGTATCCTTTCTGGCATCCTTCCGGGTGCTATATCACCACATCGGTAAATGATATCAAACAGTTTTTCCATTCCGTGAAAGAGAAAAAGATGGAAGTGTTCGACTTGGAGTCCGATGTGGTGGTGTATGACGTGAAAAACAAAGAAATCCTTTCGAAAGCCTCATTGATCACAAAAGATGCATTCGAGACTTTCCCCGCGTTCTCTCCGGATGGTAAATGGCTTTATTTCTGTACGGCCCCGGCCCAGAAGATGCCGGAGAATTATGATAAGGTACGTTATAATCTCTGTCGTGTCGCGTTCGATCCGGATCGTGGCGAGATCAGCTTCCCGATCGATACGTTGGTACATGCGGATAGCTTGAGCTATACATTTCCCCGTATCTCTCCCGATGGACGTTTCCTGATGTACACGGAAACCGCTTATGGGCAGTTCCCTATTTGGCACCCGGATGCGGAGATCCGGATGATGGATTTGGAGAATCGGACAGCGATGGATATGTCTGCGTTGAATAGCCCGGATACGGATAGCTATCATTCTTGGAGTAGTAATAGTGATTGGGTCGTATTTAGTAGCCGCCGGGATAACGGTTTATATACTTTACCTTATATTTGTTATATAGGGAAAGACGGTAAGCCTTCGAAACCGTTCTTATTGCCTCAAGAAGATCCGGATAAGTATGACTATCAGTTGTATTCCTACAATATTCCGGAATTGACGAAAGGTGCCGTAGAGGTCAGCCCCTATGAGATCCAGCAAGTAGCCGAGAAAAATAAACCGGAGCAGGTTCGGTTTAAATGACCGGATCTATTTATATTCGCGTATAAATAAGAGATAAGATGACAAAAGATATTATAGCCGAATCTGTACAGAACGACTTACGGTATTTGCAATTGTTGGCACGGAGTTTCCCGACGATCGCGGATGCCAGTACGGAGATCATTAATCTGGAAGCGATCTTGAACCTACCGAAGGGGACGGAGCATTTCTTAAGCGATTTACATGGCGAGGATCAAGCCTTTAGCCATGTACTGAGAAACGCTTCCGGTGCCGTAAAGCGCAAGGTGAACGAGATTTTCAGTAATACGCTCCGGGAGTCCGAGAAGAAGGAGCTTTGTTCCTTGATTTATTATCCGGAGGACAAGCTGGAACTGATCAAGGGCCAAGAGCAAGATCTGGAAGATTGGTATCAAGTGACCTTGAATCAATTGGTACGTGTTTGCCGGAACGTGTCCTCCAAATACACCCGTTCGAAAGTACGTAAGGCTTTACCCAAGGAGTTCTCCTATATTATCCAGGAGTTATTGCACGAGTCTTCCGTAGAGCCGAATAAATCCGCTTATGTGGACCAGATTATCTGTACGATCATCTCCACGGGGCGTGCGGACGATTTCATTATCGCTATGTGTAACCTGATCCAACGGCTGACGATCGACCTGTTACATATCATCGGCGATATTTACGATCGGGGCCCGGGGGCCCACCTGATCATGGATATCCTTTGCAATTATCATAATTTCGATATCCAATGGGGTAATCATGATATCTTGTGGATGGGAGCCGCCTCTGGTAATCTGGTAAGTATCGCCAACGTGATCCGTATGTGTTTACGCTTTGGTAATATGGCCACCTTGGAGGATGGATATGGCATCAATCTGTTACCTTTGGCCACGTTCGCTATGGAGGCGTACGGGGATGATCCTTGCGCGTTATTCATGCCGAAAACAAAGTTCGCCGATAACGCGATGGATGAGAAGACCACCCGTTTGATCGCCCAGATGCACAAGGCGATCACGATCATCCAGTTCAAGCTGGAGGGAGAGATCATCCGCCGCCGTCCGGAGTTCGAGATGGATGACCGGATGTTGTTGCACCATATCGACTTGAAGCGGGGAGTGGTTCATATCGATGGAATGGATTATACGCTCAAGGATACCAATTGGCCTACGTTAGACCCGAAAGACCCGTATCGTCTTTCTATCGAGGAGGAAGATTTGATCCGGAAGATCTTGCATTCTTTCGAGAGCAGCGAGAAGATGAAAAAGCATATGCGTTGTTTCTTCCGGCATGGGGGGATGTATCAGGTTTGTAATTCTAATTTACTGTTTCATGCCTCTATTCCGATGAACCCGGATGGTACGTTTAAGTCCGTTCGTATCTTGGGGCAGGAATACAAAGGGCGTGCCTTATTGGATCGTGTGGATCAGTTGATCCGTACGGCTTATTTCAAGACCGGCGAGCAGGAAGAGGTAGAATACGCGCATGACTATATCTGGTATCTTTGGGGCGGCAAGGACTCCCCATTGTTCGATAAGAGCAAGATGGCTACTTTCGAGCGTGCCTTTATCGAGGAGACCGAGACGCATAAGGAGGAAAAAGGCGCTTATTATACGCTGCGTGAGCAAGAGGAAATCTGCGATAAGATATTGGATGAGTTCGGGGTGGCGGGTATGCACCGGCATATCATCAACGGGCATGTCCCTGTCCGCTCCAATCAAGGTGAGAACCCCATCAAGGCGAACGGCAAGATGCTGGTGATCGATGGCGGTTTCTCCCGTCCGTATCATTTGGAGACCGGTATCGCGGGCTATACATTAGTATATCACTCCCGTGGTTTCCAGCTTGTGCAACACGAACCCTTCGAATCCCGGGCGAAAGCGATCGAGGAAGGCTTGGATATCAAATCCACTACGATCGTGGTAGAACTAAGCTCCCATCGCCAGATGGTGAAGGATACGGATAAAGGCGCGGATCTTCAAAGCCAGATCCGTGATTTAGAGAAACTTCTTTACGCCTATCGTAACGGTTTGATCAAGGAGAAGGAGCGGATGGAGCGATAGTTCTTTGTAAAGGTGTGCGTTAGTAAATGTTTTTTTTTACACAATCATGGTATAATTAAAAAAAATAAACTATATTTGCCCTGACAATTCTCAATATTGTGTTTGTGAATATAGATTGTTAACCTAAAAATTAATTAATTATGCAACGAAAGAAAGTTTTAGATTCTTTCAAACATTGGAAAGTTGCGATACTCTCCGTGTTGATGTTTTTTTGCATGACAGCGGCCTACGCTCAATCAGGCTCTGTTAAAGGTAAAGTTCTCGACGAACTAGGTGAACCGATTATCGGTGCGAACATTGTAGAAAAAGGTACGACGAATGGTACCATTACCGACATGGACGGTAATTACACACTCTCGGTGAACGACATGAAGAAGGCCATTCTTCAATTCTCTTTTATTGGTTATAACACGATGGAGGAAGGCGTTAAGGGCCGCAAGTCCGTCGAGGTTAAGCTGGCTCCTTCCGTAGTGAACTTAGGCGAGGTTGTAGCTATCGGTTACGGTACGCAAACTCGTAAGGAAATCACGGGATCTGTAGCGAATGTGTCGGAGGAAAACTTTAACAAGGGTGTCAATCGCGACGCTTCCGACTTATTACAAGGAAAAGTAGCCGGTTTGCAGATTACTTCTGGTTCAGGTGATGTGACTCGTAGTTCTCAGATCCGCTTGCGTGGTACTTCCACTTTACAGAATGACCAAGGCCCGATGATCGTTATCGACGGTGTACCGGGTGGCGATATGTCTACGGTATCTCCTTCCGATATTGAGTCTATCTCCGTATTGAAGGATGCCTCTTCCGCTGCTATCTACGGTTCCCGTGCCGCTGGTGGCGTAATCTTGATCACTACGAAAAGAGGTTCCGGATCTCGTACGCAGATCAATTACGATGGTTACGTGACGATGGATAAAGTCGCTAATAAACCGGATATGTTGAATGCCTCCGAATGGCGTGAGGTTAACAAGCAATTAGGCAATGATATTAGTGAATTTGATAAGTATAATGCTGATACGGACTGGTTTGGAGCTTTGCTTCGTACAGGTGTTTCCCAAAATCATTCCTTGTCATTGTCCGGTGGTGGTTCTAAGAACAATTATCGTGCTTCTTACACGTATCTGGATCGTAAAGGTATTGCTCGTGATAACTGGATGAAGCGTCATAGTTTCCGCTTCCAGTTCCAACAGCGTGCGATCAATGATCGTTTACGTATTGGTTTGACGGGTGCCGCTACTTTGACGGATATGCAAGCTACATTCGCCGATTATTTTATTGCTGCTTATAATAACGCTCCTGTTGTTCCTGTCTATAATGAGGATGGTTCTTATTATACAGGAAATGATAACGCTTATAACCAAGGTAATATGGTGAAGGCTCAGGATGAGAACTACAAGTTATCAAAGAATAACTACTTCTATGGACAAGGTGATGCTCAGTTTGAGATCATCGAGGGTTTGAACGTGAAAGCGAATTTGTATAAGAGTCGTTATTCTAGCGATTATAGCCAATGGGAAAGTCAGGATAACGCACTTGGCGGTGGTTCCGGTAACTCTTTGGGTGATAGCTCGAATGGCTATGCTAAGAGACGTAACTTCGTTTGGGATCGTGAGTTGATGGAATGGACGGCCGATTATAATAAGTCTTTCGGTGCAGAAGAAAAGCATAAGTTGAATGCTTTGTTAGGTTATTCTTGGGAAACTAACGGTTATCAATCCCAAGAGTCTTTGGCAACACAGTTCTCTGTAGCTTCCATGGGAGCCAACTCTATCCAAGCTGGTAATGACTTGAAGGTCGGTAACGTGACTTCAGGCAAGAATGAATACAAATTAATTTCTTTCTTCGCTCGTGCGCACTATAGCTATGACGAACGTTATATGATCACTGCCACGGTACGTCGGGATGGTTCCTCTAAGTTCGGAGCCAATCATAAGTGGGGATGGTTTCCATCCGTATCTGCTGCTTGGGGTATCTCAGAGGAGGCTTTCATGAAAGATATAAGTTGGTTGTCTGACTTGAAGTTGCGCGTCGGTTATGGTGTTACCGGTAATCAAGATGGCTTGAAACCGTATAAGAGCTTGGAGTTGTATCAGCCGTATGGTACTTATTATAACGGTGGCGGTACTTCTACCTCTTTCCGTATCACGCAGAACCCGAATCCAGATTTGAAATGGGAATCAACTGCGATGTTTAATGTTGGTGTAGACTTCCAGTTGTTTAACGGACGTTTGGGTGGTACGATCGAGTACTATAATAAGAAAACTTCCGATATGCTTTACGACTATGCGGTTCCGACACCGACATATGTATATAACAAAATTGCCGCTAACGTAGGTGATATGAGCAATAAAGGTATCGAGGTTATGTTGAATTTGGATGTGATTCGTAACAAGACCTTCAGCTGGAATACTTCTATCAACTTGTCTCATAACAAGAATAAGATCACTAAATTGTCTAACGACTTGTTCTCTACCAGCCGTGTTTATGTAGGTGATCCTTGGATTCGTGGTGCTTCCGGCGTAACTTCCCATATCGTAGAGGAAGGCTATCCGGTAGGTCAGTTCTTTATGTTGAAGTGTAATGGCATTGATGAGAACGGTAAATTCATCATGGAAGATGTCAATGGTGATGGTCAGATCTCTGATGATGACCGTACCTATGTTGGCTCGGCTCAACCGGACTTGACTTATGGATGGAACAATACATTCTCTTGGAAGAATTGGGACGCTAGCTTCTTCATCCGTGGAACCATTGGTAATAAGGTATTGAACAACCCGAAGGCCGCTTATGGAAACAATACATATATCGCGGGAGCGAATGCGATGAAGGGGGATGACCTTACGACATTGAAAGAAAACTCTCGTGTATGTTCTTATTATTTGGAAGATGCTTCTTTCGCCCGTTTGGATAACTTGTCTATCGGTTATACATTCAACACGAAGAAACTCGATTGGTTGGATAAGGCGCGTGTTTATGTTGCCGCCCAAAATTTATTCGTGATCACTGGTTATTCCGGTTTGGATCCTGAGGTTGAGGTATTCCGTGGTGAAGCTTCTGATGATAACGCAGGTTTGTCTCCGGGCATCGAGCCTCGTAACTATATGCCAAAAGCACGTTCATTCACGTTTGGTGTTAACTTAACATTCTAATTTTAAATCGATTTTTGTTATGAAAAAGAAATCTTTAATATACTTTCTAGCAGGTGCATCATTGCTCTTCTCTATGCCGGCTTGTACCGATTTGGATGAAAATGTGTACGATAATGTCCCTGCGACTTCATTTGGTTCTACTGAAGCAGAGATCCAAGTGTTGGTGGGAACCGTCTATAAAACATTGAAGAGGTTTCCTGCTGATGGTAATTTTATCGCATTGGATGCTATGTCGGGATCAGATGCCGTGACTCCAACCCGTAAAGGTGGTGACTGGTATGATGGTGGACAATATCGTGAGATCTATATGCATACATGGACTTCCCAAACTTCGGTTATCAAGGGAGCGTGGTCTACTGCTTCTGAGTCGTTGGGTACTTGTAATGCTAACTTGAAGGTGGTGGAAGCTTCAGAAATCTTGACGAGTGAGCAAAAAGCTCAATACACTTCCGAGATTCGCGGTATACGTGCTTTTTGGATTTATAAGATGATGGATGAGTGGGGTAATATTCCATTGGTGACTGATTATGCGGATAAGGAACTTCCTTCTTGTCAACCTCGCCAAGCTGTTTTTGATTGGTTGATTACGGAAGTGACAGCGATAGCAGACATATGTCCGACAACAGGTTATAGTAAATTTACACAAGGTGCTGCTTATACCTTGTTGGCTAAATTGTATTTGAATGCTGAGGCTTGGGGTGTGACTACTTCAGGTAATGCTTACCAGAAGGTAATCGAATGCTGTGACAAGGTGATGACTATGGGATATATATTGGAACCTAACTTTAAGGCTAACTTTTCTTTGACGAACGAAAGCTCTCGTGAGGCGATTTTGGCCGCTCCATTCTCTGAGACTGATACAAATAAAGATAACCGTTGGCAATTGATGAACCGTACGTTACATTATAAGGATCAACAGGCTCTGTCTAGTGGCTTTTCCGCTTGGAACGGTGTTTGTGCGCAACCGGATTATGTAAAGCAATTTGCGGATGATGATCCTCGTAAGGAGGCTACTTTCTTGATTGGCCAGATGTATAACGCATCAACGGGTGAGGCTATCAAGACAGATCATGGGTTCTTGTTGGATCATACGATCGATGTCACTATGCTGGCCGGCACGGAATATGATGGTACTACTTGGGGAGCCGTGAACCAACATGATGGCGCACGTTGTCAGAAATGGCCGTACTCAACAACATTGACAGATGCGATGGGTAATGACTTCCATGTATTCCGTTATGCGGATGTCCTTTTGATGAAGGCGGAGGCTTTGCTTCGTAGCGGAGGCAGTGTGGTAGAGGCTACCAGCTTGGTTAATCAGGTTCGTGAGCGTGCTTTTGGCGACTCCGATCATAACAAGGCTACCGTCACGTTGAATGATATCATGTTGGAGCGTCGCTTCGAATTGTCTTGGGAGTTACACAACCGTCAGGATGATATTCGTTTTGGTGTCTATGAACAGGGTATGTGGTCTGCGTCTAACTGCACGAGAAAGGCTGATACTTATTTGAGATTATTCCCTGTATCTCAAGATGCTTATCAATCCAATGATAAGTTGACTCAGAATCCGGGTTATCCTGCATTTAAATAATAAACATAAATCTAGGGCTAGATAGGGCATAACGCTTTGTCTGGCCCTTTATCCTCTACTGGAGCTCAAGTGCAAAAGGTTATTGGATTCTATTGATTCAAGATATTTTTTTAGAGGAATAGTTAAGAAATGGCGAGAGGTTATCTATATAGATGACTTCTCGCTTTTTTTGTTGTTAAGTGTGGTGTTACAGTCTTTAAGGGCTCACCCGATAAATCGTGGGGATAATATTCTTATTGTATCGCAGCGGTATGTGGTGAAGGCTGTGAAGGGAGGATACGGAGACGTTCATAACGTCTTGTATCCCGAGGATATGATAAGGATGAACTTGTGGTATGATAACAATTAATCGTAAAATCAGTGCCTCACTGTATATTTTACCAAGGGATAGTATAGCCAAGTACTGCACGTTCAGATCGTTTCACGGATGTGAGTAGATCGTTTCACATTGGTGAGGAGATCGTATCACGTATGTGAAACGATCTCCTCACCAATGTGAAACGATTTAATGAGAGGATAGAACGTGCTACTTGGGGCGTGGGTGTGCTATAGAGTTTACCCGATTAGATGGCTCATTATACGGTTTGTTTTGTAAAAAGTCCTATCTTTGTTCAATAAGAGTGTCACGGGAGAGATGGCATGAAAACGATTAGTCTATGAGGCTTTCAAGAAAGTCAAGTCAAATAAGGACAGCGTGTGCATAGACGGGATATATAAAAGTCAATTGATTGTAGGAAATAGTAATAATAACAATTTAACAAAAGAGCTAAGTGCGAAGAGCCGTGTGAAACTCCCCTCCACTTACTCGAGCAAAATCTTTCAGTATGAGTCAGGCGAAGAGAATACCTTATGGAATATCCGATTTCAATCGGATGAGGAAAGATAATTTCTATTTTGTGGATAAGACTATGTATCTGCCGCTTATAGAGAAGATGCCGAGCTATCTCTTCTTAATCCGTCCGCGACGTTTTGGCAAGAGCGTATTCCTTAGCATGATGCGTACGTATTACGATATATTGCGTCAGGATGATTTTGATGCCTATTTTGGAGATCTCTGGATTGGTACGCATCCAACCGGTGAAAGGAATAAGTATCAGGTACTTTATTTTGATTTCTCTAAAGCGGGCTGTTCGATGCCGGGAGCGGACCTGATGACAAGCTTCAATGACTATTGCTGCTTAATCATTAATCAGTTTGCGCATGTGTACGCAGCTTATTATGACGCTGATTTTAAGGAGATCGTCGAGCATATAGAAAGCGCAAAGTCTAAGCTGGCTTACATAGAGATAAAAGCGAAGGAAAAGGGATATCCCCTGTATCTCATTATAGATGAGTACGACAACTTTACCAATGTGATATTGAGTGAGCATGGGCAGCGAATGTTTCATGACTTGACTCACGCCAGTGGTTTCTACCGGGAGTATTTCAAGCAATTCAAGGGAATGTTTGACCGTATATTCATGATGGGGGTAAGCCCTGTGACGCTGGATGATTTGTCGAGTGGATATAATATAGACTGGAATATCTCGGTAGATGAGATATTTAATGCCATGATGGGTTTTGATGAAACGGAAGTTCGTGAGATGTTCCGTTATTATCAGCAAAATGATATGCTCAAAGGGGATGTTGAGGCTATGATTACGGAAATGAAGCCTTGGTATGATAATTATTGTTTCGCTAGGATGTCATTGAATGACGATCGGGTATTTAACTGTGATATGACCCTGTATTATTTGAATTATCAAGTACAACGAGGGCGTTCCCCGGAAGAGATGGTCGATAAGAATATCCGTACGGACTATAGTAAGCTGAAGATGCTGGCACGTATTGATCGCGACTCCGTACAAGAGGGAGATCGTATGAGTACCATCGAAAAGATTGCTGCGGAGGGAGATATCTTCGTGGATTTGCATACTTCTTTCCCCGCTGAGCGAATAACGGATATAGATAATTTCCGTAGTCTACTTTATTATTATGGTTTGCTTACGATGTGTGGTACACGGGGAGATTTGATTAAAATGAGTATACCGAATAATTGTGTACGAGAGCAATATTTCGGTTTTCTTCGTGACTATTACCAAAAATATAGTTCTATTGATTTGCATTATTTGAATGTGATGTTGACCGACATGGCTTACGATGGCCGTTGGAAGCCTTTCTTTGAGAGCGTAGCTCAGACGTATCGTGAAAATTCAGCCGTGCGTGACGCGATGGAAGGCGAGCGGAACCTGCAAGGTTTTCTGAAAGCCTATCTTGCTCTTGCCTCCTATTATTTGGTGGAGCCGGAACTGGAAATGAATTATGGGTATTGTGACTTTTTCCTTTTACCCGATAGGAAGCGCTATCCGGACGTGAAGCATAGCTATATCTTGGAATTGAAATATGCGACTCGTACGGCAACTGATGCCGAGCTGGAAGTTCAAGCGTTGGAGGGACGAAAGCAATTACTGCGATATAGCGAAGATAAGATAGTACGTTGTTTGTCGGAAGGAACAACTCTACATCGTTTGTTGTTGCAATTCCGTGGGTGGGACTTAGTACGTCGCGAGGAAGTATAACATAACTCCGCTTTTTTGTATACCTTCGCGCCATGAACAAACAAGCGCTGCTTTTTTATCCGTTGTTGGGGGTGGTTCTTTTGGTGCTCTTTGTGGGAGGGCTGGCGTATGGGGCCGTACCGATTCCTTTGGATCACGTGATGGATATTTTGCTGGGGAAGGGATCGGATAAGATCGCTTGGCAGAATATCGTGTTGCAATCTCGTTTGCCTCAGGCGATAACCGCGTTGTTGGCGGGGGCTTCACTGGCTACGAGTGGGCTGTTGTTGCAAACTTTATTCCGGAATCCGTTGGCCGGACCCTCTATATTAGGTATCAGTGATGGGGCTAATCTGGGAGTGGCCGCTATCATGTTGTATTTTGGAGGTACGCTGGGGCAGTTTACGGATTGGCCGGTCAGCGGATATATGGCGGTGATTCTTGCTGCGTTCGTAGGGGCTTGCGTGATCTTGGGATTGATTATCTATTTCTCCGCGAAGGTGAAGAACAATGTCATGCTCTTGATTATCGGTATAATGATCGGCTATCTGGCCTCGTCGATTATCTCTATACTGAACTATTATTCCTCGACAGATAGGGTACATGCTTTCGTGATGTGGGGACTGGGCAATTTCTCGGGGGTATCCTTGGAACAATTGCCTTTCTTCGGGACTTGCGCATTGATCGGGTTGCTGTTGGCTGTCTTGCTGATAAAGCCTCTGAATGCCTTGTTGCTGGGAGAGATGTATGCCGCTAATCTGGGTATACGGATCAAGCGGGCACGAATAGCCATCCTTTTATGTACGGGGATATTGACTGCTACGACTACCGCTTTCTGCGGACCGATCTCTTTTATCGGATTAGCGGTTCCGCATATCGCACGGCTGATGCTTGGTTCTTCCAATCATAAGATATTGGTGCCGATAACGATGTTGACGGGCTCCTGTATCGCCTTGCTTTGTAATTTATTGATGGTCGTACCGGGAAGCAACACAATTTTGCCCTTGAATGCGGTGACACCTATGCTGGGTGCGCCGGTTATTATCTATGTAATCGTAAACCGGAAGAATATTCAATATTTTAATTAGTGGTTATGGAAAGGATTCCAGTTATAAGGACAAGAAATCTGAGTATTGGATATGTTTTGAAAGGTGGACACCTAAAGTTGGTGCATGATGCCCTCGACTTGAATTTATATCCGGGCGAGGTGACTTGCCTTCTTGGGTTGAATGGTGCGGGAAAGTCTACCTTATTGCGTACGCTGTGCGGTTTCCAGCCCTCTCTGGGGGGCGAGATCGAATTGAAAGGAAAGCCGTTGGCCTCTTACTCGCAAGGTGATTTTTCCCGGATGGTAGGTGTTGTTCTCACGGAGAAGACAAATGCCGGTGGAATAACGGTTTACGAGTTGGTCTCTTTAGGAAGACATCCCTATACCGGCTTTTTCGGACAATTAAGGCAGGAAGATCGCAGGATTATCGAGGAATCGCTTGCTGCCGCCGGTATCGCTCATAAGGCTTATAATTATGTGTCGGAACTTAGTGATGGCGAGCGTCAGAAAGCCATGATCGCCAAAGCGCTGGCACAGCAATGCCCCATCATATTGTTGGATGAGCCGACGGCCTTTTTAGATGTGACAAGTCGGATAGAGACTATGGTCTTGTTACATAAATTAGCGGTAAAGCAACAAAAAGCGATTCTGCTATCGACGCATGATCTTGATTTGGCGATCCAGCTGGGAGACTGTCTATGGTTACAGGAGAAAAGTCGCCCAATGGCATGTGGAACGCCGGAGGACTTGATTATGGGAGGAGCTTTCGAGACTTTCTTTAGCAAGGAAGGAATCGTGTTTGATCCGAATACCGGGAAATTGAATACGGCAGCTCCAACAAAGCTTATTGGGGTTGAGGGGGATTTTATGACTTCTTATTGGGTTGGGAATGCCTTGATCCGGAATGGCTTTAAGCCCTCGTCGGTTAGCGAGGATTATATAAGTGTTTATTGTAATGCTCCGGATAGCCTGCGTATTCAGTTCCCTGCGGAAGAGGGCACGAGAATCGTAGGAAGTGTGGCGGAGATGATCTCGATCATAATTCATAAATCATAAGTTATATATGTCAAATGAGATTACATGGCGGCTGGAAAATGAGAATATAGGCCGTTTGTTGGTACATTACGCGATTCCCGCCGTTATCGGGACCATGGTTAATGCTCTTTATAATATCGTAGATCGTATATTTATCGGACAAGGAGTGGGTGCGCTAGCTATCTCCGGATTGACTTTGACTTTCCCGATACTACTCTTTATGCAGGCATTTGGAATGTTGATCGGTGCGGGAGCAGCTACAAGGGTCTCCATTCATCTAGGTCGTAAGGCGAATGATCTGGCAGATAACGTATTAGGAAACGCTTTCACTTTGACATTCATTATCGGAGCCTTGACGATTATCCCCAGTATGATTTTCTTGGATGATTTGTTAACGTGGTTCGGAGGAAGCGAGCAGACGATACCTTATGCGAAAGACTATTTATATATCGCTATCCCGGGTAATTTGCTGGCTACATTAAGCTTTAGCTTTAATGCCGTGATGCGTGCTTCCGGATATCCGAAAAAGGCGATGTTCACGATGATGATCGGTGCCGTATTGAACGTGATCCTAGACCCGATCTTTATCTTCTGGCTGGATATGGGGATACAGGGTGCCGCTATCGCTACGGTGATCTCCATGGCCGCCGGTGCCGCTTTCGTGATGAGTCATTTTATCAGCAAGGATAGTATCGTACGTTTCCATACGAAATATTTCCGGTTGAAAGGTTCCATTATTTGGAATATATTTACGATCGGCATGTCTCCATTTTCCATGCAGCTGGCGGGCAGTGTGGTTGTGGTGATCATGAACCATGCGTTGAAAGAGAATGGAGGCGATTTGGCGATTGGAGCCAGCGGTATTATTTCCAGTATCGCCATGCTGCTGGTTATGTTGATTATCGGTATCGCCCAAGGGATGCAACCGATTGTCGGGTTTAATCATGGCGCTGGGCATCATGACCGGGTATTGGCTACCTTGCGGTTGTCTATTATAGTATCGACCTTGATTACAGGGGTAGGATGTATCGTCAGTTTATTATTCCCGAGACTGATCGTTAGCGTATTCTCGACGGATGCCGAATTGGTGTCGATTACGGATAATGGATTACGTCTGACGATGCTGGTCTTTTTCGTTGTCGGTTCCCAGATTACGATCAGCCAGTTTTTTCAAAGTATCGGTGTCGCATGGAAAGCGATGTTTCTGAGTCTAAGTCGGCAGGTTTTATTCCTGATACCGGCTATCCTGCTATTTCCTCCGATCTGGGGATTGGATGGCGTTTGGCTAGCGCAACCTTTTTCCGATTTCATCGCGGCGGTAACCGCATGGGGCTTTTTATGGTATCATGTTAAAAACGTGAAAAATAAGGGTTAAAGATGAACTTATGTCGATGTTAATTGTATTTTTATTGTACATATAAAAGTACTTTTATAGACAAACCTTTAAAAATGAGTTAATATGAAGAAGATTGTATTATTGCTCGCCGTTTTATTATTTGGTGCAGGGTCGATGATGGCACAGCAGGACAAGTCAGCAGAGAAAGCTGCGAAGCAGGCCGAGAAAGAAGCAAAGAAAGCAGAGAAGGCAGCGAAGAAAGCTGCGGAGGAAGCCGAGGCTAACGCATTGTTTGAACAAGCGGTGCAAGCTTTGAAGAATAAGGATTTCGTATTGGAAGCGGATCGTATAGAGTTTAAGCGCGGTAGTTTTGTTTATGTTACTCCGAACACGAACTTCGTTTCGGTGAAGGGTGAGAAGGCTACCATTCAGTTAGCGTTTAATACTCCGGCGGCCGGTCCTAACGGAATAGGAGGTATAACGGTTGATGGAACAACTTCCGGTGTACAGATGAAGACTGACAAAAAAGGAAACGTTATGTACGAGATGAATGTGCAGGGTGTAGCGGTATCCGCTAGGGTTACGTTCCGTATGGCAAAAGGTACGAATAAATGTACTGCCACGGTATCGCCTAACTTTAATAGCAACCGTATATCCTTTACGGGAAATCTCTATCCTTCAAGCGAGTCGAATGTGTTCAAGGGACGTTCTATTTAATGTAGATACAAAGAATCGTGAAGGCGGACTTTCTTTCGGGAAGCCCGCCTTTCTGTTTATAAGAAGGATGAGATTGGACTATTTCCAAGCATCATTTTGTACCAGATAAGCTTGGCCGTTCTCATCGTTTCCTGCGGTCTGGATCTCTGTCTCGGGAAGCGGGAACATCGTCTTAGAAGCGGTTGGAGCGGATACACCATAGAATTTAGTTAGGTATTGCTTCTCATAATTTATATATGCCGTCAATTCCTTGTTCATATAATCACCTCCCCAACGAACCAGATCGAAAAATCGTTGTCCTTCCATCGCAAGTTCCAGCTTACGTTCCATATGAATCGCCTTGATACAAGTTTCCTTGTTGCTGAATGCGGCGTGACTGGATGGATAAGGTTTCACTAAATAATTGGCGGCAGGCGTTCCGTCTTCCAGATAAATGATATTGTCCGGTTTGGCTGCACGTTCACGGATATCGTTTACTTGCTGCATGGCGGCACTTAATTCTCCGTCGTTCGCTAGGCATTCCGCGTATAACAATTTACAATCACGTAAGCATAGATATTGTAAATTCATGGCAGAACCGGGAGCCCAGCCGGATGAATAGGTGGAGCCAGCTAATCCGGCATCCTGTTCCGCTTTGCTATAGACATGCTTTTTCGGTAGGAATACACCACCGCTACTTACATTTCGTATCCAATCATTAGCAGGCAATCCCCAATCTTTATAGGGAATCTCCATACGTCCTACGGCGAAATCTAAACGAGGGTCCACGGCGATTGTTTTATCATTCTTAGAGATGTAATCATAATCGGTAACACGTTCTGTTACGGATTTTTTATTTCTGTACTCTCCATCAAGATAAGGAAGTCCGTTTTCGTCTACTTGGAATGAGTTTACCAGTTCGTAAGAGGGTTGATAAAATCCGCAACATCCACCGGGGCCTGTGTTATGAGGATAATTCAGTAAAAATCCGTAATTCCCGTTATTATTGGCTCCGACAGAGAATTGTACCTCAAAAATAGACTCTTTCCCATTTTCGGTAGTTGCGTTAAAATTTGCGTCCAGATCATCTTGTAAGGCTAATCTCTCTCCTTTAGGGCTTAATCCGTTTGCGATAATATCGGCCAAGATCGGTTTGGCGGCTGTCATATCACCTTGTTGCATTAGTATTTTAGCCTTTAACGCTTTTGCCGCTGTTTTCGTAGGGCGTGCCACTTCGGTCTGTTTTTCGGGTAATCCTTCGATGGCCGCTTCTACATCTGCTAAAATATTAGGATAAATGTCCGTACCGTTATGAACTTTCGGGTCATTTTCTTCAGCGGCGATCGTCTCGTCGATATAGGGCATGCCGGTCGGTCCGAAAATCTTTACCCCTTCGAACATGAATAGGGCACGTAAGAATTTTAGCTCCGCGGTCCGGTAGGCCTTGGTTGTCTCATCCATGTCTGCCGCTTCTTTCATCACATTGAGTGCTAAGTTGCAACGTTGTGCTCCATAATATGCGTCTTTCCACTTATTCTGTAAATAGTCGTTTGTGGCCGTGACGGCATACGTCTCTACGGAATTCAATACAGATTGGTCATTGGATTCGGAGCCTTTATTAGCGTCACCTCCGTATACACCACCGAATACCCAATTGAACATATTGTCATATCCGGTCGGCCGGGTCAAACCGGCATAAGCGTTGACCACCAATAACTCAACCCCTTCAGCATTTGTTAATGCTTCTTGGTCAATACTGCCTTGAGGAGCTTTATATAGAAAATCCTCACCGCAAGAACTCAAGGTAAATAAAGCAACTGCGCTTACTATTAATATTTTATGTCTCATAATAGTCGTTTTTATAGTAAAATGGATTTAGAAAGTAAAATTCACGCCCAATAAGAATCGCATAGTTGTAGGCCAGCCTCCCATATCGACTCCTCTTTTTAAGTCTACACGTCCGGCTCCGTCGGTGTCAGAATCGCTTTGCCGTAAATAGGCGTTGGTAAACTCTGGGTCCAAGCCTGTATATCCGGTGACCGTAAGGATATTCTCGGCTTGTAAATACAGGCGGAGATTCTGGATACCAGCCTTCTTGAGTAATTCCTTAGGCAAGGAATATCCCAATACGAGATTTTTCAGGCGTAAGAAGGAGGCGTCTTCTACGTAATAAGAGCTAGAATAAGCTCCGGAATAGTTATCTTCCGTATTCAGCATAGGAAGGATAGCATTACTGTTATCGCCATTCAATGTCCATGATTGATCTCTGAGGCGTGAGGATTTATTACCGTTGAAAGTCCAGAAATCGGTAAAATATTTTGTGTTATTATATAAGTCATTGCCGATAGAGAAGTTCCAGAACATAGTAAAGTCCCAGTTTTTCCATGTTAACGTGGCGTTGAGGCCTCCGGTTAAGTCCGGATGAGGAGAGCCGATAAAGGTCCGGTCGCTATCATCCAATTTGCCGTCTCCGTTCAAGTCCTCGAAACGGAAGCGGCCGACATAAGCGGCAGCGTCTGCCTCTGTGATATCACTTTGTCCGAATGGCTTGGTTGCCATAACATCGGCTACGGACTCATAAAAACCATTTTGCTTCAACCCCCAGAATTCAGACACGGCATGTCCTTTTGTCGTACGGGTTACGTATCCTTCGATGCGCGTACCGCTAGCCCATAGAGAATAATCGTCAGCTTCCGCGAGTTTCAAGACCTCATTTTTATAATGGGATAAATTCAAGGATAGATCCCATGCCCAGTCTCCTTTTCGGTCACGGTAATTAAACATGAAGTCGAAACCGGTGTTCTTTATATCTCCGAAGTTGATATAAGGGCTTCCGGATTCTCCGGCCATCGAGGTGTAGGCCGCTTGTATCAACATATTGGATGTCTTCTTCGTATACCATTCGAATGAACCGCTGAATTTACCATTCAGGAAGGTTGCGTCCAGACCCAAGTTGACCATCTTGGTCATTTCCCATTTCGTATCAGTGTTACCGTAGGTACTGAGGCGGAATCCGGTTGTCTCGCTATTGTTCGCTCCGGTCATGTCGTAATTTGTATAGGAGGTGCTGGTCGTGAACAAATTGGCGAAATTAGTTGCGACAGGAATCTCTGAGTTACCCGTGACGCCGTAACCGGCTCGTATCTTTAAGTCGTCCAGCCAATCTCGGCTTGGTTCCATAAATGCCTCCTCTGACATACGCCAACCGGCGGAGATAGATGGAAAGACTCCGTAACGATTATTTTCCGAGAAACGGGAAACACCGTCCCGGCGGATAATACCGGTTAATAGATACTTATCCTTATATCCATAGTCTGCACGGGCAAACATACCAAATAGCGCGAATTCTCCATTGTAAGTGGAAGAGTTGGTACGTTGGCTATTGTTCTCGCCCATATCCAAGGTGTATGTATTGGTATTGTCTTCGAATAAATAGTTATATCTACGTGCGTTGAGGGATCTGCCTAAACCGTCCCGAATAGCCTCTGTTCCCAATAAGATGTTCAAGGAATGGATCTCATTGAATGTCCGGCTGAAAGATAACGTGTTGGTCCAAACCCAACGATAATTAAAGTAATTACTTTCGTAAAAGTTATTTTGACCGCCGGACTCGGAGAACTCCGGGTTGTTTTTAGTCATCGAGTAAGAATAGTCATTACGATAATCGATACCGAAGTTTGTTTTGAAAGTCAGTCCAGTCCATAGGTCTGCTTCTCCATATACGTTGCCAAATATACGTTGGGTAGTGGCATAATTATCCTTATTCCTTTCACGAATAGCTACAGGATTCTGGAAATTGCCGGTCCCGGCGAATAAGGAGCCTGCATAATTGCCCGCATAGTCATAAACCGGTACATAAGGAGAGGCCCGATAAGTCCATGAGTAGATGTTGGACTCTGTACCTGAGAAGCTAAGTCCGTTGTTTTTGCTAAAACTATAAGTTAGGTTCTCTCCGAATCGCAACCATGGGCGGACGTTATACGACGAATTAGCACGTGCTTGATAGCGTGTGAAATAAGATTCGATAGCGGTACCTTGCTGGTCGAAATAGTTCATGCTCATGGTGTATTGCCCTTTATCGGTACCTCCAGACAAGGACAGCTGATGATTCTGCATCCAACCGAGTTGACTGATCTCATCCCACCAGTTCGTATCGCCTACGGGCGCATAGACTACGTTGTTCGCTTGATCGTAATCGCTAGGATCGATGGAGGTGCTACCACCGGCGCCGGTTACGGTCATGTAATTGGGTAGATGATTAACCCAAGAGTCGGAAGTACTTCCGAATTGCTGGTGGTAAGGTAATTCTCCATTGGCGCTGGCTCCCGTTAGGTCCAGATTGTTTTTCGAGGCTTGCCATTCAACATCAATACGGTCATAAGCGTTTAAGACGTCATAGCGTTTACCTGTTTTAGAGAAACCGTAATATCCGTCATAGGTTAATCTCGGTTGTCCCGTTTTTGTCCCTTTCTTGGTCGTGATCAAAATGACGCCATTCGCTGCTTGCGCTCCGTAGATCGCAGCGGAAGAGGCGTCTTTCAATACTTGCATACTCTCGATGTCATTGGGATTGATAGAGCTTAGGTCTTGGTCACGAGTGGATACGCCATCGATAACATACAAAGGTCCGTTGTCATTGATGGAATTAATACCTCGGATGCGTACCATCGTGGCTGAACCGGGAGCACCGGAGGTACCGATGTTTACGCCCGCCGCTTTACCTTGCAACTGTTGTGTGGCGGAAGAACCGGAAGACGCCAATAGCTCTTCAGTATCGATAACCGCTACGGAACCTGTGATGTCCTTTTTCTGTTGGGTACCGTAACCGACAACGACTACCTCGTCTAGATTTTGGGTGTCTTCCTTTAAGGTAATGTTCATGACGTTCCCGCTTGCAGGTGTTTGTTGAGTTACGTACCCGATGTAAGAGATGACCAGAATGGCATTCGGCTCTACTTCTAATACGTATTTACCATCCAGATCGGTGATCGTTCCGTTCGTGGTACCCTTTACGACTACGTTAACACCTAATAGGGGCTCTCCTTTAGCGTCGGTGATCGTACCCGTTATTTTCCGGGATTGTTGCGTAACGGAGGTTTCCGCTTTTAATACGGAACTTTGCGGTATGATAGCACCGCCTGCCAATAAAAAGCATAAGGCCAATCCTAGCCTGCTTTTAAAGATCGCATGTCTGTGTTTCATAATAAATAGGTTAATAAAGTCTAGTAAACTGAGGCAATATTAAGGTTTGTTTAGACGAAGACCAATAAAAATCAATGAATGCCTTTATCTATTCGGTGAAAAAGCCTTTTTAATCGGCGAACAACTTTTGGTGGAATTCTTTTGTTTTTTATCCGTCTGGGCAAAGAAAAAGGACACCGGCAGGTGTCCTTTTCTTTAATGTTTACCTATTCTGCCGGTCTGTATGATGAACCGGTTTGTTAGGGCTTTCACAAGTCCTAACGGTGCAAATGTAAATTAAGGAGAGAAGTATAAAAAATAGAATCAGTGAACTGGCGGAATTATTCGATGAACAGGGTTTTTTGTTCGGTAAACTTTCCGTAAGTTCGCGAAATAAAAATTTAACATCTTATAATCATGCAACTATCCATAGATCAAAAAGACATCGATAAATTCCTGATGATAGGCGATAAAGTATTGATTAAGCCTAAGAATCCACAGAGCCAGACGAAGACCGGATTGTATCTGCCTCCCTCGGTTCAACAAGGGGAGAAGATACAAGCGGGTTATATCATAAAGACGGGGCCCGGATATCCGTTGCCTTCTCAATCTGAGGAGCATGAGGTCTGGGAGAAAAAGAAAGGGGAGGAGGTGCAATACTTGCCGCTTCAAGCCCGTGAAGGTGATTTGGCTGTCTATTTGCAGAATGCCGCTTACGAGATCAATTTTAATGACGAGAAGTTCTTGATTGTCCCTCATTCCGCTATTTTGATGTTAGTGCGTGATGAAGGTTTGTTTGAATAAAGCCTTTTGTTAAGGAAAATAGGGCTATATTCACTTTTTTATCTTATTTTTGCCAGCAAAACAAGACAAACTATCAACAGTAGCGATTATAATGAATAAGATTGTAAGTAAAGAACATTTCTCAGCCAACGTGGTGAAGCTGGAAGTCGAGGCTCCTTTGATCGCCCGCTCCCGCAAGGCCGGTCACTTCGTGATCGTGAAGGTTGGCGAAAAAGGCGAACGTATACCTCTTACCATTGCCGGGGCGGATACCGAGAAAGGTACCATCACCTTGGTGATCCAAGCGGTAGGCGGCTCATCCCGTAAAATCTGTGAATTGAATGAGGGTGACTATATCACGGATGTGGTGGGTCCGTTAGGGCAGGCTACCCATATCGAGAAGGTTGGAACGGTTGTTTGTGCCGGTGGTGGCGTAGGTGTCGCTCCGTTGTTGCCGATCGTGGAGGCTTTCCATAAGGCAGGAAATCGTGTGATCGTCGTATTGGCGGCCCGTACCAAGGACTTGGTGATCCTTGAGGAGCAGATGCGCCAAAACTCGGATGAGGTAATTATCATGACCGATGACGGATCGTATGGTATGAAAGGCTTGGTGACGAATGGCGTGGAGAGCGTGATCAACCGGGAGAGGGTGGATTTATGCGTTACGATCGGTCCGGCTATTATGATGAAATTCGTTTCCGCTCTTACAAAGAAATACGAGATTCCTACCGTAGCTTCCTTGAATACGATCATGGTGGACGGAACGGGTATGTGTGGTGCTTGCCGTATTACGGTAGGCGGGAAGACCAAGTTCGTTTGTGTGGACGGACCGGAGTTCGATGCTCATCAAGTGGATTTTGATGAGATGATCATGCGCCTCGGCGCTTATAAGGATATAGAGAAGAAATAACGAAACCACGTAATTGAATCATGACAACAGAAGAATTAATCGCTGCTCGTCGTGCCGAACCTTGGCGGGAGGCGCTTCGCAAAAGCAAGAAAAATAAAGAACGTGCGGATATCCCCCGTGTGAAGATGAACGAGTTGGACCCGGAATACCGGAGTCGTACCCGTTTGGAGGAAGTTAACTTAGGCTTGACAAAAGAACAGGCTATGCAAGAGGCCGAGCGCTGTCTGGATTGTCCGAATCCTACTTGTATGCAGGGATGTCCGGTAAATATCAATATACCTACTTTTATCAAGAATATCGAGCGTGGGGAATTCTTGGAGGCCGCTAAGACCTTGAAAGAGACAAGTGCCCTGCCCGCTGTTTGCGGTCGTGTCTGTCCGCAGGAGAAACAATGTGAGAGCAAGTGTATCCATTTGAAAATGGGTAAGGAAGCGGTTGCCATTGGCTACTTGGAACGTTTCGCCGCTGATTACGAACGTGAGAGCGGTAATATCTCGGTTCCGGAGATTGCGGAGAAGAACGGTATCAAGATTGCCGTGGTAGGTTCCGGTCCTGCCGGATTGTCTTTTGCCGGAGATATGGCGAAGCGTGGATATGATGTGACTGTGTTCGAGGCATTGCATGAGATCGGTGGTGTATTGAAATATGGTATCCCGGAGTTCCGCCTACCGAATAAGATCGTGGACGTGGAGATTGATGGCCTTCGTAAGATGGGCGTACAGTTTGAGAAAGATTGTATCGTGGGTAAGACGATCAGTTATGATGATTTGCATGCGGATGGCTTTAAGGGCGTGTTCGTGGCAAGTGGCGCCGGTCTGCCTAACTTTATGAACATTCCGGGTGAGAACTTTGTGGGCGTGATGTCGTCCAACGAGTATTTGACCCGTGTAAACTTAATGGATGCGGCGAATCCGGAAAGTGATACGCCGGTGCTACAAGGGAAGAAGGTGGCCGTGATCGGAGGTGGCAATACAGCTATGGACTCTGTCCGTACTGCTCGCCGTCTGGGCGCTGAGCGTGCTATGATTGTCTACCGTCGTAGCGAGGAGGAGATGCCCGCTCGTTTGGAAGAGGTGAAACATGCGAAGGAAGAAGGTGTAGAGTTCTTGACGCTTCATAATCCGATTGAATATATAGGAGATGAAAGAGGTCGTGTTAAGCAGATGCGCTTGCAGAAGATGGAGCTAGGTGAGGCGGATGCCTCTGGTCGCCGTCGTCCGGTACCTATCGAGGGAGCTATCGAAACAATCGATGTGGATGAGGTGATCGTTAGCGTCGGTGTATCTCCGAATCCATTAATACCCCGTGCCTTTGGAGGCTTGGAGGTGAGCAAGAAGGGTACGATCGTAGTGGAGGAAGACAGTATGCGCTCCGCTTTAGGCGATGTGTATGCCGGTGGTGACATCGTTCGTGGTGGAGCTACCGTGATTCTGGCGATGGGAGACGGTCGTAAGGCTGCCGCCGCTATGGATGCGGACTTAAGAGGATAAGTATAATATCTATTAGTTCTATAAGGAAAGACGGGTTGTTTGGACGATCCGTCTTTTTTCTTTTATCGTGATACGGAGATTTATGTTTATTATCTATAAGACTAATTCTTGAAATAATCTCTCAAATGTCTGTTCTAGATCGTTGGAAAAACCGGGATGTGGACGCGAGGTTTGGATAGAGGCACTTCTTATGGCGGTAAGCCAACGAAAGCGCTCCGGAATATCTAGGCTGGCTATAGGACCTCCATCCTTTGCGCCGGAACATATCTTATCGAAAACGTGGAGATTCGTACACAAAGATTCCTTATCTATATCTGATGTGAACAGACGAAGTTTCTCCTCGTTTACATGATAGCGAGCCTTGATGAATTTAGGCCGTTTACAGAACATGATAAGGCCTACATTGATAAACTCCTCCCGTTCGATTTTCGGTACGATACGGATTACGGCATATTCATATAAGTGTTTGTCTTGCATGTCGAGCTTCATTTATAAACGTGTCAGAATGGGCGATTCGGTCAATTAAGAACCGGATATATACATCACGTATCTCTTGAGGCGTACCGGGACTATCGTTCCAATGCAACCAATCGTCGGGTACTAGACCTACGATCTCACGAATTTTCTCTTCCGTTAAGATACGTTTGAAATCTTTGTTTACTTCCTCCAGCAGCGTCGCTTGTGGCAATAATACATGATCCTTGATATGGATGAAAGGGCCGATCGCATGTTTTTGCCAATTTACCCATGAGAAATGGAAAAATAAGGAAGCTCCATGATCGATGAGCCAAAGTTCTTTATTCCATATCAACATATTCGTATTCCGGACCGTGCGGTCTATATTTGTCAAAAGAGCATCGAGCCATACGACTTGTGAGGCGAGTTTGGGATCTACACGATTGACTACCGGATCGAAAGTCAAGGCTCCGGATAAAAAATGTAATCCCAGATTGAGCCCTTGACTTGCTTGTAGTAAGTCTTGTATCTCCTCGTCACCTTCCGACCGCCCGAAAGCCTCGTCAAGATTCAGGAAGACCAATTCTGGTACATGGAAACCCAAGCAACGAGCGATCTCACCTCCGATCAACTCGGCTATCAAGGCTTTTGTCCCATGTCCGGCCCCCCGGAACTTAACGACATATTTAAACTCATCGTCTGCCTCCGCTAAAGCAGGCAATGATCCGCCTTCCCGCAGAGGCATGATATATCGGGTAACATTCGCTGTACGTAATTCCATAACCCTCACTTTGGCTCACCCGATAAATCAGGGGGAAAATTCTTTAATTCTATAGAAAATTTGCACC
>OBAF01000495.1_pt1 | contig 34787 bp, 28 predicted proteins | sample 1517851 | NCBI WGS metagenome assembly OBAF01 (sample SAMN04571706, study PRJEB22368) | human gut metagenome | biome: human gut; material: stool | host: Homo sapiens | place: Luxembourg | collected 2012-10-19 | reverse complement strand
GAGCCGATGGGTGAGCTCTTACCTCGCCTTTCCACCCTTACCCCCAAAGGGGCGGTATATCTCTGTTGCACTTTTCCTGAAGTCGCCTTCGGCGGGCGTTACCCGCTATCCTTGCCCTGTGGAGCCCGGACTTTCCTCATGGACGGGCTTTCGCCCTGTCCCCGCGACTATCCAGCGTACTCGCAGGATCAATTCTACCCAAACGGCGGCGGAAAGTCAACGAAAATTTACCGAACGCGGGGGATCAGCAGCATTTTATCCGGTACCGTTCCCTCCTCCAACTGGTTCACCGCGCGAATCAGCTCCTCGTCGGTGCGGTACTGCTTTGCCGCATCCCACAGAGTCTCTCCCGGCGCCAAACGGCGCATGACCAGAGATGGCCGGCGGGCATTTTCCTGCTCAGGCAGACACTGCACCGCACTGACGGTTGACAGCGTTTCACGGGGCGCGGCGGCGGGCGATACCGCCACCGCCTGCCGCAGATCACAACCGCTGCCGGTGAAGGCTACCTCCGGTGCGCCGCACAGGGTACAGACCTCTCCCTCTCCCAGCGGCAGCTGCGCCATTTTTTCGGTGACGGCCGGGGCCTCCTCCTCGTCCAGATACAGTAGACGCATACGCACGTCGGCGCAGGGCGTACCGTCTTCTCCGGCGGAGGGCGCGCAGGCGGTATCCGTAACGAACACGAAGGGCCGCTGACGGCCGAAATCCAGATGCTGGACCGCCTCCTGCCGCACGGGGCGCTCCGGCGCCAGGGGCAGGGACCGTTCTGTCGTTTCCAGCTTGGTGCCGCAGTGGGTGCTGTACAGATCCGTAACGCAGGATACCGTCTCCTTACGCGTGATACGCAGCAGCAGCCGAAGCTCCGCCGAGACGGAGAATCCGCTGCTCTCCTCGGTCCGCAGCAGACGCGCCTCGCCGCAGATCAGCTGCACCCGGGCGGCAACATCCCCCTCCTCACCGCCGGCCGGGCTGTCCACGATCTGGGAGAAGGGCACAGCGGCGGTGTATGTATGCAGCTTCTGCTGCTGGCAGCGATACAGGGCGCAGAGGGTCAGTTCGCCCTTTACCAGCAGCTTGGCGCCCACCAGCTGGCAGGAGGCGACCTGGGGGTACAGGCGGCAGAGGAGCAGGTCCTCCGGTGCCGGCTGGCCGGCCGGTACCGTGACCTCACCGGTGACGGCACACTCACGCTCCGCCATGGCGGCGGTCATGTACAGCTCATGCTCCCGGCGGCGCAGCCGCAGGGCGGGGTCCTCCTCCACGCCGCAGCACAGCTGTACGGTGGTGCAGGTATAGCCGCAGACCGTCCACTCCGGCATCAGACGCAGGGACAAACGGCGGGGCGTCAGTGCCTGGGCCTCGCACAGCAGCAGCCTTCCGGCGGCCCACAGCACCTGGCAGGCCGCCAGTGGACGGTTCTCCGACGTGCAGACAAAGGGCACCGCCTGGGTCAGGCTCCGCAGTCCCACGCTCTCCTCTGATGTATACAGCACCGTGACCCGGGCAGTGCCCTTCAGCTCCAGACTGCCGCTGCGGACGGTGATGGACCGCAGACACAGTGTGCCCGAGGCCTCCACCACGCGCCCCATGTCCGGGCAGTAATCGGGGATGGCTGCCTCCAGCGTTTCCTCGTGGGTCAGCGTCAGCCGGGGCACCTCATCCCAGCAGGTGATATCTTTCCATTGCAAGCCACATTCCATCGTTCCAGCCCTCACATTCCTATGGTTTGTGACCATTCTATGTGTGAACTCCGGCGGTTATGCCGCCACGCCGAACAGCCGGCGCAGCAGTCCCCGCATCCCACGGGGCGCCCGCCAGACGATGATCCTCATGCCCTCACCTCCTGTCCCTCAAGCACGCGATGCCGCAGGCGATCAGCAAAAACGACACCAGGAACATTAAGCAGCCCACCGGGAACACCGCCGCGATCAGGATACCCAGTCCCAATCCCAGCGCACAAATGCCCAACCAGCAGCAGCCGCCCCATCTTCGCACCGTATATCCCTCCCCCTGCTCCAGTATATGAAGCGCAAAAAGCGGAGTGCATCGCACTCCGCTTTTTCACTTCTTCTGCCAGGCCCGCAGGTCCTTCAGTTCATCATAGAGCCGCAGGTAGCTCCTGTGGCGGCTGGCAGGGATATCGCCGTCCTTCACCGCCTGCAGCACACGGCAGCCCTTTTCCTTTGTGTGGGTACAGCCGGTAAAGCGGCATTGGTCCACATAGGGCGCAAATTCGGGGAACGTCTCCGGCAGGTGCGCCTTCAGCTCCAGGTCCATTTCCTCTGTATCAAAGGAGGAAAAACCCGGTGTGTCGATCACATAGGTGCCGCCGCCCAAAGCAAACAGCTCCACATGGCGCGTGGTGTGGCGGCCGCGGCCCAGAGCCTTGCTGACCTCGCCCACCGGCAGCAGCCGATTCAGCACGCTGGACTTCCCCACGCCGGAGTTCCCGGTAAAGGCATTCAGCTTTCCGGCGATGGCGGCGCGAAGCGCCGCCAGTCCCTCCCCTGTCTCGGCGCTGATACGCAGCACCGGCAGGGCGGAATGACTATAGATGTCATACAACTCGTCCGCCGTGTTCAGATCGCACTTGTTCAGACACAGCAGCACCTGACAGCCCTTCAGGGCGGCGATGGCGGAAATGCGGTCAATGAGATACGGCTCCGTCACAGGGATGGCGGCGGAGGCCAGGATGACCAGCTGATCGATATTGGCGGCGGCGGGACGGGAAAACACATTGCGGCGCGGCTCCACAGCCTCCACAAAGCCCTCGCCCCCGCCCAGGTCGCGGACCTGGACCCAGTCGCCCACCAGCGGGCTCATGCCCTCCCGGCGGAACTTTCCGCGGGCGCGGCATTGCAGCATCTCGGCTCCGGTATTTACATAGTAGAAACCACTGAGGGCCTTCTCGATGCGCCCCCGGCTCAAAAGCGTATCTCCTGAATGGCGGAGACCTTGGTGGCCCCGGTGTTCATGCTGGTAAAGACGGCACAGACGTTAGAACTGGTCCCAGTCTTGCCGGTGAAGGTATATGTCACCGTCCCCATGGAGGCGTTGATGTACTGGCTGTCCAGGGTCACGCTGTCCTGCTCGAACTCCACCTTGATCATACCCTCCATATCGCTGGGCATGGTAAACTCCACCACCCGGGCCGCTGTGGCGTCGTCGCTGTTCTTCTGTCCGCTGACGGTAAAGCTGATCTTTGTACCGCCGGGAACCTCGCTGGTGGGCTTGATGCTCTGCTCGATCACCTGGCCTTGGGGTGCAAAGCTGAATGCGTCATAGGTGATCTCGCCCACGGTAAGGCCCAGGTCCTGAGCATTCTGCACTGCGTTGGCGATATCCTGACCGGTGAAGGAAGGCACCGTCACCGTTTCCGGCCCGGTGCTGACCCGCAGGATCACCGTCTGTCCGGCCACCAGCGGCTCGTCGGCGGCAGGGACTGTCTCGATCACGGCGTCCGCGCCGTATTTGTCGGAGGACACGGTTTCCGTGGTGATCTTCAGATCCAGACCCATATCGGTCAGAAGCACGCGCGCCTGGCGGTACTCCATGCCCACCAGGTCCTTCATCGGCACCTTCTCCGGCTCAGCGGCCACATAGACCTGAATGACCAGATTGCTCTTTCGGGTGCGGCCGGCAGCAGGATCCTGCTCGACGATCTGCCCCGGCTGGTATTCCTCTGTGGTGCGGGTACCCTGTACCTCGATCAGGAAGATATCCTTTACGCCCTCCATCTCCTGGGCCTCCTCCACAGTCTTGCCGCGGATATCGGGCACGGGGTAGCTCTTGTTGCTGCCGGCAGGACCGAAATCACCCAGTATCAGCTTGAACAGCAGCACCACCAGCAGCACCGCCGCGGCAAAAATCCCGGCGATGATGGCAATAGACTTCTTATCCCGGCGGGGCGGCTCCTCTTCCTCCTCGCGTTCCCGGCGCAGCTCGCCGGTGTGCTTTTTTACGACGGAGGCCACCTGGGCTGTGGGCAGGGGCATGGTGGGCTCGGTATCCGCGGCAGGGGCAGTCAGCTCCTGCCGGATATAGTCCATATCCACAGAGGGGTCCCGGCGGAACTTCTCCAGGTCCTCGATCATAGCGTCCGCTGAGGCGTAGCGCTTGTTGGGGTCGCTGTTCATAGCCTTCATGCAGATCAGCTCCAGCGGCTCGGGGATGCTGGGATCGATATCCCGGGGCGCCAGGGGCACGGAGCTCAGGTGCTGGATGGCCACGGATACGGCGCTGTCGCCCTCAAAGGGCAGGCGTCCGGTGAGCATCTCATACAGCACAACACCGGCGGAATAGATATCCGAGCGCGCGTCGATACGGTCGCCCCGGGCCTGCTCCGGCGAGATGTAGTGCACGGAGCCAAGCGCCTCCTGGGTCAGTGTCTGCCCCTGGTTGGCAAGGCAGGCAATGCCGAAATCAGCCACCTTCACGCTGCCGTCCCGCAGGACCATGATGTTCTGCGGCTTGATATCACGGTGGATGATGCCGCGGCTGTGGGCGTGGCTCAGGCCCCGCATGATCTGGGTGATGAAATGCAGCGACTCACGCCAGTCCATGCGGCCGCGGCGCTCCATATACTGCTTCAGCGTGATGCCGTCGATCAGCTCCATGACGATGTATTCCCGGTCCGGATTGGTGGACACGTCATACACCGACACGATGTTGGCGTGGCTCAGCTGCGCTACCGCCTGGGACTCGTCGTGGAACCGGCGGCGGAAATCCGCGTTGTCCGCCAGGTCGCTTTTCAGTATCTTGATGGCCACAAGGCGATTCAGCCGGTGGCACCGGGCCTTATAGACATTGGCCATACCGCCGGAGCCGATCAGTTCCAGTATTTCATAGCGATCGTCCAGCATTTTTCCGATATACTGATCCATGTGGTCATCTCCCTTCCTCGTTCAGCAGCAGCACTGCCGTGATGTTGTCCGGCGCGCCCCGCTGAAGCGATATTTGCAGCAAATGGTCAAGACATTCATTTACGTCCCCGTCGTGGAGGACCTCAAACAGCATCTCCTGATCCGAGACGGTGTTCACCAGTCCGTCGGAACAGAGCAGCAGGAACTCGTCCTTGTGCCAGGGCAGCTCGAAAGCGTCCGCCTTGGCGTGGATGTCCGGGCCAAGTGCCCGGGTGATGAGATTGCGATTGGGGTGTGTTCTGGCCTCCAGCGGCGTCAGATCGCCCTTGGCCACCATATTCTCCACCACCGAGTGGTCACGGGAGATCTGGAAAATACCCTCCGGCGTGATGTGATAGGCACGGCTGTCGCCGATGTTACCGATAATCGCCATGTCGGACCGGGCCACGGCGCACACCAGCGTGGTACCCATGTGCTGGTACTCCGCGTTCCGCGCCGCCTCCTGCCGGATGGCGTCATTGGCGCAGGCGATAGCGCTGAGCATTGCCTGCCGCAGCTGCGGGATGTCCATATCGTCCCGCAGGCTGTCGCGCAGCTCCTTTTCGAACCGGGCTACGGCGATGGCGCTGGCCACCTGTCCGCCGTTGGTGCCACCCATACCGTCGCACACCACGGCCGCGTGGAATGCGCCGGCCTCGAACACGGCGTAGGCGTCCTGATTCTCGCTCCGCACCAACCCGGTATTGGTGATCCCCCACATTTTCATAGTCGCTCACATCCTTTATTCCGTAAAGAGTCCATGTCTCACAGTTGGCCGCGTTCCTGCATTTCCTTCCGCCGCAGCTGGCCGCAGGAGGCATCGATATCGCCGCCCAGGCTTCTGCGGACCGTGGCGGTAACACCCAAACTCTCCAGCTTTTGCTGGAAAGCGCCGATGCGTCTGCTGGGCTTATACGGGCTCTCCACCACGTCGTTCAGGGGTATCAGGTTCACGTGGCCCGGCATACCCTTCAGCTTTTTCGCGATCAGCTCCGCCTGCCAGTCGTGGTCGTTGACGCCGTCGATCATGGCATACTCAAAGCTGATGCGCCGCCCGGTCTTTTGGAAGTATCTGTGGCAGGCAGCAAACAGCGTCTCCACATCATACGCCCGGTTCACCGGCATAATGCGGCTGCGGGTCTCGCTGTCCGGCGCGTGAAGGGAGACAGACAGCGTTAATTGAAGCTGCCGCTCCGCCAATGCGTCGATCCCCGGCACTACGCCGCAGGTGGACAGGCTGATATGCCGCATACCGATGTTCATCCCGTGGGGGCTGTTGACCAGCTCCAGAAAGCGCAGCACATTGTCCATGTTGTCCAACGGCTCGCCGATACCCATGAGCACGATGTTGGAGACAGGCAAACCGCTGTCCAGCTGGGTAAACAGCACCTGGTCCAGCAGCTCAGAGGGCCGCAGGTCCCGGACCTTGCCGGCGATGGTGCTGGCGCAAAAGGCGCAGCCCATGCGGCAGCCCACCTGGGAGGAGATACATACGGTGTTGCCGTGGTGGTATTGCATCAGGACCGTCTCGATGCAGTTGCCGTCGGCCAGCTCCCACAAATATTTAACGGTCCCGTCCAGCTTTGAGGTCTGCTTCCGGGCCACGGTCGGCGCTGTGATGAAGCACGTCTCGGCCAGCTGGGCACGCAGCGGCTTGGACAAGTCGGTCATCTCGTCAAAGGAGCGCACGCCACGGTGCAGCCAGGTGAATACCTGCTTGGCACGGAAAGCCGGCTGTCCCATATTCTTAAAAAAGTCGGCCAGCTGGCGCTCGGTCATGGATTTGATGTCGGTCATGCAATTCGCTCCTTGACGTTATCCCCTGCGGCGCATACGGCAGATGTAAAATCCATCGGTGCCGGTCCGCTGGGGCCACAGTGTCACATCACCGGGACAGCTTCCGATACCGGGCAGGGTAAATTCCTCTTTCGCAAAGTCCGGGTGTACGTCCAAAAAGGCCGACACCACGCCGCCGTTTTCCTCCGGCAGGACGGTACAGGTGGCATACACCAGCACGCCGCCGGGATGGACGTAGGCGGACACGTTGTTCAATATCGACAGCTGGACGGCGGGCAGCTGTGCCAGCTGCGCCGGATCCTTCCAGCGGATATCCGGTTTCTTCCGGATAATGCCCAAGCCGGAGCACGGCACATCGGCCAGAACCACATCGGCCTGCTCCACCCAGCCGGCGTGACGCTCCCGCCCATCGGCCAGCGCTGTGCGGATGATAGTGATTCCCAGCCGTGCCGCACCGTTTTCGATGAGCTTCAGCTTGTGGGGGTGAATGTCACAGGAGAGGATATCGCCCCGGTTCTCCATCTGCATAGCCATGGCGAAGGATTTGCCGCCAGGGGCGGCGCACACATCCAGCACCCGGTCGCCGGGCTTCGGTCCGGCGGCAATGGCCGCCAAACGCGCCGCGGCATCCTGCACCGTGCAGCGTCCCGATGCGAAGGCGGACAGGCGCTCCAAATCGCCGGTACCGGTGACTTCAAAGCAGCCCTCCAGCCAGGGATGGGGCGTCAGACGAACACCGTCCGATCGCAGCTCATTTTCCAATTCCGCCGGCGTGGTCTTCAGCGGATTGGCCTGTATCACCGTGGGAACAGGCTCGTTATCCAACCGCAGGAACGCCTCGGCCTCCTGCTTGCCGACCAAAGCCGTCAAACGCTCCACCAACCACCTGGGATGGCTGTACTGCACCGCTGCTTTGGAAATAAAACTATTCTGCGGCAATGGCGGTAAAGTGTTTTTACTTGACGCACATTTCCGCAGCACCGCATTGATCATGCCCGCGGCACGGGTCTTGCCCCGGCGTTTTGTCAGCTCTACTGTCTCGTGAACAGCAGCCCGGTCGGGCACCTTGTCCATGAACAGTATCTGATATATACCCAAACGCAGCAGGCAGGCCACCACCGGTTCCAGCCGGGCGGCCTTCTGCGTACACCAATGGTCGATATAGTAGTCCAGCAGTGTCCGGTTCTGCACCACGCCGTAGGTCATCCGGGTACACAGCGCCGCATCCCGGGCCTCCAGCCCGGACTGGGCCGCGATACGCTTCAGGCTGCCGTCAGACCACGCGCCCCGGCGCTCCATCTGCAGCAGCGCCTCCAGCGCCGCGTCCCGCGCGTCACGGGGCGTCACAGGCCCAGCGGGACCGGATGGCCCCGCAGATAATCCGCCGCTGCCATGCGCTTGCCGCCCTCACCCTGCAATTCAAGAACATGCAGCAGCCTGCCGTCGCCGCAGGCAATGGCCAGGCCGTTTTTGTCCGCCTCCACCACGCTGCCCGCCGGGGCGGAGGTCTCTCCGCCTACCGCGGTGCGGTGGACCTTAACCGGCTTGCCTGCCAGCACCATGGACGCACTGGGCCAGGGCACCAGGCCCCGCACCTGATCGTGCAGCTGCTGCGCCGACCGGGAGAAATCCATCGGCGAAAGGCTTTTATCCAGCATGGGTGCGTAGGTATGCGCCGCGTGATCCTGCGCCGTCCGGGCAACGGTGCCGCGTTCGATCTGCCCGATGGCCTCATGCAGCGCTTCCGCGCCAAGCTCCGCCAGCCGCGCCGTCAGCGCCACCGCGTCCTCGTCCGGATCGATGGCCGTCTCGCGGCACAGTATCACATCTCCCGCATCCAGCTCCGGCGCCATATACATAATGGACACGCCTGTCACCGTGTCGCCGTTGAGGATCGCCCAGTTGATGGGCGCCGCGCCCCGGTACTTCGGCAGGATGGAGGAGTGTACGTTGATGGCACCGTACTTTGGCGTGTTCAGGATGTCCTCCGGCAGGATACGGCCGTAGGCTGCCACCACGATCAGCTCGGGAGCAAGAGACCGCACCAGCTCCAACGCCGTACCGTCCTTCATTTTCAACGGCTGATATACGTGCAGTCCCTGCGTCAGGGCATATTCCTTCACCGGCGGCGCGATCAATTTCATGCCGCGGTTCTTCGGCTTGTCCGGCTGGGTGAACACGCCGCAGATGTCGTGTCCGTCGGCCACCAGCCGTTTGAGGGACGCCACGGCAAAATCCGGCGTTCCCATAAACAGAATACGCATTACTTGTCCTCTTCTTCCTCGATCTCGTACTCGTCGGCGTGCGCCTCCAGCCACTTCTGCAGCTCCTCGCCCTCCATGAGCCGGTCGGTATGCTCCACGAACAGATGACCATCCAGGTGCTCGATCTCATGGCAGAAGCATCGGGCCGTCAGGCCCTCGTCTTCGACCTCGAACCACTGACCGTCCCGGTCCTGGGCACGGACACGCACCACCTCAGGCCGCGTTACCACGCCGTATTTCCCGGGAACGCTCAGGCAGCCCTCCAGCCCGGTCTGTTCTCCCTCGGTGTAGATGATCTCCGGGTTCACCAGCTCGATCAGCTGATCCTCCTCGTCCAGCACCACGCACACCCGGCGCAGTACGCCCACCTGGGGCGCGGCCAGGCCCACGCCGCCGGAGTCGGCCAGCGTATCGGCCAGATCGTCCAGCAGCGTATGCAGCCGGCTGTTAAAATCTGTAACCGGGCGGCACACCTTGCTCAGGCACGCCTCGCCCTCCAACGCGATCTTTCGTAAAGCCATAATCTTACCTCGTATTTCCTGGATCTAATCCATTTTATCGCAGTCCGTATAAATATGCAGTCTTCGGTTTTCGGTCCGCTGCACAAAGGCTCGCATGAACCCCGCCAGCAGCTCCCGCACCGGCGCGGTATTCTGCCCCAGCACCAGCAGGCGGTAACGGTATACGCCGTTGACCTTCACCACCGGCGCCGGTGCAGGCCCGATGACCTGTATCCCCAGCGTGTCGTAGGGCGGCTTCTCCGCCGCATTTCCGATCCCCTGCCGCAGCAGCTCGATAGCCCGACGTACCGGCGTCTCCTCCGGTCCCGTCACCGTAACGGTGAACTGATCCGCAAAGGGCGGGTCCTGCCGCAGGCGGCGCAGCGTGATCTCGGCGTCGTAAAACCTCTGATAGTCCTGGGCGGCCGCCGCCTGTATCACATCATTCTCCGGTGTGTAGGTCTGTATCACAGCCCGCCCGGCCTTGTCGCCTCGGCCCGCACGGCCAACCACCTGTGTCAACAGATTGAAGGTCCTCTCCGCCGCCCGGTAGTGATCCACATATAGGGACAGGTCGGCGCTGAGCACACCCACCAGCGTCACATTGGCAAAATCCAGCCCCTTGGCCACCATCTGGGTGCCCAGCAGAATGGGGATCTGCCTCTCCTCAAATTCCTTCAGCAGTGCCTCATGTCCCACGGATACGGTGTCCGCATCCATCCGCAGCACCTCGACTCCCGGGAACAGCTCATGCAGCTCCTCCTCTACCCGCTGGGTACCAAAGCCGATATGCTTCAGTGTGCCGCCGCACTCCGGGCACACCGTCGGCGCAGCGTGTGAATAACCGCAGTAGTGGCACATCAGCCGGTCATTGGCGCTGTGGTATGTCAGGTATACGCTGCACCGCGGGCACTCCGGCACATAGCCGCACTGGGGACACAGCAACTGGCGGCTGCTTCCCCTGCGGTTCAGGAATAGGATGCTCTGCTCCCCCGCAGCGATGTTTTTTGCCAGTTCCTCCTGCAGTGGGCGGCTGATAACGGTGCTGTTTCCGGCACGCAGCTCCTGCCGCAGATCGGCGATTCGGACCTCAGGCAGGGCACGGCGGTTGTAGCGCTCCGTCAACTCCAGCAGATCGTACTCACCCTGCTGCGCGTGGTAAAACGTCTCCACCGTGGGCGTAGCCGAGCCCAGCAGCAGCCGCGCACCCTCGGCGGCGCAGCGGTATTTTGCCACATCCCGCGCATGATAGCAAGGGGCGTTTTCCGATTGATAGGACCCCTCCTGCTCCTCATCCATGATGATGAGGCCCAGATTTTCCAGCGGTGCAAACACCGCCGACCGGGTACCCAGCACGATATGGGCCTCGCCCCGCCGCAGCCGCTTGAACTGATCATAGCGTTCCGTCATCCGCAAACCGCTGTGCAGCAGCGCCACCTCGCGGCCGAAATACGCGGTGAACCGCGCCATCATCTGGGGCGTCAGGGCGATCTCCGGCACCAGGATCATCACAGATCTGCCTATTTTCAGCAACTCCTGCGCCAGCCGGATATACACCACCGTCTTGCCGCTGCCGGTTACGCCGCGCAGCAGCGTGACGCCGGGCGTCTCCGTCCGCACCTGGGCCAGCAGCGTGTCACAGACGTGCTGCTGTTGGGAATTCAACGTCAAGCTATCCGCCTTTACAGTATACTGTTTTTCAGATATTCGGTATTCTTCCTGCTCCCGGTATGCCACCGCCCCCAGCTTCTCCAGGGCGTTCAGTGTCTGGCGGGATACGCCGGTGAAATACGTCACATCGTGCAGTGCTGTCTCCCCGTTTTGAGCCAGAAACGTCACTGCCTCGCGCCGCCGCTGGGACTTACCGGCCAGAGCCAACGCCTCTTCAGCAGGAACAGCGAGACGGGCGAACAGTACCACCTTGTCGCGTACCTTGCGGCTCTGCTCCTTTTTGCAGTGCAGTGCACCCGATTTGGCCATGCGGCGCAGCAGCGGCTCAACATCGTCGCCCAGCGCCTGACGCAGCTTATCCGTGGTCAGCGGGCCATCCTGCAAAAGGCGGCATACCGCTGCCTCCTGCCGTGTGGGCACCAGCGGCAGCTGTGCCAGGGACCAAGTCTCCCGGTAATGGTACCATACGGCGGCAGGCAACACGGTACGCAGCGCGTCATAAAATGTGCAGAAGTACCGGCGTGTCATCCACAGCGCCAGCCGCAGCTCCCTTTCCGTGATGACCGGTTCTTCATCCAGCAGAGACCGGACCGCCTTCAGCGGCTTGTCCGGCACCGCCTGATGCAGGGAGAGGATCATCGCCTCTGTGAGCCGGTTGCCGCGGCCGAAGGGCACCAGCACCCGGCAGCCCGCCTGTCCGCCGACTTCCTCCGGCAGCAGGTAATCATAGGCCTTGTCGATGGCGTAGGTAGCCGCCTGTACGGCCACCTTGGCGATCACCGCCACCTCAGGCCTCGTCTTCCTCGATAACGGGGTCGCTGACGTACTTGCCCTCGGCCACCTCGCCGATGGCCATCGTCACGGGCTTCTCCGGCAGAGGCTCGCCGGTGACCTCGGCCTCGGCGGCGATCTGACGGGCGCGGCGTGCCACCACGTTCACCATCATGTAGCGATTGGGGATGTACTCGGTCAGCTTGTTCATAGCGGGATAAAGCATAGACATAACGATCAATTCCTTTCGTTTTGTATGGCTGCGCCCAGGCGGGGCGGCCCAAATACGCGGACAGGCCGCGTCGGTTCACACACTTACTTTTCGCTGAGGATGGCGCACATACGCTCAGCTGGTTTACAGTGCTCGGCGCACATAATGGCCCGCAGCTCATTCACGGCATTCTCTACCGTATCGTTGACCACAAAATAGTCATAGTCGCCGGCCATCTCCAGTTCCACCTGGGCGCGGATCAGACGCTTCTGTATTTTCTCCGGCGTATCGGTCCCCCTGGCAGTCAGGCGGCGCTCCAGTTCATCCCAGCTGGGTGGGGCGATGAAAATACGCACCGTCTCCGGCCGCTTGGCACACACCTGCACGGCGCCCTGGCGCTCGATATCCAATATCACGTCCTTGCCCCGGGCCATGGCGTCGTCCACGTACATCTTGGGCGTACCATAGAAGTTGCCCACATACTCGGCATACTCCAGAAAGGCATCGGCGGCGATCATGTCGCGGAAGGCATCCGCCTGGATGAAGTGATAATCCACGCCGTCCTGCTCACCCTCGCGGGGCGCACGGGTAGTGGCGGATACGGAGAAATACAGGTCATCACGGCCCTGGAACAGGGCGTGCAGCACGGTGCTTTTACCCACACCGGAGGGCCCGGAGACAATAAAGGTCTTTCCTATCTTATGCAAGGGTCATTCATCCTCCTCTGTCAATTCTTCTACCGACAATCCCAGGCGCGGCGCCAGACGCTCCGCCGCCAGGGCGGACAGCACCACATGGTCGCTGTCCATAATGAGCACCGAGGCCGTCTTGCGGCCGTAGGTAGCGTCGATAAGCATCCCACGGTCACGGGATTCCTGCACCAGGCGCTTTACCGGGGCAGAGTCCGGGCTGACCACGGCGATAAGCCGCTGGACAGACACCAGGTTGCCGAAGCCGATGTTGATAAACTGCATACCGCCCTCCTCACTCCATATTCTGTACCTGCTCGCGGATCTTCTCTACCTCGGCCTTCATGTTCACCACATCACGTGCCACAGTCAGATCGTTGCACTTGGAGCCGATGGTGTTGCACTCGCGGTTGACCTCCTGGATCAGGAAATCCAGCTTTCGGCCCACGGGCTCGCCGCTTTGCAGCATGTCCCGCAACTGGGCGATATGGCTCCGCAGGCGCACCGTTTCTTCGTCCACAGCCACCTTATCAGCGAAGATAGCCGCCTCGGTAAGGATACGACTCTCATCGATGGTGGTGGACTGCAGTACCTCCTGCATCTTGGCTTCCAGCCGCTGGCGATAGGCCGCTACCGTCTGTGGCGACTGCGCCTCCACCTTGCTCACGGTCTCCTCAATGGTATCCACCCGGGAGGACACATCCAGCGCCAGCTTTTCACCCTCCACGGCACGCATGGCGTTATAGGCCGCCAGCGCATCGTCCAGCACGGCGCAGATATCGGCGGCGATAGCCTCCACATCATCCTCCGCCTTGGTGACCGTCAGCACATCAGGAAACCTGGCCAGCACCTCCGGCGTCACATCGCCGGACAGAGTAAAGCTGTTCTTCAGGTGCATCAGCGCGTCATAGTACCCTTTCGCCAGCCCTTCGTTCACCTGCACCACCGCCACATCCGCCGCAGAGGTGTCGATGGTGACGAACACATCCACCTTGCCGCGTGAGATCGCTTTCTGTACGCGTGTCTTGATGGCGTCCTCCGCAAAAATATAGGCGCGGGGCAGCTTCACAGTGCAGTCCAGATAGCGGTTGTTGACGGACCGCACCTCCACGGTGATATCTCTGCCGCTTCGCATCTCGCGGGCGCGGCCGTAACCGGTCATACTCTTGACCACGGGATCAACTCCTTCATTTTAGTAGAACAGGGAAACCCTCCCCTGTTGTGTACAAATTCAGCAGAAGCAAACGGGCACGCCCAGCGCGTTGCAGCACAGCGTGGCGCCGCACAGGCGCAGACAGTCGCTGTTTCCGCAGGTGCCGGTGGTCACATTACCATAGCCATCGGGCCGGTAGGCCGCACCACGTCCCTCCAGAATATCCAGCGCCCGCTGGTACTCCGGGTTGTCCGGCGCCATAGTAACGGCAGTCTGATAATACCGCCGCGCCTCGTCCAGCCAGCCCCGGCGATAACAGATCGCACCCTTGAGGAAATTCCACTCGGCGTCGTGGTTGGTCTGGGCGTTCAGCAGCTCCTCCGCCAGGTTCAGATCGCCGCTGCTGATGGCCATACGCACCCGCTGATAGCGGCTGCTGCCCTGATAGGACCCTTGATATGCCGACTGATACCCGCCGTATCCGGTGCCGTAGCCCGCACCGGAGGCAGAATACCCGCCGCTGCGCTGGGCCTTCCGCTGGGACTGCACCGCCTCATAGGCCTCGTTGATCTCCTTCATGCGCTCCTGCGCCAGATCAGCCAGCGGGTTGTCGTGATAATTGTCCGGGTGATACTTCCGCGCCAGGTCGCGGTAAGCCTTCTTCACCTCTTCGTCTGTGGCGGTGCTGGGCACCCCCAACACTTGATAGGGATCACGCATAGTCCGTGTCCGCCTTTCGTATAGGTTCTTCTCGTCTCTGCCGCTTACGGAACGTACCGTGCAGCACGGCCGCCCCCACGGCATACAGTCCCTCGTACACCGCAGCACGCAGGACCGGTGTGTACTTTGTCTCCGGCAACAGTTCAAAGGCCGCCGCCATGGCCCGGACAGAACCATCCAGCGTCAGGGCCAGCACTTCACTGTCGGCCGGTGCCAGCGCGCCGTCCTTCGGCGTAAAGCGCAGGGCCAGTGGGTTGTACCCGCCGCTTTTAATATCTGCCCGCAGGTCGTCCGCCGCGTCTACCAGATAGACCCATCGGCCCAGATGGTAGAGCAGCTGTGCTGTCACCCGCCGCCGCACCGGATCGCTGACCTCCTCCGCCGCCAACGCCAGCAGCTGTGCAAAGGCGTCCGCCGGCGCATCCAGGGAGGAACATCTCTCCCGTTCCAGCGCCGCCAGCTCCGACAGATGCGCCTTTGTCCCCGCATCAAACTGAGGCCGCCGTTCCCGTGCCTTTCGGTACGCCGGACGCAACAGTACCGACGCAATGCGGTACTTCAGCCCACACCAGAATCCGTGGTCGGCCACGCCGTCCCGCAGCTGCCAGTAGGTCAGTATCACGCTCATGTCCGCCGCCGCGTCCAGCGCCGGATCGCCCGCAACGCAGCAGCGTCTCCGAATCGGATGCACCGCGCAGCGCTTGGCGCACATCTCCCCTGCTCCGTCCGACAGCACCATCGCCAAAAAAGTCAGATCATAGTTCAGGATCATCCGCCCCACCAAGCCGTACCGCGCACCCAGCGCGTGGCACAGCCCGCAGTAGGCGGCGCGGAACGTCTCACGGTCCGTCGGCGTCAGCCTGTCATCCGAAGGCCGCACATAGCCGAACATCTCTCAGAACACCCGTAATATGGTATAGGTCAGCAGCTCTTTCCGCCGTGCGTAGCGGTCATAGGCCACGCTGGGCAAAAATGCCAGCACCGCCGCAGCCACGGCGATCCCATACCTCCAGCCCTCAGTCAGCCCTTCGCTGAGGAAATACCCCAGCAGGAATCCGGCCACCGGCAGGACATACACCAGCGCCACTACGCCCAGCAGCTTTTTCGTGCTGCTCTCCACTACGACCTTTTCTCCCGGCTGCGCGTTGGGATCGTTCTTGGCACGGGCCTTGATAGCCGCGCCGGTCATGCCGCAGCCGGCACATTCCTCGCAGTCGTGGCCGCAGGCGGTCTTCCGCGGTACGGATATCTCCGCATACCCGCCGGGCAATAGCTTTTCAACCGTTGCGATCTGTGTCATTATCTCACCTCTCGGGAATACTCATGTCTCCGGCACCTCGGGGACCGTCTGGTCCTCTCCGCCGGCAGGTACCGCCGGCTCCGTCTGCGGCGGCGTGTCGGTAATGGTTAGCGTCAGCTCATAGGTGCCGCGCACCGTCACATCGCTGAACCCGCTGACCGTCACGGTCACCGGCACGGTGAAGCTCCCCTGTCCGGTCACGGTGCTCATGTCCGCCGTGGCCCGCAGGTTCTCGGCGGTAATGGCCTCGATCTCCTCGCTAAGTCCCCACAGCCGCACCGTCAATCCGCCCTCTGGCACGACGGCATACAGCCCCGCCGGCAGATCGGTGAAGGACAGATCCGTCACCGTCAGCGTCGTCTCGCTGATACCGTCCAGGGTGATGTCCGCCGTGGCCACCTCGTTGCCGTTGACCAGCCAGGTGCCGTCCGGCGGCGTGACCACATAGCTATTCTGCTGGTGCAGCCCCAGATCGTCCACATGCAGCGTGGCAAGCACGAGCTTGTCAATAGACGCCAACACGTCGGCCTCTCCGTTCAGCCGCACCGTCTTGGGCGCGATATCACAGACGATGCTGTCTGCCGCCGCACCGGGCACGCCCTCGAACTCTATGGCCAGGGCCACCTCCTTGGTGGTCAGCACCGGCACCTTGGCCTGTATCAGGCTGGCGCTAGTGCGTATGTTGCTGTTCTCCACCAGATTGCCGTCGTAGTCGTACAGCTGTACGTCCACCGTCTGCACCACCGATCGGGTCGCGCCGCTGATATCCACCGTCAGCTTGGCGCAGCTGACATTCAGCAGATCGTCCCGTTGGGCGCGCAGCGTCAGCACCTCGGGATCCAGCACTACATCGCCGGTAAAATATCCCTCAGCCACCTCGCCGATGACCTGACACTCCACCGGCACTTCCTTCGTATACAACTCGCCCACCGTCACCGTGATCTGGCTCAGGCTGGCCTTCTCCACGCTGACATTCGTGCGTACCACTCCATCAGGGAAGCTGACGGTCCAATCCAACTGGTGTACGCCCACGGAATCGATGCTGGATGTACTGGCAATGACCCGCACATTATCCCGGCTCATCTTCACCAGTTCCCGCTTAGGACCGCGTATCGTCAAATCAATGGTGGTGTCATATCCGGACAGCAGCATCAGATTCTTATCCGCAAGCGTCGTGTTCTCGCCGGAGAATTCCACCGGGACATCCCGGATGGTCTTCGTCCTCTCCGGCGCCTTCTCCACATCTACATATACCCACAGCGCCAGAGCCACCAGGATGGAGATGATGACCTGCACGGTCTTGCTGCGGTTAAAGCGGGGCGTGCGCGCCTCGCTGTTGGCCGTCCCGTTGTTTGTATCAGAGATCCGTTCCGACATGGTCGTCCGCCCCCTTTCTGTTCAGTCCCAGCAGCTCTGCCAGTGTACGGCGGGACTTGTCCTCCGTTTCCTCCTCCGGCGGTATCAGCTCATTACGCAGCAGCTTGCCCAGCGTCTCCGGCTTCAGGTGCCGCTTGAGCATACCGCCGATAGCCACGGAGATGGAGCCTGTTTCCTCCGAAACGATGACCACCACCGCGTCGGAGTTCTCGCTCATGCCGATACCGGCCCGGTGCCGCATGCCCAGGTCGCGGCTCAGGTTCACGTTTTTGCTCAAAGGCAGCATGCAGCCCGCGCCCAAGATCCGTCCGCGGCGGATGATGACCGCGCCGTCGTGCATGGGCGCCTTGACGAAAAAGATGTTTTTCAGCAGCTCGGAGGACACGGCGGCGTCCAGCGTCGTACCGCTTCGCACCATGTCATCCAGATGGATGTCGCGCTCAAAGACGATCAGCACGCCGGTCTTGCTCAGGGACATCTCCTTGCAGGCCATCACGGTCTGATCGATGGCCGCCTCCAGCTCCGACTGCTGCTTGGGATCGTTGAAGGCCCGCAGCAGTTTGATGTTCCGGCTGCCCACCTTCTCCAGTATCTGGCGGATCTCCGGCTGGAACAGGACGATAATGGACAGGATCCCCACCTGCACCAGGTTCCGCATAAGGTACGATATGGCGTTGAGCTGCAATATATCAACCAGCCAAAGCACCAGCAGAAACGCCACCACGCCCTTGAGGATATTCTCGGCGCGGGTACTTTTGACCATACGGAGCAGGTTGTATACCAGAAACGCGATAATGGCGATGTCCAGTATATCCGATATCCGTATCAGCAATAAGTAATTCCCAATATTTTCTAATAACGAAAGTACCTTATCCACGTTACCACCCTTCCTGTTGCGGGCATAAAAATAGATACTAACATTATATAAAAAATATTGGGAAAATGCAACAAAAAATTATGTGAACAGTTTTGCAGTTTAACGAACGATTTGCCGCAAAATACGGACAAAGTGCTCTACCTGTGCGGTGGTGCTAAAGGCCGAAAAGCTGCACCGCACAGTGCCCGTCTCCAGCGTTCCCGCCGTGCGGTGCGCCAGAGGCGCACAGTGCAGTCCCGCCCGCACCGCCGCGCCCTGCGCCGCAAGAGCTTCGCCCAGCGCCTCGCAGTCCCAACCGTCCAGGCGAAAGCTCAGCACACCTGTCTGTGCCCCATCCTCCGGGGTATAGAACACCTCCGCACCGGGAATATCCCGCAGCAGTGCCGCCATATGTCGCGTCAGGTGTCTCTCGTGCCCTGCAATACGTCCCACGCCCTGCTGCTCCACAAACCGCAGGCCCTCCAGAAGTCCTGCGATCCCCGGCATATTGTGCGTCCCGGCCTCCAGCCGGTCCGGCAGCTCCTCCGGCATCTCCTGCAGGATCGACTGCGACCCCGTGCCGCCCCGCAGCAGTGGCTCCGGCTCCGCGCCGCACAGCAGCAGCCCCGTGCCCTGCGGCCCGTACAGTCCTTTATGCCCCGGCATGGCGATAAACGCCGCGCCCAGCGCATCCATGTCCACCGGCAGCATCCCCGCAGACTGCGACGCATCCAGCACGAATGGCACACCCTTCTCCCGACACAGCGCCGCGATGCGCTCTACCGGCAGTCGGAAGCCAAACACGTTGGACACGTGTGTGCAGATCACCGCGTCCGCCGGACACGCCAGCGCAGCGGCGAACTGCCGTACCATCTCCTCCCCGTCAAACAAAGGCCCATCCGCTACCGTCAGCTCCACGCCGGGGATAGCGTGCAGCGGCCGGGTAACAGCGTTGTGCTCATACCCCGAAATGATCACCCGTCCGCCGGGCTTCACCAGCGTATGCACGGCAATGTTCAGCCCATGTGTAGCGCAGGAGGTGAACACCACTCGCGCCGGATCAGCCACGCCAAACAGCTTTGCCGCCAGTGTGCGGCATTGCAGGTCTGTTTCCTCCGCCGCCCGCGTGGCCGGATAGCTCCCACGCCCCGGCGAGGATAGCCGCCCCACCGCCCGGTACATAGCCCGTGCCACCGTCTCCGGCTTTTGCAGCGTCGTGGCCCCCGCATCAAAATAGATCATAACTCTACCTCACTATACCCGTCATCCTGACGAACAAATACCTGCGCGGGTGCAAAGCCCGCCTCCCGCAGCAGCCGCAGAGCCGCCGCCGTGCGGGTCTGTCCCCGCAGCCGCAGCACATAGCCGCACCCCTTGCCGGTCAGGCCCATGGGCACACGGCCCACCACGGCACGCACACCCCGGCGCTCCAGCAGCTGCGCCATACGCTGTGCCTGGGTCACGGACCGGGCGGTGATGAGATATTCCTCCATGCTGGCACCTCCTTTGTACTCATGCCATCGTATGATACCCCAGCGCAAAACGTGAAAGACCCCGGAGGTCCCTGCCTCCGGGGTCGCTGTCTTTATATTTCCACCTTTGGTCCCGGACGGTACGCCTCCGCCGTTACCGTCAGCACGATGCCGCCTGCTGACAGCTCCGTTAGCCGTTCCCGCAGCGCCGCTGTGTTCTCTGCCGGCAGCGAAACCGTCAGCCGAATGTCCGCGCCGTAATCGGCGCTGTCCACCGTGCCGCCCAGGGCCGTTACCTCACCACGCACACGCTCGAACAGCGCGTAGGGGCACGGAATGTCCGCCATGGCCCACAGGCCCATCTCCGACACGCCTGCCGCCACCAGCGCATCGCGGGCGCTTTTGGAATACGCCCGCGTCAACCCGCCGGCCCCCAGCAAGATCCCGCCGAAGTACCGCGTGACCACGCACACCACGTTGGTGACGTTTTCCCGCTGAAACACGTTCAGCATAGGCTGTCCCGCCGTGCCCTGAGGCTCGCCATCGTCACCGTAGCGCATCGTATCACCGCCGATGAGATAACACCAGCAGTTGTGCCGCGCATCATAGTATTTTTTCTTCATCTGCGCGATAAATTCCCGCGCCTGCTCCTCCGTCTCCACCGGCAGCAGATGGCCGATAAAACGGGATCGTTTTTCGGTGAACTCCGTCTCTGACGGGCCAAAGGGTACGCGGAAATCGCTCATTCCCACTCCTCCTTCGGCTCCGTCCAACCTTCGATATAGTCCTTCAGCTGGCCGATGATTCGGGGCGTACACACCGCCACCACGTCCACCGTCTCGCCGTACTCCACGGACTCCACCTTGGCCTCCCGGTACAGGCTGTCCAGTGCCCCGACCTTGTCATAGGGCAGGTGCAGCGTCACCCGTTTCGTACCCTTGTCCAGCTTTTTGTCAATGGCGGAGAGCAGTCTGTCCAACCCCTCGCCGGTCTTTGCGGACACGGATACTGCGTCCCCCTCCTTGTCCCGCTGGAAGGCAAACGCCAAATCGGACTTATTGTACACCCGAATGCAGGGGATATTCTCTGCCCCCAGCTCCCGGATCAGATCATCCACGATCCGCGCCTGTTCCTGCCACTCCGGATTGCTGGCATCGATGACGTGCAGCAGCAGATCGGCGTACTCCAATTCCTCCAGCGTGGCCTTGAATGCCTCGACCAGCTGATGGGGCAGCTTGCGGATAAATCCCACCGTGTCGGAGATGACTACATCCAGCGTATCGCTGACGGTCAGCAGCCGCGTGGTGGTGTCCAGCGTGTCGAAAAGCCGGTTGTTAGCCGGTATGTCCGCGCCGGTGATGGCGTTGAGCAGCGTGGACTTGCCGGCGTTGGTGTAGCCCACGATGGCCACCACGGGTATCTCGTTCTTCCGCCGCCGCTGGCGCTGGGTGGCGCGGACGCGCCGCACCTCCTCCAGCTCCTCCTTCAGCTTGTCGATCTTCCGGCGGATGTGGCGGCGGTCCGTCTCCAGCTGCGTCTCACCGGGGCCCTTCGTGCCGATGGGCGAGCCGCCGGTGCCGCCCTGCCGTTCCAGATGAGACCACATACCGATCAGCCGGGGCAGCAGATACTGGTACTGCGCCAGCTCCACCTGCAAGCAGCCCTCCTTTGTCCGGGCTCGCTGGGCGAAGATATCCAAGATCAGGCCGCTGCGGTCCAGCACCTGCACACCGCACAGCTCCGTGAGCACCCGCACCTGCGACGGGGACAGATCGTTGTCAAAGATCACCATGGTGGCCTCACTGTTCTCCACCATGCGCTTGACCTCCTCCACTTTTCCCTCGCCGATGAAGCTATGGGGGTCTGGTTTCTCCCGGCTCTGCAGGATCATACCCACGGACTCACCGCCCGCCGTCTCCACTAAGGCCGCCAACTCCGCCAGACTCTCCTCGTCGGCGCTGTCCGCACCAAGTATCGGGGACCGCAGCCCCACCAGCACCGCGTAATCCCGCGCACCGTTTTTGTTTTCTTCAATGGTTTTTCGTTCCATAGTCGTCCTCGTTATGATGATTTTCCACGATTATACCCCATCCCGGCGCAAAAGTAAAATAAAAAACAAGACCCGCACCATTGGTACGGGTCTTGCAAAGTGGTGTATCCTTACTTATCCAGGCCGAAACGCTTGTTGAACTTGGCAACGCGTCCGCCGGTATCCACCAGCTTCTGCTTGCCGGTGAAGAAGGGGTGACACTTAGAGCAGACTTCCACGCGAATATCCTTCTTCGTAGAACCTGTCTCAATCACATTACCGCAGGCGCATTTGATAGTAGTCTGCTGATAATTGGGATGGATTCCTTCCTTCATTGCTCTTGTTCACCCCTTTCTGGTTCACTCGTCGCCGCGGCATCGCCGCAAACGCAACTGTGATAATAGCACACTCTTCCCGCAAATGCAAGCATTTTTCGCTATTTTCACAAAGAAATTTCTTCTCCGCAGGCGAAGAAATACAGAATGCGCTCCGTCACCGGCTTTTCCAGTATCCGCGACAGCGCTCCGGCGTAGGCGTCCAGCTGCGGTCGATAGGCCTCCGCCCGCTGGGACACCTCTGCCGCTGTCACCCGATCAGTCTTGAAATCCACCACCGTCAAACCCGCCGCCGTCTCGAACACGCAGTCTGCCACACCCTGCAGGAGTATCTCCTCCCCTGTTGCCGCGACGTCATAAATACCCGCATCGGTGAGCAACGCGAAGCGGTACTCCCGCCACACCTGCGGCGCAGTCCGTATCCTCTCTGCCAGCGACGACGCCAAAAACTGCGCCAGCGCCGGGATATCCAGCGCCGCAGCCTGCTCCGGCGTCAGCAGCCGTCGGGCCGTCAGTCTTTCCGCAAAAGCCGTCACTGCCTCTGGTACCGCAGGAGTATCCAGCGGCAGAAACTGCATCGCCAGGTGCATGGCTGTGCCGCGCTCTGCCCCGGTCAGTCCGCGCTTTTCCTGCAAAAACCGCGGCTTCTCCGGTGCGGCGGTCCGCCGCGCCGGCAGTGTCCCCTCGGCGATCTCCTGATCGATGGCCCGCCCCTTCAGCTGGGTAGCCGTCACCTTGGAGGGCGTCACTGTCGCCGCTCTGTGACTGTACCGGAACGCCAGCGCCGCCTCGTCCGGCTGCGGATCCGGTGCCTGCGATCCCGGCTCCTCCGCCGGCATCGCCGCACCGCCGTCCTCCTCACCGCTGATGCGGTGCAGCCGCAGCGCCAAGCCCTCCGGCCCATCGCACAGTACCGCGGGACGTACCCCGGTGTAATCGTGGAACACCCCTGCCTGATATGTGCTCAGCAGCGCCAGCAGCAGCCAATCGCCCGGGCAGTTTACAGCGGCCACCGCCTCCGGCGGCGCCGGCAGCTCCGCCAATGCACACAGCTCCTTGAGGTGCTTGTCCGGGTTTTTCCGCGAGCATACCATGATGAGCTTCTCCTGTGCACGGGTCATGGCTACATACAGTATCCGCAGTTCTTCCGCCTTGGCTTCCCGTTCCAGCGTCAGCGCCAGCGCCGTTTTGGAGACGGTGTCGTACCGCAGCCGGCGTTCCACCTCCACGCGCTCCGCACCAACGCCCAGCTGGGGATGGACCAGCACCGGCCGATCCAGGTCCTGCCGGTTGAAGCTCCTGTTCAAGTCAGCCAGGAACACCACCGGAAACTCCAGTCCCTTGGACTTATGCACGCTCATCAAGCGCACACCGCCCGCTGCACCTGCAGCGGTAATGGCCGGCGCATCGCCGTTTTCCAGCAGCTGCCGAACCTGCCGCACACAGTCGAACAGACTCGTTTTGCCGCCCTGCACAAGCCGCCGTATATAGTCATACAGTGCCCTCAGACGCGCCTGGCGGGCTGTACCGTCCTCCATGGCACCGAAGATCGCCTGCACCCGGCAGCGGTCATAGATATACCACAGCAGCTTATCGGCGGACAGTTCCCGCGCCACCTGCCGCAGCTCATGCAGCAGCGACAGGAACGCCTGCGCGTCCTCACCCTCATCCTGCCGCAGCGCCTCGTAATAATCCCCCTCACGCTGTACGGCCCGTATCTCCGCCAACCGGTCGGCGCTCATGCCTACCAGTGGCGAACGCAGCACCGCGATCAGCGGCACATCCTGCCGTGGGTTATCCACCACCTCCAGCAGTGACAATACCACTGCGACCTCCATCGCCGAGAAGAAATCCTCACTTTCCCCGCCGTCGCAGGGGATCCCCTCCCGTGCCAAGGCGGCGGCGAATACCGTCTGCCGGGCGCTGGGTGAGCGCATCAGTATCACGATATCCTCCGGTGCTGCCGGACGCATGGTGCCGTCCTCACCTCGGACAGTGAACCCTTCGTCCAGCATACGGCGAATACGCTTTGCCACGAACCGCGCCTCGGCCTCCGCCCGGTCAAACCGCTGCTCCGGTGTGTCCTCCACAGCCAGATAGTGGAACTCCGTCTCCCGCGGCACCTCCGGATAGTATTCCGCCCCAAAGTGAAGATGCTGCTCCTCTGTATAATCCAGCTCGCCCATTTCCCGGGACATCAGCGCCGCGAACACAAAGTTCGCAGCCGCCAGCACCTCCCGGCGTGACCGGAAGTTCCGGCTCAGTACCCGCCGCCGCGGCGCACCTGGCGCAGCGTGGTCCGCATCAGCATAGGTCCTGTATTTTTCCAGGAATATCCCCGGTTCCGCCAGCCGGAACCGGTAGATGCTCTGCTTCACATCGCCCACGGCAAAGATATTCTCTCCCTGCCGCGATACCGCCCGGAAGATACAGTTCTGCACTTCATTAGTGTCCTGATACTCGTCCACCATGATCTCCCGGTACCGCCGGGACACCTGCTCGCCAAGCTCCGTGGGCGTTCCGTCCTGGCGGCACAGCATCTGCACGGCGTAGTGTTCCTGGTCAGAGAAATCCATAGCGTTCCGCCGCACCTTCTCTGCCCGGAACCGCTTGTCGAAGTCCCCTGTCAGTGCCAGCAGCGCCCGCATAGCGGGCGCGATGACCTGCAGATCGCCCAGCAACTCCGTCTCCGCCGTCTGATACGGCGCGGACAGCTTCTTCAATGCGTCACGGCACTTTTCCAGCACCGCCCGCGCCGCGTCCTTCGCCCCGGCGCACTCGTCCCCCTTCACCACGCCCATCCGTCGGAAAGCCGGCTGCACACGGCCCATGGCATCCCAGCCTTCCCGGGCCGCGGCCGCGTATTCCCGCAGCTGCGCCGCCGTTTCCAAAAACCGATCTCCATAGGCGTTATACACGCTCTCGCAGTCTTCCATATCCTTCACGGCGCGTTCCAGCCGCCCCGCCCAGTAACTGGCGCGGCGCACCGTGTCCTCCATGATCGTCCGGCCGTACACGCTGTCGCCCAGCCGTTCCGGCAGGTTCGCCCAGCTCTCCGCAGCCTTCTCCAACCACTTGTCCGGGTAGGGATGGCTCTGCAATTTTCCGTGCAGCTCCGGCACCAGCGCCGCCAACGCCCGGTCATCCCGGCCGAATCCCAGCGTCTCCGCCAACGCCCGGCAGCCTTCGTCCCCCTGCTCGATCCGCTGATAGAACGCCTCCAGTGCATCCTCCAGTGCCCGCTGCTTCAGCACGCCGGCCTCCGTCTCATCCAGGATACAGAAGTCCGGCGTCAGACTCCGCCCATCCACCGGCTCCAGCAGATGGATATGCTCCCGCAGCAGCCCTGCACAGAAGCCGTCCACCGTCTTGATGTCCGCCTGATACACCCGGAACATCTGCTGCCGCAGGTGACTGTTCTCCGGGTCCTGTGCCACCCGCTTCGCCAGCTCTGCGGCCAGCTTTGTCCGCAGTTCGGCGGCAGCGGCGCGGGTAAATGTGATAATAAGGAAATCGTCTATGTGGCAGTGTTCCTCCGTCAGATAAGCGAACACACGCTCTACCAGCACCTTCGTCTTGCCGGATCCGGCGGCGGCGGACACCAGCAGGCTGCCGCCCCGGTCCTCCACTGCCCCACGCTGCTGTGCCGTCAGTTGGATGTCAGCCACGGCGCGTCACCTCCTCGTCCACCAGCTGCCAGAATTCTTCCGGCGTGGTCTTTTGCAGATAATGGGGCTTGTCACGTTTCTCGTCAAACCAGCAGGCCGACGCGAAGGGACACCAGTCGCAGGCACTTTCCTGAGGCCCCCTGCAGCATGGATCTGCGTCAATATTGCCATCGCCCAGCTCCCGGGCTACCTTCCGCAGCAGCTCGTCCACATACCGGCCCATTTTGCCCATCTGGGCCGCATCCGCCAACACACTGGCCGCCAAACCGCTGACCGAACCGTCCTTTTTCACTGCAATAGGCAAATAGCAGGGTGACTCCAGCGCACTGTGCTCCATGGCTGTCAGCACCTCTGGGTCGGACAGCACCATGCCCGTCCGACGCAGCTCGCCCCGCAGCAGCGCGGCCAGCTTGTCCGGCGCGATGGCCCGATCCGCCTTTTTAACGACGTCCCTCGCCGGCAGGTACAGCACTCCCGCCGGCTCCACCGTCGCCCCAAAATAGTCCCCGCCGTACCGCTGCAGTGCGAAAAGATACAGCAGCATCTGAATACCCAGGCCGTAGCGCACATCCGCCAGATCAAAAGCCTTTTTCCCGGTTTTGTAGTCCACTACTCGCAGATATAGCTTCCCGTTCTTCAGCCAGCCGTCCACCCGATCCACCTTACCGGTGACGGACAGCGTGATATCTCCCGCCGTCACCGTGACGGCAGGTAGCTGTCCGTTTTTGCCGCCGAAGCCCAATTCAAAGGCCACAGGCCGGAAATCCGAATGCTCCAGCTCATCCAGCACGTTCTCAACAATGACCAACGCCGTCTCCCGCAGCCGGGAAAACAGATACCGGAACCGTGCGCTCTTCTCGCCGTAGCCGTCGATGACCGTCCGGACATACTCATCCGTATACCGCCGCACCAACGCCGCCAGCGCCGGTCTTTCCGGCCGCTTCCCCTGCTGCTCCACCTCCCGCAGGACATTCTCCAGCAGATAGTGGATAAACGTCCCCACCTCCGGCGCCTGGAAATCCGCCTTTGTCCGTTCCCTGGCCCGCAGGCCGTACTCCATGAAATAGCCAAAGTGACAGCTCTTCACCTGGTCCAGCCGCGAGGCGGACATGGCCAGCGTACTGCCGTACAGGCTGCGTACCGCCCCGGGTGACAGCCTTCCCCGGCCCATAGCCCGGGCCGCTGCCATCTTCTCCAGCGTACCGCCCTGTCCATGCATCTCAAAATAACGCCACAGCGCACCGCCGGGCCGCTGTCCCGCCAGTGCCAGCGCTGCCGCAGGCAGTCCGCGGCGGTACGCGCCGTCTTCCCGTTGTACTTCCACTTGAGGGAACAGCTTGCGGATACGCTCTACCACAAAGGACGGCAGCAGTTTCGCCCCCGACTCATCGCCGGCGCACCAGGACACGGTCAGTGTCTCCGTTGGCTGGGCCAAGGCGGCATAGATATTCTGCAGCTCATTGCTCAGCGGGTCGAACGTGGCGTCGGACAGCAGTATCCCCTGCTGCTGCAAAAGCTCACGCTCCTGTTCGTCCAATATACCGCCGCCCTTCTCCACCGTGGGCAGCACATGGTCATTGGCGCCCAGCAGGAAAAGATGCCGCACTGTATGGCGGTCATTGCGCGTCAAGGGGCTTACCTTTACCTGGTCCAGCGCAGCGGGTATGGTGGCCACGGCATACTGGCTCAGCGTCAGCCGCAGCAACCGCGCAAACTCATCGCCGTCCACCTCCGTGTCACCCAAAAGCGCCACGAACTGATCCAGCACATCACAGAATATCCGCCACAGCTGGGCATACTCCTCTGCCTCCTGCATCTGCCCCTGCTCCAGCAATTCTTTCTCCCGCTGTTCCAACACGGCCGGTGTACCGGCGTCCTCCGCAAATTTGTAAAGCGTTTCAGCTTTACCGCTTACCGTTTTATTGGATTTTATCCCATCACTCAGGGTAAGAAACAGCCTTCTGACTTTCCTTCTGACCGCGTTTATCTCGGCCAGCTGTTCCCGGCGATAATCAGTTATCTCTCCGCTGTATCCATCCGGGTCTGCCGTCCAGTCGGCGTCCCGCAGCCACATATTGCCCCGAATTTCCCAACGGATCACGTAGTTTTCCAGAAGATCGCATTCCGCCGCTGTCAGGTCTGTCATGCCGGTCTTCAGGCACCGGAACACGTCCTCATACTCAAAGCCGCCTGTCACTGCGTCGACGGCGGACAGCAGCAGCGTCAGGACCGGCTGCTCCAAAATGTCGCTCCGGCGGCTGATATAGGCAGGAACATCGTCCCGGCGGAACACGGCCTCCAGCAACGGGCCATATACCTCCATATTCCGCGCCGCCACGGCCATCTCACGCCAGCGAACGCCCTTTTGTGCCAGCGCTCGCAGCTGCGCGGACACATATTCCACCTCAGAATAGGCGGTATTGGACTGGTACAAGGTGATGGACGGCGTGCTGCCCGTCCACGCTTTTTCCGCGCCGAGGAAGTATCGCTCCAGGTGCGAAAACGCTGTGTCGCTGTTCCTGACAAGGTTTTCTACTTCACAACTACAACCGGCGTCCTTCGCCAGTCTGCGCAGGCGTTCCCGCTGCTGTATGCCGTTGCGGAAGAGCTGCGGGTCACTGTCATCGCCCAGCAGAGTCACTGTAACAGAGTTGGCCTGCTTCAGCGCGGCGGCAATGATATCCTCCTCCGTTCGGTTGAAATAGGAAAACCCATCAATGTAGATATCTTTTCCGCATAAATAGTCCGAATTCGGCAGTTTATCGCAGAGTTTCTGCACTTTTGACCGGGCATCAAAGTCACCGCCTTGGAGTCGCGCGTCATAAGCGCCGAACAGCAGCGCCGTAGAGCGCAGCTTATCTCCGGCGGCGCCCGGAATATCCTGAACCTGTTGCAGCAGAAGGGATGGCGCGATTTTATAGGCGTACAGCTCATCAGCCAGGGCCACCAGCTCCCGCAGAAAGGCCGGGCGCTGTGACGGCTTGGAAAACACCGTCAAATATGATGAAACTTCCTGCAAGGCGCGGCGCATTATCAGTATTTTACCACCATTATCTAACGTTATATCGGATATGCCTCCGGTTTGTGACAGTACGCGGGTGGCAAGGCTCTGGAAGCTCAGCACCTCCCCGTCACGGCTGGCGGTATCCCCCAGCGCGCGGCAGAGATCCAGCTCCGCCTCGTGGGTGGCGTGCTCCGGTACCAGCAAAATCTGCGGGCGCTCAAACCGTTGTGCCGCAATGGTTTCGAGCACCAGCTTACTTTTTCCCGCACCGGCGCGGCCGGTGATGATACGCAGCTTCACCGCGTCACCTCCCCTGTTTTCTCCCCCATAGTATACCGCAAACCGTCCCTTATGGGAAGTAAAAGTCGAAAAAAGGACGCGGGATCTTCCCGCGCCCTTTGACGGTGCATGTCACTTTCGTTTACTTTAGGCTGCTCTTGTTGACCTGCTTCTATGCTCTTTTATATACCCTTTTGTTATATGCGTTACACCATAGCGCAGCGTTTGTTAAAGGGTCATGGTACGGCGCAGCTCGTCCCGGTTTTCCACGGTGACGGTCACCAGACGCACCCGGGGATGACCGGCCACCGCCCGGAGAAATTCCGTGTCCGCCTTTTGCAGGACGCCCAGAACGGGAAGGTCACCGTCCAGGGCCGCGAGCACCGCTTCGCAGAATTTTTTGGCACCGGACTCCGCCGGGCCCAGCTCGTCCATCAGCAGGATGTCGCCGCTGCGGTCCCGCAGGGCCGCCGTGCCCAGCGTGTCGAACCTATCGCAGGAATAAGCGCCGCAGTAGAACAGCAAATTCTCCGCCGAGGGCGTTCCGCCTGCCGCGGGCAGCAGATGCACAGAGGGCCGGTCCAACACGCCTGTTACCCGCACCGTGCGGAAGCCGCAGGGTGTATGCCCGGCCAGCAGGCAGCGCGCCAGCGTGGACTTGCCCACGCCCTTGTCACCGGTGAGGAACAGATGGTCAGTGCATGGGGCAGCCATGGTGTACCTCCCCTGCCGTTTCGCGCCGTGCGGCACGGACGCAGATCATCTCACCGGCGATGGACACGGCGATCTCCTCCGGCGTCACGGCCTTGATGGGTGTGCCCACCGGCGTGTGGACAAAGGCGATCTTCTCCTCGGGAATGCCCGCCTCCCGCAGGCGCTGGTTCACAAAGGCCGTTTTCTTCCGGGAGCCGATGACGCCCACATAGGCCGTCTCGCCCCGTAGCACCTGCACCTCCGCCTGAAAGTCGTGCTCATGGCCGTTGGTCATGATGACCACATAGTCCTCCGGCGTCAGCGTCAGGTAGTCGCTGATGCGGTCAAAGTCGCCGCAGATGGTCCGGTCCGCCTGGGGAAAATGCTCCGCCGTGGCAAAGCCCGGCCGATCATCCACCACCACGGGACGGAAGCCAATCGTCCGCAGCAGAGGCGTCAGCGCACGAGCGATATGTCCCGCGCCGAAAATGACCGCGCGCTCCCCCACCGGCAGCGGCAGGGAGAACACGCCCTCGCCTATCTCCGCCGTCTCGGCGATATGGGGTGCGGCGCCGTCCAGCGGCAGCACCAGCCAGCCGGGCACACGGTCACGCACACAGCGCAGCACCTCCGCCGCCAGCGCGTCCCAGACGCGATCCGACAACCGGGCGGGAGTGAACAGCACCGTCACATCGCCGCCGCAGGCCATGCCCAGCTCACCGTCACGGGAGAGCTTGAAGTCATACAGGGCGTCCACGTGCTGACCGGCCAGCAGCGCCCGGGCCAGCTGAATGGACCGCAGCTCCACCGCGCCGCCGCCGATGGTGCCGGAGAGCAGACCCTCCGCCCCCACCAGCATCTGGCTGCCCGCGCCGCGGGGGGCGGAGCCGTCATCCCACACGATGGTGGCCAGCACGGTGTCCTTCTTCTTTTCCCGCTGGTAGAGCAGGGTCTGGAAGATGTTGTTCATACGCTTCTCCTTTCAAGGGCCATAGGGAGCGGCGGTGCCGCTCCCTGTTCGTTTATTCAGCCGGCGGCCTCCACAGCGGGGAGAGAATTTGCCACCAGCGCGTTGTACTGGTCGATGGTCAGGTCGCAGTGGTAGAACAGTTGGAAATAGGTCTGGGTGACCTCGTACATATCGTAGTCAGCGGCCTCGGGGTACAGGACCTTGGCCATCCACTGCATACCCAGGATGCGCTGGACGCTTGGCGGGAAGCCCATCCAGTTGTAGGGGCCGAAGGGCACCTCGTAATACTTGCCGTCCTTGATGGCAGGTATGGTCTGCCAGTTCTCGTTACCGGCCACGGTGCTGTAAATGCTGCCGGGGGCGAAGAACACGATAGAGGGGTCCCAGTTCAGGATCTGCTCCATGTCCACCTCGTTGCCGGTACCCTTGGAGGAGGGCTCGTCCACCACAGCCAGATTATTGCACAGCATATCGACGACCTCGGCGTGATAGGAGTCCCTGGCGATGACGTTCAGGCCCTCTTCACCGGTGATATACAGGACATCGGCCTTCTCCACGCCGTCCACGATGGCCTTGACGGTGTCATAGGCATTGCGGCAGTAGTCGGCCAGGGCCTGACCCTCGTTGGGCATAGCCAGCAGGTCGCTGAGCATGGCATAGGTATCGTCCATGGAGGCCAGGTAGGCGTCAATGTGGACAAAGGGGATTCCGGTCTGTTCCTGCAGGCCGTCCAGGTCCTCCGCCATGGTGCTCTTGGGCTCGCCCACATCGATGACCACGTCGGGATCGGCCGTCAGCAGCGTCTCCAGGTTCAGTTCGCCCTTGCCGCCGTACAGCTGGCCCAGCAGGGGCAGGTCCAGATACTTCTGGTCAAAGTAATTCTCGGCGGTCTCGTCCCAGGCATTGGCCACACCCACCATCTTGTCCGGGGCGATGGCAAAGACCACCATCTGGGCCAGCGGGCCGGACACGGCCACCTTCTGGATATCGGTGGGGACGGTGACCTCGCGGCCGCAGGAGTCGGTGAACACGCGGGTGGTGTCCTCCGTCCGGGTGCTGTCGTCGATCTTATCGTCCTGGACCTTCCGGCCGCAGGCAAACAGGGTCAGGCTCATCACCAGCGCCAGGACCAGCGCCAGCAATCGTTTTGTCTTGTTCATATGTGTTCTCCTTCTTCTGTTGAAAATGCAATCATTCCAAAGCGGCGGACGCCGGGCAGCTGCCACGGGAAGTCCGGATCGCCGGTGGAAATAAGTTTGGCGCGGAGATCGTCCTCCGCAGGCGCTCCCCCGCCGTAGAGGGCCAGGAACGTCCTGGCATCCTCCAGGGTGCGGAAGGGCTGGGGAAAGTCCAGCGCCGCACGCTGCGCCGTATAGGGGATACCGTGGGCGTCCAGCACACCGCAGGCGGTATCGAAGCTATGGCGGCCCGGCGCACGGGGTGCCCCGGAAAAGCGGTGGCACACGTCGTCACGCACCACGGCCAGCACCGTGCCACGACATTGGCGGAGGGCAGCGGCCAGTATCTCCTCCATGCTTCCGAAAAAGCAGAACACCATGGCGTCGAAGGGCACCGGCGGCGTATAGGCCAGCACATCGGCGCACAGGGGCGTCACATTCGTAATGCCCCGGGCGTCCAGCTCCTGCCGCAGGACGGACAGGGCCGCGGCGTCGCGCTCCGCCGCCGTGACACGGGCCGCATGGGGCGACAGGGCCAGGGACAGGTATCCCAGGCCGCAGCCGGCGTCGCAGATATGATCCGTGGGCTTCAGGTACGGCAGCAGCAGCGCCGTCAGCTTTTCGTGGAAGTCGGTGCGGCGGCAGGCATCGGCCATGAAGCGGACAGTGTCCGCCGACCAGCTAAACATGGCGGTCACCTCCCCGCACCGGCAGCAGGGCCGCGCCGTCGGGCGTATCCAGCAGCACGGACTCCACACCGTAGAGCTGCCGGATCAGGTCCGGCGTCAGCACGCTCCGGGTATCGCCCTCCGCCGCCACGCGGCCCCCTTGCAGGGCCAGGACGCGGCGGGAAAAACGCAGGGCGTGCTGGGGATCGTGGGTGGAGAGCAGGACGGTGTAGCCCTGCTCCGACAGGGAACGCACCTGCTCCAGCACACGGAGCTGGTTGCCGTAATCCAGAGAGGCGGTGGGCTCGTCCATGATGAGGAGCTCCGACTGCTGGCACAGGGCGCGGGCAATGAGCACCAGCTGCTGCTCGCCGCCGGAGAGGGCGGCGAAGTTCCGCTGCGCCAGGTGGGCCACACCCAGCTGCTCCAGGGCGGTCAGAGCCTGCTGCTCCAGGGCCTTGGAGGGGCTCTGGAACGGGGACAAGTGCCGGGTCAGGCCCATGAGGGCGGTGTCCAGCACAGAATAGCCGAAGGTGGGACGGTGTATCTGCGGGATGTAGGCGATGCGGGCCGCCAGCTCCCGGCGGGAGAAGGTCCGCACGTCGCGGCCGTCCAGCAAGATGGCGCCGGTGTAGCCCTCCAGGCCGCCCAGCAGGCAGCGGAAGAGGGTGCTCTTGCCGGCGCCGTTGGCACCCAGCACAGAGAGGAAATCACCGGCGGGCACGGTGAAGGAGACATCCTCCAGCACCGGCGGGGCCTTGGGATAAGCGAAGGTCAGGTGCGATACCGTGAGGGTCACAGGCGGTCGCCTCCCTTCACCATGAGGTAGATAAAGAACGGCGCGCCCACGAAGGCCGTCAGGATACCGATGGGAATCTCCGTCGCCGCAAGGGTGCGGGCCAGGTCGTCCACCAGCAGCAGAAAGGCCGCGCCGAACAGACAGGCCATGGGCAGGAGCCTGCGGCAGTCGTTACCCACGAGGCGGCGGCTGAGATGGGGGATCACCAGACCCACCCAGCCGATCATGCCGGAGACGGAGACGGCGGAGGCCGTCAGCACCGTGGCGCAGAGGATCACCGCCAGACGCAGGCGGTCCGTGTGGACGCCCATGGCGCGGGCTTCATCCGGCGAGAGGGTCAGCAGGTTCATGCGCCAGCGGAGCAGCAGCAGGGGCGTCAGCCCTGCCGCCATACAGACGGCGGCAAAGGCGACGGTGTGCATACGGGTGCCGGAGAGGCTGCCCATGAGCCAGTAGGTGATCTGGGGCAGTTGGTTGGTGGGATCGGCCACCAGCTTGATATAGGAGGTACAGGCCGAGAACAGCGAGCCTACCATGATACCGGCCAGCAGGAGGCTCACCACACGGCTGCCCCGGGATCGGCGGCCCACCAGATAGACCAGGGCCACGGACAGCAGGCTGGCCAGGAAGGCGAAAACGGTGACCATCACGGTGCTCTGGCCCGTCAGGATCGCCAGCGCCGCACCGAAGCAGGCACCGGAGGACGCGCCCAGGATATCCGGTGCGGCCATGGGGTTCTGGAACACGGTCTGGTAGGCGGTGCCGGCGGCGGAGAGGCCGCAGCCCACCAGGCAGGCCAGCAGGATGCGGGGCAGGCGGACATTCCACACGGCGATGGCCATGTTGTCCGTCCAGGTCTGTTCAATAGAAAAGACGCGGGAGAGGAGTATCTTTACCACATCGCCCAGAGGGACGCCGTAGCGGCCCAGCACGAAGGACAGCAGAAACAGCGCCAGCAGCGCTGACGCCATGATCGTTATGCTGCGTGTGGGGTGCCGGGGCGTATGCATGGACGGGCCTCCCTTTTCAGTCTGTTCCGCTTCCGCGCGTACCGCGCGGAGGTTCGCTGTCTATTTTACAGGATAACGCAGAAAATGCAAGGGGTACTGTTCGGTATTGTCGTATGTTTGTCCGTCTATATCGTTTTTTGTGTTCAGAGCGGCAGACCGGCTGCGACCGTGGAATTTCCAGTTTCTGGGAGAAAGTGGTTCGTTTTTATGCATATTGCATAATGCACATTGTGGCTGATTGTGCGATATGATGACATTTTTTGTGAGAACACCGTTGACTTTGGAATTTCGCTTTGCTACAATAGGCCCAACATTTCCGAAGCGAAAGGAGGCGGCCGTGATGACCAAGACCACGAAGAAAGCCATGAATACCATGATGACCGCCGCCTGCGCCGGTGCTGCTTTCTGCTGCGCCTGCGCCGCTTCTCATACTGTCATCCTGTCCGTGCTGGGCGCCATTATTATGGCG
>OBAF01000457.1_pt1 | contig 36727 bp, 32 predicted proteins | sample 1517851 | NCBI WGS metagenome assembly OBAF01 (sample SAMN04571706, study PRJEB22368) | human gut metagenome | biome: human gut; material: stool | host: Homo sapiens | place: Luxembourg | collected 2012-10-19 | reverse complement strand
CGTGAGCCGTCGCTCGGTCCTGTATTCGGAATTAAGGGCGGTGCCGCAGGCGGCGGTTATGCACAGGTTCTTCCGATGGAGGACATCAATCTTCATTTCACAGGTGATATGCACGCAATTACAGCAGCCAACAACCTTTGTTGCGCAATGCTTGACAACCATATTCAGCAGGGCAACACACTCGGCATTGATCCGAGAAGAATTCTCTTCAAGCGTTGTCTTGATATGAATGACCGTGCATTAAGAAATATCACAATCGGTCTTGGCGGCAAGGTGAACGGTGTTCCGAGGGAAGATCATTTCATTATCACGGTTGCATCGGAAGTTATGGCAATTCTCTGTCTTGCAAATGATATTTCCGATCTCAAAGAAAGACTCGGCAACATTCTTGTTGCATACACATACAGCGGCGAACCCGTTTACGCTAAGGATTTGAAAGCAGAGGGAGCAATGACTGCACTTCTCAAGGATGCAATCAAACCTAACCTTGTTCAGACGCTTGAGGGTACTCCTGCAATTATGCACGGCGGACCTTTTGCAAATATCGCTCACGGCTGTAACAGCATAAGAGCAACAAAGCTTGCATTAAAGCTTGCCGATTACTGTATTACAGAAGCCGGTTTCGGCTCGGATCTCGGTGCAGAGAAGTTCCTTGACATCAAGTGTAGATATGCCGGAATTGCTCCGTCGGCAATTGTAATTGTGGCAACATGCCGTGCATTAAAATACAACGGCGGCGTTCCAAAGTCAGAAACTTCAAACGAAAACATTGAGGCACTCAAAAAGGGCATTGTAAACCTCGGAGTTCACATTGACAATATGAGAAAGTACGATGTTCCCGTTGTCGTAGCAATCAACCGATTTGGCACAGATACAGAAGAAGAGCTAAAGTACATTGAAGAATACTGTATTTCAAAGGGTGCGGATTTTGCCCTTTCAGATGTATTCTGCAATGGCGGAGAAGGCGGCATAGAGCTTGCCAATAAGGTAGTAGAGGCTTGTGAAAAGCCGTCTGCATTTAAACCGCTCTATTCACTCGACATCACACTCAAGGAAAAAGTTGAAAAGATTGCAAAGGAAATCTACGGTGCGTCAAAGGTAATCTACACAACGGCCGCAGAAAAAGCAATCAAGGAAGTTGCGGCACTCGGCGGCAACAAGCTTCCTGTATGTGTGGCTAAAACACAGTATTCGCTTTCAGACGATCCTGCAAAGCTTGGTGCTCCAAAGGATTTTGAAATCACAGTAAGAGATGTAACAATTTCAAACGGTGCAGGTTTTGCAGTAATCTATACAGGCAACATTATGACAATGCCGGGACTTCCGAAGGTTCCCACCGCAGAAAAAATTGATGTTGACGAAAACGGTAAAATCAGCGGACTTTTCTGATATGATAAAATTGATTTCTCACAACGCCGATGAAACTGAGCAAATCGGCGAAAAAATTGCAAAACAGCTCCACGGCACAGAGGTAATAGCCCTTTTCGGCGGACTCGGTATGGGCAAAACCGCCTTTACAAGAGGTCTGGCAAGAGCCCTCGGTGTTGATGACGGAGTATCAAGTCCTACTTTCGCCCTTGTAAACGAATACAGCGGAAAGTACAATATCTATCATTTTGATATGTACAGAGTTAATTCGTGGGACGACTTGTACTCAACGGGATTTTTTGACTACATTGACAACGGTATTCTCGTAATTGAGTGGAGCGAAAATATTGAAGGCGCACTTCCCGAAAATGCAATCAGAATAACGATTGAAAAAGGGGAGAGCGATGACGAAAGAATCTTTGAAATTGAAGGTGTTGAAATTTGAAAATTCTGTCTGTTGACACATCTGCAACAGCCGCTTCTGTTGCACTTTCAGAAGAGGGCAAGCTGATCGGTGAAACTTTCATAAACACAAGTCTTACCCACAGTCAGACGCTTATCCCTATGGTTGAACAGCTTTTGAGCAATACAAAAACGCAAATAGCCGACATTGATGCAATTGCAGTCAACGCAGGTCCGGGTTCATTCACGGGTGTAAGAATCGGTGTTGCGGCAGTAAAAGGTCTTGCTTTTGCAAATAATATACCGTGTGTTTCGGTTTCAACACTTGAGAGTATGGCTTATAATTTTCTTTCAACCGACTGCATAGTTTGCGCCGTAATGGACGCACGCTGTTCACAGGTATACAATGCATTGTTTGAAATTAAAAGCGGAGTTGTTACCCGACTTTGTGATGACAGAGCATTATCGCTTGATGACTTAAAAAACGAACTGCTGTCTGTTGACGGAAGAATCATCATAGCAGGTGACGGTACCGATATTACCTGTAAATACATCGGTAATGAAATTAAAAATGCAGAGTCTGCTCCCGTAAACCTTAAATATCAAAGGGCGTCTTCAACTGCACTTGTTGCATTTGAAATGATAAATAACGGACAAACCGTTTCGGCACAAGAGCTTATGCCGGTATATCTCCGCTTGCCTCAGGCACAGCGTGAGCTTAATAAAAAACTTGGAGGTAAAACAAAATGATAGCACTCGGATGCGACCACGGCGGATATAACCTTATCTGCGCAATCAAAAAATATCTGGATGAAAAAGGACTTGAATACAAAGAGTACGGCACTTTCAGCGAAGAAAGCGTTGACTATCCTGTTTATGCCTACAAGGTAGCAACTGCAATCACTTCCGGCGAATGCTCAATAGGCATTCTCTGTTGCGGTACAGGCATTGGTATCTCGATTGCCGCAAACAAGGTAAAGGGAATCAGAGCCGCAGTTGTTTCAAACGAATTTTGTGCTGAAATGACTCGCAGACACAATAACGCAAATATCCTTTGTATGGGCGGCAGAGTTACAAGCGAGGAAGATGCTGTTAAATTTGCCGATATCTTCCTTAACACACCTTATGAAGGCGGCAGACACGAAAACCGTGTGTCAATGATTACAGACATCGAAAACGGTAATTTCAAAGCATAAATAAATCAATAATAGGTATAAACGCTCTTTTAAGTGAGGGCGTTTTTCTTTTTGAAATTTAGATTTCTCATTTGTAATATTTTGTAACTGTTATTTCTGTCAAGGAACTAATTTGCGAAAATGTATTCAGAGCCAAAGCTTTACACAAATTATTCGTTCTTATTGAGAATTAAGTGTTGTAAATTTTGCACAACTAACCTTATGATATTACCGCTCGTTAGGTACATTGTAACTATTATATTTCAATTTGTAACCAAATTTCCGAAAAAATTTCATTTTTTTAAATTTATTTACAAAAACCCCTTGTTTTTTTTCCTTTTTAGTATTATAATAACATCACAATGTTTTTAAAGAATTTTAAAAAAGAATTAAAACGATTTGGGAGAGAGTGAAAATGAGATTAAGAAAACAGGAACTTGGAGACAGAAACCTCGTAGGAAGCAGAGTTGAGGCAGTAAGAAAGCAGAAGGGTATGAAGCAAAAGGAGCTTCTTGCCCAATTACAGGTCAACGGCGTTGATATGAATGCGTCAGGACTTTCAAAGCTTGAAGGTCAGATTCGTTTTGTCACAGATGTTGAGCTTGTTGCACTTGCCGATATTCTTGAAGTATCTGTTGACTACCTTCTCGGAAGAGAAAACTGATTGTTTTCAACCGAATCCTTAAATTGCACCGTAGATTTTTTTCTGCGGTGCTTTTATTAGCAGACAAAACCGTTGATATAAAAAGAATAACCGCAGCAGTAATAGGGGAGATGAATGTGATTGACCTCAACAACATTGAAAAATACAGAGAAAACAATCGAATAGAGGCCAAAAAGGCAACAGGCGGATTACCTAAAAGCTTGTGGGAAACATATTCATCCTTTGCAAATACACTCGGAGGAATTATACTTTTAGGTGTAGAAGAATACAGGGACAAATCACTTCATCCCGTAAATCTTCCCGATCCGGATGAACTTATTGAGGAATTTTGGGAGATAGCAAACGATATTCAAAAAGTAAGCACAAACATTCTTTCATATGATGATGTTTATGTGCAAAAAATTGAAAATAAGCATATTATCGTTATTACAGTGCCAAAAGCAAAAAGATTTGACCGTCCCGTGTATCTTGACGGCAGTATTCATAATTCATACAGAAGAAACGGCGAGGGTGACTACCGTTGTACACCCGATCAAATTAACGCTATGGTGCGTGATTCCGAAATTAAAACACAGGATATGAATATCATCCAAAGCATGACTGCTTCCGTATTTAATACCGATTCACTCCACAGCTACCGAATAAAAATGTCAACTGTTAAGCCAAACAATCGGCTTCAAAATTTGTCGGATAAAGATTTCTTGCAGGCAATAGGAGCAATCGGAGCAGGGGACGACCTTCTATTTCACCCCACAGCCGCAGGACTTCTTATGTTCGGCAAGTCAGAATTTATCAAAAAAGAATACCCTTCCTATTGTCTTGAATATAAGGAAACAACACAAGATGATAAACACACAATTATTTCATCAGATTTAAATTCAGACTGTGAAAATCTTTATGATTTCTTTACAAAGGTCTTTGAAAAAATATCATCCGATATAAAACTGACAGTAAATATAAAATCAGACATTACACTGATTACAACTGCCTTGCAGGAAGCTCTTGCAAACTGCCTTATAAATGCCGACTATTATGGGTCAAACGGTGTTGCTGTTATAAAAGACGATGAAAGCATTACAATGTCCAATCCCGGCGGATTTAGAGTTGAACTCGACGCTGCAAGAGCAGGCGGTATATCCGACCCCAGAAACACGGCAATTATGCGTATGTTTAATTTGATAGGAATCGGCAGTAACGACGGCTTCGGTATTTCTAATATCTTCTCCGTTTGGAAAAGCCACGGATTTGTTCTGCCGGTCATTGAAGAAAGTTTCAAACCCGAAAGCATCACCTTAAAGCTTTCATTTGTTCTCGAAAGTAATTCAACTAATACTCAAATTTTACAAAATCGTCCCGATATTGAAACAGACAGACAAGATGCCGTAATTTCATACATTACTGACAACATCACTGTAACTTCAAAAGAAATTTCCGAACTTCTCGGAATAAGTCATAAAAAATCGAAGCAACTTCTTCACCGACTTATGGCAAAGGATTTTGTTATAATCAAAAACGGAAAATACACCCTAAAAGCATAGACGGAACTTAATCAAATTTCGGAACATCAATCCGCACAAGCGTTGTTCCCATAATAGCTTGGCTGCGTGGTTGACAAAAGGAAAACAGTCTGCTATAAATAAATGCCAAAACTAAATTTGCCTATATCTGCCTTTCTTGTGCCGCAACAGGGCTGTTCATGACTCTGCTGTTACAAAGTCTTGCAAGACGATTCCGCAGGTGCAGTTGTGCCGATTGATAAATTGAGTATGGTTGTTTCAATAATCTTTTTATACATAATTTTCAAGGAAAAACTGTCCGCAAAATCAGGCATAAGTCTTCATATAATAATCGCAGTCACTTACTTATGCTTTTACGGATTAAATTTTAAATTTACAAATTTGTGTAATTTTGCTTGACAATCGCACAAAAAACAAGTACAATAATCAAGGTAAATCACCAATATTCGGAGACGTATCGAAGTGGTCATAACGGACATGACTCGAAATCATGATGCCCCTTGAGGGACGAGGGTTCGAATCCCTCCGTCTCCGCCATAAAAAACACCGTAGTTCTGTTAGAATTACGGTGTTTTTTTGCTCAATATCAATAGTCGGGGGGTAATCCGAAAAATTCGAGTATATGATATTTATAAGTGGCTAATTATTTTCACGCCCTGTATTTATTGATAACTATAATCTAAAAATCCTGTTATGATTGCAGTACCATTTCTTTTGATATTAATTGCATTCTAACTTGGTAATATTCTGATTTGTAATAAATCCTAAACACGGTGGAAAGTTCTCTGAAGCCTTAACGGCAGAAGAATGGCGGAAATTTACGCACGCTATGTCAACAGGTCTTGATTCAGGATTAAGAATAAATGATAACTCAATTCTTGTTGAGTGTGAAGAAAACTCAAAGTATCAATACAAATTAGTTATCTACGACAATACTTTTGACGATAATCCTTTAGAAAAGGTTTATGCAATCGGAAATATAGATTATAATAAAACCGATGGCAACAAAATCGCAAATTTTATAATTAAATTAGAGGAAAACAATTATGATAGCAAGAAAGTATTTAGACAAAAAAAGAACTCAAAGTATATTTAAGCGGTCAGGGTACCAATTACCCAGGACGCTTAATAACTTGAGTTCTGACACCATTATACGCAGTATTGATGATAATGTCAACAGAAAAATCAATAATATTACTCAAAGCATACAATTTATCTGATGGTTCGGTGATTGGCAAAATAGCCCTGCAAAAGCAAGTAGAGCGGTAGACAGCAACAGCTAATCTGAATAAATGTTGTAGTTGGCATCTCAAAAGATTATCGAACACCGTCTGAGTTGCTACTATAAAACAGAATTTTCTGTCTGTGTGAATAACACATTTATCGCAAGCTTTTTCTTTGTAACAACAAGTTATTTTATGCATAAAATATCATTGAATAAAATAACGGTTGGTGAAAAAAGGTGGCATTGAGTACAAGAGAATTGCTTGCAAGGCTTTTAAAATGTGAGGCAGGTGGGGAAGGTGAAAACGGAATGCGTGCCGTTGCGTCGGTAATTGTAAACCGAACCCGTGTTCCAAACGGGGAATTTGCAAGAGTCAGCAAGGGCGGAGATTTCCGTGCCATAATGGAACAACCAAATCAATTTACCTGTCTTAAAACAACTGTCGGAGGACAATATAATCCTCAGAATGTTTACAATATACGTCCTGACGAAATTCACTATAACATTGCCGATTGGGCATTGGCGGGCAATACCGATTCATCTGTCGGAAATTCAATTTTCTATTTTAATCCATTTTCAGATACCTGCCCAACATTTTTTCCGTCAAACAACGGAGTAATTTACAACAGGGTAGGGGATCATTGCTTTTATTCGCCTACCGAGGCTTATTCCAAAACATAAAGGAGCATAGCTTAATGGATAATTCTTCAAATATGGCAGTTAATACAACTCCTACGGCAAATCAGATTAATCCCGAACATCATTACGGACTTGACAAAAACAAAGCCTGCCTCAACAATTCATGTCCGTCAAACACAGCGGATATCGGATGTTATATTCCTGCGATTGACGAAATTATGCGACATAATCCGGGTGCACCGTCTGTTGCACACCCCGATAAGACAAAAGAAGTTCAAAAATCAAATGACAATCCCTCGCTTGAACAGGCAGAAATAGCATATGAAGAGGGCGGAAGTACATCAGAAGAACAACCTGAAAATATAAATAAATACAGCGGAAGTCTTCAAAATATACCGTTCATTAAGGACTTAAAAAAAATAGATGCATCTATACCTGTTTTGCCTGCAACCCCTGCTACAACGGCGAGCCCCGGTGCCACCGTTGCAACGCCGATAAGGCAGAATATTGGAATGTCGATGAGTGATTATCAATATCCGTTTCCTGTAACAGCCGAAAATCTGAGATATCACAACGGTTTTATGCGAACACAAATCGGAAGAAGAATCACCGTTGATTTTCTCATGGGAGCAAACACAATTGTTCAGAAAACAGGCTATCTTTTAGGTGTTGCTCAGGATTATATCCTTATAAATGAGATTGACACCAACGACATCACAACCTGTGATTACTACAATATAAAATTTATAAGGTATTATTACTAAACCACAGCGGCAAAAACTAAAGTTTATAGTTTTTGCCGCTGTTTTATTGTCATTATTTGCGAACTGTACATCATTTCATTATTTTAACATATAATTTTCTATAGTGTAAAAAATTAAAAAATTGTAAGAAACATTGAATTATTGCTGTAATTTGTGATATAATGTGAGCGTTGATGTTATCACTTCTCAATAAACAAACAACAGGTAGCTATAAGACCTGTTACATATTATTTTATCTTGGAGGAATCACAATGAAATTCTGTAAATATTGCGGAGCACAGCTTGAAGACAATGCTGTTTGCAACTGCGAAAAGTCAAGAGCCGCTCAAGCACAGGCTCAGCAGGCAAATGCACAGCCACAGCCTCAGTATCAGCAGCCTGTTCAGCCACAACAGCCACAGTATCAGAACCCTGTTCAGCAACAGTATGCACAGCCGCAAAACCCTCAGACACAGCAGTCGCCTTATGCCGTAAATAACGCAGCACCCATTGGGGAAAATGCTTTTGTTAAGGCTTTAAAGAACATTCCTATTGTGTTCACTTCATTCTTTAAGGATTCGAAAACTGTTATCAAAACAGCAAAGGCTGAAAAAGACATCATTCTCGGCGCTCTTTTCTCGGCAATTTTCTTTATTGCACTCATTCTTGGCAATATGTTTCTTATGCTTTCTATGAGCGCACTTGATTTTCCGAAAACACTTCTTGTAAGTCTTGTTACTACTGTCCTTATCGGCGGCTTCTATTCTGTTATTCTCTTTGCATATGTAAAGAAATACAAAACCGAAGAAAACACAGCCAAAGCATTTATTGATTCATTCATCACATTTTCAATTGAATCTATTCCGGCATCAATCGGTTGGATTTTGGCAGGTCTTTGCGCATTAATCAGCGTATATATGTTCCTGTTCTTCTTCGTAATCGTTATGCTTTACCTTGTTATTTCACTTGTAAATCAGGTAAAAGCTAATGTTCCCGAAGCAAAGAACTCTGCATTATTCACTTTAATTCTCACACTCATCGTTGCCGTTGCATTTATGATTGTATTCTTCATCGGCGCAGAACTTACTATGTGGTCATTTAACACAAGTACATTTGCAACAAGTGTTCTTACATCGCTTATCGGCGGCGGTTCATACTCTTCATTGTACTAATCTGACATACAAATTCATAACATAAAATTAACGCTCCGAATTTATTCTCGGAGCGTTTTTTATATCAGTTCACTGATTATTGAATTTGAAACAAGAAAACCTTTCGGTGTAAAGCTGATTGACTTATCCGTAACATTTGTATAGCCGTATTTTTCATACTCTTTAGCTTTTTTGATAATGTAAGAGGGGAGGGTGTATCCGAATTTTTCCTCAAATTCAGAATAATTAAGACCGCTTTTCAGCCTGAGCGAGAGCATAATAAATTCCTCCTCATCTCCGCCCGTACCTTCAAAAGACAGCTTATTGTTATTAAAATCATCCATGCTTCTCGAATAAAAGAACCTTTTGCCCTCAAAAAATGAGTGTGCGGACGGACCTATGCCGATATATTCACCGCATCTCCAGTAATTGGTATTATGTCGGCTTTCATAACCCTGTTTTGCAAAATTAGAAATTTCATATTGCTTGTACCCGAGAGAATCAAGCATTTCAACAGCTTTCAGATACATTTCAGCCTGCATATCATCATCGGCAAGCTTAAGTTTATTTTGCACCTTATAAAACGGAGTATTCTCCTCGATTTTCAAAATGTATGATGAAATATGAGTAACTTTGCAATCGGCACAGAAACTGATTGATTTTTCAAGGCTTTCAATTGTCTGATTAGGGATTCCCATCATCAAATCAAGTGAAATATTATTAAATCCCGCACTTTTAGCCCTTTCAACAGAAGTCTTTGCATCATCAATGCTGTGAATTCTCCCAAGCAGCCTTAATTCATCTTCAACAGCAGTCTGCATTCCCATTGAAATGCGATTGAATCCGCAGGCATACATTTTTTCAAAATCAATAGTTTTGGCGGAGTCGGGATTGACTTCAACCGTAATCTCGGCATTATTTTGAATATTAAAATTAAACTTGATAAAATCAAGAATATCACAAAGTCTGTCTGCACCCAAAACACTCGGCGTACCGCCGCCGAAATATACGGTTGCAACATCTCTTTTGGCTTTTTCAGACCAGTATTTTATTTTATCTTTTAATTCAATCACATAATTATCGAAAGCGTTTTCGTCTGCATTGCCGCTGAAAAAATCGCAATACGGACATTTATGTTTACAAAACGGTATGTGAATGTAAAGACCGATAGAATTACTCATAAAAAACCTCATAAATGATTTTGAGGCAGAAACACAAGTTTCTGCCTCGATTTGGAAGGTATATGAAAAAATAGGAAAAATCACATTAAGTCCTTCTGTACCAATATATTACAATATATTTACAAATTTGTCAAGTTTTTGTAGCAATTATTTTTCTCACATTTTCTTCATTCTTTATTGACATATACCATCCCAAAATAGTAAAATATAGAATTGTGGATATACTTAACCTCCGAAAGGAAGAAAGATATGAGTTCATTTAAAGAAGAAATCAGCAAGCGCAGAACCTTTGCGATTATTTCGCATCCTGATGCGGGTAAAACAACACTTACGGAAAAGCTCTTGCTCTACGGCGGAGCAATTAACCTTGCAGGTTCGGTAAAAGGCAAAAGAACCGCAAAGCATGCTGTGTCCGACTGGATGGAAATTGAAAAACAGCGTGGTATTTCCGTTACATCATCGGTTTTGCAGTTTAAATATAACGGTTATTGCATAAATATTCTTGATACACCGGGACATGAGGATTTCTCGGAAGATACCTACCGTACACTTATGGCGGCAGACTCTGCCGTAATGGTAATTGACGGTTCAAAGGGTGTTGAGAAACAGACTATCAAACTTTTCAAGGTCTGTGTAATGCGTAATATTCCTATCATTACATTCATCAACAAGATGGACAGAGATGCAAAAAATTCTTTTGACCTTCTTGAAGACATTGAAAATGTTCTCGGAATTCACACCTATCCCGTAAACTGGCCAATCGGTTCAGGTAAGGAATTCAAGGGTGTGTATGACAGAAATTCTAAGAAAATCCTTGCTTTCACCGCTAATAACGGTCAGAAAGAAGTTGAAAAGAAAGAACTTACGCTTGACGATCCTGCCCTTGAAGATACAATAGGCTACTATCATAAGCAGGATTTGTTTGATGAAATAGAACTTCTTGACGGTGCAGGCGATGAATTTGACCTTGAAGCAGTCCGCAACGGTCAGCTTACTCCTGTATTCTTCGGTTCGGCTCTTACAAACTTTGGTGTTGAACCATTCCTTGAACAGTTCTTACAGCTCACAACTCCACCTCTGCCAAGAGAAACAGTTAATGAAAAGGTTGAGCCTATGTCAGACTTTTTCTCTGCTTTTGTTTTCAAAATTCAGGCAAACATGAATAAGGCCCACCGTGACAGAGTTGCGTTTATGCGCATCTGCAGCGGCAAGTTTGAAAAGAATATGGAAGTGTTCCATGTTCAGGGCAACAAAAAAATGCGTCTTTCACAGCCACAACAGATTATGGCTCAGGAAAGAGAAATTGTTGACGAGGCATATGCGGGCGACATCATCGGTGTGTTTGATCCGGGCATTTTCTCAATCGGTGACACAATCTGTTCACCGGGACACAAGGTACAGTTCAGGGGAATTCCTACATTTGCTCCCGAACACTTTGCACTTGTCCGTCAGAAAGACACAATGAAGCGCAAACAGTTCATCAAGGGTACAAGTCAGATTGCACAGGAAGGTGCAATTCAGATTTTCCAGGAGCTTGACGCAGGTATGGAGGAAGTTATCGTTGGTGTTGTAGGCGTACTTCAGTTTGATGTTCTTAAATACAGACTTCAAAACGAGTACAACTGTGATATCATTATGGAAACACTCCCATATGAATTTATCCGTTGGATTGTAAACGATGACATTGATCCGAAAACTCTCGACCTTGCGTCCGATACTAAGAAAATTCAGGATCTTAAAGGCAATCATCTTTTGCTCTTTACAAGCTACTGGAGCATAAACTGGGCGCTTGAACACAACAAGGGACTTGAACTCGCTGAGTTCGGTACAAACTAAATATTTAAAATATCGGAGGATATATGCTGTACGACAAGCTTAAAAATTATTCAAAAAGCGGCATATATCCTTTTCATATGCCCGGACACAAAAGAACGGACATTACAGAAGAGGGTATAATACCGTATAATATCGACATAACCGAAATTCATGATTTTGACAATCTCCATTCGCCAAACGGAGTTATTGACGAAATTCAGAAAAAGGCTGCAAAGCTTTACAATGCAAAAAATGCTTTCATTCTGATTAACGGTTCAACAGGCGGAATACTTTCAGCAATTCGCTCAATGACAAATCAAGGCGACAAGATCTTAATGGCTCGTAACTGCCACAAATCTGTATATAATTCAGCAGAACTGTTTAATCTCAATGTCGATTACATTTTTCCCGATACAGACAGCAGATACAATATTCTTACATCGGTTTCACCTTGCGATATAGAAGATAAACTTACAAAACACAATGATGAAATCAGACTTGTAATCATAACTTCGCCTACATATGAAGGAGTTGTTTCGGATATAAAGTCAATCTCCGAAATCTGTCACAAACACGGAGCAAAATTACTTGTTGACGAAGCTCACGGAGCGCATTTTCCGTTTTCGGACAGTTTTCCCGATGAAGCACTTAACTGCGGTGCAGACGCCGCAGTATTGAGTCTGCACAAAACTTTGCCGTCATTAACTCAAACTGCATTGCTCATAACAAATGACAGCGAGCTTTCTGAAATTTTTGCTGAAAATTTGGCTGTATTTGAAACAAGCAGTCCGTCATATATTTTAATGAGTTCAATTGAAAAATGCCTTGATTTCTGCGAAAACAGCAAAGATAAATTCAAGGAATATTGTTGCAATCTTAAAACGGTCAGAGAAAAACTTAAAAATCTGAAATATCTGAAAATTTATGATAAAAGCGATACTGATTTTGATTATGATATCGGCAAAATTGTAATTTCAACAGCGAACGCAAATATTTCAGGAACAAAGCTTGCCGAAATACTGCGAAATAATTATCAGATTGAAACCGAAATGGCATATTCGGACTATGTAATTGCCATGACATCTGTTTGTGACACCGAAAAAGGCTTTGATATGCTTTCAGATGCTCTGATTTCAATTGACAGCGAACTTTTAAAAGAAGCCGACACCGAGCGTGTTCCGTTAAAAAATCTCTACACAGGCAAAAATTTCAACGCCTGCGAGTTGTACAAATTCAACAAAGAAACTATTCCGTTTCAAAATTCGGAATTCAGAACTTCTGCCGAGTATATCTGGGCATATCCACCCGGAATTCCCCTCATCGTACCCGGTGAAATTATAAGCAAGGAACTTATAAATTACATTGAATATCTTTCAGCCTGCAAGGTTGAGATTATGTCAACAAAAGGCGGTATGACGGACAACATAAGCGTAGTTAAAAAAGATTGACAAATCAATGACTGTGTGATAATATTAAACTAACAAAATCTAACAAGGAGTTTGATTTATTATGAAGAGAATTAAAACTATCGAAACTCGTGACCTTAAGAAGAGCGTTAAGACAGGCGGTTGCGGCGAGTGCCAGACATCATGCCAGTCAGCTTGTAAGACATCTTGCGGCGTTGCTAACCAGCAGTGCGAAAAGTGCATGAGCGAGAAATAATTCTATTTTAATTTGATTATTAAGGATTATCGCCGTTTTCCCAAAGGGTTAACGGCTTTCCTTTTGTCTAACGGAGATATTATGATTCATCAGTATAAACTTAACGGATACAACATAGTTCTTGATGTTTACAGCGGCAGTGTACACGCAGTCGATGACCTTGCTTATGATGTTATTGCAATGTACAAAAACGCAACAAAAGAACAGATAATCGACGAAATGCTTTCAAAATATGCAGACAATCCTGAGATTACAAAAGAAGAAATCTCTGACTGCATTGATGATGTAAAAGAGCTTGAGGAACAGGGAAAGCTCTTTACAGACGACAAGTACGAAAACCTTGCATTTGACTTTAAAAAGCGAAACACAGTAATTAAAGCACTTTGTCTGCACATTGCTCACACCTGTAACCTTAATTGCGAATACTGCTTTGCAAGTCAGGGCAAATACCACGGCGAGAGAGCGCTGATGAGCTTTGAAGTGGGCAAGAGAGCAATTGACTTTCTCATTGAAAATTCAGGCAGCAGAGTAAACCTTGAGGTTGACTTCTTCGGCGGAGAACCTCTTATGAACTTTGATGTTGTAAAGCAGATTGTTGCCTATGCAAGAAGCATTGAAAAGGAACACAACAAAAACTTCCGTTTTACACTTACAACAAACGGTATGCTTGTTGATGACGATGTAATCGAATTTGCAAACAAAGAATGTCATAATGTAGTTCTCAGCCTTGACGGCAGAAAAGAAGTGCATGACCATCTTCGCAAAACTGTAAACGGCAAGGGCAGTTATGATATTATCGTTCCGAAATTTCAGGAATTTGTCAAAAAAAGAGGCAACAAGGGTTACTATGTAAGAGGTACTTACACACATAATAACACAGACTTCACAAACGATATTTTCCATATGGCGGATTTGGGATTTACAGAGCTTTCAATGGAGCCGGTTGTATGTGCTCCCGATGACCCATATGCACTTACATATGACGATTTGCCTGTTCTTTTTGAGCAATACGAAATTCTTGCAAAGGAAATGCTCAAGCGTGAAAAAGAGGGCAGACCGCTCACCTTCTATCATTACATGATTGACCTTACAGGCGGTCCGTGCATTTATAAGAGAATCTCGGGTTGCGGTTCGGGTACAGAATATATGGCTGTAACACCTTGGGGCGACCTCTATCCCTGTCATCAATTTGTAGGCGATGAAAAGTACAAGCTCGGCGATATCTTTAACGGTGTTTCAAACACGAAAATTCAGGACGAATTTAAGCTTTGTAACGCATACGCCCGTCCCGACTGCAAAGACTGCTGGGCAAGACTTTATTGCAGCGGCGGTTGTGCCGCAAACGCTTATCATGCAACAGGCTCAATCACAGGTATTTACGAATACGGCTGTGAGCTTTTCAGAAAAAGAATGGAATGTGCCATTATGATGAAGGTTGCAGAAGCGGAAGAATAAAATTACGGTAAAATTTTCAGGCAGATACATTTTTTCTTGTATCTGCCTGTATTTTCGAGGTGCTGTATGAACGAAAAAATTATTATGCTCGGCACAGGAAGTGCGATGGTTACCGACTGTTATAATACCTGTTTTCTTCTGAAATCCGAAAACGACTGTCTTCTTGTTGACGCAGGTGGCGGAAACGGAATTTTATCCGCAATTAAGAAATCCGGAATAGCTTGGAACAGCATAAAGACAATGTTTATTACTCATTCTCACACCGACCATATATTAGGTGCCGTGTGGGTAATAAGGCAAATAAGCGCTCTTATGAATTCAGGCAAATATGATGGTAATTTTAATATTTACTGCCACGATGAATGTGTTGATTCAATCACGGCAATTTGCAACCACACACTTGCACCGAAATTTCTCAAAAATATCAATACAAAAATTTTCATCAATGAAGTAAAAGACGGTGAAAAGCAAAATGCCGGCAGTATCCGACTCACTTTCTTTGATATATTTTCAGACAAAACAAAGCAATTCGGATTCAAGGCTGTTTTTCCGTCAGGAAAGGTTCTTGCCTGTCTCGGTGATGAACCATTCAATGAAAAATGCAGAAATTTTGTTCAAAACTGTGATTATCTTATGTGTGAAGCTTTTTGTCTTTACAGTCAAAAAGATATTTTTAAGCCTTACGAAAAATTCCACAGCACAGCACTTGATGCCGGAAAACTTGCAGAGAGTCTTTTTGCAAAAAATCTTATCCTGTATCACACCGAGGACGAAACACTTCAAACACGCAAAAGAACATATACTTCAGAGGCAAGAACAGTTTTTAACGGAAATATATTTGTTCCCGATGATTTTGAAGTTATTGACTTAAAATAATCTCATAACACCTGCTGTAATCATACAAAGCACAATTCCCATTGCAGTAGGCAATGCCATAGAAACAAGCGTCCATTTAAGGCTGCCTGTTTCTTTTTTTATTGTCAGACAGGTTGTTGAACACGGATAATGAAGAATGCAAAGAATAATCGTGCATACAGCCGTTGTAATTGTCCAGCCGTTCATACTGAGAAGTTGAAACAGCTGATCGTAGCTTGAATAATCAACAAGAGTACCGCTTGCCATATATGACATAATTATAATCGGAATAACGGTTTCATTAGCAGGAAATCCAAGTATAAATGCCATTATTATAACGCCGTCAACCCCGATAAATCTGCCGAACGGATCTAAAAAGTCAGTACAATATTTCAAGAGTGAAACATCACTTATATGCACATTTGCAAGAATCCAAATTATCGCACCTGCCGGAGCGGCAACCGCAACAGCCCTTCCTAAAACAAATAAAGTTCTGTCCAACAGCGAACGGACGATAGTTTTTAAAATCTGCGGCTTTCTGTACGGCGGAAGTTCAAGCACAAATCCGGACTGTTCACCTTTCAATATTGTGACTGAAAGCACCTTGGATATAACAAGTGTTATAAAAACGCAGAAAACTATTATTCCAATCAACAATGCCGCTACCTCAAGCGAACTGCTCAGCGTAAATGCCGTACCTGCAAAGAACATTAGCAGTAATGCAATAATTGTGGGAAACCGTCCGTTACACGGCATAAAATTATTTGTAAGAATTGCAATCAGCCGTTCCTTGGGCGACTCAATAATTCTGCATCCCGTAACTCCACAGGCATTACAGCCAAGACCCATTGCCATTGTAAGGCTCTGCTTTCCGTGAGCACCGCACTTTGAAAAATGCCTGTCAAGATTAAATGCAATTCTCGGCAGATATCCCGAATCCTCAACAAGCGAAAATAGCGGAAAGAATATAGCCATAGGCGGCAGCATTACAGATACCACCCATGACAGAGTTGTATAAACTCCGTCAATCAAAAGTCCCGTTACAACATCGGGGGCGTGTAAAAAATTAAAGAGAACATACAGTTTTTCTTTTATAAAACCGAACAAACTGCTTAACCATTCGCTCGGATAATTTGCACCGACAACCGTTATCCAGAACAATATGCCAAGCATTGCAAGCATAATCGGTATTCCTGCGGTTTTGCTTGTAAGTATTTTATCAAGCTTTCTTGTACAAGCATTTAACTCTGATTTTTCATATTTTACACAGTCATTTGAAATTTTGCTGCCGGTCTGCGAAAGCTTTTCAATATTCTGTTTGTAGTTTTTTTCGGATAGTATATCAACACCTTCAAAATTTCTTTCTACCCTAAAACATTTTGTCTTTCCGCTGCATACATCATAGATTGCTTCTTTTAATTCATCCAGACCTTTTTTGTCTGTTGCACAGGTTTTCACAACAGGTATTCCGAGGTTTAGCGATAACTCGTCGCAGTCGATTTTTATACCGTTCTTTTCAGCCTCATCACAAAGGTTAAGACAAAGAACAGCATTCTTTGTGACAGATAACACCTGCAATGCAAATGAAAGATTTCTTTCAATAACTCCGCAGTCAACAACTATTACAACGCAGTCATTTTGATTTTGTATAAGACAATCCCTTGTTACCGCCTCTTCGCCCGAAAATGAAAGCAGGGAATAGCATCCCGGTAAGTCCGTAATACAAAATCTTGCGTCTTTGATTTTGCAACTGCCTTTTGCAAAATCAACTGTTTTGCCCGTCCAGTTTCCCGTGTGCTGTCTTAATCCTGTCAGCTCATTGAAAATTGTACTCTTGCCGACATTAGGATTACCGGCAAGTGAAATTTTGTAATCGCAATCCGATACATCCTTTTTATTAAAAGATGATTTATCCGTAGAAAACAATAAAAAGCCTCCTTTTATTCAGGAGTAACAATGATATTTTTGCAATCGTTATTTCTCAGTGCCACAACGGCATTTTTAACAAGATACGCAGACGGATCACCGAACGGACTTGTAAACAAGGGGATAACAGGACTGTTCTCCATAATACCAAAATCAAATATTCTGTTTTTGATATTTTCATTACAGTTCACACGATAGACAATCCCCGTAACTCCAAGCGGTAACTTGTCAAGCGAACATTTTTCTTTCATCTGATTCACCGATTTCAACTTTTTATTAACAGCATATTCAATTCATACAACTGAGTTACACAAAAAGCCGGCCATAAACTAAACTTATATCGTACCTGAATAAACTCTGATATCAGAAAAATTTTAAGGAATTGACACGACTATAAACAGGTGTTATAATTAAATGCAGATTTCAAATGTATATAACTTAATATGGGTTTACGGTTCAAAATGCATCTTGCAGAGTAGATAACAGAGAATTCGGTGAGAATCCGAAGCAACAGTCATTACTGTATTTGGCATTGCCATAAGTCAGGTCGCTGTCCGTATGCCTCGGATTTTGCAAATCTTGGACAGGGAAGAGGTGCAGCCGACCATATCTATACAGACTTTTGGCCTGTATGGTTTTGTTTGTTGTGCCTTCCAAAAACGGAGGGCTTTTTTATTTTGCCTTTCGATATACACAATACAATATGGAGGAAAACATTATGAACAAATCTTTTAAAAAAATCCTCTCAATTGTACTTTCTGTAATGATGATTTCGTCACTTATGACGGTTTCACTTTCAGTAAGCGCAGTTGAAGACGGAAAAGTAAGAGTAATTGTCAGAAATGATACATACTCAGTAGAAAACGGTGCTCCGTGGGACGGTGTTCTCGTTGACGAGTGGGTAAGCATTGATAATGACTCTACTATGATGTCAGCGGTTGTTGAAGCACTCAACAATCACGGTTACACACAGGAGGGTGCTGAGAGTAATTACTTCTCATCAATAAACGGTCTTGCTGCATCTGACGGCGGTGCAATGAGCGGTTGGATGGGAACACTCAACGATTGGTTTACAAACTACGGTTTCGCTGATATTACCGTTGCAAGCGGCAACCTTGAGAGCGGTGACGAAATCGCTATTATGTATACTTCAAACGGTTACGGCGAGGATATCGGCGGTACATGGGCAAATAACGATACAACTGTTAAATCGGTTGAAATCACAGGTGCCGAGCTTACAGGCGAATTTGATCCGTCAGTTACAGACTATACACTTACAATCGGCACACCGTCAGCTGATGTAAATGTAGTTCCTACTGCAACTAACAAAAACTTCCAGACAAGAAAATATAAGAATGAATATCTTCCTTCTGACGACAGTGTGTTTTACAAGAGAAGTCAGACGGTTAATGTTTCTGACGGTGACAAAATTATCATAGGTTGCGGTGATACTGCATGGCCGTCAATGAACACAAGTGAAGGCGGTACTGTATATACATTCACAGTGAAATATGCTCCTTCCGCAGCTGACACAGTTTCAAATAAAATTGACGAGGTTGCAAAATATCTCGCATCACAGGATGCCCCCACAGTTTCTTCAGTAGGCGGCGAGTGGACAGTCCTCGGTCTTGCAAGAGCAGGTAAAATCACAGACGAAATTGCAGACAGTTACTATCAGAATGCAGTTAAGTATGTTGAAGAAAAGGGTTCTGCAAAGCTTCACAATACTAAATCAACAGACAATTCAAGAGTAATTCTTGCCCTTACGGCAATCGGTAAGGATGTTACGGATGTTGCATCATATAACCTTCTTGAACCGCTTGCAGATATGGATTATGTTAAGAAGCAGGGTATCAACGGTCCTGTCTTTGCACTCATCGCACTTGATACTGGCGATTATGAAATTCCGCAGACTGACGCCGCAAATCCCACAACAAGAGAAAAACTCGTACAGACAATTCTTGATGCACAGGTAGCAAACGGTGGCTGGACATTCTTCGGTACAACTGCAGATCCTGATATGACAGGTATGGCAATTCAGGCACTTGCTCCTTACTATTCATCAAACAGCGATGTTAAAGAAGCAATTGATAAAGCACTCACAGTAATGTCAAACGCACAGAATGAAAACGGTGGATTTGCATCATGGGGTTCTGTAAACAGCGAAAGCTGTGCACAGGTACTCGTTGCACTTACAAGCCTTGGAATTGATCCTACAAATGATGAAAGATTCATCAAAAACGGCAACACACTCATTGACGCTATGATGAATTTCTCCGCTGAAAACGGATTCGGTCATACAGATACAACATATAATCAGATGGCAACCGAACAGGGTTTCTATGCTTTTGTTTCATTTGACCGTCTTGTAAACGGCAAAACTTCACTCTATGATATGACAGACCGACTTGCAGAAAATTATACCGTAGGCGATGTTAACCTTGACGGTACAGTTTCGGTTGTTGATGCAACACTTGTTCAGAAGGCAGTTCTCAGTCTGGAGATACTTTCAAAGGTTTCTAACATAAAAGCTGATGTAAACGGTGACGGCGTTATCAACATAGTTGACGCAACACTTATTCAGAAAATTGTTGTAAATGCTTGATTAGCTTAATTGTAAATATGGAAAAACTGAAAAAATTCGTTAAGAAAAATCAAGTACTCTTAATTGCTGTTTGCGTTTGTATTGCCGCACTTACTGCAACTTTTTTTGCAGGCGGCAACCTTTCTGACAGTAAAGTTCAAACAGCGTCAACAGCTTCCTCAATATCGACAACAAGTGCAGACACAGAAACAACTTCTGTGTCTGCAACAGAGAAAATCACTCAAAGCCCCACCGATTCTACAAAATCGAACAAAGACAACAAAGATAAAAAGGATAAAAAAGACAATAAAAATTCCGAAGACAAAAAGAACAGCAAGGTCAGTTCGCAGAACAGCAGCAGTTCTTCTGTTGAAAAAAGTGAAAAAACCGAGCAGGTTTCAGGCAACAGTACTTCGGATAAGAAAAAGCCGTCTTCTTCATCAAACAGTTCTTCAAAACCAAACAAAAAGAATGATGTTCAGCCGACGACACAGGATAAGTACAAAACCGATCCCGTGCCATCGGGAAAACCAAAGCCGGTTGAGCCGCAGGAGCAGGAAACAAAGGATACAAACCTTTATTGTACCTTTACAATAACCTGTTCAACAATTCTTAACAATATGGATGACCTTGATCCCGAAAAAATTGAACTCGTTCCAAAGGACGGTATAATCTTTAAAAAACAGAAGATTCAATTCAAAGAGGGCGAATCAGTTTTTGATGTTCTCAAAAGGGTTTGTATGGATAACAATATTCATATGGAATCGAGCTGGACTCCTATGTATAATTCCGCTTATATTGAAGGAATTAACAACCTCTACGAATTTGACTGTGGTTCTCTTTCGGGCTGGATGTACAAGGTCAACGAATGGTTTCCGAACTACGGCTGTTCACGATATGAGCTAAAAAACGGCGACGATGTGGTCTGGTGTTATACATGTGATTTGGGTTATGATGTCGGCGGAGGATACGCAACAGGAGAGTAACGATGAAGGATACTTTTTCAAATATGCATCCCTTTATCAATTTTATATTTTTTGCACTTACAATAGGGTTCACGATGTTTATCATGAACCCTGTTTGTCTTGCTGTCAGTTTTTTATGTGCGCTTGTAACTGCTTTATACCTTAACGGCAAAAAAGCTGTGAGATTGTCACTTGTTTTTCTTTTACCTATGATACTCTTGATAGTTCTCATAAATCCTGTTTTTAATCATGAAGGAATGACTATACTCACATATTTTCCGTGGGATAACCCACTAACGCTCGAATCAATCGTTTACGGTATTGCAAGTGCATTTTTGCTTTCGTCAACAGTTTTGTGGTTTTCTTCATTCAATGCAGTAATCACTTCCGACAAGGTTGTTTTTCTGTTTGGCAGAATAATGCCGTCATTGAGTCTGGTAATTTCAATGGCATTGCGTTTTGTTCCGAGATTTTCGGCACAAATGAAGCTTGTGCGTAATGCACAACACACAATAGGGAGAGATATAGACGAAGGAACATTGTTTCAAAGAATAAGAAATGCGGTAAAAATTCTTTCGATTATGATAACATGGTCACTTGAAAACGCAATTGAAACAGCCGATTCAATGAAAAGCAGAGGTCACGGTCTTAAAGGCAGAACATCCTATTCACTTTATAAATTTGACAAAAGAGACGCGTTTATGCTTTGCACAATCCTTTTTATCGGATTGGTGCTTATGATTTTGCTTTTTACAAACGCAATAAAATTCAGATACTATCCGTCAATCAAGGGCGATTTGTTTACGGTGCAAAGTATTATTTTTTATATATTCTACACATTTTTAATGCTGATTCCGTTATCTGTAAATGTTGGGGAGGGGTTAAAATGGAAACATATGCAATCAAAAATCTGAGTTTTCGATACCCCGAAACCGGTGTTGATGTACTTAAAGATATTACTTTCAGCGTAAACGAAGGCGAGTTTATCACAGTCTGCGGTCCGTCAGGCTGCGGAAAAAGCACACTTCTCAGACATCTGAAACCCGATCTTTCACCGCACGGTGTTCTTTCGGGAGAAATATTCTTTGAAGAAAAACCTATATCAGACCTTTCTCACAGGGAGCAAAGCAGTAAAATCGGCTTTGTTATGCAATCACCTGAAAATCAGATTGTTACCGATAAGGTATGGCACGAACTTGCTTTCGGACTTGAAAGTCTTGGTTATGACAACAATACAATCCGAAAAAGAGTTGCCGAAACAGCTTCATTTTTCGGAATCCAAAATTATTTTGAAAAAAGTGTTCTCGAACTTTCGGGCGGACAAAAGCAAATTTTAAACCTTGCTTCAATTATGGCAATGCAACCGTCCGTTCTCATTTTGGATGAACCGACAAGCCAACTCGATCCGATTGCGGCAAGCGAATTTTTGCACTGCGTTTCACGCATAAATCACGAACTGGGGACAACGGTGATAATAACGGAACACAGACTTGATGAGGTGCTTCCGCTTTCAGACAGGGTGCTTGTCATCGAAAACAACGGAATTTCAGCTTTTGACTCTCCTCAAAAGGTCGGGAAAATTCTTAAAGAAAAAAACAGTAAAACATTTCTTTCTATGCCTGCTCCGATGCAGATATGGCAGGCAGTTACAGAAAATGACAATACCGACTGTCCCGTAACTGTTCCAAGCGGCAAAAAGTGGCTTTCGGAATATGCCCAAAATCATAAAATGTATGAGCTCACGCCCGAAAACATTCAGAAACATTCTGATAAAGAAGCAGTAAGTCTTAATGATATTTGGTTCAGGTACGAAAAGTCGGGTGCAGATGTACTAAAAGGTCTTTCACTAAAAATATATCAGGGGGAATTTGTGGCTATACTCGGCGGTAACGGAATGGGCAAATCAACCGCATTGTCAATTATCTGTTCACTTAACAAGCCATACAGAGGCAAAGTTGAAATCTCTCCGCTTAACAAAAATTCTTTTGACACGCTCGTAGCAGCATTACCCCAAAATCCGCAGACACTGTTTTTGAAAAAAACTTTACTTGAAGATTTATACGAAGTATTTGACGGCAGAAAAATCAGCAAGGAGGAAAAAGAAAGACGGGTTACCGCAGCGGTAAAGCTGTGCAGACTTGAAAGTCTCTGCAATCGCCATCCTTATGATTTATCCGGCGGTGAACAGCAGAGAGCGGCTCTTGCAAAAATTCTTCTCATAAGACCTCAAATTCTTTTGCTTGATGAACCTACAAAGGGACTTGATGCCGAATTCAAGATTGAGTTTGCTCAGATTATATATGACCTCAATAAAGCCGGCATAACCGTTCTCATGGTAAGTCACGATGTAGAGTTCTGCGCTGTATATCCAAGCCGCTGTCTGATGTTTTTTAACGGTGAAGTTGTGTCGGAAGGTACACCGAGAAACTTCTTTTCGTCAAACAGCTTTTATTCCACCTCTGCAAGCCGAATGTCAAAAGGCATAATAGATAACGCAGTGTCATCGAATGATGTCATATATGCCTGCACAGGTAAAAACAGAGATATTCAAATTAACAGAAACACACCCGATATTGACCTTTTTAAAAATGACACGGAAAATATTCCTCGCCAAAAAAACAAAGCTGAAAATAAAAAGCTTTCTTTTTTAAAAAAAATCTGCGGATTTTTTGGTGCAGTACTGTTCATACTCGGTTTGATTGTAAATCTGGAATATATTCCGAGTTTTTCAGCAAAAACTTTGCCTACTTGGTTCAACTGGGGAATAATCGGAGTATCTGTTGCGTTGCTTATGATTGCTTTCGGAACAAAATCAAAACGACCGATTGACCTGCCGAGAAAAAGTTCAAAATTGAGTAAAAGAACCGTCAGTATGGCAATTATGGTTTTGCTTGCAATTCCTGTTACAATTTTTGTTGGAATGACATATCTTCAGGATCAGAAATATCTTTTTATTTCACTTCTTGTTATGATTGAATGTATGGTTCCGTTTTTCCTTGTTTTTGAAGGCAGGCACCCAAAAGCGAGAGAGCTTGTCATAATTTCTGTTCTATGTGCAATAGCAGTTGCAGGGCGGCTTGCATTTACAATGTTGCCTCAGTTCAAGCCCGTTGTGGCAATTGTGATAATTTCGGGAGTAGCATTCGGCGGTGAATCGGGATTCCTTGTCGGTGCTGTAAGTATGCTTGTTTCAAATCTTATGTTCGGTCAAGGACCTTGGACGCCGTGGCAAATGTTTGCGGCAGGGATAATAGGCTTCATTGGCGGTATTCTCTTTAAGAAAGGTCTTTTGGGCAGAACAAGGACTTCGCTCTGTATATACGGTTTCATTGCCACAATGGTCATTTACGGCGGGCTTATGAACCTTTATTCGGCACTCACATCACATTCCGCATTTAATCTAAATATGCTCATAACTTTTTATGTTCAGGGCTTTCCGATGGATATTGTTCACGCAGTTTCGACTGTTATATTTCTGTTTTTTGGAGCAGAACCTATGCTTGAAAAGCTTGACAGAATTAAAGTTAAGTACGGACTTATCGAATAAATCTAAACAGCAGATAAAATTTCTGCTGTTTTTTTGTGCTGTAATTCAAAAATTTTCGACAAAAGTATAGACATAATCCGAAAATAATATTATAATTTTGGTGTGTCTGATTTTAATCAAACAGTATTTACAATCTAAAACGGCAAACTGTAAATACTTTTAATTCAGAATTAAAAAGGTTAAAGGAGAAAAAACATGGGCGGATTTATGGGTGTTGCAGCAAAACAGGACTGCGTATTCGACTTATACTTTGGAATTGACTATCATTCACACCTCGGCACAAGAAGAGGCGGTATGGTTGTTTATGACAAAGAAAAAGGATTTGACAGATCAATCCACAATATTGAAAATGCACCTTTCAGAACTAAATTTGATAAAGATATGCAGAGTATGAAAGGCAAATTCGGTATCGGCTGTATTTCCGACTACGAACCGCAGCCTCTTATTGTTCGTTCACATCACGGTACATATGCAATTACCACCGTAAGCAAAATCAATAATACAGGTGAACTTGTTGAAGAAATTTTTGAAAAAGGCGGTTCACATTTTCTTGAAATGAGCGGCGGTGAAATCAACGCAACCGAGCTTATTGCAACTCTAATCAATCAAAAAGAAAACCTTGTTGACGGCATAAGCTATGCTCTTGAAAAAGTTGACGGCTCAGTTTCGCTCCTGTTGATGAATAAAAACGGCATCTATTGCGCAAGAGATAAGTACGGCAGAACTCCTGTTGTTATCGGTAAAAAAGAGGACGCATTTTGTGTGGCGTTTGAATGTTTCTCATACAAAAACCTCGGCTACAATGATTATAAAGAACTCGGACCGGGTGAGATTACGGTAATTACAGACCAAAACTGCATTACACTCAAAAAGCCCGGCGATAAAATGAAAATCTGTACTTTTCTGTGGGTTTACTACGGCTATCCTGCAAGCTCATATGAGGGTACAAGTGTTGAGCAAATGCGTTACAACTGCGGTGCAAAAATGGCTGAAAGAGATTCCGTAAAGCCCGATATCGTTGCAGGTGTACCCGATTCAGGCATTGCTCACGCAGTAGGCTATGCAAATGCCTCGGGAATTCCGTTCTCAAGACCGTTTATTAAATATACACCTACTTGGCCGAGATCATTTATGCCGACAATACAGAGTCAGCGTAATCTTATTGCAAAAATGAAGCTTCTCGCAGTTGAGGATTTAATCAGAGGAAAGAGCCTTCTTCTTATTGATGACTCAATTGTAAGAGGCACACAGCTTCGTGAAACAACGGAATATCTTTTTGAAAGCGGTGCAAAAGAGGTTCATATCAGACCTGCATGTCCTCCGCTTGTTTACGGCTGTAAGTACCTTAACTTCTCAAGATCATCTTCTGAAATGGATCTCATCACAAGACGAGTTATTGAAAGACTTGAGAACGGCAATGTTACAGACGAAATTCTTCAGGAATACACAAATCCCGATTCTGAAAAATACGAGCAGATGGTTGATGAAATCTGTAAAGAACTCAAGTTCACATCCTTGCGTTTTAACAGGCTTGACGATATGCTTGATTCCTGCGGAATTGACAAATGCAAACTCTGTACTTATTGTTGGGACGGTAAGGAATAATTAATTTTTACTTATAAAAATAAGGCATTTGCAATGAGAAATCTCAAAGCAAATGCCTTTTGTTTTTACTTAGTATGCAATAATTTCGTAGCCGTCCTCAGTTACAAGAACCTGAATTTCCCACTGAGCAGACATTGAGTTATCTTCTGTATATATAGTCCAGCCGTTATCCTCATCAACGAAAATATCAGGTTTTCCTGCGTTCACCATAGGTTCAATGGTAAAAATCATACCGGGTACCATAAGCATTTCCGTGCCTTTTTTAGAAATGTAACTTACCCATGGATCTTCGTGGAATTCAAGACCGATTCCATGACCTCCTACTTCACGAACAACAGAGTAACCTTTACTCTTTACATAATCATTGACAGCCTGACCCATATCTCCGAGAAAGCCCCAAGGCTTAACCTGTTTGAGTCCTTCATAAACTGCATTTTTTGTTTCTTCAACAAGCCTTCTGTTTTCTTCGCTTACATTACCGATACAAAACATTCTTGAAGAATCGGAGAAATATCCGTTCAAATTAGTTGAAACATCAACATTGATTATATCGCCGTCTTTGATTATTACATCTTCCGACGGAATACCGTGACAAACTTCGTTGTTTATTGAAGTACATACGCTCTTGGGAAATCCCTCAAAATTAAGGGGAGCCGGAACACCGCCCATTTTGGTTGTGATATCATACACCCACTTATCAATTTCAGCCGTGCTGATACCTGCCTTAATATGCTCTGCAACATAATCAAGAACTGCAATATTAATCTTTGCACTCTCCTTGATTTTTTCAATCTGCTCAGCATTTTTCAAGATTTCATGGGAGGGAACAATGTGACCCGCAACCTCAAATTCCTCAATTTTTTCATCAAAATCTATATGACATTTTTTATACTTTTTTCCGCTGCCACACCAGCAAGGATCATTTCTGCCAGGTTTTTCCATTTTACTAACTTCCTTTCATTTTTCCAATTCATAATCCTTGTTAATTATACCACCAAACAAATTTTATTACAACATCTTTGTCATATGCAAAAATCCAAAAGAAAAATCTTGTCAGAAAAAGTTTTGTAGTATATACTGAATAAGTAATATATAATCTCACACTCGGCATATTTTTATGCAGAGGTGTTTGTATGAATAAAAAAATCCCGACATTTTATGCTCTCTGTTTTATACTGTTTGCAATATTCTGCATTATTATGGTATCTGTTTTTTTCAGACTTAATCCGACAAAATCTGTTATAACCGAAAACAAAACAGAGCCGATAATTGTAATTGACGCAGGTCACGGCGGCGAAGACGGTGGGGCAGTAAGCGAAAGCGGTGTGCTTGAAAAGGACATCAATCTTTCTATAGCAAATAATTCAGCTGATTTATTAAAAATTTTCGGATATAAGGTTGTTCAAACAAGAACAGATGATGTATCTCTTGATAACGGAGAAGATTCGGTTCATTCAAGGAAAGTTGCCGATTTAAAAAAACGGCTCGAAATTTTCAATTCAGACAAAAATAATATTGTAATCAGTATTCATCAAAACAAATTTTCTCAAAGCAAATATTACGGAACTCAAATTTTTTATTCCCCGAATAACAGTCAAAGTCAAAATCTTGCGGAATGCATTAGAAATTCCGTAAAAAAATGCTTACAGCCTGATAACGAACGGCAATGCAAAAAGGCAGACGGCTCAATCTATCTTTTAAAAAAGGCTGAAAACCCGTCCGTTATTGTGGAATGCGGATTTATTTCAAATCCGGATGAACTTGCCAAGCTGCAAAGTGACGAATATCAAAAAGAAATGGCAACTGCAATCATAACAGGATTTTTAGATTATACTCATCAATAAATACAGGAAGTGAAATAAATGGCTTCAAAAATTAAAAGTGTTTACATATGTTCGGAATGTGGATACGAATCGCCTAAATGGTACGGAAAATGCCCGTCATGCGGCGAATGGAACACAATGAACGAAGAAATTAAAGATACATCAAAACAGTCAGTAACTGCAAAAACACGCTCTTTTGCAACCTACTCAAAACCATATGCCATATCGGATATTTCAACCGAGGATGAGCACAGATATGACACAGGCTGCGGAGAACTCAACCGTGTACTCGGCGGAGGAATTGTAAAGGGCAGTCTTATACTTTTGGGCGGTGATCCGGGCATAGGCAAATCGACCGTTCTTATGCAGATTTGTCAGTACCTCGGCGATACTCTGAAAATTCTCTACATATCGGGAGAGGAGTCAAAAAGACAGCTCAAGCTCCGAGCAATAAGGCTGGGTGTAACTTCGCCGAATCTGTATGTAATGACCGAAACCGATGTTGAGGTTATTTGCGAACAGATAAAGAATCTCAAGCCCGACCTTGTTATGATTGACTCAATTCAGACGATGAATCTTTCAGAATTAAGCTCGTCCCCCGGCAGCATTACACAGGTACGAGAATCTGCCAATATGCTGATGAGAACTGCAAAAGGACTTGATATTCCTATGTTTATCGTAGGTCATGTCAATAAAGAGGGTTCAATTGCAGGACCAAAGGTACTTGAACATATTGTTGACACCGTACTGCATTTTGAAGGTGACAAACAGATGAGCTGCCGTATTCTTCGTGCCGTAAAAAACAGGTACGGCTCAACAAATGAAATCGGCGTTTTTGAAATGACTGATAAAGGGCTTAACGAAGTTGCAAATCCGTCTGTTATGTTGCTTTCAGGGCGTCCGAAAAATGTTTCGGGAACTTGCGTCACCTGTACAATTGAAGGATCAAGACCAATTCTTGCCGAAACACAGGGACTTGCCACACAAAGCGGATACGGCAACGCTCGCAGAATGGTTACAGGATATGATTATAACAGACTGTCAATGGTACTTGCCGTTCTTGAAAAAAGAGCAGGATACTATTTTTCAAACTGCGACACCTACATAAATATCGTAGGCGGATTGCGAGTTGACGAACCTGCGATTGACCTTTCAATTGCCATGGCTCTTATAAGCAGTCTGAAAGATACTCCGATTGACGAAAACGCTGTTGTATTCGGTGAAATCGGTCTTGCAGGCGAAATTCGTGCTGTATCAAACGCTCAGATGAGAATTAACGAAGCGGTAAGACTCGGCTTTACAAAAATCATTCTGCCGTATCATAATCTAAAAGGTGTTTCATGTGATGATGCCGAATTGATCGGTGTAAAAAATATTCGTCAGGCATTTGAAGCGGTAGGACAATGAGCAGTTTTGTAATATCGAACAAATACCCATGTTTTGCCAATGAACTTTCAAAGATGGGGCATAATGTTATATTTTCGGACACTGTCAAAGCATTTCCGCAACCTGAACAAGCTCATGCCGATATGCAGATTTTGACGATAAATAATACTGTTTTTGTACTTCAAGAGTGCGAAAAGCTAAAAACTTTGCCATATAAAGAAAATTTGATTATATGTAAAAATAAAGCAGGGAAGAAGTATCCCGAAAATATATTGCTGAATTTTCTTTTCTTTAATAATAAGCTTTACGGTAAAGTATCTGCAATAGATCCGACTCTTTACAAATATTGCGTAAAAAACGATATTGAAATCGTAAACATAAACCAAGGATATGCAAGATGTTCAACTCTAATACTCAATAATCGCACTGCCGTAACAGCTGATATTTCCATAAAAAATGCCCTTGAAAAAGATGGGGCAGAGGTGTTATTGATATCCTCGGGTGATATAAAACTTGAAGGATATGATTACGGATTTATAGGCGGTGCAAGCGGAAAAATCTCTGATAATACCATAGTGTTTTTCGGAAACGCTGAAATGCATCCCTGCTATTCTTCTATAAGAGAATTATGTTTAAAAAATAAAATTGAAATTAAAATATTATGCAAAAATATGCCACTCACAGATGTGGGCGGCATAGTAAGAATTCTTTAAACTTTTTTCTTAGGTTTTATTTTTGCAAGCGGATTTGAATCAGCGGCATTTTTCATTTGTTCCGAACTTAGGTGTGTATAAATCTCAGTCGTACCGAGATTTTCGTGTCCGAGAACCTCTTTAAGCACTCTGACATCAACTCCGCCTTGCTGATACATAAGCGTAGCGGCGGTGTGTCTAAGCTTATGGCAGGAATATCCCTGAGAATCAAGTCCGATTTTCTCAAGATATTTATATACCATAGCCTGAATTGTTTTCACAGACATTCTGCGGTGATTACGGCTAATAAACAACGCTTTTTTATCCTTAACTTCATCAATCGGACGCACCTTCATATACTCATTATAAGCGTCAATGCAAGCAGAGTTTAGATAAACAATGCGTTCTTTGTTGCCTTTACCGACAACACGCATTGTACCGTCACTATGAATATCATTATAGTTAAGACCTGCCATTTCAGATACACGCAGTCCGCAATTGAGGAAGAGAGTCAATATACAATAATCACGCTGTTTGTTATTTCCGTCAACTGCATTAAGAAGCTCAATGCTTTGTTCAAGAGTAAGATACTTTGGCAAAGCTTTTTTATTTTTTGGCGATTCAAGCTGTTCCACGGGATTTGTATCAAGCAAATGTTTATTATTGGTTATGTACTTAAAAAAGCCTTTCAGACTGGAACATTTTCTTGCACGGGACGCACTCTTATTGTTGCGGTCACGATAAAGAAAATTCATATAATCATATGCAAGTTCAAGATTAACGGTTTTAATTAAATCAAGGTCAACATCGTCAATTTTAATTTCATCAAACTCAGTACCGTCAGGCACAAGACCACGCATTACTTTTAAAAATCTAAAAAAAGTTCTGAGATCAATAAAATATTCGTCAACGGTTTTCTTCGACATATTTTTGATTGTCTGCTTGTAAATTAAATAGTCCTTCAAAATTGCAGGAGCTTCATCACGAAAATCAACTGCCATAAACACACCACCGTAAATTTATTTCTTATAATGGATAACTCATAAAAGTTGAACTAAAATCTGTATTAAAAGAATTACAATGCTATTATAACGCAAAAAAGGGCGGTGTATATTCCAATTACGAAAATTATACAAAATGATTATTTTGTATAATTCGGGGAATTGGCAAAATTAAATAAGCTAAAAACACCTTGCTATGATTGCTTCTGCATAATATACTGTAACTTACAGTCACAGTAAAGCTAATAAGACAACAAAATTCAAAAAATCACAACAGCCGTACAGACTCACACGAATCTGTACGGCTGAAATTTTTTAGAAGATTTAATTTTTAAAAGCTAATTAGCAAACGCCCTGCTGAATCATTGAATCAGCAACCTTCTCAAAGCCTGCAATATTAGCGCCTACTACATAGTCACCTTCATGACCATACTTCTTAGCTGCAGCAGAAATGTTCTTATAGATGTTAACCATAATGTTCTTGAGCTTAGCGTCAACTTCTTCAAATGTCCATGAAAGACGCTGTGAGTTCTGGCTCATCTCAAGAGCTGATGTAGCAACGCCGCCTGCATTAGCAGCCTTACCCGGTGCAAAGAGAATGCCGGATTTCTGGAGAAGCTTTGTAGCCTCAAGAGTTGTAGGCATGTTAGCACCTTCGGCAACAGCATAACAACCGTTAGCGATAAGTCTTTTAGCGTCTTCTTCGTTAAGCTCATTCTGTGTAGCACATGGAAGTGCAACATCACACTTAACTGACCAATCGAATTTGCCTTCGTGGTACTCTGAGTTAGGACGATAGTTCTTGTATTCTGTAAGACGCTGTCTTTTAACTTCCTTGATTTCCTTAATAGCATCAAGGTCAATACCTTCAGCATCATAAATCCAACCTGTTGAATCAGCCATTGTAACTACCTTAGCACCAAGCTCTGTAGCCTTTTCTGTAGCGTAGATAGCAACATTACCTGCACCTGATACGCAAACAGTAGCACCCTTGATGTCCTTGCCGTTATCCTTAAGCATAGCCTCTGTAAGATAAAGAAGACCATAACCTGTAGCCTCAGTTCTTGCGAGTGAACCGCCCCAGTTGAGACCCTTACCTGTAAGAACGCCTTCATATACATTTCTGATTCTCTTATACTGACCGAACATATAACCGATCTCACGAGCACCTGTACCGATATCACCGGCAGGAACATCTGTGTCAGCACCAATGTGCTTGCAAAGCTCTGTCATAAAGCTCTGGCAGAATGCCATAACTTCTCTGTCACTCTTGCCCTTAGGGTCAAAGTCAGAGCCGCCCTTACCGCCGCCGATAGGAAGACCTGTAAGTGAGTTCTTAAAAATCTGCTCAAAACCAAGGAACTTAATAACACCGAGGTTTACTGACGGATGAAGTCTTAAACCACCCTTGTAAGGTCCGATAGCACTGTTGAACTGAACACGGAAACCGCGGTTTACCTGAACCTTGCCGTTGTCATCAACCCAAGGTACTCTGAACATAATAACTCTTTCAGGCTCTGTAATTCTCTCAAGAATGCCATTCTCCTCATACTTTGGGTTCTGTTCGAAAACAGGCTCAAGTGAAGTAAGAACTTCGGTAGCAGCCTGAATAAATTCAGGCTCGTTTGCATTTTTTGCTTTCAGCTTTTCAAGCTGTTCACTTACATATGACATAAGTAAGTCCTCCTTAATAAAATTCGCATAAATTATACGGAAATTAGTTCCGATTATGCTGTAGCACAGTAAAGTGCTACAATCAACATACTAATAATACTATACTTTGAACGAATTTGCAATATCTTTTGTGAGATTCCTGCAAATTTTTTTAAAAATATTAAAAAAACAGCCAATTTTATTCCTTTTCTGCAATTTATTTTAAAAATCTCCCAAGGATGTTTCCATTATCAATGTAATTGTAATACTATCTGTCGCCTATTTGAACTAATTTTGAAGCTGTATTCACCTTGTAATTCTGATAGCTGTAATTCACTTTGGTAGATTTGAGAGTAATTTTATGAAATGATACTGAATGATAAAAGCAGAAATAAGCAATGCAAAAAACAATAACACGATTGCAATAACGATTGTAATTTTGATTCGTTTTTATTTTTTAGTCGCATCTTTTTTCATAACTATTGCCTCCTGTCCTTCTAATACAATGAACATAAGCGTTATAAAAGCAATACTTATTAAAATTTTTTCTTTTTCACCTCATCCAAACCGATAAAATACATACCTTTTCTTTTAGATTTTTCAAGATGAATTTTTACGGAATTCACAAGCAAATCTGTGTATGGACTATTATCAGTTTCAATAAAACAGAATATTCTGAATTTGCCGAAAGTTACGGTTTTGTCGGCTTTATGTGCAGAATTGGAATATGCGAGAATATCTGTTTCACGATTTGGTACTGCCACAAAAAGAACCTGTTCTCCTGTCTTTTTATTTTTCAGTGTACAAGTTCTGATAAAAGCGTAATCATATTCAGCATCATCAGAAAATTCTATATGTTCAAATAATATATATTCGGTATCCCTGTTAATTATAGAAATTTTATCTTTTCGTTTTGTATAAACTGCAGGAGAGATTATTTTTGAATTTTTGTCAAGCACTAGAACAAATTTGCTATTTGCTAAATCTAATAAAGTACCATAGACATAATGATTTCTAACAAACTTATTGTTTTGAGAATAAAATGTTTCTTCACCAATGTTATTAAAATACAGGAATTTTTCTTTGTTTTCAAATATATGTTTAATCACAAAATAAATTGGAGTAAATACTACTAATAAAGCTAAAACAATTATTTTAAGAGAAGAATCTAATGTTACTGTATTTTCAGATATCTTTCCGGAATTTCTATTAACCAAAGTTATGATAAGCATTATCAAATCAAAAATGCCTACAACTATCATAGTAAGAACAGCATATTTCTTTTTATTCATCTAATCACCTTACGCATTTTTAATTTCTATGTCATTTCAGCTTGTTGCCGTTAAGCTTTTTCAAATTAAACTTGCTGTAATCTATCATAATAAATATCTCATCTCACCCTATGTACATATCAAATTCAATTTTAGCCGATAATTGTGCCATTGCTTTAATAACATCCGATGAAAAATATATAATCGGTTTTTCGGGTAAATCTACAACAACACAAAATTTAGCATGCAGTTTATATTGGTTTATTACGCTGATAATATTTTTCAAATTTGGTTTGAGCATATCAATCATCTTGGGCATTGCATGCTCAACCTCAACTGTTTTTATGTAGTCAGTTGAATACAATAAACTTGATTCTTCATTAATTTTTTCTATATTTTTATTCGGACCTATACATCTCATCTCGCCCATTCTCTTTTTTCAATTGGTTGGATACCAATATAATGACTAATTTTATCAATATCGGTTTTGGGATTATCTGTCCAAAGAATGAACTCAACCATTATTCCTTCCATAGTCTGAACCTCAATTCTATAAATACTTACTTAAGTATAAATATAACAATCTGCAAAAGCAATATAGGTTATTGTCTTGTCATTATTTTCGGAAAATATGACAAATATTTCGGCTTGTTTTTAGCAGTATTCACCCATGATTATGTAAAGTAAATAAAAGTATTGTTTGAACAAAAATGTTTTTCAAAAAATGCTGTGCTTGTCGGAGATTCTGTGTATGACAAAAACGGTGCAGAAATTGCCAGAGTTGATTTTCTTGGCGTCATCTACGATTTTGGTATCAAAAAAGGCGGCAAAACCAATTCAAGATTTGACACCGTAGACTCATCCGTTGAACTGTCTGAATATTTTAAAATCAAATGAGAAAAAGCCATCAGAAAACGATGGCTTTTTCTATGCTTAAATTTCACTATATTATGTTCGGAATAAACAACAGATACGGTACATTGCACAATGAAACAATGTGAAGTAATTTGCTTTTCTGTTTTTCGAGAACATTCAGATTTTTATATACAACGGTCTGATTAAACAGATATAAATGCGATATCTTCCCATATTTTTTTAAATAACAAATTATTCATTTTTCCATATCACTTATTCATTAAGCATGAAAGTAATTTTTCATACTTTGCATTGATTGTAATTTGCGTTGCGGTATTGAATATAAACGAAGTTACTCCGTCATCACAACCGTAATCGTCTATCTGTCTGACGGTGCAAATTCCGTTTTCCAACGACAACGGTAATCCCGTGATATTCTCATTACCGCTGTGCAGCAATTCTATACTTACTATGAAGTTTTTAATGATTGCGGATTTTATTGCAGAATCAAATACAGCGTTACCGTCAATTTCAACGCAGTCTTCAAAAGTATCAGTTTCAATAAGTTTTTCCATTTTTTGATTATATTTTGAATCATACTCGATTCTGAAGAAATCAGATACTATTTTTACAATTACGCCGTCACAAGTTCCGTCTGTATTGTACATTTGAATTGCAACCTCATCTTCGTTAAGTGCAATAATCTTGCCGTAAATAAACTTGTCACATTCATCATCTGTATAAAAACTGCAATTTTTATTGCTTTGAAAAGCTTTTAATAATTCCGAATACATCGTATCACCTCATGTATTTTTTAGCTTTGTTTGATTTATCTTTATATTGTCTTTCATTTTATCTTAGTGTTAGCATCTAAATAGTACAAAACAAAATGAGATATCCCCTTTAAGTGTTGTATAATAAAAAAGAGGAGGAATTCATTATGTCACGACAAAAAAACTCATCTTAGTTGGCAGAACTTCTCATTTTATTTTGTGCTAAATCTTGACACAGGACCAAGTATTTTTAATTTCACTTGCTTCTCACCCCTAATTACTACTTAATTTCTTAGTGTTAAAAATAATACATATTATAGAAAAGATAAAAGTTAGAATTGAAACGACCATAATCGGAATTTCATATGTCGCAAAATCAAAATATCTAATATTATATCGTATAAATGTAACTGTAAAATTATAAGCTGAATGTATTAGTATACCAGGTACTATTGAATTATATTTATCAACAAGGTAATTAAAAATCAAACTCAATAAAATTGCTGACAATACTGTGAATATAGATGATGAAAAATGAATAACACCAAAAGTCAACGAAACTAAAAGTGATGATACCCATATTGGAAAAGCCAATTTTAGTTTTGAATAGATTAAGCCGCGAAATGTAACCTCCTCTACAATTGGAGCTAATATACTCTTGGCTACAAACAAAAAAACTACATTTATTCCATTGACTGATTTGTGCAAATCATTTGTATTTGAAACAGTATCTTCTCCCTGAAAGAATGGTATACAATTTAATAGAATTATAAAAATAAAATATACTGATAATC
>OBAF01000432.1_pt1 | contig 38372 bp, 37 predicted proteins | sample 1517851 | NCBI WGS metagenome assembly OBAF01 (sample SAMN04571706, study PRJEB22368) | human gut metagenome | biome: human gut; material: stool | host: Homo sapiens | place: Luxembourg | collected 2012-10-19 | reverse complement strand
TGAAAGAGATTCTGAAATACCTAGAAATAGTGATTTTAATAAAGTTCAAGAGACAGACAGTGTATAGAACTGATCTGCTTCTTGATATGTTTTTAGAACTGGTATGCAGTTCCGAAATTAATAATTCCTTGGTCAAAATCATCAATCAATTGGTATCCGAATTCAACATTCATAGTCCAGTTACGTCCCAAAGCGAGTTCCTCCCCGACTCCGAGACTAACCCCGATACGGAATTCACTATGGTTACCCCCATATTAACATGAACATGTTCTCCATCCCAGTCAACATCCAGATCATGCATATCAAACATCCAATTGGACATGGTCAGACCGAACAGCGGATAAAGTTTAACACTTTGAGCTACCCAACGTTTCTATCTTCCGTTTTTCAAGAACTTTGGCTATCAATACACTATCTGCTTAATGATAAAACGACCGATTAAATATATCAGAATAGCGACAAATATATCCTTACCTACATCCATCCCAAAATCTACCATTTTTTCCAGTACCTGCTCAATTTCACTACCTGAGGCTGCATTCAATAATAACAAATTTATATTCCTGTTCGTTTAACAAATAAAAATTAATCAGCTTGTCACTGCCATATTGTAAATGTGCCAGCCCATCTTGATAGTATAGTTTTGCAATATTTCAATAAATAAATCATCCGATATGTTTTTACATTTCCTAATAGTAGGAAATGTAAAGTTGCAAAGATATCATATATAATTGATAAAACTAAACTTGTCACTTAAAAGAGGGACCTAAGGCCTGTATTAAATATACGATTCCAAGACAATATAAATATACAATATTTAATTTTAATCATTCAGTAAAATTGTCGAAACATTGATGAAAGACCTTATACCAAGTGAAAAAAGGTACGGCATGAGATAAAACTAATCAAAAATATTCAGTAAGCAACGTAAAATCAGCCAACAAACTCACACTTAAAGTTCCATATTAGTTTACTTTTTTGTTTTTAGGCGTTTTTCGTAAATAAAATTTAAAAGTAAGAAAGAGAGAAATATCCTAACAAGAATATAGCTAAAGTACAAAACTTTCAGAGATTCACTCTACCTTTTTTGGGGGACAGAATTCGACATTTTTGAAGAAATATCGCAAGAATTCTAATGAGAGTAAACTTGGAAAATTTTATTCCGTTGACGAAGTAACTCACTTCCATTAAAAACATTACTTACATGCTGTACCACAGAAAGACAACCGATATATCATAATATCTTCTGATTTTTCTTCTAAATTTTACTTCATATCTTTCATACGGTTAATTCACTATATAATAACGAGATAGTAAACTGCTATAAGGGAAAACAATATTTTCCAAGTAAACATTTACAATATTTTTTTAAGATATTTGTAGACTCTGATAAAATCAATACCTTTGCATTTTCAATTTATGCATAAACAATGTCGAAATGCAAATTGAAATATTGCAGATAACAAAAAAATGACAAAGAAATATGAGACTTATAAAAGTGACAGGTGGGTTGGGAAATCAAATGTTTATTTATGCTTTTTATTTGCGGATGAAAAAGTACTATCCAAAGGTGCGCATAGACCTTTCGGACATGATGCATTATAAAGTGCACTACGGATATGAAATGCATCGTGTATTCAAGCTGCCCCATACAGAATTTTGTATAAACCAGCCTCTGAAAAAAATTATCGAATTTCTTTTCTTCAAAAAAATATATGAACGGAAACAAGCCCCCAATAGTTTAAGGGCTTTTGAAAAGAAATACTTTTGGCCTTTACTTTATTTTAAAGGGTTTTATCAGTCGGAACGTTTCTTTGCAGATATAAAGGATGAGGTCAGGGAAGCTTTCACTTTTGACAGAAGCAAAGCCAACAGTAGAAGTCTTGATATGCTTGACATTTTGGATAAGGATGAAAACGCAGTTTCTCTACACATTCGTCGTGGAGATTATTTGCAACCCAAACATTGGGCTACTACTGGAAGTGTATGCCAGTTACCTTACTATCAAAACGCAATAGCGGAAATGAGCAAAAGGGTTACCTCTCCGTCCTACTATATTTTTTCGGATGACATTGTTTGGGTAAGAGAAAATCTTCCATTGCAAAATGCGGTATATATTGATTGGAATACAGGTGAAGACAGTTGGCAGGATATGATGCTTATGAGTCATTGCAAGCATCACATCATCTGCAACAGTACATTCAGCTGGTGGGGAGCATGGTTAAATCCTAGTATAGACAAAACAGTAATTGTGCCTAGCCGTTGGTTTCAGTATTCCGAAACCCCGGATATCTATCCTACGGGATGGATAAAAGTGCCAGTGGATTAATATATAGAGCTCATAAGTACGCGTTATCTGAAAAACGGATTTTATTCGGTCAAGAGTATTAAAACCGTGAATTCCAATCAAAACATCGCTTTGCTTCAGAATACAAAAATACAGTAATGTATGCAAAAAATTGAAAGCAGACGGATTGAGTTGTGTATTCACAACAGTATGACGGTTACAGGAGTAGTTTTGAGATCCAACTAATCCCAAATGTTGGGTATATATTGGGAACTAATAACAAGCAAGACACAAAGAAGTCAAAATTATTATTTATAACTTATTTATTTTCCGAGTTGTTAATCAATGAAATGAAGTCCTCTTTGGAAGCAGGAGGAAGTATAGATTCGATTTTGCCACACAAATAAATGATAATTAAAAGTCGTTTTTTTATTGATCAAATGGAACGGTTGAACTGGAAGCAGTATAAAAATCAGTAGCCCCAACAGCTTCCATAAAACAGAGCACCTGCAAGATGTAGGAAGTGTAGTGGAGCAGTGTTTTTCTGTGGTACAAAGCACGCTTTTGTACGAGTTATACATCCACATGTACAAAATTATAGATACGTAGTGAGCCTAAAGGATACTTGCATCCCCCAATCCTTTGTACTCATCAGATGGGCAATTTTGACATCTTTTGGAAGTTCCTTCTCTATAATTTCGAGATAATCGTTTATTTCACCCACTACTTCATTGGCATTGGAACCTGCCGTTTGAAATATCATGCAAGTGGCTGCCGGATGCCCGTCTATCTGTCCGTTGATAACATAGTTTTGTGCACCCAGCTTAATGGTTGCCACATCTTTTAACCGGAGAACTTCTCCGTTGGGTAACGACCGGATAACCATGTTTCCAAACTCTTCGGTTTTTTCAAGCCGCCCTTTGTATTTCATTGTGTATTGGTGTACGTTTTTGGAATTTTCCTCCAACGAGCCGGTTGCGACCTCCAAACTCTGTTCTCCCAATAAAAAGGACTCCAATAACCGGAAAATCCCCGCCACCAATAAGGTGAAGCGGTGTATCCCACAAAATGGTAGGTACTGGTGTAATCCCAAGTCGGCCTTCTCCTTGCTTGCTGCACGACTGTAACCCCGTTCCTGCATGTTATGGTGACAGGTGTTCAAGATTTGTCAAGATATTGTAATATCTTATCTTGTCCGATAAACAGAATACTGTCTGCCAGATAATATGACCGGAACTGACTGAAATCCGTTTCCGGATCATAATCAGTCATTACGCGGTAGTCGGCATCCAGTTTATTCACTTCTTCATCTTTTTGGCAGGAGTATAGGGTTCCTGCCAGGAGCATGAATACCCCTATGTACAATTTAGCTGTCATACTTTTCTTGGTTAGTTTGTTTAATGATCAGAAAGTTGTTCCTTTAAATACGGAACTTTCCTTGAACGGAACCAGTTGCCCGTCCAATGTAACATTGAGAGAATTGAAATTGGGGATAATCGTTGCTGTGGCACGGTTGTCCGAAGGACTGAGTGTCACTGTAACTTGTGCCGATATACCATTTCCGGTGACATTCATGGAAAGGCGGGTGATGCCTTTCTTGTCTGTTTCCATTTTCAATCCGGTCGGAGTGCCTTCCACTGTGATACCACCCACGCCGTTGGGACCGCCGCCTGATTGGAACGGTGAGATTTGCACGGTCGCTCTCCCGTCATGCAAGGCAATGAAGTTGGTGGTAGAATTTACATATCCATGTTCACCATGCTTTAGTGTCAGTTCGTCACTTTCCAGTACAAACTCTTTCCTTTGCAAAGCATTTTCGGCCTTTATATGGACAATCGAATCCATCAAGTGTCGTTCCTGTCTGGCTATTAAACGTGCATTCTCAATGAAATCTTTCCATTGTTGCAATTCACTTTTCTTTCCTTCCTGGGCATTGGCCTGTATCGCTCCTGTTATAAAAAGAAGGAGCAAGATTTTTTTAAAACATTTTGCTACCATATATCATCAAATATTAAATTGTTTACGGTAGCAAAAGTCGTCATTTCGGACAATTAGCTCTTGTCTGTAAATGTCAAAGCCATTTGCCTTTAGAAGTCTATGACCATAGAATATTTCAGGGTCACTGATTCCTGAACTCTTTTGGGGTCATTCCCACATACTGGTGGAATACGCGGGAGAAGAATGAAGGGTTCGGGTAATTCAATTTTTCCGATATTTCGGTAATACTGATGGTCGTTGAACGTAATAACAGCTTGGCTTCACGCATAATAAACTCAATTACCCAAAAATGAAAAGTCTGTCCAGTGGATTTCTTCAGTACACGCATCAGATACTTATCCGATATATATAATTTATCGGCGTAAAATGAAACAGACCGTTCTTTCTTGTAATGCTGATGGAGTAGAAAGAAGAAATGATCTGTCAATTCGTCTTGTCGTGTATTCGATACCGACACATTTTTACCGGAATATAACCTGCTGATTTCAAGAATAAAGGAAAACAGCAATCCTTTGGTAATGGCAATGTACTCATTGCTTTCCTGATAACGTTCAGCTATCAGGTCATAGTATTTCTTCACCAGTTGCCTCTCTTTATCTTTTAACTGTAAGCAAGGATTTTTTCCTACATATTCTGAAATATCTGCCTTTAGTAATAAAGGAAAATCCGAGAGGAATTCAAACTCGAACCAAAGATATTCAAGTAGCAAATCTTCTGTATGAGATATTTGTCTGACCAGATGGTTTGGATACAGATATATCAATGTCCCGGTATATATTAAATGGTTCTTCCCGTCAATTTCAATCATGGCTCCACCTTGTAAGACTATAGCGAGAAAAATCTTATTTGAGGGAGTACGTTCCGCTTCCTTTTCCGGAAATAATACGGATAAATGTCCGGTGGAAGGACATATTCCAAACTTGTTTGTCATATCTTTATTAATTGGCATCGAATATAATACAAGTAAGTTCATACAAATATAAAAGGATTTTACGGATTATTGTTTATCTGCTTGCAAATATCACGAAATGGACAATAACAAATTTGTCTCTCAGCTTCAAAGCCGTTTACAGGAGAAAGTCAGACTAAAATAGATTTCTCTAATCAACATTTGGTTACTATCCGGACAATCCAGACATGGAAATGGACAAAAGGATGTGACAGAATGTTATGAACTTTGCAGCAGAAAATAAAAGTATAAATAAATTATGATGAAAGAAACTTTAAACTCAAAACTGTATATCCTGGTTGTTATCGGGATTGTTTCAGCTTTTGGTCCGTTTGTGACCGACTTTTACCTGCCAGCCCTTCCGGTGCTGGCAGGATATTTTGATACTACGGCATCGCTCGTACAGCTTAGCCTGACTTTTAGTATGGTTGGACTGGCCGTCGGGCAGTTGGTTATCGGGCCGTTGAGTGACAAGTATGGACGTAAAAAAACATTAATGGCCTCCCTTGTCCTGTTTTGTATATCCACAATAGGTTGTTTATACGCTTCGGATATATATGTATTTATCTTCTTCCGATTGCTACAAGGATTGTCCGGAGCCGGTGGAGTAGTTATTTCCAAATCCATCGCCACGGATCTCTACGAAGGGAGAGAGCTTACTCGCTTTTTTTCTATGCTTAGCTCCGTGCAAGGCATTGCCCCGGTTTGTGCCCCCGTATTGGGGGGTGTTTTATTGGAAGTGACTGACTGGAAAGGTATTTTCTGGATATTGGTATTGATAGGCATATTATTGATTATGGCATTGGCCTTTTTTAAAGAGTCCTTGAATAACGAGCAACAACATTGCGGTGTGTTTGCCACATTTCGGAATTATATACCTGTGTTTCAAAATGCTCAGTTTATGCGCTATGTATTGGTACAGGCGTTCGCTATGGGGGTAATGTTTACATATATTGCTGCTTCTCCCTTTATCTTTCAGGAGCATTTTAACATGTCCCCGCTGGCGTACAGCCTGTGTTTCGGTGCCAATGCGATAGCCATAATGCTGGGCAGTCTGACGGTTTCATTATTCCATGACGCAACCGATGCATTGCGTGTAGGTTCTATAGGATTCGGGATAATGAGTTTGTTTGTAGCCGCAGCTTTATTTTTCTCCACTTCCGTGTGGCCGGTGGAAGTATCGCTGTTTGTTTTTATGCTCTTCCTGGGAGTAATATTGCCCAGTTCTACAACACTTGCCCTTGATTTGGAGAGAAAGAACTCCGGAAACGCCTCTGCATTGCTTGGATTTTTGATGTTCCTGTTCGGTGGAGTGCTTTCTCCCTTGACCGGATTGGGAAATATGCTCTATACAACCGGAATTATCATCGTTGCTTGTTGCATCGGTACATGGTTTTGCAATCATATTGCAACCTCGCATATCGCTTTAAAGGTAACCAAACAATAAAGGAGATTCACAAATGAAAAATAAAATGATTCCAGACTATCCTATTATGTATAAGATGAATTTCACCAACGGGCAGCTTATGAAATTCCAATTTGATGATTTTTTATTCTTATATGTCTATTCGGGAGAAGGAACAATGTGTGTGTCAGGGATTAATCACCCGCTGAGCAAAGGATGCGGCTGGATATTGGCCCGTAACGAACATATTTCATTTCACACGGAGAGTTTCATGCAAGTAGTACATATCCGCATATCGGAAGAGGCTGTAACAGAATATCTGTTACGTGCTACGTCTCCGGCTATGACAGATGCAGAAAATGAAGTGGGAAATGAAGATATAAATGTAATGACAGTAACCAATCATGTACTCCTTCAGGGTCTGATATCAGGCATTGAAGCCGGTGTTGATAATAATTTCCGGGCTAACCAACCATTGACTTATCTCAAGATACAGGAGTGCATAAATGTCCTGACCTATCTCCGTCCGGGATTACATAATTGGTTTTCTCGTATGAACAGCTTGCAGAGAATTAATTTGAAAGATTTCATGGAGTGTCACTATCAGGATAACCTGCCATTGGAACAACTGGCGCAGGCTTCTGGACGTAGCTTATCTACATTCCGCAGAGACTTCTTAAAAGTGTTTGGTACGACACTCGGAAAATGGTTGTTGACAAAGCGACTGGAAGAAGCTTATGTACTCATTAAAGAAAAGAAAATCAAGCCGTCAGAATTTCTATTGGATTTAGGATTTGACAGTTTCTCACATTTCTCCCATAGTTTTAAGGCGTATTTTGGCATACAACCCTCCATTCTGTTAAAAGAAAGTATTGTGAAATAGAAATGAAATTTAAATAAAATATAAGTATATGGTATTGACCGCATTGCCCTTTTCTCTTAAGTATTGTTCAAAATTACGAAAGAATGTATAGGTAAGATCCTTGAAGTCCAGCCCGGAGCAAAAATCATGCAGGACCGCCAGTGTCGAGTGCAGGTTGTCCTTGGTGGACTGCTTCTTGTCCGAATTGTCAATGGCTGATTTGGCGAAAATGGAGAAGCTGACATTCACGGCACTTTTCTTTTTGACGGCATCTTTCAGTAAAGAGAGTGTGGCAGGTATTCCGCGTTTCCAATACCCCAACTCTATGCCTTGCAGATACAGGATGTATTCATAGAGCATTGCGTTCAACTCATTTGACTGGGGATGGTTAATGACTTGTACCCCTTCACGGCTCCAGCACTCTGGTTTGAGGTACACGTTTGTCTTCAGGTAGATTTTTCTTTGGTTTAAATAGGCTTCAACCTGTACAAGGGTCGTGCCTTGCCTGTTTAGTGTGTTCTGGCGGTTATATACAAGACGGTATCTGATTTTATCCATTTTTCTGCAAAGGTGCTATTTAATGCACAAACGACAAAAAAATGGAGTGCAAATTACCGACTTTCTATAAGAACATTACATGATCAAACAATGTTGTGTGAAGAATAGTATATGGTTGTTACAGTATAAAGGACGCAAAGAATATCCGCGTCCTTTATATATTTAAATTAAATAGAAATCTCAATTCCGATCCCAAGTACCGTCAGACTTGATTTTTTCAACATTGGAAACAAGGGAATTGTAATTGGTTTCCATGGTTGGAATAACCGCAGTCCATGCATTTTTATCGGCAGGACCGTAGTTTCCTCCGGTTGTGGTGTTCTTCTCGGCAAAATAAGTGGCCCAGCTTCCGCCTTCTGCCCAGGTTTTGCGGACCATCGGGTCTCCCCAGCGTTTTAGGTCGAACCAGCTGTGGCCTTCGTTGCAGAGATCAAATTTACGGTATGCTTTAAGCTCCTCCCAAAGACTGTCACCACTTTTTGTGCAGGTATAATCCGCATTATAAGGCTTGACGGTCTGCTCAAGAAGTGCGCGTACGGCCTGTTCGTTACCTAAACGGTACTGTGCCTCCGCCTCGTTATACATCATTTCAGCGGCACGGAAAATAGGAATACATCCGTCTCCTGTCCCGGATTTTACAATGAACTTGGTGGAGAGATAATAGAAGATTGTCGTGGTGCTGTATATGCGTCCGGCGAACTCCTTCTTCACACGGTTGTAGAAATCACCTTTGGTCACCTTACCCGAGCCGCTGACTTTGGAAACATCGCCCACTTCTTCCGGAGTCGGAATGGCATAAATGGCGAGCCGCTTGTCTGCGGGATCAATCGGATCTACTATCTGTTTGCTTATACATGGTGGATAAGTGCGGGATGCAGAACCGAGACAGCTGGCGCTCATATAGTTATAGAATGAATAGTAATGAACAGGCTGTGTGTCATCCTCGAACACCTCCCATATCCATTCTTGATTGGCTGTGTTGAATCCTGCCTTATACTCATCGGGAGTCATGATGGAGTAGTTCCTGCGAGCTTCCTGTGAATGGGTGATGACCGTCTGCCAGTCATTACGTATAAGAGCTGCCCGTGAATAGACGGCATGGGCCACATCAAGGTTCGCCATCCACCTCTTGTCCACATCGACAGGCCGATCGTATCCGCATGATGTGAAAAGGCTGATGGCCTCATCAAGGTCATGGTAGATCAGTTCGAATGTCTCCGCCATAGTGGAGCATGGCATTTCGTCATTGTTTACTGTGGTACGCAGTACAAGACCGCGCTGCAAGCCGTCTGCATCTGTCCATCTTCGACTGTACAGCTGTGAGAGCATGGTGTAGGAGTAGGCACGGTAGACCAGCGCCTGTGCCTTTATATAGTCCCATTTACGTTGCTCCGCCACGTTGGCAAGCCCCGTCTTGCAGTTGTCTAGAATCTGGTTAGCATTTCTGATGAGTTTGTAATAGTAGTACCATGTTACATGGATGTTGCTGTTCGTACTGCTGGTAAAATAGTTGCCTTTCGCGAGATTCTGCCAGCCGGTGTAGCTGCCTTTCTGTATCACATCTCCAGGATATTCGCCCTGATACGCATAAACGGTACCTTCTCCGTTGTACCCCTGTGTGTCCAGGTACTGTGTGCTCATGATCCGACCCAGTCCGTTCACGGCGTATTGTGCGGCATCGGCATTCTCAAAAATCACCTCGTCTGAAACGCTTGATTCCGGACTGAGTTCAAGATATGAATCTGAACAGGCTGCTGTACAGAAAAGCAGAATTGCCATTGAAACTATATCATATATCTTTTTCATCTTTCCAAATGTTAAATGGTTGCATTAATACCGAATGTGAAGACACGGGCCGGAACCAGATAGTTGCTCTGGCCGCCACCTATTCCCATCATGGGGTTCATACCTTTACGGGCCGACCAGAGGTGTATGTTCTCGGCCGAGAATAAGAAACGGACAGTGGAAAGGTTGACCTTTGCTGTCCATCTTTTCGGAAGAGTGTAACTTATATTTAGATTCTTAAAGCAAAGATAGTTACGGCTGACCAACCAGCGGTCACTTCCAGCATTATTGTCGGTACTGGTCAGATTATTGATCTCGGGATTGGTGTTGGGATTGATACGTCCATTGCCGTCCACAGCCTTGTTTGCCGCATAATATCCGGCATAGTTCGCCTCTGATGTAGTCTGGCCTGCTGCAATAGCAGCATTGTAGGCGTCATCATAGGCATTCTTGTAAGTGGTTATCATGGCATTGGACCTGTCGTTGATCCGCCAGGCGTTGTTGTACAGGTCCACATGGTAATTTCCGGCACTTTGTCCGGGTGTCATCAGGCTGGAATAAGGGCTGTCGTATATCTTTCCACCAAGCGAATAGGTGAACATTGCAGATATGTTGATGTTCTTCCAGCGTATGTTTGCCGAGAAGGAACCGTATGTGGTAGGAAGCGCGCTGCCTGCCCATTTCTTTTGGGCATAGGTGGTCTTGAGCACATAATATTTCCCGTTGATCAGCCTGTAGTTCTCGGGAGCAAGCTCGGTGGCTCCCTGGACGGGATTGCCGTTGGCGTCCCACATCAGTTCTCCTTCATCGTTGAGTTTCTGCTTGCCACCAAGCTGTGACCCGTCAGGAAGTACAATATAATAATCATTAAGATTTGCCTCGTAAAGCGACTGTCCATCCATCTCGTCCACTCCTGCCCAATGGTATGTATAGTAGTCATATCGTGACTTGCCTTCGGAGATGAGATAGCTGCCGGAAGTTATGCCGACAGGCAGGTCCTCCCTTTGTCCAAGCTTTCCTGATGGATCAATGGGATATACGGTTTTCTTTTTATTCTGTTCGGGAAGTTTGACGATCTTGTTCTTGGTGGTGGTAAGGTTTGCGGATACGCTGACAGTCCAATCCTTGCTCTTCACGATATCGAAATCAGCGGAGATCTCCCAGCCGCGGTTGGAGATTGTACCTATGTTCCTGTCTGTGGTTGATGTGGAGGAACCTGTGCTGGTACCTCCTGCTGAACTGGGGGCATATACGCTGAAAATAAGGTCCTTATTCCTTTTGTCAAAATATTCAACGGAGAGATTCAGTCGGTTGAACAGACGTCCTTCAACAGCTGCGCCCCATGATTCTCCGGTTTCCCAATGCAGGTCTCTTGCCGGATTCTGACTTACAACGTATGCCGGCTTGGAATTCTGGGTCCATGATCCGTAAAGGCCATAATATGCGTAGTAACCGGAGCCGGAATCATTACCTACCTGTCCCCAGCTTGCCCGCAACTTGCCCTGATTGAGCCATCTATATTTTTTCATAAACTCCTCGTTGCTGAAGACCCAGTTGGCACCCAGCGAACCGAAGTTTCCCCACCGTGATTCCTTTGCGAAACGGCTGGAACCGTCACGGCGGAATGAGGCTTCGATATTGTACCGGTTGTCATATCCATACTGTACGCGCGCCAGATAGGATTCAGTGCGGTAGCGGGTTTTGTATCCCGAGATACTTGCCATTTCAGAGAAGTTGGAAAGCGCATACCTGTTTGGAAAAGCCTCGTTGGTCTTGCTTGTATAGGTATAGTCATAACGATAGCTGTAGTTCTCGTGCCCAAGAAGGACTTCGATGTTATGTCTGTCATTATAGGTCATGTTCCAGCGCAGCTGCTCCTGTAGAGTCCAGTTCTTGTAGGTATAGAGGGTTTTGGCAAGAGCCCCGTTGCGACCCGAGATGGAACCGTCCTCGGAAACAGTACCACGTGCATCACCGATGACCGCATTCTCGTATTTGTAATAATCGCTGTTACGTGTGTTCACATTTGCTTTAAGGGTTGCGGTAAAGCCGTAGGGCAGCACGAGATCAAGATAACCTATCCCGTTGAGTGTATTGCGTATTGTCCGACTATCATTCAATTCCGACTCCCATATCACGTGGCGGTCACGGTTCTGATTGCGGGTTATGACCTCCTGAGGGTTTCCGTTCTGGTCGTAGATGATATAGCTTCCGCCGTCCCATTGCGGGTTTCCGGCACCGTCAAGCACATAATCCCCCTTATTCACCTGTATGGGGGTTCCGGCATTGTCATATACCGTTCCAGTTTCCGTATAGTGCGAGTGTACCGGGTAAATGGGAGCCATATAGCGGCAGAAATAGAAAGGATTGCTGTATGATGACGAGCCGTCCCCGACACCGTTTGACGTGTTCTGGAACTTCTGATGTGAGGCGTTGATGCTCATGCCGGCCCGTAACCATTTCACAGGTTTGATGTTGACAGCCATGCGTCCTGTCAGACGGTCAAACCCGGAATCTTTCATATATCCGTTCTCATCAAGATAGGAGAGTGAGAAGTAATAGTCGCTCTTGCTTGTAGCACCCGATCCCGAGAACTGGTATTCCGAACGATATCCTTTGCGTGTGGCCTGGTCAAACCAGTCCAAATCGCCGGCATACCCGTCAATGATAGAGGCGTCGGCAGCCATTTTCCCATCGAGGGTGAAAAGCTGGTCGTCTGGTTTGTTGAAGATGTTGACATAAAGTCTGTCGGGAATAAGTGTGCTGTTCACGGCATTTAAAATTGCCTGTTTGTCCGTACGGTCACCTCCGCCGTGTACGAATGCGTTGGCTGCGTTCTGGTATTCAACCTCCATGAACTGGAAGGGATTGGTACGCTCATATTCCGGCAGGGCACGTTCGTACCAGCCCTGGTTGGTCTTGAAATTGAACTGGATACGTTCACTCTTTGACTTTTTGGTTGTGATCAGAATCACTCCGTTTGAAGCCCGGTTGCCATAGAGTGCGGCCGAAGCGGCATCCTTCAGAATGGACATTGTTTCAATATCCTCCATATTAAGGTCAGAGATGTTTCCTCCGTACGGAACGCCGTCTATCACATAGAGGGGAGAGGTACTACCATTTACTGTGCCGATACCTCGGATAAGCACTGTGGGGTCACTTCCAGGCGAGCCGTAGTTGCCTGTGACCGTAATACCCGGTGTGGAGCCTTCAAGGGCTGAAGTGACGGATGTCACAGGACGTTTCAGGAGTTCCTCATTTCTGACCTGGGTGATGGCACCGGTAATCGAAGACTTTTTTTGCGTGCCGTAAGCGACAACAACAACTTCGTCAAGTGCCTGGCTCTCTGCCGTAAGCTCGATTGTCATTTCTCCGGGAGTGATAGCAACTTCGCGAGTTGTCATACCGACAAAAGAAACAGTGATTGTTTTGACATTGTCGGGGATTTCCAAGGAAAAATGACCTTCAATGTCAGTGATTGTCCCCTGTTTTGTACTTTTGACAAAAATGGACGCTCCCACGATGGGTTCCTTGTCAGACGAGTCTATAACCCGCCCCTTTACAATTTTTGCCATTACCGTTCCTGTCATAAGGAACAGGCATGCCAACAAGAACAACAAATGTTTTTTCATGGTCGTTTAATTTTTGAATATTTAAAACGGTTTGTTTTTGCTTCTCAAAGCTAAGCAAATTTATATAATAAAAAAACATTTTGCTTAAAAAAATTAATTTGGGATAAAAATAATGTTCTGGAATGCTAATCCTTGGGTTGGAGCTATAGTTTTATAGACTAGATTGATTGTTAATGGATATTTTTGATAAGTCCAGCTTTGGTATACAAAGATTCAGAAGTAAAGACAAGCTCTGATTAGCCGGACTAGGGTTTGAGACAAAGGAGGTGAATTCTAAGTCTTCTTTATCATAATTTGAAATGAGTCCGTAATTTGCTAAGGCTATGCAAAATTTCTTATTGAATATCACCTTTTATTCATTTATGGTCATGGCATTGATGGTGCTCATGAGATAGACAACCGATTCCCGAATCTGTAAGTTTTCCGTTCAGATAGTCCGTTACAACATTCAAAATATTTCTGGAACATCCCCACAGATTCCCTTAAGATAAAATCCTTCAACTGTGTGCATGAATAGATACCAGAATTATCTATTTTGTCTAGTCTTTCCTGATTACTTATTGAGAAGATTACGCAATTTTGTATTTATCATTGCGGCATCCGAGCGTTTTACCACCTCTCCGTTCTTGAACTGGAAGAGATTATCTATGATAAACCGAATGATAATATAGCAAGTTTCCTGCTTATGGTAAACGGCCACTCTAATTTTATGTCTGCCATCCTTTAAAACTTTTGCTTTGAAAATTGTTAGTTTGAGAATTGCCATACTGATTAAAATTAAAGGATAAGTTTTGTATCCATTGATGAGCAAAAACTCCTTTTTTCAATCAATAAAATGAAGATTTTATAATAAAAAAAACTTTGAAAACAGCTTTAATATCACTGATTATCAAAGTCTTTTTCTTTTGTCGGGGTAGCGGGAATACTTAAATAAAAATCCATAAAATACAATACGATATAAAACCATTGTATATCAGCGATTTAATAAAATAAATATTTGCATTATATTTCATAATGTTGTGCAATATTTCGTTTATGTTGTGCAAGTTTGCTATATTTGCACAACCGATAATAACTAAAACAATAATAATATGGCAACCGTTAAAGCATTGATCAGAACTACTAAAAAGGAAGGTACGGTTAATATTCGCTTCCGTCTTTCTGATGGAAGAAATATTCAGTTATTCCATGCAAGCGAAATTCAAGTAGATATTTCTTTATGGGATGCAAAGAAAGAATGTATCAAAGCAAGGGCTGTATGTAAGACAGAATACCGTCTTAGGGTAAATAAAGCGGTTGACGATAGAAAATCTTTGTTAATGTCAATATACGAGAATCATAAAGATAAAATAACAGACAGTTTTTTCTTTGAAAAGTTAATTGATGAAACATTGCATCCAAAGACAGAAGAAAAGATTAACCTATTTTCAGTCTTTGAGGTTTACATACAGAAATACGAAAACAGTAAAACAGAATGGAAGAATCATAAAAGCCTTGAAAGAATACTATCCCGATATAATGGATATATCCAGTTAACAGAAAACCCGAAATTTGAATTAACGTTAGATATGGACAAGGAAAGATTAGAGGACTTATTCGACTACATGAAAAATGAATATGTCCTCATTAAAGAAAATCCTAAAATATTTGATGTGCTGTTAGCTGAATATCCCCTACTTGCCAACATTAAACGTAAAACGGTTCAAGTAGAAGAGCGTGGAGAAAATACGCTTATCAAAATAAAGCAGAGGTTGAAAGCCTTCTTTAACTGGTGCGTGTCTGAGGGATATTTGATAGTAAATCCATTTGGAAATATAAAAATAGGTTGCCCGGTAAATGGTACGCCTTATTACATCACAATCGGAGAACGCAATAAGATAGCAGATTTTGATTTATCGGCTCACCCTGCACTCGAAGTACAAAGAGATATTTTCGTTTTCCAGTGTTTAATAGGTTGTCGTGTTGGTGACTTACTGAAATTTACGAATGCCAATATCGTAGGCGGTGTTTTGTCCTACATGCCACATAAGACATTAGTAAAAAACGGTGCGGTTCTGAAAGTTCCCCTACATGAAAAAGCAGTGGAAATATTAAAGAAATATTATAAGGAGGGCGATAATACGCCTATATTACCATTTATATCCGCGCAAAAGTACAATGATGCTATCAAGGAGATATTTACAATATGCGGTATCACAAGAAATGTAGTTGTGCTTAACCCGAAAACCCGTGAACCTCAAAATGTACCTATCAATGAAGTGGCGAGTAGCCATCTTGCGAGACGAACATTTGTAGGTAATTTGTATAAGCAGGTAAAAGACCCTAATTTAATAGGGAAATTGTCAGGGCATACAGAAGGTAGCCGGGCTTTTTCTCGTTACCGTGATATAGACGAGGAAATGAAACAAGAGCTTATTAATTTATTGTAATTTAGGAAAATAAAGTATGGATGAAATAAAAAAGTTCTGCGACAAACAACAAACGTTGTTCGTCTTTTTAAAAGGGATAACTATGCGAAAGACCATTTGTTCCCAAGGAAATAAAGATTCTTACCGTAAAGAATATGATGCTTACATGAATAAAGCCCGTATATTAACTTTAAATTGTGTTGTGTCTGAAATTGACTTAGAAAATGAAATAGCCGATAATGCCGGGAACGGGAAACGTATTATCGACCAAATTAAAGGATATTGCACTTATCTTGATATAGACAGCAAGAAACACCCGATAGAAAAACTTCCTTACTTCAAAAGTTTGTATGAGAACGGCATTATAAATGGAACTGACATAGCTATTACAGAAGCCGTTATTTACGAACTTAATGAAGTGATGAAAAACAATGTTCTCATTATTGAAAAACTTTTAATCAAATGGTGTGGTGCACATCCTAAAGATGCTACACAGCAGGCAAATAATGGGTCACCCATTCTCACACAAATTAACCAACAACAAAAAAACGAAGCTAATCCCTCCTTAGAAAATGGCAACAGCATAACAGCAGATGATTTATTATTGCGCATTTTCTTTGGTGAACATCTTACTGATTTTCTCAAAGAAGCCCAAACACGCAAGAACGGAACGGAAGTTGCACGCCTTGTGAACTGGTACATTGACAAATATAATTTAGACACAGGCAGAATGTATCGGAAAAAGCCCCTACATGATGCGCTATTGGAGAAAGGGGTAATCAAAATAAAACAAAGTGCGTGGAATAATGCAATAAAATAACTCCCTAAATCGGTTTTTTATCGGTCTAAAAGAACGATAATCGGTTATTTATCGGTTGATTATCAGTCTGTATTTCAAAGCCTTGCAATTAGTTTTGCAGGGCTTTACTTTTGTATCAGCCAAAGCACGGATGACGTATCTAAGTCCGTGAACCTTCGAGAAGTTGATACCTTTGGAGAAGGGCTTTAATGTTCAAAAAAATATAGTATGAACATGATAAACCAAATAATGAACACTGGCGCAAATGTTCAGTTAGTAATAAGCGCAACAGACCTCAAAGAGTTATTCTTCCAATGGCAAAAAGAATACAACGAAGAAGAAAAAAGAAGAAGTGCCCCTGCTCCCGAAACCTACCTAACACAAGATGAGGTATCGGCAAAATTGCAGGTTGATAAATCTACACTTTGGCGGTGGAACAAATCCGGGTATCTGACTAAGGTACGTGTTGGCGGCAAAGTTCGCTATCGCTTATCCGATGTAACTAAATTAATGGAGGGGTAAGACTATGAAAGGAAATAAAAGAGCGACCGAAGCCGCCCCTAACATTGATACTGCAAATGTACACGATCCTAATGACTTGTGCAAAGTTCTTGAATACTTCCGCTATACGGTAGGCACAACTTTAGATTGCTTCTTTGCTACTGGTGTACTTCGTAATTGCATCACATGGTATGTGCGTGACTTAGAAAACATGGGATTGTTGCAGGCTATCTATGTGGCGAAAGATAAACGAACCCACTTTTTGGCGAAACATTATAGTGCCGACCCGTTAAAGTGGCAAAAGCAATCACAAGACACACAATTAGATTTATTTGGGGAGGGTTAACTATGGGAGTGAATGTATTACAAGAACTATCCGCAGAACAAGCTAAGTTCAAAGCGGAAATTACAGAGGATAGATTTAAGTATAAAAATCATGTTTTGGATTTATCGCAGCCAATCAATGAGCCAAAGTTTTTGTTTAATATCGGTAATATTCCATCAATCCCGGCAGGCGAACTTATCGGAATTAAAGGGCGTGCTAAACAAGGAAAAAGCCAATGGGAATATATTCTTATTTCCGTAATGCTTTCCGGTATTTCCAAAGGTGATGTTATGCCTTTACAAGACCGCTACAAGGTTTTATTATTCGATACGGAGCAGTCACAAGCAAGCTTAAAGAAATGCTGTCAGAGAGCCTTAAAATTCGCTGGACTTCCTACCGATAAGAATGATGCTCGTTTCCTTCCTTTTTTCATGCGCCCTCTAACCATTGAGGAACGCAGAAAAACGATTGAATATGCTATCAAAGAAGAAAAGCCCGATATTATTTTCATTGACGGTGTACGTGATTTGTTGCAGGACTTTAACAGCCTTGAACAAAGTAACGAACTTATCCAGTGGCTTCTTTCTTTGACTGCTGAATATGGTTGTACAATCGTTTCAGTGCTACATCAAAATAAATCAAAAGAAGATGGCAACATGAGAGGGCATTTAGGAACGGAGCTTCTCAACAAGCTAATCGATTGCTTTGAAGTATCAAAGAAGGACGGAAAGTTTCTTGTTACTTGTACCGATAGCCGAAATGTACCCGCTACCGACTTTGCTTTTTCCATTGATGCTAACGGTGACTTTTGCGTGGAAGAAGTAACAGATGCAACTGCAAACGCTGCACGTGTGGCAGACATTCAGAGAGTTTTAAAACTTTGCTTTGATAAATTGCCTAACTATGGATTTCGTGAGCTTGTTTCCGCTTATGCTTTGGAAGATGCGATAAGCGAAAGCACTGCCAAGCGGAGAATATCAGAAGCGAAGAAAAATGGCTTTCTAAAAGTGGGGTCAGACGGTAAATATACATTGAACCCAGGGCAGCCGTAGAAAGTGGGGTCAAGGGTCACGCCTTTATATTTAGGCGTGAACCCATGAACCCACCCACACTTTCGGGGTCAATGAACCCAATTTGAACCCACTTGAACCCATGAACCCATTTTTAAATCCAAAAAGATTTTATTGATATGGAATATACATACAGCTTGCAGAAATACACCGGGCGAAACAGCCGCCATACGTGCCCGGCTTGTGGAAGGAAATTTTGTTTTACTCTTTATGTGGATGCGGCAGGAAATCCGCTTGCTGAAGATGTTGGAAGGTGTGAACATCGTAATTCATGTGGATATGAGAAAACCCCTAAGATGTACTTTAATGAGAACCCGACAGAGCGTAAGGAGTTCAGACCTACACCAACACCCCAACCTAAGAAAGAAGAAAAGACAGACTACATACCTTTTTCTTTGATACAAAGAAGCGAGAACATGAATAACTCTTTGATGCAGCATCTTTCCAAGTTCTTTACGCAGGATGATTTGAAGAACGCAACAGCCATCTATCATTTAGGAAGCACAACCAAAGGCGAGGTCATTTACCCACAGATAGACTGTTTAGGCATGTGCCGGACGGGAAAGATAATGGATTATGACAAGGAAGGACATAGAATTAAAGGCAAAATAGATATGGTTGATTGGATACACTCTCGATTAATGAAAAAACAAAATAAATCCTCATCCGATTTTCATTTAAAACAATGCTTATTCGGTGAACATATTTTACCTAAACGCCCTAACGATGTCGCTTGCTTAGTGGAAGGAGAAAAAACCGCCATTATTTGCTCTATGGTGTTTCCGTCCTTCGTATGGCTTTCTACTGGTGGGGAAAAGATGTTTAAAAAGGACATGTGTTATTCACTTATTAATCGGAATGTAATAGTTTACCCGGATGCAAATGCCGTAGACGAGTGGAAATCTAAGGCTGGCGATGTTCTTGCTGATTGTCGGTCCTATACCTTTTCAGATTGGCACAAGAATGAGCCACAAGGAAGCAAACGTGACATTGCCGACCTTATTTTGCAGGAACGCAAGCCATTAGAAAAGCCCACAACAATAGGCGATATTTGCCAATGGCTGGATGAGTTGGGAATAGAAAAGGGACGTGTAACTTTTAATTTTTGACACTATGGAAGTAGAAGTAATACACGGTCAGATTATCGCAAAGGCTAACCATTACCAAGCCGTGCCGGGCAAAGGTGATACAAAGCGCATTATCAAGGACGGGAAGATACGAGCCTACGAGCGCAGTTTCATGGAACAATGCAAGATTTACCGTAATAGGCGCATTTCGTCACGTTTCCGGCTGTTTGTCCGGGTGTGGCATAGTTCGGTCAAGTTTGATTTGGATAACTCGTTGAAAACATTGCTCGACTGTTTACAAATGGTAGGCGCAATAACAGATGATAATCTTTGCTTCCAAATAGAAGCGGAAAAGCATTTGGATAAGTATCGCCCCCGGATAGAATTTGCCCTACTGGAAGTGAACGAACAAAAACAGCTTTTTAATAATTAAAGATATGGAGTACAAAAAGATTATAGAACAGACAGACCGCTACGATATTGTGCAGTGGGAATTTCAAGGAATGCCTATTACTTTCCGCTTATGGAAAGACGGTAGCGGCATTGTAGAAATAAAAGTAGATAGTAATTTTGCCAAAGCCAACGGATACAAATCAGTTGATGATATGGCAGCAAGGACTATCGGTCAAGCAAAGTTCGATGAAATGTTTGGCGGTGTGCCAGAATGGATAAGGGCAGATCGGAACGGGAATTTCTTCTTTGTCGGATTACCCAAGCACTTGCAAAATTAATTAATTGTCAAAAATAAGGAGGACGGTCGCTGATTGGTGGCCGTCTTTTTTGCCAATGACTTTTATTACATTGATTTTTAACAAGTTACGATAAGAAAATAGAAAATAAACACGAAATCAGCACCCCTATCCCCTATGTGTGCATGTGGGTTGCTCCTATCTCATTCACCAGTTTTTGCAGGAACTCCAAGCGTTCCCCGTAATCTTTGTAATCATGTTTGTTATCCTTGCTTTTGCGGTAACGTCTTGCCGGTGGTATATCAATAGAAATTGGCTCTAACCTCCTATAATCACCATCGACAATCATTTGTACCGTTCCGTCAGAGAGTTTACCAACTTGTATTGAAAGATTAACTACCCTTTGCCCGGACAGGCAGCGGAGCAAATAAACGAACATAGCGGATTTGAGAAAGAAAAGTACATGATACTCATTCACTCCGTCATGCAAGCACACACACCAGTAAGGGAAGCCATGCCATTTGATTTTTGATACTCCCATAAATTTCCCTTCTATCTGTGAAAACTCCAGCTCCTGGTCTGCATAAGGTGGCACACATCGTAACCTACCACGGCTCACCCGTACATCAATAGGAGTTCCACTAAAGCAGGGCATATCATCGTTTATACTCATAACAGTTTCTTTTTAGTGTCAATAAAAAAGGAGTGAACAATTTGCCCACCCCTCATTTGCGGATAACAAGCACTGGAGTAACCTTTTCTCCCTCTCACCGCTTTAGGTTCTTTCATCGTGCCCGGACATCCTTCGTTATTTATAGCGGTGAAGGTTCGTAACCGCTTGCTATCATTGGAGGATAGAACTATTCTTTCTCACCCGGTAGGGTGAGAAGTATATTTGGATTGGGCTTGTAATGTTCCGTCTTGGTGTCATTGATTGTTATGAAGCCTTGCCAACGTCCCCAACATTCCACCGCATCCGCAAAGGCATTGTTTCCCTCAATGGCTGATTGCAACTCATTCAGAGCCTTTGCAGCCTTGACACTTAGTTTCCATACCTTTTCGGCTTGCTCGCCACCGTACACGCTGCATTCCGTTTTCAGTGCTTCCAGCCCGTCCTTATCAAGCAGGCAAACACCGTCCTTTATTGTGGTCTTGTCAACGATTTGATGAGTTTTCTTTGCCATCAATGTTTTGTGGATAGCTTTCACAGCGTCAGAAATACCACCGTCAGAAAAGGCAGTGGAAAGCCGTACCGACTTCGGCAGGTTCGCCATGTAAGCATCATACTCTTTTCTTGCAGCCCCAACAAGTTCATCACACAAGGCAGAAGGGCTTGAAAGGAACTTTGTAATTTGTTCGTCTGTAAGTTCTTCACACACTTCTTTCAGTTCCTTGATAGCAAGGTTTACGGCTTTCGTCCAGTCCTCATTATAACCAATTTGTAGCTTTAGACGATTTTCATTGGTGTAGATAAGTTTTTTCATCTTCTGCCTCCTTTCCCTTGTTTTTCCCGGCAACGTGCATCATTTCGGATTGCACTAACGACACTTTCCATAAAAGAGCCGTACTTCGGGGCTTGTGCCTCACGTTCTCTTTTTACGATTGCTACCACATCGGCAGTAAGTTCTTTCATTTCTTTTTCGTTCATGTTATCCTCCTTTTTAGTTTAATGCAAATATAAATATAATTATGATAATATACAAATATTTACGTACTTTCATTAAAGTAATACTTTAAATAAAAGGGGCGATTTAAGACATTATCTCCAATCAAGGTGATAACTTGTACATCAAAGCAGAGAAAATGACGTGGCGGGGCTGAAATGAAGCGAGAGAGGATATAAGGACACTTTGCAGGATAGTATCAAAAAAGGGCAGGCTACTATTATTCACCTACCCACCATATCTATTGCATTACAAATATATGACTTTCTTTTGATAGAGAAAAATTTCAAAAAAAAATTGAGAAGGGACGGACAAAAGTCGAAAATCAGCCATACCGGGAGGGGGGGAGTTAACACGGTACTCCGTTCTCAAATAGGTATTCCGGGGCTATATCCGCACCATTAGCCCAAAATACCGTACCATCAACCCCGTAACGCTCAAACTCGCTTTCGTCTTTCAGTTCCTCAAAAGCCGGGTATTTCAAAAGCGGTGTTAAATCTACTTTTCTTCTTTCTCCATTGTTGAACGTACACAAAAGAGTGTATTTACCCATGTATTCAGCAGATTCTACTAATAGTATCATATCATTGTCTTTTTATCGTTTAACCTTTTCTATCTTGTCACCTCTTTGCGCCTTTTCCCAAATTTCAAGTAATTGCGCTTCGTGTGCATCTATGTATTCATTTATCAGCCGGATAGTCTTTGCCGTTCCTTTGCCCTCTACCATTCTGTCTTTGATAGTGATAGTAAACCAGTTGCCACCGTCTTTAATGTGCAGGTGTGGTGGGTTGTGGTCTTGACCGTACATGTATATCAAAATACCCCGGATAATGTCTATTGCACTCATGCCTTTTCTATTGTTGTTCTGATAGCTATCGGTTGACCGCAATAAGGGCACGTTTCCCCTTTGGTTTCTTTGGCTACTTCCGCCGGTGATGCAAAGAGTTGCCACATAGGAACATCTAAAACAGATGCAAATTTTTTAATAGTTTCCAATGTAGGGTTTTTCATCAATCCATTAAGATTTTGTTTTTTGATACCCAATAAATCAGAAAAAGCCGTTTTTGTTAACCCTTTTTCTTTTAGTAATGCTTCAATATTATCCATATCTATAAATTTTAATGTTGTAAAATTACTTATTATTAAATTAGTAATGCTATTTATATTACTAATTAATGTTAAGGTAAAAATAAAACATTACTATTTTCTTGCGTAGTAATGTTTAAAGCATTACTTTTGCAATACAATAATAAACCAATAAGAAATAAGCCTTATGACAAAAGAAGAATTAAACCAGATGTGCAGAAAATACCAACAAGTATTGGTAATGAGTGAAACGGAAGTATTCACCATGTACGAAGAAAGCAAAGCCGAGTGTATAGCTTCTTATGAGGCTGAAATAGACTATTGGGAAAAATATTTTGGATACAACTATTAAAACATACGATTATGAGAACGAAATACTTTCATTCACTGGAAACACTGATTTCCGCAGCGATAAAGATAGGACACAACAAGCAGGAAACAACCGAAATTATCGCAAAGAACTACGACTACATTAAGAGAGTTTACCCGAATGTATCAGCAAAGAAAGCGGTACATATCGCCTATGTAATTTATTAACCCCAAAACACTAAGGATATGAGTACACAGTTTAAAAGCCTAATGCGTGAGGTTATGCGCCTCGCCTGGCAAATGGTCAAGAGAAACGGTTTTTCAATGAGTGAAGCACTTAAAACCGCTTGGATGAATATCAAGCTGAAAGCAGCCATGAGAGAAAGAATCGTAAAGTTCTACTTTCAAAAGGTGGACGGTTCGATACGTGAAGCATACGGAACACTGAAAGAAAGTTTGCTACCCGAAAACAAGGGCACGGACAACCGCAAAAAGAGTGACACGGTACAAGTTTACTTTGATACGGAGAAAAGCGAATATAGGTGCTACAAAGTGGCAAACCTTGTAAGGATAGGATAAAGTATTAATCCGGTGGGGATGCCCGATTTTGGGCACACTCCACCACAAAGAAGAAAGGAACATTATGTTTTTTATTTTATGCGTTGTGTGGTTGCTTTGCGGTTGTGCAAAGGAGTTGACCGGAAGAAACGGATTTTAAAAGCAAAAGATATGGAGATAGTTATCTTATTGCTTTCGTTAGCACTGGGTAAGGTGCTCTACGACAAGAACGAAAAGTTCAGAGAATTTATAGATAAAGAAGATTATTAACCGTTGGTAGATTGTGCTTTCATCCAATCGCCCACATCGAACCGACATAAAAGTATTAGGATATGGAAAAGGATATTAAGAACTATGATTTGTCACCGTTGAATGATTTTTTTAACATTTCATCAACACCCTTGCAATTAGATAATAAATTAACGGAGCTTATGTACAATTACGCTTCATGCGTTAACAGTGCGGACGAATGCTTTAGACGTGATGTAAGTACGTTATATTGTTTGCATGAAATTCTTGTTGAGATAGCGAGATTATCGGAAGAAACAAATATTTAAACAGTTGGTGTTATGTAACCGCCTTGCAAGAAATAGCACACAATCATTCCCCTACAGACGGACTGAACGGCAACGGGTAGCGAGAACCCGGTAGGGAGCAAAGCACGCTTAACCGATACCTTACATAATCGGATGCGAGATACAGAACATAAGCAGATACACACCGCAAAAGTGTGTTGAGTGCGGTTTTATTTCGGTTACTTCTATCCCCATAGGTGACGCTATGTGCGTTTAAATAGGCTTTCAGTAGTACCAGCCATCCCAGTACGGTCTTTAGAACCTGCCTTTTGATAGGATGCCGGGAACAATACCATAAATTGGGAGGTTGTCACTTATTCCTTTGTAAGATACTAATTTTTAACTGTTTAAGGTGTAGTCAACCCGTCAACCAATACCACAAACTAGGTGGTTACGGATATTTTCGGCTTATCTAATTGTATTTCAATTTGTTAGATATAGGCGTAACCGTAACCCCGTAACCAGAGGTGTAAAATGAATATATTGCCACATGTTAGCATAGACGTACGTTGGGGCTTTTTGCCAACATATCATCTTATGACACCCCGGCAGTAATACGGCTGCCGGGTTTAGTAAAAGCGTTTATAATAACAACGGGATACATAATGTTGTGCAAATGTTGTGCAAGTCGGTAGAAATACAAAAGCCAAATACTTGATTTTTAAGTATTTGGCTTTATCTGCTGTCGGGGTAGCGGGATTCGAACCCACGACCCCCTGCTCCCAAAGCAGGTGCGCTAACCGGACTGCGCTACACCCCGAATCTTTTTATTTTTTCAATTGCTCTGTTTCTCAAAAACGATGCAAAGGTACGACTTTTTTTTATATGTGCAAACGTTTGAAGTGATTTTTTTCCACTTTTTTTTCGTGCTATTATTTATTAAATTATAAATCAGCATATTAACTTCATTTTTTTCATCCGCAACAAAGAAATTTCAGTGTAAAACAACTCCCCTTCCCTATTTCACTACTTGCCGAGATACTTCCACCATGTAAATTCATAATTTGTTTGCATAAACTGAGTCCGATACCACTACCTGTCGACTTCGTTGTGAAAAAAGGAACAAAGATTTTATCCAAAACTTCAGGAAGAATACCACTACCATTATCACAGACAGAAAGGAAAAATAGATGTTTGTCTAAATCACAATGTGTACTAATAATAACTTCGGGATAGGTTTGCTCTACACAAGCCTCACCTGCATTCTTTAGTAAATTGATTAATACTTGTTCTATCTGTGAACGATCTAGCATCAGAATCGTTTCTGGGTTTTCTACTTTATATATATATTGTATGTTTTTATTAGGGAATAGTTTTTTCATATCACTCAACAACTCACCTATATTTACTGGAGCCAGTATCGGGACAGACAGACGAGAAAGTTTACGATAGTTTTCCACAAAATTCAGTAATCCTTTACTTCTTCTATGAATAGTCTGCATCCCTTGCAACATGATATTGTAATCTTTCTCATTCATACCATTTTGCACAGCACGCTCACTTAATGTTTCACTTAATGAAATAATGGGTGCAATGGAGTTCATTATTTCATGAGTAAGTACACGAATCAGCTTTTGCCATGCTTCCATTTCATTTTCCTCCAATACAGCACGGATATTCTTTAAATTAACTAACCGGAGTTCCGTACCATGTTGAGCGGAATATTCGGATACCGTAACAGCCAATTCTTGTATAATATCTCCTTTATGTATTCGTACTGTTTTAATTTCTCCAGGCTGTAATGACAGGATAATAGTAGGAAAATCAGAATTTAACAGAGCCAATTCCCTGACAGAATGAATACGATAACCGCACAAATCCTGCATGGCTGCCCGGTTCATCCAATGTATATTGCACTGACTATCTACTACCAGCAAACTGCTGTCAACAGTATTCAATAATGTTTCATAATATTGATATCGCTCTTCATTCTCGGACAACCGAGTACGGAATTCAGCAACAACATTATTTATTTCTTGTGCCAATCGTTGTTCTGTACGAGTTTTGTGCTGGGTAGAAAAACTCAAAGAGAAATCTGCATAACGAATACCTTCTATCATTCGCGATATCATACGGGTCGTTTTATACTGCCACTGACAGATATAAATGATAATACCTGCCATAATCATCAGCGAAAAAAACAAGCAAAAATAGAGCGAATGTTGATAAAAGAGATATGCAGCTATAGCTACTACCCCCATTAATAACATACAAGCTATCATCCGTAAAGTTTGTAAACGACTCATAACCCTAATTTTTCAAGTTTCCGATAAAGAGCGTAACGGGTAATCCCCAAATATTCCGCTGCACGACTCAAGTTCCCTTCGCTGCGTTTCATAGCACGTTCTATGGCATTGCGTTCTAATTGTTCCAAGTTCAGTATCTCATCCGTATTCACCCTCTTCTCGGGTTGTGACTGCAACATGAAATTTGCAGGCTTTAACAATGGCGAGTCCGAAAGAATAATCGCCCGTTCTATGGCATGCTGTAATTCGCGTACATTACCCGGCCAATGGTAACGCATGAGTTTCTGCTTGGCTTCGCGGTTCAGTCCGTTTATCTCTTTCTTATATTTATGAGTATACCGTTGTAAGAAATAATCAGCCAATAAGAGCACATCCTCTCCCCTTTCCCGCAAGGGAGGAATGGCAATCTCGATCGTATTGATGCGATACAACAGATCTTGACGGAAATTGCCCTCCTCCACCAATTGTCGGATATTTACATTCGTTGCGCTTATCAACCGAACATCAATAGGAATTATATCCGTTGCTCCCAAACGTGAAATCTGCCGTTTTTCTATGGCTGTTAGTAATTTGGCCTGCATAGGTAATGACAAATTCCCTATTTCATCCAAAAAAAGCGTTCCTCCTGATGCCACCTCCATACGTCCCGCCTTTGCTTTGCGGGCATCTGTAAAAGCCCCTTTTTCATAGCCGAACAATTCACTTTCGAATAATGATTCAGGTATGCTCCCCAAGTCAATCGTTATAAAAGGACATTCACGACGAGGAGAAAAATAACGTAGAGAACGGGCCACCAAATCTTTACCGGTTCCATTTTCACCCAATATCAAAATATTAGCATCAGTATCCGATAATTTCCGAATAGTATCAAAAACCTCTCGCATAGGCGCTGAGTGACCTATCATTTGAGGCATCTCTTCATCCTGCGCGCTCAATGCTACAACTTGTTCTTTCAGTTGCCTGACCTCTTTACGAGAATCACGAAGTTTGATAGCCGATGAAAGCGTAGCAAGTAGTTTTTCTTTTTCCCAAGGTTTGGGAATAAAGTCAATAGCTCCAGCTTTAATAGCCCGTACAGCTTTATCTGTATCTGCATAAGCAGTCATAAACAAGACAATAGCCTGCGGGTCTAATTTTAATATCTGTTCTAGACAATTGAACCCTTCCTGCCCGCTGATAGCATCCCGGCGGAAATTCATATCAAGCAGAATAACATCAGGTTGAAAAGTAGTCATAAAATGCTCAATACGAGTCGGTTGAGTAGTAACTTTTATTTTTTCTACGTAGGGTTCCAATAAAAGGTTTAGTGCAAAAAGCACGTCCTCATTATCATCTATAATCAATATTTTTCCTTTTGTATTCATTATTTTATCCTCATATACATTATTATACGAATAAAAGATTTTCTATCCGCTATTTTGCAAAGATATTGTTTTTTTTAGTGTGTTGTCTGTGCGAATACGCACTATTTTTGTGCGTATCCGCACAGAGACGTTTTTATTTTTTAGCCCACAAAATTCTGGTAAACAAAGAGATAAGATAATGGCACACTATTTGATTAGTCTATAATACTAATATATTAAGTTATGAAAAAAAAATCAATAATAGTTATCAGTTTATGCCTTGTAGCAAGCATAGTAATTCTATCCAGCAATAAGATCTATATGCTTTATATAGGTGACTGCCGTCAATTGTGGGAAGAAGCACAAACCCACTATGTCAATCGACAATATGAAAAAGCACGCGAGTTATTAGAAAAGATAGCTCGCATTGATACGGCCCATCATGCCCAATATCTGACAGGCGACATGTATTTAAAAGGCTTAGGAGGTGAAATTGATTATGATAAAGCTTTGAAACTTTTTCATCAATCGGCAACGGGCGGAAACACTTATGCTGAAAACAATATAGGTTTTATGTACACATATGGTTTGGGAGTCACTAAGGATTACAGCCAAGCTTTCAAATGGTTGAACAGAGCTGCCACTCAAGGAAATCCAGAAGCTCAAATTGGCATGGGAAGCCTTTATAAAAACGGTTGGGGAGTACGTAAGGATTGTTACATTGCTATGACTTGGTACCTACGTTCTGTAGCTCATGGTAATACGGACGCCATGAACAATATCGGTTATTTATATAAAAACGGACTTGGGGTTCCCAAAGACTTTGAAGAAGCTTATTTTTGGTTTAAAAAAGCAGCAGATAAGAATAATCCGATAGCTCAATATAATATAGGAAATATGTATTGTTATGGCGAAGGAATGGAAAAAGACTTTGCTAAAGGAGCTGAGTGGCTGACCCAAGCTGCTTTACAGGGGAATGCTCCTGCACAATACAACCTGGGCCGCATGTATCAGTGGGGTAAAGGTGTAAAAAAAGACTTACAACAAGCCCGGTTCTGGTTCCAAAAAGCTATAGACAACGGTCATGAAAAAGCAAAGGAAGCATTAACCAAAATAAAAAGCGACTTATCCAAAGAAGACACCGAAGACCCACTCCTGTTCACCTAACTATAAGCCAAAAGTACTAATAGGTATAAAGACATAAAAAAAACGAACATGAAACTATATTGTATTATAGCACTTTCTCTTCTGCTTCGCCCGGAAACAGCCACAGCACAACAAGAAGAATCAATAACATTGAGTTTGCAACAAGCTATTGAAATAGCACAAGAAAACTCACCGGAAGCACAAGCTGCCCGTCATACCTATCGGGCAGCTTATTGGAACTACCGTTTTTTCCGGGCGAATTATCTTCCCTCCGTCACATTAACTTCATCTCCTACCCTAAATCGGGAGATAAACAAGATTACCCAACCGGATGGAACAAATCAATTTATCCAGCAAGACCAGTTAAGCACAGATCTCAGCCTTAAAATAAATCAAAATATATGGTTTACCGGTGGCAGCTTGTTTGTAAAAAGTACCACCCAACGCATTGATGAATTTGAAGATAATCATACAGCGTATAACACCCAACCCATAGTAATAGGTTACGAGCAGCAACTTTTTGGATATAATTCTTTAAAATGGGATCACCGTATCGAACCCCTTCGCTACCGGGAAGCCCGTAAAGCATATGCAGAAGCATTGGAACTTGTAGCCTCAGAAACCAGCACTCTTTTCTTCAACCTGGCAACTGCACAAACTAATCTTGACATAGCCGCCTACAACTATGCTTCTGCCGATACTTTATACAGGTATGCCGAGGGAAGATATAATATAGGAACCATAACTGAAAACGAAATGCTACAGCTGGAAATAAACAAACTGACAGAAGAAACCAATATGATGAATGCCCGCATCGAAGTAGAGGACCAAATGCAAACACTCCGTTCCTTCCTTGGCATTAATCGGGAAATAAATTTACGAGTCATTCCGGAAGACAGCATTCCTCAACTCGAAATCCCTTTACAAAAAGCATTACAACTGGCATTCAAAAACAGTCCCGATCCTGACACTTATAAACGCAAACAATTAGAAAGCCGCAGCGCATTAGCTTCTGCAAAAGCCAATGCAGGTTTGAAAGCCGACCTGTATGTACAATTCGGGCTTTCTCAAACCGGAAATAAATTTGCAGATTCTTACCGAAACCCCATGAATCAACAATATGCCAGTATTGGTATTTCTTTACCTATCCTAGATTGGGGTCGTGGAAAAGGACGCGTCCGTGTAGCTCGTTCCAATGTAGACTTAGTAGATACACAAGCTGAACAGGGAATGAAAGATTTTGAATTGAATGTATGTAAAATGGTCCGTCAGTTCAATCTTCAAGCATACCGTGTAGCAGTAGCCGCCAAGACGGACAAGACGGCCGACCGACGCCATGATGTAGCACGTCGGCTTTATATCTTGGGAAAATCGACAATCCTGGACCTCAATGCCGCCATTACAGAAAAAGATACCGCACGGAGAAATTATATAACAGCTTTGAAAACTTATTGGAGTCTGTATTATGGTCTTAGAAGTATGACGGGATATGATTTCCTCAGAAAAGCAGAGATTTCATGTACTATACCTAAACCTTAACTACACGACAGGTATAAATGACCTTTGTATTATCGCCATGCATTAAAAAAGAAATAAAAAAATTATATCAAAAAACATAAACTAATGGATATAAAAATTGAAAAGAAACCGTGGTACATCCGCTATCGCTACTATATGATAGCTGCACTGGCCTTCATTATCTTCCTTATCTATGTGATAAGCCTTTCATTAGGTCCTCGCAAGCTGCGTATCGAAACAGACAACATTCAGATAGCCGAAGTAAAAAACGACAAATTTATGGAGTATGTAGATGTGGAAGGACTGGTGCAACCCATTCTTACCATCAAAGTAAATACTCGTGAAGCCGGCAGTGTAGACCGCATTGTTGGAGAAGAAGGGAATATGATGAAACAAGGTGACACCTTATTGATATTGACTAATCCGGATCTGATTCGTTCCATTGAAGACCAACGTGACGAATGGGAAAAACAACGAATCACTTATAAAGAAAAAGAGATAGAAATGGAACAAAAGAGTCTGACACTGAAGCAACAGACATTACAGGCACAATATGAGATGGAACGACTGCGCAAGAGCTTCGGACTGGACAAAGAGGAATTCAAAATGGGAATTAAGAGCAAGGCTGAGCTTCAAGTATCTGAAGATGAATATAAGTATAAACTGAAAAATACGGCATTACAAATGGAAAGCCTGAAACATGATTCATCCGTAACCCTTATCCGCAAAGAATTATTGAAAAATGATCTGGAACGTGAAAGCAAAAAACTGAAACGTGCGGAAGAACGGTTGGAGGATTTGATAATAAAAGCTCCGATTGGCGGCCAACTAAGTTTTGTGAAAGTAACTCCCGGCCAACAGGTTGCTTCGGGAGAAAGTATAGCTGAAATAAAAGTGCTGGATCAATATAAAATTCATGCTTCTTTAAGTGAATATTATATTGACCGCATCACAACAGGTCTTCCGGCTACCGTAAACTATCAAGGAAAACGCTACCCGCTGAAAATTACTAAAGTAGTTCCTGAGGTAAAAGACCGCATGTTTGATGTGGACTTGGTATTTACCGGAGAAATGCCCGAGAATGTCCGTGTAGGAAAGAGCTTCCGAGTACAAATAGAATTGGGCCAACCCGAACAAGCTATAGTTATCCCACGTGGAAACTTCTACCAGTCTACTGGAGGACAATGGATTTACAAAATAAACTCATCAAAAACAAAAGCTGTAAAAGTTCCATTGAACATAGGACGCCAAAACCCGCTTCAATATGAAATCACAGAAGGTTTACAGCCTGGAGAATTTGTAGTTATCACAGGATATGATACCTTTGGTGACGCGGAAGAATTAATATTAAAATAAAACATGCAAAATGAGAACTTTGAAATATGCCTGGCGCTTCTTAATGCGTTCTAAATCATATACTATCATTAATTTGCTGGGACTAGCATTCAGTCTGGCATGCAGCATCATCCTAATACGGTATATCCATAGGGAACTGACGGTGGATGCACATAGCGTAGATCCGGAACATATCATCATTCCGTTACGGGATATGGAAGGAAACATTCATCCGGGAAGTTTGCAACAAGATTGGACGGAAGCGGATTCTGTTTATATCCTTGACCATCAAATAGTGGAGCAATGCCGTCTCATGCTACAGCAACGAGACAATGTGGTATACGAGAACAGCAACTATGCAATGAATATAGCAGCTGTAGATTCCACTTTTTTTCACTTTTTCCACTATCCGATTGTGGCTGGCGAAGCTAGTTTAGAAGCTCCCAATGACGCCATTATCACCCAACACTATGCTCGTAATATATTTGGCAAAGAAAATCCGATAGGTAAAGTATTGGAATATTATGGTAAAAATATCACTATCAAGGGGGTGATCGGAGAATTGGACTGCAAATCATTACTTCAGTTCGATATACTAGTATCATACAGATTGATAGAACGCTGGCAACGTATGGATATATCACTGATGCGTATACTCCCCGGAGTAAATCTAGACAAAATAAACAAAATCAGCAATGTGTACAGAAAAGATAAAAGAGGAAACAGAATACGTTGGAAGTTTATTGCTTGGAAAGATTTATACTGGGAAAATTCCATCGGTCACGATGACGATTACGATTCCATTATGCAATTCGGGAACCGTACGCACCTGTATATTCTTTCAGGAGTAACCATATTGCTATTATTGGTGGGTATATTGAATTTCATCAATATTTATATGGTATTTATGATGAAACGTTCTAAAGAATATGGAGTAAAGAAAGTATTCGGCTTGCAGCGTCTGCCTTTGTTTTTACAAATATGGATAGAAAATCTGTTATTAGCCTTTGCCGCATTGCTAACCGCCTGGCTGTTGATAGAAGCAACCCAAGTACCAGTCAGCCGGTTGATGAATGAACAAATTAGCTATTCGGCATTCGACTGGCAATTGTCTTTGGGATTCATCATATTATTACCTTTGGTCACTTCTATTTATCCATACATCAGATATAATTATCTCCCTCCTATTGTGTCTATCCGTTCAATAACATCAAACCGTCATGCTATCACTGTACGTATGACATTCCTTTTTTTTCAATACATTATAACCATATTACTCCTTATCCTGTCCTTTTACTTTGGCAAGCAACTGCATTTCCTGCTGAATACCTCTCCCGGATATCGGACAGAAAGAATTCTCAGAGCTGAGTTGTTACACGAAAACAAAAATTATCTGCGCTCTGATACAGAAGAAAAGCGCAATGAGCGCTTTGCCCGCCAAGACCGTATCAAGCAACTATTAAACGAGTGTCCTCACATTGAAATGTGGATGAATTCCCATTATTCTATATTAAGGGGAGGCTCTATCTGCATGTTGTTAAATGACCAGGATACCCGTCAACCCATGCTCACCCTATTTCCTTCTCCACAATTCTTCCAACTATATGATTTAAAAGTACTGGAAGGAGAAATCCCCCAAAAATTTGAAGGTTGGAGTGACTATAAAATGGTACTGAACAAAGCAGCAATGAAAGCTATGGGCTATACTCGGCTAGAAGATGCTTTTGTACGCAGCGAATCCCCGCTTTGGATTAGTGTCAGCGAAAAAGGAGAAATGGAAGAAGGTGGAACCAAACTTATGCCTGTAGTGGCTGTAATAGACGATTATTACCCAAGCCATCTCACTGAAGGAATAAAACCGATGGCATTTGTCGTAGGGCCCAGCAGCGGCAACAGCGATTTTTTGATTGCCGTCAGCCCCGATAAAGAAAAAGAAGTCATAGAATATCTGAAGAAAACAGAGAAAGAAATATATAATACCGAAGACTTCACCTATACTTGGTTGACAGATGAAGTCCACAAACTTTATGCTCAGGACCGTCAAACAGCAAACATTTACTTTGTCTTTGCCTTGATAGCAATCATCATCTCCTGTTTGGGATTATTTGGATTATCCTTATTTGATATCCGACAACGTTATCGTGAAATTGCCATCCGCAAAGTAAATGGCGCAGGGATGAAAGACCTTTACCTGCTATTGTTCCGCAAATATATCAAAGTAATAGGTTGTGCATTTGTATTAGCTATTCCACTTGCCTATTACCTCATATATATGTATACACGGGATTTTGTACTAAAAATACCTGTAGATATAGGAATTTATTTAGCAGTTCTAGCTATCATTTCCTTTATTTCATCAAGCACATTAATTTGGCAAATACACAAAGCTGCTCAAATTGATCCCGCAAAAATTATAAGATCAGAATAAACACACATAAAATATGAAAACACTGAAATATTCCTGGCGCTTTTTAATGCGTTCTAAATCGTATACTATCATTAATTTGCTGGGACTGGCATGCAGTCTGGCATGCAGCATCATCTTGATGCGATATATCCATAGAGAACTGACAGTGGACACACATTGCATCGACAGGGAGCATGTGTATGCCATCTGTACCAATACAGAAGGCAACCGGGGACTAAGTGGACTGAAACAATATAACTATGATACCATTTCTATTGACAATCGTTTCGTAGAAGCTATGACCACCTATATTCCATTGGAAAAGGACTATGTCATTTCCGGTACCAACCGTATTCCGGCACGTAGCCTCGTTACCGACAGTGTATTTTTCCAGTTATTTCATTATCCTATAGTGCAAGGAAAGCTATCTCTCACAACACCTCAGTCGGCATTATTAACAGAAAAATACGCCTGTAAGATTTTCGGTAATGAAAATCCGATAGGTAAAGTACTACGTTATAGCAATGGCAAAGATATTACCGTAGAAGGCATTGTAGGAGAACCTGAGTGTAAAACTACAATTAACTTTGATATCATCCTCTCTTCTAAATTATCCCAACATTGGGAAAGGATGAATACAGAGCTCTATCGTTTCCTACCCGGTACAGATATAAATGCCATAAATAAGACAGGTAGCGTCCCACGGTATATAAATGACCCTAAATATGATACTCGCACACATACATTTTCTTTAATTTCTGTGAAGGATATTTACTGGGACGGTTCTTTAACAGACCGTGAACCTGCTATGTTTCTTTCGGGAAACCATTCCCACTTAATTATTTTGTCGGGCGTATGCCTGTTATTGCTCCTCACCGGCATCTTGAATTTTATTAATCTTTACCTGGTAGCATTATTACGCCGCGGAAAAGAATATGGATTGAAGAAAGTATTTGGTGTATGCGGCAAAACATTGTTTGCCAATATATGGATTGAAAATACATTACTAGTTCTGAGCGCCTTATTAGTATCCTGGCTTATTATTGAAATAATGTCTGCCCCTACTGAATATTTGTTCGACATTCACTTTTCTTATACGGCTTTCGACGGATGGCTTTCGGCAAGTATTTTATTATTGTTACCAGTAATAACTTCTATTTATCCATACATTAAATACAATTACACCTCCCCCATTCTTTCCATTCGCTCTATCGGTGTCCAAAGTCATTCCAAACATTTTCGTATGTTCTTTCTAGGGGCACAGTATATTATAACTTTTTTGTTAGTGGTATTATCACTTTATTTTAATCGACAACTTGGAATGTTGTTAAATACCGAACCCGGCTTTCGTACTAAAAACATAATGAATGTAAATTTAGTATATGAATCGAAAGATTTTAGCAGTTATACTTATGAAAGTATGCAACAACGTCGCCAACGTGTCATGCAATTGGATAATGAACTTAATGCATGTCCTTTTATTGAATTGTACGAACCTAGCAATGAAAATATCCTTACTCCTACCTTTGGTACAAACTATCTGAACAATAAAGGAGAAAAGGTGTTTCTGAATATTCATTACGCCACTCCTGCATTTTTCAAATTATATGATATAAAAGTAATTGAAGGTGAGATACCCGATATAAATAAAGAAAACCGGCGCACTGTTTTTGTTGTAAACAAAGCCGCACTGAAAGCATTAGGCTATACTTCAATCAATGGCGCTGGAGTGATTGAAGAAAATCAAAAAAGGGCTAATGCTAACGCTTCTCTTCAACCTATCGTTGCAGTAGTAGAGGATTATTTTGAAGGACATTTGACATCTGGAATCAAGCCTACTATCTATCCTGTCGGAGCACGGTTCAGTGGTGATCTTTATCAGATAGCTTATACACCCGGCAAAAAGAAAGAAGTGATTGATTTCTTACGTAATTTGGAATATAAAGTCTATGGAAGTGAAGACTTTGAATATACTTTCCTGGAAGATGATATCAAAGCGATGTATACACAAGACCGCCAAACAGCCACTATTTATTCTATTTTTGCAGGTATGGCTATTATTATTTCCAGTCTTGGCCTGTTAGGGATTTCTCTTTTTGACATTCGCCAACGATATCGGGAAATAGCGATTCGTAAAGTGAACGGTGCAAGTGCCAAAGACCTTTACCGACTGTTATTCCGCAAATATATAACCGTTTTAATTATAGCATTTGTCATAGCTATTCCTTTGGCTTATTATCTGATAAATACCTATACTCAAGATTTTGCAGTAAGGGCACCTGTCAGTATAGACATTTTTATCATATCATTGCTGTTGGTAATAATCATATCACTGGGCACCTTAGCATACCAAATACAAAAGGCGGCATATATTAATCCGACACAAATCATGAAAACAGAATAATTTTATAAAACAACGGAAATATGTTAAGGCATTATATAAAAATGGCAATGCGCCACTTATTAAAAAATAAGATACAAAATCTGATATCTATCGTAGGGCTATCCGTCGGGATATTATGTTTTAGTATCTGTCTTTATTGTAGCCGGTTCATCAGCGAAGTAGATTCTTGCTTTTCCAATAAAGAACTCATAGCAGACATAAATTTATGTACAACACGGGGAGATTTGTATTCTGGTATTCCGGCAACAACGATTGAAGAATTGCGCAAACTTAGATTCGATGAGGTTCAAGATTTTACCTTTACCGTTTATCCCCGAGAGCGGAGTTACAACGTAGAGATAAAAGAAGGGAAAGAATTGCCATACGATCATTTGATGACAATGGAAGTAGACTCTCTTTTTAGGAAAGTATTCACTCCCCGAATACTACAGGGATCATGGGAAGTAGCCTCCAACACCCCCAATGCCATCATACTGACCCGCTCTTCAGCAAAAAGGATTTTCGGTGAATCAGAAAATCCCATAGGCAAACGTATGATATTGACACAACGTCTTTTTACAGCACCAGATACCACTCCTCGTACTGGAGGCATAGTCTATACCATTCAAGCCGTGATAGAAGATATTCCCCTGAATACCAGCCTGAGTTTTCTTGAGAAACTGGATATGCTAACTTTGAATGACAGTGAAGGAACATTGCAATTCAACGGTCGTGATAATATGACCGGAGGTTTTGGTTTTGCTCTGCTACGTCCAGGTAAAACAGCCCGAAAATTAGAAGCCCGTTTTCGCTCCATAAATATGAAGCACTACATGTATGACGAAGAAACAGCTATAACCGCCTCACCCTTTGGAGAGAAATTTTGGGATAAGTCCATCGCTCCTTATTTTGCAGGAATAACCATGATAGTAGGCCTGCTGATCTTACTGACCGGACTTCTTAATTTCTTCCATTTTCTTATGGGAACTTTCTTGAATCGTAACCGTGAATACGGGATACGCAAAGTTATGGGCAGTGGAAACCAGCAACTTTTTTACCAACTCTTTGTCCAGTCTGTCATCATTGCATTCATCGCTTTCTTGTTTACGTTCTGCTTGATTGAAATAATCAGCCCCTATTTGAATTTCAATTTATTTAATTATGTTCTTATCATTGAAAAGAACCTCTTGTTTATACAGACCACAGAGTATATGATATTCATCTTATTTTTATGTATGATATTATGCTTTATAACTGTATTGCGCATATATTACACATCTATCCAGACAGAGATTCATGGCAGTGAGATAAAACGTCATAAACATGGAATGCGAAATATACTGTTAGGTATCCAATTTTTTATATGCTGGATTTTCGTCGCATTTACCGTAGCTCTTTATATGCAAGCGGAAAAAACGGAATCTACCCTATTCAACACATTGACTGAAAAAGAAAAAGCCAATATAC